>Ga0307509_10003542_pt1 | contig 23503 bp, 15 predicted proteins | sample 10_EM_MG_FD_202245 | JGI IMG/M metagenome (GOLD analysis project Ga0307509, IMG submission 202245) | Populus trichocarpa ectomycorrhiza microbial communities from riparian zone in the Pacific Northwest, United States - 10_EM | ecosystem: Host-associated > Plants > Roots > Unclassified | place... | reverse complement strand
AAAATAAGAAGAAGTTCGTCACCGTTGTGTGTTGGCGATCACATTCTTTTGTGCTTGGCGTTTCGTTTCATTTTACAGCCGCAATCACACCTTATCACTCGAAAAGACTGCAGGGCCCGGCCGTCCGTCCCGGGCACAGGTTAGGACGGACTGCAGTCCGGCGTCCGTCCCGGGCAAGGGCAGATAATACGACGTCCGTCCCGTCCTAGGGAAAAGACGGACGGACTGGACGCTTGGGAACACTGCGGATACTTGCCGTTCCAGGTAGTTTGTCTAAAGCTTGACAGCTCAGGATAGCGGGGCGCGACTGTACTTGAGAGGAGGATGCAGCAGCAACCGGGTTGAACATTATTCCGTTATTATGCATAACCTGCTAGCCTACCGTAGAGTCCATTCCGTTCTAATCTGTTAAAATCCTATTACAATGCCTGATGGCCTCAATCCACTTATCTTGTAACATGATTGACAGAATGCGCAGTTCAATTCACTGTGTCGGTGACCAGCGATGTTGAAGGAATGGCATATTAGCAACCTAAAAGCTCATGTTTCAGGAGATCCCCTGCCCCATGCCGAGAAGAAAAAAAATTTAACCCCTTTTGCGAGATAAGGAATGCATCATTCAATTCCAAAATGAAATATTGCACAAGGTGATACTACTAGTGGTTGGAATATAACAGCATTTTAACACTATTTCAGCAGGCTGCCTACCACCTCTGATGTAGCCTATTTTTTGTTAATCTACAAGGAAAGACTGTATTATATTTCAATTACAGAAATTTTGTTTCGGCCCCCATTGGCTTTGATCCTGGCAGGATGCGCAGCTCAATTGGCTGGGTCACTGGGCTTGTAATGCTAGAGGAAGGCAATATCAGTTGCCCCAAGATTTTAATTGAGCTTTCCTTTAAAGAGCCACTAGAACTAGGGGAAAACTCCTTGGGTATATCAAGAGAGATATTCTACTCTCACCTAGAATAAGAAATATACCACTCTCTCCCATAGCCAAATATTACAAAGGTAAAATATGTAAAGAAACCTGTTTGTGGAGTGTGAGTGTTTTTTGATATTTTTTAGACAGCCTTAATTCGTGTGGGAAGTTCGTGCTAGTGGAGCCTCATCGCATGGCTTTACTCTTCCCCAGTGAGATCGGTGTAGAATTGAATTCCTACTATGAGTTGAGCACGGTCAAGGATTAAATGACAATATCAGGGGAGACTTGATACCGGAGGGATGCACGGCCCACCAGATGGGGAGCATGTTCGTGTCTCTAGTAAACCCCTATTCCCCCACCTCCAGAGCATACAAATATCCAGAGTCCTCATCCCGGATCTATGTACTGTACTGTACCATAGCATCACTGAGCAATCACAGCCCATCACTCGATTCTAAGAGCGTTTGGGGGGTCGTAAGTTTCCACACTGTACTCAGCGCCTGAGACTTCGGATAAACTCCCCTGTTCTCTCAATATCTCATGCTTACCATGGTTTGGGGTACCAGGGTTATTAACTTCGCAATGAGTAAAGTCCAATGCAAAATCCAATGATGTTTGGGGGTTAATCGGCTGCACTTTCCATGAATGAGCTCCTATTATAAATGGAGATGTGACTTGGGGTGGAAGCCTAGATCAAGATATCGCTTTCCAAGGCTTTACTTTGTAGGTGTAATCTTTGATGGGTCTTTAACTATTTATAGCCCGGTAACTCATGGGATTGTTCGAACATTGATGAGAGCTGGGTTTGAGCTGTCAATGTATATTATGCAATCCCCGCATTTCATCTAGATCGCACCGTATATTACCTTTGTAAACAACAGGACTGCCAAACTTTACGGAAAACCTTAGGCTAAGAGTTAACCAGAACACTAGCTTTCATGAGAAGGCGCGTGGAAGGCCTATGACCCCCTCCTTTTCCCCCCTCCGTTTTTTCGTCAACTTTATTTTGAAAGAGTTCCGCTTTCAAAGGATCACTCAGTATTATATAGCTCTGACAGCTTTATCCTCTATTATCAATATATATATTTTTTAAAATTGGTAATTCTTCTTGACAACTTTGATCTATTATTGCTCGTATTTGAGGTTTTTTGTCCCATGGAAAAGCTCCTCTCACTGAGTAGACACCTTATCGGACGACTCCTATCCTTCCCTACACTTCCAAAGTGGCCGCGTAGCGTACATGAGTGTCTACTCGAAACATATACTGATTGTACAAGTAATATTGGCAGATCAACTTTCAATTTTCGGACTTAATAACCATTCTTGCACTGTGCTCTGTCCTTACTCTAGGTACCGTAGACATGATGCTAAGCTGACTTTCAGAGCTAGTTCTTAGCCTGGTTTCCTATACCCCTTCTGTTCAGCATTTGCCCATATTGAAAAGCTAATGCAATGACTTTCGAGTGGGAGTAGGGTACAAAAGACACGAGGAAGGGTGAGCGGAAGGGGGTGAATTGAACCAGGGCATGGTGTATAGAGGGTTGCCAGCTTCAAAGAAAGGGGGGGTATGATAGAAGCAAAAAGCTAGGCGCCTTTGAGATTAGTAAGGAGAAAAGTTTATCTCGCAATACTGTAAATAATCGAGTGGCGAAAGGTAGGTAGCGAAAGGAAAGGAGGAAGGCCAGGGAAGAATGAGAAAGAATGAACAAAACTCTGCAAATTGATCACCAGAAACTATCCTCTGGTGATTCCCACAGGGACTCCACTGCCAGGTGTTCTAGATGCATCTATACCGGTATCTAACAAATATCGGACCTCCGAAGCTTCCATCCACCCCCCACCCGCGAGAATATACCTCAGTTTCTTTCTGAGTTATGTAATAACGCAAGTTCATACGAAATTAATCATGGACAGACATGGAACAACTCAATGAGCATGAGGAACAAAATACCAATTGAAACGGTGCATATACAGAAAGAGAGAGTGTGAAAAGACATTAACGGGCTACGTTTGAGTACCAAATTGGTTAAATAAAATTCAAAAAAATATGGAACGGAGAGTGCTGAGGGGGAAGGGGAGGGCGGGAAAAATAAGATAACAGGAGATCCCATGCGGATGGTCAAATCTGTGGGTTCGGCACCTATAGTGAGCGGTCAGTCCGCGTGTAGGCACCCGTCTGTAGCGAGCTTAGGATTTTGTCTCGTTAAGTTTCTTGGACTGCCGGGGGGGGGGGGGGGGTGTCTCGAGGAGGTATCTGGCTCTGGAGAGATGCTTCCTGTTAGTTGAGGGTTTGCCACATATCTAGAGATGAAGTCCGCCCGGTCCCTTAGCAGCTTTGCAATTCCGTCATGCCCGTGCAGCATAGCCCGTGAGATCGGTGATGAGCCATATCTGTCTGGTGTGTCCGGGTTGACGTTCCGTCCCAATAATATCCGCACTACCCCTTCACGGCCATTCATCGCAGCAAAATAGAGAGGTGTTTGGCCATATCTGTTAGGCTTGTCGGGATCAACGTCCTCCCTCTCCAGTAGTAAATTCACGACTCCCTCATGCCCGTTCATCGCCGCCCAGGAGAGCGGTGTTTTGCCCTCATCGTCACCTGAATCAGGATTGACATCCCCCCGTTCCAGCAGTATCTCCACGACTCTCTCCTGCCCGCCCTGTGAAGCCCAGTTGAGCGGCGTTTGCCCATGGTCGTCGACCGTGTTGGGATCGACGTCGTTCCGTTCCAGGAGTGTCCTCACTATCCCCCCATGCCCATAGCTGGCAGCGTAGGCTAGCGGTGTTCCACCATGTTGCGAAGCTGTGTTAGGATTGACGTCGTTCCGTTTCAGTAGTATCCTCATGACTCCCTCATGCCTATACTGGGCAGCCCACGAAAGTGGTGTTTGGCCATAGGTGTCAATTGCGTCGGGGTTGACATCGCCTCGAACGTCGCCTCTATCCAGAAGTATCCTCACTGCTCCCTCTTGTCCTCTCTCGGCAGCCCGAGAGAGGGGTGTTTGGCCGAGGTCATCAGTTGCGTCGGGGTTAACATCGCTCCGTTCCAGTAGTATCCTTAAGACTCCCTCATGCCCATTCTTGGCAGCTAGCCAGAGAGGTGTTGCGCCACAATCGTCCGCTTTGTCGGGATTAATCTCCTTCCGTTCGAGTAGCATTTTCACGACTTCCTCATGCCCGTTCTCGGCAGCCCACGAGAGCGGTGTCATGCCACCCACACACATAGTGCTAGCTGTGTTGAGATTGGGGTTGCTTTAATTCAAGTGTATCCCCACGACCTTAGAATTCTGCCTCCTAGGGCCAAGATAATTTGTGTGTTCCCTGACGATTTCTTGCGTGTGATGGGGTCTGTCTGTGATGGTCTGGTAGTGGGTAGGGAAAATTGCTGCTTTAGAAGTACCACTGTCAAGCTACCGTGAGGCGAGTGTAGTGGGAAAGATCAGGACAAAAGAACGTGATAGGAAAACCAATCAGTGTGTTCGTGTTCGATGGAAGTTATGATGGTGGTGTGCTGTGCGGAAAAAGGAACCCAACTCTAAAACTAAATACAGACTGACGGTCAACTCTCATAATATCGTATTGTAGTTGACCCACGATCTCACACAACCGGTTAGTCTAGCTTAGTATCGTGGACAAAATTAACCAGTCACCCGGATGAACATGGCAACACATCTCTTTCAGACCCCCACAAAATTCATTACCACTCATCAGGCACCTCATAATACCTTCTCCTTTTTCATTAAGGCTGATGGATGATATACTAAGTACTGATTACTGACATGTATTTAATTTTTTTATATCATACTTATTTTCTTGGTTGGGTTGGGGTGGTTGTAGGAAGGAGGTTTACAACATCACGGCGAAAATTATGAGCATTCGTTGAATCGGTTAATTTTGTTCACGCACAATAAAATACAAACTGTGACACCACCGCACCACAACACAGGTAGGGTAATTACCAAAAGCTACACATAATTCCATTCCCCAAATCACCCAGCTCGCTAAAGCCTTATAAGCACCCGGGATCTGTCTCCCCAACAAGAAGTCGGTCCCAAAGACCAATTTCACATAGAGCCACGGATTTTGAAAAGGCTGTCTGTGTTGGAGGTTCTTGGGGGAAAAAAAAAGTTTTTTTAGCTCTGACGCAATTTTCCCCACTGTCTTACATTTAGCTATTTGCCCTATCTCAACCAGAGAGCCAATCTAGGCTATTGCTATGGCATCGAGAGAAAGAAACCGAGAAAGTTGAAGAACCGACAACAAAAGAAGTCTTTTTTTGGAATCGGTTCTGGCAGCATCATATGTGCTTATGGTATGGATCCAACAATTTCAATGCAAGTGCTTCTACACTTTCCTTGGGTTCGGCCTATCATGGGAGCCTAGTCATAGGCACCATATTCGACAAAAAGGGGGTTTTGTGGGGCATAGTAAAGTGAGAGCGAAGAGCCCCTGACCTGCTGAAAGCTAGAGTGGCCAAACAGATCTTAGCAAGCATCGGGTGTGGTTGGAGGAATAGGTTTCTACTATGGGAGAGGCACCGGTGTTGCGATAGAGTGCAGTTAACAGGGCAGAGAGAAGACAGGATCTCCCAATTGTGACAATCCCAGGAGGCATGCTAACCTAGTTTCTATAGCAGGAATATTCCGAAGATTTAAGTGGGTGCTTCCTCGAACCCCAGGGCATGGTACACCTGTAACTCCACACGCGGCCGTCGCTCCGAATCCGATATCCACCTTAGAACTTGCATCAGGCGTTTCGACCTACTCCTGTGCTCCGCCCTCACTCACGATGAAGCACCTGTGTAAGCCTCTCCCAAAACCCTCCACTTGAGTAATCTTACCAAACTTTTTCTCTCCTCTAGTTACTAGGGGCTGCAGTGCCGGTAGGCTCGCTCGGGATTGCATGGATATTAGGAGAAAGGATAGGGAAGCTAGACATCACCATTAGCGAATAATAACTCACTTGTGTTGGGAATGTGCTTAATATTCGAGCTTACATTTGCGAGACCCCCTCGTGGTAGCTCTAATAGTACCCCCCTCCAATTCACGGTCCATTGCATCGTGGTGGTGTTGTGCTTCAGTCTCGTTTCTAAATAGGTCTTAGTATCAACATGTGGAAAAGCAAGGAGTATCCAAACCGCTTTGCTAAATTCCTTTTATGATTTCGACCTCCTAATTAGAGGCAGGCCAGGGCAGGTTGCCCAGAAAATAGCCAAGGCCGATAGGCCCAATTGGCCGACCTGTGAAAGCCTACGATCCCTGAAAATCTCCTATAGGCTAGGTGGTAAGCATTGAGAACAGGTAGTTTTAAGGGTATCTTGATCGCTCCATCTATGGAATGTCTGGATATACCAGGTGGGTACAAAGGGATCCGAAGAAATCACAGATTGTGCTGATAATTGATATTATATAAAACTCAGGCAATATTGAAAGACTTGGGGGCAATAAATGAATGAGCAGAGAAGGAGAAAGGTAAACAAAAGGTGGCACTGGGGTCATAGTGGGTAATATGAGAGTTGGATTACCTGATATTGTTTTCAAACCTCCCCCCCCATTGGAAATTGCCTGTCTAAGGAAGGAAGTTGGATATGAAATTCTAAGGGGAGGGGTTGTTATCGACCAGTTCTGGTGGTTAAATGGCTGGGGAACTAGTCAGTAGTACTTATTTGAAGCAGTGACCATCGCATGTTTGAATTTCCTCCAAGTAGATGTAGTCCGGCATTAGAAACGCCCGGCGAATAACTTTTGTTTTAGTGATGGGGGTCCAGGGTGTTTTGATGTCCTTATACGTATCCTTAGGGAGATCATAATAAAGATAGAGGGCGCTAAAAGGAATATAGAGTAGGTTCTACTAAATGTGCTATCACAATATCGGAGTTGCAGCGCATGATATCGCTAATAGGCCTTTCTCCTGAAATCTCCTGTTTTAGCCCTTTTAAAAGCCTCCCGTATATGCTCCGGGATTCCTCCTCTACTGAAAGGTTGCTTGAGAATAGCGCCCAACATACCTGTGCCGCACTGCTCCTGTTGGGAAAGGAAATCTCAATAGAGTCCCACCACAGCAGGGTCTTTCCCCCAACCCTGGTCGCACCAGTTGTCAATTACTAGGTAGCTATTATTTGCTGATAGTCAGTGATATATACGTCGCCTTTCTCCTGTGGAGAGGCCTCGCCACCTTAGATAAGTCTTCCCCCCTCCTGGGCTTCTGTAAGGGAACAGGTGGCTCAGTGCAGCCACCTTCAGCATTGCTCCACCTTGTGAACTTGTTGGTTTCTAGAACCCAAAAACCCACCCCGTCGTGTCTGTTGGTTCGCACGTCTTGCCGCCGTTGTTGTGGGTCAAGTGGTGATGGCCATTGGGGAATTTGACGTCCCTCTAGGTCTATTTCTGTAATGAAATTGACAATATTGAACGGGTTGATATTACTAGTGACCTGGTGCCCTGACGACATCCTCGCTATAACCAATTGTCTGAGTTGCTTTTATTTTTATTTTTTAAGTTAAATAGAGAATGATCGTGTGTGGTGAGTTCGACGGAATCAGGGGGACCTGAAGTGAGAGGGCGGTGACTTATAAGGCTCTGGTGTTCTACTCGAACACAGTGCAAGTATATGCTGTTCCAATAGTTACACGGGCAATTCCGGGAAGGCAGTCCTAGGCCCTGCTCGGCACGCCAGCATTTAGGAAAAATGGCATTTTTTTAAATGGTGGCGTGCCGAGCAGGGCCTTAGATTCCTCAGCGAAAAATGGTTTACTGGCATCCTGTGTCTGAGTTAAAAACTTGGTCCACACTACCCCCGCCACGCCCAGCGCTTACAGGCCACAGTGCTGCAGAGTAACCCACGATACCAACGCTTTTGCCGCGACCCACCCGCTACCGCGCCTTTCGCGCAATAAAATATTACCTATGCAAGAAAACTCGATTATTGGGATATGACCGTATCTTAACACTGTTGTTGCACAGCATCTAGAATTTTGGGTGCAGTGTGGATCCATCACGCAACTTTCTGCTTGTATTATGATATGCTGGGATATGGACGTTTGGATTAATGTGTGGCCAACTACTGCGGGTCGGGCACCGCCCTAGGGAGCGGACATTGTCCGACGAAACTTAATGTCTTAGGGATGCTCGATTGAACAGGTGAACAGGAACTTCAACCCCTCGTCATAGCCTCTATTTTTATAGACCTTAAAATATAGGAATATTAAGAGCTCTCATCCCCCGTACAACTTGACACATAATCCCTATCACAACCCAGCACTCGCATCCCAAATATCAACCCCAACCCCCACGATGACTACCTTCCCACAACCAACTATCTCTGCGGCAGAGATATCCGCAACAGCACTCTCCTGCTGTTCCTGCACCTCAACGGTGATACCTTCTCCCTCCTCACGCACCTTCCACAGTTTAACTTGCTGGTCTACCCCTGCAGTAAGCACGTGCCCATCGACACACAGTACAGCAGTAACGGCGCTGGCATGCGCCCTCGGCACGATCCATGATTCCACAACATTATCTTTGGTATCGACGCGAGTAATGCCGAATGCGCAGTCATCCCCACCCGTGTAGACGCATGCACCATTCGTTCCGACAGCTACTTTCAGAGCTTTAATTGAGCTTTGGTGAATGCGCTTTTCTACTGACTTTCGTGGGAGCGGGAGCGGGTATGGGAGGGATGCGAGAGAGTATGGATCCGAAAGTGGATAGATACTCAGATAACCGTCTGTTCCGGCAACTAGGATCCCATCGTTGCTGGGGAGGAACTTGACGTGTAGAATGCAGCAGGTCTTGTGTGTGCCTTCCATTACTTTGTTGAAGGTTCCTGTAGATGGGGAGAAGTAATAGAGGCGGATTGTAGAATCTGAGTAGCCGATCGCAAGCAACACCCCGTCTTCCCCTCCTTCTCCTCCGACAGGTAATAAGTCGAACCCCTCAACTCGAAGATCGCTCCGGCCCTCGCATGCTCCTCTGAGAACAATCTCGTTTGCAGAGCGGACCCTCCAGGCAAGTAGTTCACCTGCACCGCCGGCGGAAAATAAGTACCGTCCGCTGGGAGTGAATTGTAGCGCGTGGATGCCGGTAGTGTGCGTGCCGACAACGGCACCTAGGCATAGTTCCCCAGAGGTGGATGAAAGCGTTGATAGGCAGAGGAGCGTGTCTTCCGCCCCGGTGGCAATGAGGTCACCGTGTGTTGCTATGGACTTGACCTCTCGGCCATGAAGGCCTGATTGAAGAAGGCTTCGGCGTGGGTAGGTGCGCGCGATGTGAGCCTTTCGGTTATAGTTAGTGATATTAATGTTCCAGTGTTAGACGAGGAGGGGGAGGGTACCTCCCCGGCCTTTGTCCAGACAAAGTACTCGTTCAGTCTATACGTCCAAGACCTATGCGCTCCGCCGCATTCCACTGAGTGCACCTCGTGCTGGGAGGTTTGGTTTATTACCGTGAAGTGCTTGCCACGGAAGCCCCAGAGGATCAGATTGTCCGGTTGCCGGGCACCCTCGATTACAAGAGAGGGTTTTAGGCTGTGGGTTTTTGTGAGGCAGATTTTTGGCGGTGAGGATATGGATAGGTGGGAGTATTCGCCATTGCGGGAGGTGGTTAAAATCCTGGATTTCGGCAGGAGGATAGAGGTTATGGCATCTGTTGGATAAACGAGGGTGTGAGAAAGTGCACATAGAGGATGCACTGTAGAAGATAAGTCATAGATCCCCAATGACCCTGCTCGGGAGCCGAGAAGCAGGTGGTTTGTCTCTTGATTGACCGCCAGACTAGTTACCAGGAATTTGGTTTCTCCTGCTCGGGCAGGTGAATGTAGTGCTAAGGTTTCTCTCTCGATCAGGACTGATGGCGACTTCGAGCGATCCATTTTGAAAGAGTGTAAAGAAAAGATTGCTGGCGAGAGGGCTGTAGTCAGGATGTAGTACTTTTGTTCACCTACGTTACTTCATCGGGGTCCACGATTAATTGAATTAGATACAGAATCAATAAAATTAAAAGCCTGTATAGGCTAGACACACCTCCTGTACCAACTCTTCCGAGAAATACTCCTGCGACCTTGCCATTTTCACCGGCCATTGACTGCCACCACCATTCTCGCTTTGATACTGTGTCCAAAACTCCAATCTGGCCATTGCGGTCCCCCAGAGCTATCAAACCCGAGTCTTCCCAGGATGCCAAAATGCTCCAACCCTTCAGTTCTGCTCGCTGACAAACTAGGTTCCATCGCTTCTGACTGAGTGTGTAAGTTAAAACTCTGCCTAGAGTAGTTGTTGCAGCAAAGCAGTCATTGTCAAGAGCTGCGTATTCTTTAAACGCATCATGTGCCTTTTTGTCTTCGTGGTTAGGTTCGCCAGGCTCCAGAGAATCCCCAATATGTGTTAATACAGAATCCATCCCCCATGCCTCTTCTCGACTCTCTTGATCGTCTCGATAGTATACCAGTCCAATCCTCCCATCCGCGCCACCAGTAGCTAATAACCCTCTTTCGAAATCCAGAGCGTAACTCCAAATATGTTTACCAGAGTGCAATCGGTAGGTAGCGGTATTTTTTAATTCTATATTTTTGGTATCTCTTTGTTCCGGGTTAAACGTCCAAAACCTCGAAGTCAAGTCTTCTGAGATCGAAAGCAATTCGATTAAGCCCTCCTTGGTTACTGGGAGAAACCGGACACCCCAAATACGGGCCCCATGACCCCAGCCTACGGAAATGCATCCACACCCCCGCGTTATTTTATGTCCGAATCCTGTCTTTTTTATCTCTGAACCATCTGACGTTGAGGGTGAGGAGTCGAATTGGGATATATCCCATATTCTAACAGTTCTATCGTCACTGCAGGAAGCTAGGTAATACTTGTCACTGTGGTATTTAGGTGAGATGTTAACACCAAAGATAGAGCCTTCGTGGCCAAGAAGCCTGTAGTGGGTCTTGAGATTTTTCAGCTCGTGAATATCAAGTGATGGAAACGGGGTTATTGCGCCCGACCACAGTAAAATCTCGCCGAAAACAGTGCCAGCTGCAACCAGAATCCGACCCTGGGGGTTGAGGGCATCTGGTGCAAAGTAGAGAAGATGGGCGGAATATAGCATACAGCGCTCCCCGGACGCTAGCTCGTACCAACTTGTCGAAGTATAATCGTATTTAAGCAATGCATTGTGCGCGGTGATGACAACCACTTCTTCACCTGAGGCTGAAGTTGTGGAAGGAACGAACACAGCATAGAAAACCCAGTCCGGTACGCGGATTTCTCTGAAGACACATTCCTCTTGAAGTAAGGAAGTTACTGTCGTAATGCAGATACTTCTTCCCCCCCAAAATAAGACATTTTGTTGATGAAATGACGAGAGGATGATTCCGTGAATCCGTTCTCTGGAAAATATTCGACGTTTAAAGATGGATTTGGGCGCGGCTATATCTAAGATCTTGACGAATGGCCCCTCACCTACAAGTAGTTTCGATTCGGGGACTTCGTTTGGAATGTCTTGAACAGTCTGGAATGCGAGGGCAGTCACAGGTGACAAGTTAGAGATGTGCTTTAGCAGTTAGCAGACATTTTTCAATGAGAGTTCATGGGAAGAGGTCTGTAGATACCCTTAAAAAAGGGGGAGATGACATTGGTGGAATGAGGTGGGGAGTGCGTACAACACATCCAGCACCTTACTATAGGCAAAGAATGAGGGGGAAATAATTACAGGCACATGTAGTTTGGTGGGGCGCTGGAAGTGCCAGAGCTCACTGTGCAGAGAAATTCTATTGAGCATCGTACTTTGGAGTACGGCACATCAACTTGGTGCTGGTTCTTCAGGCTCTCGTTATGGGTGCGTGTTGAGCCCCAACGCGTCACACTCGCCCTTCGTGAGGCGCGCATGCGACTCTAGCATTCCCTCGGAGTCGCACCCGACTTTCACTGCCTGCATTCGATCCCGAGAGATATCGCCCTCTCCCGTACGTTTCCTATCCACAGATATCTTCACAATCTTTTGGGTTCTACGTCACCAATGTAAGCGTTCCCCTATCCTGGAATACGCACTGAATTGCGCTTTCCCCAGCATTTTCCGTCACACCTCTTAGAATACCTTTTTCAACTACAATAAATATGAGTTCTTTCCAGAGAGGGTCCTGGTCTACACAGGATCCTCAAGCTTCCCGCTGGTCATCCTCTCGGCCTCAGCCTGCTACTTTGCCGGGGCATGAAGAGGAAGAGCGGCGTTCATCTGCCCCGTCGTCCCGTGGAGCCTCAAACACTCATAAAGGAGCCTTTACTAAAATTTCTGACATTTCCAGAGAACAGATGCAAAATCCCTTAGGTATTCTAGGAAATTCCAATGCCGCCCTGCCTATGCGCCCAATGTCTACCAACATTGAACATTACAACGTTCTCCGCAAAAAGCTCGACCAAGAGCTCGAGACTAGATCTACCCCCTACAAATTGCTTCTTCAAAAACATTTATTGCAAATGAAGAAGACTCATGCTTATATAGCGAGGGGTAGTCTAACTGCGGCTAGATTAGATATCAACGCCCGAGGGTATTACGACGGCAGCCCTGGAAGTGGCACCCCCGGAATCTCCTACGACGAAGTGTCTCCATTTGCGGATATGGGTAATATCGACATTACAGCTACTGAGGCAAAGGAACGGAAGATCGATGTGGGGAGGCTTTATATTCGGCATCATAGCAAGCCTCATGCATTGTCTGAGCATAGGCTAGTGTTGCCAGCCAAGGTAGCAGAAACACCAAAAGATTTGGAAAAGGTTCCAAAATACCACTCCTATACTACTCTCAGGAATAATATACTTTCAGACGATGACGAGATTATGAGATATTATCCGTACCTTGGAGATGAGGCTGGTGACGATGAGATCAATCAGCTTAGTGCTGAAGAGACTTTTATTGACAGAACTAGAGCAACTGCAGAAGAAGGGAAAAAGGATGAGTGTATGACTCCTCCAGACAGATCGATAGCTCCCTGCTAATTCCCTCATAGGCGCTGCAATGTACACAACTTTCATACATGACTTTTTGCAAGATTCAGACCTCAGCTTTGATGCAATTATTGGATACCTTGTTGGTGATATAACAGGGATCAATCATGGTATCCCCAAGCGTACTGAAACCCTCCGCGCCACAGCTTTACCTAAAGATCTTGATCGTGAGGATGTGAAAATAAAAACCCTGCGAGAGCGACTAGGGACAGTTACCATGGAGGAACTGGAAAAGGCTGAGTCTGTCTGTAGGGTATTCAGGCAGCATACAAAGATCTCCATGTGGGACGTTGTTAAACGGGTCGCACCAGTGATCAGGGACTGCCTTTCTTCGGCAAAAGTGTCAAATGGTGCGGGTGGAGCTTTTGCAAAAGACACGGATGATGGGAGCAAGGAAAAAGAAATTGCGGCCCAGACCGGAGGAAATCCGATTCCATACAGTCTTGAGAGTTATGCAACATTGAATTGCCTTCTTTGTTACATGCATGAGTGCCGATTTCATCGTAAGTCAATCTCCACAAACTATGAAACCCCAATCCACCCGACCACCCCTATATTAACTATGCGTCTCTATTCAAAAATAGTTAGCAAGGATCATGACCGATTAGCGATGTCTGGTGGGGATGACGATGATGATGTTGATGTAACTAAACCAACTAAAAGGGGAGACGTCATCCCATTAAAAGTAGCCACCAGCGTCCCCGGATGGGCAAGTATGAGTAAGGGAGCAACGGTCGACCCGTGGGGTGGCAGAGAGGAGGAGTGCTCAGTCGGCTGCTTCATAAAGGTAAATTGTGTTTCTTTAAAACTTCTTAAGCTAACATTGTTTGCCAGGACAAAGATAGAATGAAAGACTGTTCAAATCCTTGGTCGACTGCGCAAATTGCACTATTAAAGTCTTCAGCGGTGGTGCTTAAGAACAATCCACGTTGTGCCTGTCTATTGGCATCCATAATAAACAAGCCGTGTTCTGAAGTAAGATTACCCCCTTCTTGTTAGACGCTCGTGAAACCAATGTTTAGTGGTACAGATTTATAGCCAACTACTAGTAGAGAAACTACTCCCAGATTCGGACGATGCTGCAGCAGCATCAGTAGAGGCTATGCAGGATCCGGAGCCTAAGCAGGGCACCAAGAGGAAGAAGTTTCCGGTATCAGCTTTGCCAGGCTATCCCCCAGATTGCGATCGCACCCATACCCACGAACGACGAACTACCTTCCAGGCTTGCCGGCATCTTGGCCAATGCACAAATACTTGCCCCTGCGTGAAATCGCGTGTGGCGTGCGAAAAGTCTTGTATCTGCTCACCATCTTGCCCCCGCCGTTGGCGAGGTTGTACTTGTAAACGTGAGGGTAAGGCATGTTCTCTGGAGAACAAATGCATATGTGCCAAAGCCAATAGAGAGTGTGATGTGGATCTCTGCCACACTTGTGGCGCAGCAGAGGTCCTTGATCCGAAGAATAGATACAATGACGCTTTTTCAATCAATTGTTGTCAAAATGTAGCGCTGCAGAGAGATATGCCAAAACGGACCCTCCTGGGCAGGAGCGCGGTTGCTGGGTTCGGATTATTCGTTGGGGAAGATGTGAAAGGGGGCGTTTTCTTGGGAGAGTATAAAGGAGAAGTTATAACGACAGAGGAGGCAGATAGAAGGGGCAAGCTCTATGACAGGAGAGGTGTTAGCTTCTTATTCAATCTTAATAGTAGTACGTTAGCCCTCCCCTCTATTATGATTGGAAACTAACAAGAGCGATTCTCAGATCAAGTGATTGATGCTACCAGGGCTGGAAATAAGTTCCGTTATGTCAACCATTCTGCAAAAAAACCAAACTGCTATGCGAGGGTATTTATGGCAAATTGCACGCACAGAATCGGCATGTTTGCCAGAAGGGATCTTGTAGCTGGAGAGGAATTGTTTTTTGATTATGGGTGAGAATATTCTACCCTGCTACAGCATCTCTTTTCTTCTGAGTCTAGGCGTCGGATTGACTGAGCGTTGAATCCCTGGGCTAACATTGCGCCTTGCTCCACAGCTACAACAACAAACAAGTAAAATTTGTTCACAAAGAGCCACCAGAAATCCCTGGCTTGAATACTACCAGTAGTGACAAACCGAGCAGACCTAAAAAGGTAAACCGAGTGCCGAGACCGGTGAGCCATAAATTCGACTACCTCCAGGGCGGAAAAGGGACCACAGAGCGCTCAAGAGCGATGGAAGAAAAAAACAGCGCGCCGATCGTCCCGGCGGCCGGCTCGGCAGATCCCAGACCGCCCGTTCCCTCTCTAACATCTACCACCCCGGATGGAGTTCCCGAGAACCGTCTGCTTACCACCCTTATGGCACCTATCCGGCCACCGCCAAAAGGGGGGCAAAGGCCGCAGACGAAAAGGAACACCGCGCATGTTGAAGATACAAATGAAAATGCAGTAGCAGGTCGGAGATCAGGCTCGGCCAAGAGCCCTATACTTCTAAACTCTAGCGGTGGGGAGGAAAGTAGTAGCGAAGAGGAGAGCTCGTCTGATGGGCAGGACTCTTTGTCCGATATGGAAGAGAGCGGCGACGACGACGACGAGCCACAACCGAGGCGGGACAGAAACCGCCGGGCAAATCCAAGGAAGAGGAGAAGGCGTTGATGTAGAGACGATATGGTTTTTAGGTGCTGTGATGGTGGGTCTTACGACACTGGCGCGATTGCTTCTCTACTTTTTGAGCATTGGGGGCACTGCGAATTGAGAGTTGGTGTTTATTTCACAATCTTCGGAGCTAATTACTGTCCATAAATATCGCGATGTTCCCACTTTTCCATTATCTTATCCATGATAAATGTGATTCATCCCAGTCATCAGGTAGCTTACTTTTCCAAGAGGATATCCCATCGACCGAGTAGACCGCTTTCATAGTGAACCCTAGTAGCAAAGTATATTTTTACTTTTATTAATCTCAGCGACCAAGTATAGCGCTCGGGAGTCGAATTACAGTTGCACATCTTTGGGTGTCTGAAGGTAACGCCGAATGAAACGTGCTGTAACCCGACCATACCAGCAGCTTGCCCTACAATCAGGAGAGTGTGGGATGCACAGTCATACTCAGGCCGGTCGCCTGCTCTATTTTCTGAAAAGATAGTCTACAATCTGCTCTCTAGAGTAAATTTGCGGTCATGAAAGGAATCACCCTCAGTAAGTACTAGAAGTCCCCCTTGTGTATACTGTACCGCACGAACGGAACCAGGAACCACAACTGTGGGGGCACAAATTTATGCTGATTTTGATTTGTTACGATAGTAGGGTGGATGCCTTGGGAGATGAAAGGAATAATAGGCCTGAGGGAAGATAGTTGTCCATGGGCTGGACGGATAATACTAGAATAGTAATCATTTTAATCTCACATCCCCAGTATATCATACGATAACTGGGCAGCTGTTGCTGGAAAGGATATTTAACGAGAAAGCTTTAACCTAACTTCTCAAGATAAATAAACAAGATGTTTACATTGACAAGCCAATGACTGAACCGAAGCATTTTTATGATGTACAGTACTCGAGTGCAGAAGCCAAGTATGGGGAGAGTATCTGCTCTTCTATGTATACGCGCACAAACAATTTCCCTATCTAAGACTACCTGTCATTGGAAAATGCCACATCATAGATGGAATATTGCTGTTGCTGTGGCTTGTCCAAATGGGCCTTACTTTTCAATCATTTAATCTTTTGATCTCAGGGTTCCTTGGTTTGTTAGTAATTAGATGTCGTCTTTCTGTCGAGAAGATGTCTAAATAGCTACTTCCCTAGGGTACCGAAAACCGGTGCTAGAGTGCTAAATTATACAGTGCTGTGAGGGCCTCTGCTGCACCTGCGCTCCCCGGCGGGCACTGGTAAAGAGACAAGTTGTGTTATAACCCGTATGGGAGGAGTTGACTCTTGTTCTTCGATTAGAAGAGACACAGGACAAGTTAGATCGGGCAGCGGCTTAGGAGAAGTCAAAAGAGGGGCCTTTGGCCGCTGGGCAGACACAGTAAAGCATAGCCGACAGGCGGATCATCATTTCCCATTAGCCAATGATCCTAACGCACGGTTACCGGCGCCGAAGAAAATCACCGTGCTTTCGGCTCCTGAGATGCCTGCCGGTACTCCCCCAAACGCAATGCCCCAACCCGCCCTAAATCTCTACAACGACAACTACCTGCATTAAATCTTAGTGCTTCCAGTCGCCCAGCGCGTCCGTCCTAGACGGAGTCAAGACGACAAAAAGACGACAATGTCTCGGCTTTGGATCACAATATTATAAATAAAAATATATATAGAGATAGAGTATCCCTTCAATTAAGAGAATTAGAGGAAGTTTGGGATAGTCTTAACTATACCTATCTAATCAATCCTGCCCACTAAGTACAGTAGATCACACAATCCTGATACTGGATACAAATGGATTCACTTGGACTGCCCTGTGCATTCAGAGAATAGAGAGAGATAGACATGCAACACCAGTAAAGCGTCCATGCATTCGCTGTAGCGCTTGGATGATCTGAGGGGTATGCCGCAGTATGGTATAAGCATTGTAAACAATAGGAGCGGTTCTATATAGTAATGGATATTATGAGTGCAGGGTGCTAGGGATATAAAGTACATTTTTCGACCAAAGTTTCGATAGTGATTAATCTCCTCTATCTATTGGGCCCATGGCTGATCTGAAAGCAGAATACCTTGCCGAAGGTGGTTGGTCAAATCTTTTCTGAGAACGGCTAGTATATACTAGAGCAGTGTTTCAGCCAGTGCATACATATGTAATGAGAAAGCCTTACGGTGTCAGCTTATCGCCTTTGTACTGTACTCAAGTACAGTACCTGATCCCAGGAATCTACTCGAGCTCCGAGAGAAGTTAGATTCCCATTACGCACGAATTAGGACTCTCGCAGGAGGTGCACCTAGTTAAGTATCCCTCAAACAAGTTCCTGACAATTATAGCACAAATTGTTTTGCAGAGACTTAGGTCAGTTGCAGTAGTTGCTCATTATGGGAATATTTTTGTTCTGCAGTCGTACCTTGCTGCCCTAGATGGCAAAAACTCCAAGGAATCTGTCCGGGGCAGCGAATTATCCTGGACAGCAAGTTAGGTTTTGGTGTGAAAAAAATTTGAATTCAGGAAATTTTATACAGGCCAGCGAGGGGCCCTGGGGGTGAAATCTGGGATAGAGGGGTGCGACTGTATGTCTTTTCTAGCTAGCAAGACAAAGTTTACACACGCAATCACATGCCCCCTAGGACCGATATACACCCTACTGGAGTAGAGATATCCCCTTCTCATAATCATCGGTTTTAGAAGGACTATCTATTCTTGATTTTTTTTTTCAAGATATCATATTGGTATTTTTTTTTACAGCAGACACAAATACTCACAACCCACTATAGAACTTATCTCTCTCAGTTAGGGAGCTAGTCTGAGCGCCCGGCAGGGTCGAGACCAAAGTTACTGCAAGTCAAGCAGGTCTTAGCAATCATGGAGTGGGCCTTATGAAACAGGTTCCAATAATAGAAGTACGAAGGTACAGCGTGTAAGTTTTGTAGGTTACACAGGGGGTAGGGTGGCAGTCTTCGTTTGTGGAACCTACAAAACTTACACGCTGTACCTCCGTACAGTCGCGCCTCGCTGTCCGGATGGCCAAATCAAAAAAAAAAAAAAAAATACTCAAAAGAACCTATTCGGGATAGCGAATTATCCGGGACAGGAAGTTAGGTTTTGGTGCGAAAAAGCTTAAGAGTTGAAGGAATTTCATTCGGGACAGCGAGGGATCCTGGGGTTAAATCCGGGACAGAGGGGTGCGACTGCATGATTCCGTACAATTGGAATCTGACCTCAACACCCTTGGGGGGTGTACTAGTACTCGTAGAGTTAGTTAGTATCCTATGTGGTTAGACCGGGTGACTGCGCCATGAAACGTGTTCTGAGAGGTATAAAAGGGTAGTCCCCCAGCAACTAGCTCCTAAGAAAACTAAAGCAGACGAGAGCTGACAGCGAGAAGGGCAGAGAAGACGACCACAACGTTCATTAATTACTTTTTCTTCTCGGGGGCAGTTTCCCCTGCGTTAGACCAGACCTCCATCACTTCCTACTGTGCTAACACTGCTACCCGCTCGGATACGTCCTGACAGTGGATGCTTGGCTGAAAGCGAACTCGAATACACATCGAATCAGATACAAAGGCCTCTCTCTATTGGCTACCTTTCCTCTTAGTAGCTGCCTGTAAGTCTATCTTCCGTAGTAGTTCCTTTGTCTTTCCCAACCCTGTACCATGCTTTTAGTACTTCTGGTGTATGGGTATTTTTATTACTTTATCGGAAATGGGTGGATAGGCAGGAAGATAATTAACCGGGTAAAGCTGGCGTCCTAGGTTGCATTCGAAGGTCTTCAGGATACTATATTAGCAAAACGACCCCAATCTCAACATAGCTGACACCATGAGGGGTGAGACACCGCTCTCGCGGGCTGCCGGGAGTGGCCATGAGCGAGTCGTAAGGATACTACTAGAACGGAATGACATTAATCCTGACACAGCTGACGACTATGGCCAGACACCGCTCTGGCACGGGGCGTGGGGTGGCCATGAGGGAGTCGTGAGGATACTGCTGGAATGGAACGGCGTTAGTCCCGACATGGCTGACATTTTTGGCCAGACACCGCTCTCGCAGGCTGCTGAGAGTGGCTATGAAGGAGTCGTAAGGATACTGCTGGAACGGAATGACGTCAATCCCGACACAGCTGATAACAGGGGCAAGACACCACTCTGGCAAGCCGCGTGGAATGGCCACGAGGGGGTAGTGAGGATACTACTGGAACGGAACGACATCAATCCTAACACAACTAGCAAACGGTCCGACCAAACCCCGCTCTCATGTGCTGCCGAGAATGGGCATGAGGGGGTCGTAAGGATGCTGCTTGGACGGGTTGACGTTGACCCCAACGCAGCTGATGAAGATGGACAAACCCCACTCTCGTTTGCTGCCCAGAATGGGCATGAGGGGGCCGTAAGGATGCTGCTTGGACGGGTTGACGTCGATCCCAACGCAGCTGATAAAGATGGGCAAACCCCGCTCTCATGGGCTGCCGGTTATGGGCATGAGGGGGTCGTAAGGGTGTTGCTTGGACGGGTTGATGTTGACCCCAACGCAGCTGATGAAGATGGACAAACCCCACTCTCGTTTGCTGCCCAGAATGGGCATGAGGGGGCCGTAAGGGTGCTACTTGGGCGGGTAGACGTTGATCCCAACGCAGCTGACATAGATGGACAAACCCCGCTCTCATGGGCTACGCAGAATGGGCATGAGGAAATCGTGAGCATACTACTGGAACGGAACGACCTCGATCCCGACATACCTGACAATTATGGCCAAACCCCGCTCTCATGTGCTGCACAGAATGGATATGAGAGAATTTTAAAGCTACTACAGAACCGGGGGGGGTTGGTTTCCAGATCTGCAGGCGGGGCACCGCCAACAGTGCTCTGCCCCGCTCAGCCGTCAGAGCTATCCGAACCTCCTTTCAAAAGGACCGGCAGGCTTTGAAACCCAGTGATAGCTACCGACTCTTTCCTCTCCCATTACTTGAGGTACCCCTCTCGATTCCCGTAGAAACCTGGCGATACAAAATACTGAGCGAGTCTTTAGTGGTGCTTTACACGCGGACTACAAGCTACCGCAGATGCCAGACCCACGGATTTGATCATTTAACTGTAATTTCTCGTTATCCCATTGCTCCCCCTCCAGTCAACTATATCTCGTCCTCCTCCGCACTCTTTGTTCTGTTGCTTGAGGTTTGGTTAACCAATTTTGTCAATAAGTTACCCATAATCTACTAGTGGTTTTCCATACTCCCTTCTCCACATATATTCACCCTTTTTGCATTTTGTTCCTCACGTCCATTGGGTTAAGTCATTCCATGCATGTCTATTCTTAATATCGTATGTATCTATACAGTGCCAGGATGAATCTTTTCGTCCAGTGCCCTTTTTACACCATAAGTATGCAAATATTTGCGTCACTTTCACTAGTTGTGCAATCGTATGCAACGAACACATCTTCGATCCCTCGCGCTTCTATCCAGCCTTTAGAAGTCTAAATACATGAGAATTCACCGGCTCGTGGAAAGGTTTCAAGTATTTTCATCCAGGTGGCGTAGGGAATTGTTTGTTTGAAAAGGTTCATTTTTCGTTGATTTTGCGTGAAACCCTGTCTCGGACGGAAAACCTTCATCTTGGTATGATATCATACCTTATGATATATTGTTGTATATATTAAATTAGGGAGATTTCGTAAACAAAAATTCGGGTTCGCTATTGTTGCGGCGAACTTGCTTACTGTGACCTTTGCTGAATCGGAAGAAGTGGTATTTCGCAACAATTTCGAAAAGTTTGCATAAAACTTTGTCAGCCAGTGAGGGTTATCGGCGCCTTGGCTCAGAAACCAGAATTTTTGCCTTCAGCTACCGTATTGCTAGCTACCGCCTACCTGTATATACAAGTAGATGGTATATGAGCCCTAACCTATAACCTGTTGCTGCAGGGACAGTCTGAAGGATCCCAAATTCTTGATTGCAAAATCCCCCTAGCATAGCCGGCAGCAACCGCGTTATCAGAGGGTGCTCGACGGAGCTCCATCGATATGGAGGCATCCTGTGCACATGAGAGTAGGCACACTATGGGAATCAAGGGAGATTTTGTGAAAACTACTGTAATTTAGCGAGTCTTGTCCGTTTTTTCTCATCCCTCTGTCTTTTGTGCTTTATTTCAATGATACTACTTACTTAACTTATTTACTGGATGGCGAGAAGATAACCTACTAACTTGCCCTCCTATTGTATTTCCCGTTGCTAACCGAGCACTGCAATCCTTATATTATTATAATCACCCGCATATTAGAGCATGCTGGACAGTATGTATTTTCTAGTCAGCGAGAGGTTGGATTCCAATTGCCCGGAATCATACAGGGGCATCCCGTTGTCCTGGATTTCACTCTCCCGGATCCCTCGCTGGCCGGAATGAAATTTCCTGAATTCTAAATTATTCTCATCAAAATCAAAAATGCTGCCCGGGATAATCGGCTGTCACGAATAGGCCTCCAGAAGAGCAGTCTTTTTTGGATTTGGGCATCAGCGACATCGAGGTACGACAGTACTTGGGGGTAGACAAAAGTAAGGCGCACTTCCGCAACGGGGAGGGAATTTCTATAGAAAGTATGACAAATGGGGAAATGTGAGTGATATGCTATGATCAGAGTTGCTGTACGGGGGCACCCTATAGAGAGGTGAACTCTAAAGTTGCAACCGCACCGAAGACTCAAAGTAGAAGATAAAGATAAATAATTATGAAGAATCAAAGCGGTAAAACTTAATATCATAAAGCTGAAAGCTTCAATCAATAAGTTCTCGCGAGGAAAGTTGGTTATTGAAGTAGAATGCTAAACGATTAAACTTAAGTAGATATCAGATTAAAGCCTTTGACATTATCCACTACTCCGATGTTGGTGCAAGCAACGTGTCCTGCTCAGGGATGTCCAAGGTCTACCCTCCATCAGGAATTATCCTGCCGGAAGTATCGGACCAACTCGGGTATGCTTAACTCCGTCAATAGGATAAGAGTTTCGGCAAGGCATCTCCAAGACAACCGCAGGTTGGAAAAACTCTTGCTATGGAATTCATGCCAGGGGCTAACTGCTATGACAACAACCGGAGTCAATAGCTAGGTCGTGGACTGACTAGCCCAGTGGAAGTTACTTCTATACAAACTCTGAAGTCAATCATTAAATCTACGCGGCTACTTGATGTGATAATTGACATGCAAGCTCCCCCGGTGAGATGTAGCAAATGGTTGGCTAAATGGGCGCTACCCATAGCCAGCTTCTTGGATCACACTTTGAGGTGATAAGACTCATACCCCTGGAGTCCATTGACAACCCATAGTAATGCTATAAATCAAGAGGAAAGGTCCGGGCTGGTTACTTAGGTATTTGTCCCGAAAGCACCCTGGCCTTTTAGACTATCTACGCACCTCTAGGGAGACTAGCCTACTACCCGGAGGCTGAGATGGACTCCTAGGTACCGGAGGAACCATATACGGCTGACCCCAATATTGGCGGTTACCCATACTGCCCTTATATATCCTCCAAATGACATTCAATTGGACAGACGGCGACGACATATACGGTGTTACAGCAGCTACTCCAATGACCTCAATTTACTAGCAAATGAGCAACTATGCAGCTGTCTGCCTATGACGCGCCATCTCAACGCTGGGGCCAGAGGGGGGTGTTAGCTCAACTCTCCTAGGTTTAATAAAATGTGTTGGCTACACGTTGTAACGGGGGCACCCTATTGTAACGGGGGCACCCTATTGTAACGGGGGCACCCTATTGTAACGGGGGCACCCTATAGAGAGGTGAACTCTAAGGTTGCGACCGCACCAAAACTCAAAGTAGGACATAAAGATAGAGTAAATAATTCACGAAGAATCAAAACGGTTAAACTTAATATCGTTAAGCTGAAAGCTTCACTCAATAAGTTCTCTCGAGGAAAGTTGGTTATCGAAGTAGAATGCCAAACGCTTA
>Ga0307509_10003541_pt1 | contig 23506 bp, 30 predicted proteins | sample 10_EM_MG_FD_202245 | JGI IMG/M metagenome (GOLD analysis project Ga0307509, IMG submission 202245) | Populus trichocarpa ectomycorrhiza microbial communities from riparian zone in the Pacific Northwest, United States - 10_EM | ecosystem: Host-associated > Plants > Roots > Unclassified | place... | reverse complement strand
GAGGCGGAGGAGGGGGAGGAGGAGAGGGAGGAGGAGGACTAGTAATATGATAGGTGGTAAGCAGATCCCAACATTCCTTGTGAGTCCGCAGGCCCCATTCCTTTAGGTGGCGGGAATACTCGGAGGAAGTGTACTGTACGGTGCTAAGAGCCTTTCTGACTCTCCCATAACTACGCTACCTAAAGCTTACGTGCTCAGCATATGATATGGCTCCCCACTTTGGAAGCATCATCGCATATGAGGACTCCAGAATTTGTAGTACCGGTAACCCGTCCAGACGTCTGGTAAATGGCGAAGCTATGATATAGCACCTGAGGAGGTTTGGCACGTTAGGATCCACAGTTCCCTGGGTAGGAGAGCAGGCAGGTAATCATCCAGATCCTCTCTGATTCCAATATTAACATCGGATTCTGGCGGCTAGGCTTCCTCTGACCTCCTTAAACCCCTCAATAGGAGTCAATACCGAGTGATACCGGATGATCATATCCCCTTTGCTAGCACACCTTTAGCAATCATCAATCCAAACAACGGCCTTTAGGCCCCACACAACCGCCTCCCCTTCCCTAACTACTCTTTTAATTCGCCACTGCCTAAGCTGATAAGGCCGTGGACCCCAACTACCGGTAACTTAGGCGCTGTTTGGAGTGACATATTCTGGTGGTTAGGTGGTTACAAACCATGGTTAGCAACCAAGCAAAATGTAAGGTGACCAATCAGAGTCCAGACTTCCTTATGTAATCCATATTGTTGAGTATTATGATTGGCCAGTTTACCAGCTTGGTTGCAAGCCATGTTTGTAGCCACCATAATAATATTATGTCACGCTAATTGGCCCACTCTTATATAATCCACCAAAAGGCCCTAAGCGTATGCGTGCCAGATATCTTGCCTGACATGATTAATTACAATATATCGGAGAGCACGGTCTGCTTATCAAAGAGAAGGCATGTATGCGTGGCCGCAGTAAGCATCCAGAGCATGACTGTTTAGGAGAAGGACGCATCGTGTTGCAATTTTGGACTTGTTGTGCAGAAGTAAGGCCCCAAGGTAATATCGATGTTCTCAGAGCGAGCATGGGTGGGGGATTTTTCCCGCTTTGGCGTCGGTGAGTGTAGTGATATTGAAGTGCTGTTTGTTGAAGAGAGGTGATAGGTATTGTTTTGTATCCATTGTTGGCTATTTAGTTTCTCTCTTTTTCTTCTTCCTGAGAGCAGAACCCAGGAACCTGGTAGAGGGGTCGTGTGCTTGGTAGCCTAAAATTTCCTACACGGTGAAGGGGGCGGAGAACACGACGGGATACGTGCTTTCTGTGACAAGTAGAAGGAAAAAAAAAGTTAGACTATACGAGGAGAGGTCCGACATCCTAACATAAGGTCTGCCTATTCAGGCTCTTCCTGTATGCTCCGCTCCACGAATACCACCGCCTAATAAACATGAAGACTCACTCGGTGGGGGGAGGAGGGATTTGTCGGAGGTCATACAGAAACGGCCGGAGTTGAAGCGTAAAGTAATGGGACTGGTAAATGAAAGAAAGATAGAGAGAGAGAGAGAGAGAGAGAGAGAGAGAGAGACGATTGCTATCTTTCTTGCCTACAGACACGCTTGAGACTGCCGTACCTATAGCAGTGCGCAGCATGAATATTATACATCAATATGACCACTGCCATTTCCTACATCCACATGTCCCAAGTTGCCTGACAACTGGCCGAACATATTCGTACCAAATAATCACACTGAGGTAATACTTCCAACAGGATTGGCCTTTCCTAAAGGTGGTTGTGGTCATGTGGGAAAAAAAATAAAAAAGTTCCCACCTGGGATTCCCCTTGATCACCGCATTGTAGCACTCACGGGGCGGTGTGATGCTTGTTCACCGCAGAGCGGACGGGATGCGGAATTTTCATCACTTGAAGGTCGAAGGCCTTACGCCATAAGAGCTATGAACCATGCGCCGCAAGGTGGGGCATTTCTATAGGTCTTAGACTGGATATTGTCCTGAACGCCACCGAAAGCATAGTTTTTTCCAAGGGCTGAAAGAAGGAAGGAATATATCAGTGTAACTTTGGGGTATGTTTGATATTCATTGCTAGCTAGTTTAGTCGTTCCCGGGTGCCTCCCGTCTTTAATCTCTGGTGGAACCAGTGCAAATGAAGTGAATCAGGGAGGATCACTCGTATCACCTTATCACGTGATATTCAGCAACACCCAGCATGTGAAAAGGGATATCGAAACGGACGCCGGGAGCACCAACGACGAGGAAAGCGTTTAAATTGGCGCCGGTCTTTCTCGTACATGTGGTACTCACGCTATTGTTGCCCCCCCCCCCCCCTTTCTCACTGCGTCCTGAGGTTGGACTTTATTGATAATGGACTGGAGTTTTATGTTACATTACAGCGCAATTGAATGTAACAGTTGAATCCTCTTCTCATGAGCAAGCTTCACTTTTATCTTGGCTGAGACGGGTGTGCTTGAGATGGGCAAACTGTAGACAGGCACAAGATAAATCATCAGAGACAGAGTCACCAAAGAGTAGGGGAGAACTGTCTGGAGCGCTTGTGGTGCCCCTTGGCTCTCGTCCTCGGATGGGGGTAGAGCGAGAGAGATACATTGTCAGCAGGGCCCAGAAATGGAATCTGTGAGGGACGGGATGAGACCGGGGAGGAGACACGTGCCAATCGAGGGGATACCAATAATATTTTAAGTGGGGCTCCTGGCGTTCACTATTTGGACGGGTAAAGCTCGGGCTGAAAATGGCAGCAGGGAAGCACGGAGATACAAGGCTGTTGCTCTGGGTTCACATCCGTTGGGAGTCGATTGAGGGTAATGAAGTCTGTGCTCAGGGCTTTCTGCTGATGGGTTTGTCTCGTGTCTTCCTGAGACTATGTCTTTCCGACGCCAGGCTTTGGTTTTGGCATCTCTCATGCGTTTGGGGGGAGGTCCTGGTGATTTGTTGGCGGTTTCATTACGTGCCTAGGCCTGTGAATAGAGAGCGGTGAGTGGCATTGGACAGATCGAGAGGATGATAGGCCATTGACACCCTCTACTGGGGCCGGTTGAGCGGCAGAGACTATTCCTGGTTTGTTAACTCCCGCAATGTTCCTTCTGCAGGGAGATCTAGTTTAGTGACAGAAAGTTCTAGTCTGCATTTATAACCGTCGTGGGTGTGTTACCTCTGCAAGAGCTATGAATTAGCAATGAAGGAGTTAATGACCTCGTGACATATTCAAGGACTAGATGCAGGAGTGGGAGGCCCTGTGGCTCTGAGGACTTGGGCCTAAAGTAGGATCTAACAAGTTTGTCAGAAAAACGTCCCGATGATGTTTTGAATTGCTGCATCGGGATTATCTGTCCTAGCCCCCAAAGACCGCCGAAATAACATCGGACTAGGTAGTAGCTCTACATCTCAACATCATGCTTCCGGCCGCGATACAACCAAAAATACCCATCAAAAATCTCCATGATACCCAGTGCCAAAGTTCCATGATATGAATAAAACCGCTCACTCTAAAAAATCCAACTGCTAAACCATGCCAAGAGATTGGCAAAATAATTAACAATATTCACCAACTCCACCCACTGACAACTAAATACCGTCACGATACCAAAAACTTGTATATCAGCTACGCCATACATACCATAACACTCACCACACCCAATCAATCAATCCCCCCCCCTCTCACACCCACGCAATATCCCCTACAGTGCCGACGGTACCAAATCCTAAAGAGCCTACCCTATTTCATAATTGCCAAATCCAACCCCCATAGAGGCGCAATTCCATAATTCCATCCATCATCACACGACTCCAAATACCGGATATCAATTACAGCAACAGAAACCGACATGTTGCATTACCTCACAACCACTAGTATCATATCGTAACTCACCCTCATAATAGGCTTAGTCCCCTATTGATGAAAAGGAAAGGGCTTATATATATACCATCATAACTTGACTTTCATGAAAATGTAAAATGTAATGGCTCTCTTTGATATCACTCGATAGATGGATATTTCTTCCAGAAAAAAGTGCAAAGACGTCATGTTTTTTTTTGGGGGGTTGCGGTTTCGACGCCGTGTATCGGGGGGAGGTTCGGCACCACCACTAGCACTGCGGGGAATAGATAAATCTCGAAAAATAAATTTATAAGATATCAATGTCACGATACTGTACCTCTCTCCGTTTTTCATTCATTCATTCATTAATTGCAATCACAGAGTCTCACTCGACTTTGGTATAGTAGGCGGAAGAAAAGGCTGCTTACGTCCTCTCCGGCATCTTACCGTGCTAGGGGCTAGGGTGGGTTGGGCTCAATAGGGATTGTCGAGATTGATCGAGAGAATGATAAGTCGTCGTTTTTGGACCACTCTGCTCGCGGGAAAAACTTACCACCTTACGGAGCCAAATTCTATAGAACGTCTGTGATTGCATAGGATATAGGTTAACCGCACATTATGCCTAACTTTACAGGCGGAAATACTTGCTGTAGCCATCATAGGTATGTACATGCATACATACGCACATCCGTTTAGTACCACGCCCACCCACCCGCACCGCTCCCTACTAATTCGGAGAGAAGTGAAAGAAAAAAAGGAAAAGGGGAAAAGAAGGGGAACTACGCCATCTAACTAAAGCCACGAACTTATAAGAAACCTAGAGTGTGGTAGAGAGGCGGAGAGAGGGGTAGGAGGAAAGAAAAGGAAGAGAAAAAAACGGCAATTATATATATATACCCCAGGTATTATTAATATTGAGTTATGCGGCCTAGTAGGCGGACAGGCAGCTTCGCCAGTTTTCTTTAGTTTTGTTGCTTCTCCTCTAAAACAAAAAGAACGCCCGACGGAGAGTGATAAAGTAACGTAAGGTTGAGGGCTAAGAGTGGATAAAGAAAAGAAAAGAAAAGAAACGTTTAGCTAATTAATACCCAGAGAAGGAAGAATATCATGAGAACTATATGGAATGTCGTCAGTTTCGAAACTTTATCATATAGTAGCGGAGCATGTGTGCATACCTCCAAACATCTTCACCACCAACCACCGATTACTGCTCACTCTAGACCAGTACTTGAGTAATTCCCTCTGCCCGCCTTCTACATTCGCTACAACGTCCTCCGTTTCATGGTCGATGCGCTGAATCATCTCGCTCTGTTCACCCACCATCTGCGCTAACTGGCTGAATATGCCGCCTAGCTCCGTGATAGTCTTCTCAATAGCTTCTATAGCTTCTGATCGAGCGGAAATGTAAGAGTTTGCCGAGGACCCTTCCTCCATCAGTGCCAACTGCTGCGCCGATGCGGGGCCCGATAGCGCCGACGAGGAAGGGTTCGGGTCTAGGGACAATAAATCAGGCTGATGGTTAGGCCGGGGGGTAGTAGACGGCGTGGAGTACAATGGTGAATGTGAAGTTTGCAAAACCGTTGCTGTCATCACCACCAATGTTAACTTTACGTCCATACCAACGAAGCACTCAAAAGTGGGGGTGGGGGGGACCAGGGGACCGGGTGAGACAAACGATCAGCGGAGCTCGGCCTAACGTTCGACACAAACTGATCCGTCCGATGTCTGGAAGCCTGAATATTCTTCGTCCGCACCTCTAGAACCTCCTTAAACCCAACCGACACATCGGCTAACTTGCCCTGGAGCATGACGACAACGTTCTTGCTGTGCTCGCCCTCCTCGTTACGGCCGTTATTCTTCTGGCGCGAGAGCGCCTGTAGAGCCCCTATATTTTGGTTTATCGCCGAGAGGTCCTGCTTGATGATGTACGTGAGTTCCGCGATCTCGACCGGTTTGTCATCGAAGAGTGCTTTGCGTTTGGCCACTGTTCACCCAGCCCACATCAGCATCACATCGCATCAGCCCCCTTTTTCCCCACCCCCAGAGAATACTCACGCATCGCAAGCTTCTCTAACTTCCCCATAGTATCCGTAATAGCCCTCCCAATATCCCTCGCTTTCCTAGCGAACTCACCCCTCCCACCGCCCCCGCTATTCCCCATCTGCTCATCTCTTCCCCCATTCTTATTCTTCTGCCCGAGTAATCGCTGATGCGCTCCACTCGGATTATTCCTGTTGAGCCGTTTGGAAGCCGACGTTGTGAGGGCGTGGAACTCGCCCGTGCGATCTTGAATCGACATTATTAACCGTAGTGGAGTGTGAGCGGTCGAAAAGTGAAATAAATGATAAGGTAAAAATGGAGAGTATTTGAAAAGAACAGACGAGTACCCCCGTAAGGTAAGGAAGGTGTAAGAAAGAAGGAAAAAAAGTTACGTGTTAATTAGTTATGATGTAGTTCCGTTTCTACACAGCCCCTAAGAATACAAGAGAATAGGATGCCGGCGTGTCAGGAGGGAGGGAAGGCAGGAAGGAAAGGAAGGGAGCAGGAAGGAAGGCGTTCTGGTCCGAAAGGAGCCCGAGCCGCTAGCCGCGTTTATTTTTTTCTTCTTGACCTCGCCAGCCGGCACTGGTCTCCTCAGATGCCGCCCGGACGCCTGGCAAAGTTGCAGCAGATTGGACTGGATTGGATTGGCGCCCAGAATTACGTTATGATGGACCCTAACCCTGCAGGCGTGCAACACAAGGAGGAAGTGACGGAGAGAGGGAAATAAGGTGAAACAGGCCTGAACAAGGAGAAGGATGTTTGAATTGGCGGGAGCGCGGGTTACGTGAGAAATTAGGTTACTCTTCGGTAAGTCAGTCAGACGTTTAAGATATTATTTACTTGTCACCATTTAAATTTGTATGATATGAAGGGAAGGGCCAGCCTTTCGAATACCATAGCCTGTCAACAATAACAGCGGCAAGAAATTTCACAATATTGATCGTTCTCCCCTCCGCCTTTAAAAACCATCTAACCTAGTTGCCACACCAGTACCTGACCAACCAATCATAGCAAAACCCACCAATGTTTATATAAAAAAAACACCCTATGATGAAGACACGAGAGGAAGAAAGAAAATATGAGTGTGAAAAGGAGATAATGCTGAACACAACGGTAAAGAGAAAAGGAGTAAACAGACGACGTAAAAAAGTCGCCGGGTGGAGGGGAGGAAGAAGAGAAGGAGAATGAGGATGAACAGATGACAACAAGAAAGGAATATCGGGTAAGAAACTAGCGCCACCTAAGACTCAATAACGAGAATCATGTTTGAAATACATTAGGACACCACAAGAGGAGAGGAAGAGAGGGATGAATGACAAAATAGATCCCGTTCAGCATTCGGAGAACCTTTTGACAACACATTTGTTCCATGCAAATTGCCCTGCACCGCAATAATAGACTCCACTCCTTTAAAATGTGAATGAATTTGGAAAATTTGGGGCACCTCGTGGCCCTCTTCTCCCTCCTCCTGCGTTGCCTGGGAAGCCGCCGGGGGGGAAAAAGCCTCCGCCAGCACCGCCTCCCATATTACCCATCATGTTGAAAAATAAGTCTAAGGGCGAAAAACATCAGTTGAACCGGACGAAACAAGGAATCAATCAGGTGTTAGCTTACTGGGGTCAATATTCATTGCACCACCACCCATTCCACCCATTCCACCCATTCCACCACCACCACCGAACATGTCATCATCTTGTAGATCAACACCAGAATCATACATCTCCCGTTTCTGTGCATCGGACAAAGTCTCATAGGCTTCACCGACATCTATAGCACGATCGTTCAGGTCAGTGTGAGCTTTGTGCAAGGTCTCATAAGTGGCATTTGCACAATCACGTGACTATAGCTACATACCTTTGAACTTTTCGGCCGCAGATTCGTTATCGGGATTCTTATCAGGATGGTGTAACATGGCCATCTTCCTGTAGGCCTTCTTGATTTCTGTGTCGGTGGCTGTCTTATCCACACCAAGAATCTTGTAGTAATCCTTCCTCTTGCTCTTCTTCAACTCTAGCTCGGCTTCCTTGATCTCTTTCCGGATGCTACTATCTCCTGGGTTGGCCTCGGCCACCGCCTTGAGTTCGCGAACTGCCTCTTCCCAATTGCCCATCTGCCCCAGGGCCTTTGCCCGGGTCTTGCGGGCCTTGGTGTAAGTCGGGTCGAGCTTAATAGCCTCGTCAGAGTCCGAGAGAGCATCTTCCCAATTTTGAAGCTGGCAAGGTACTTTTAGTCTAATACCAATTATTAGGGTAATAAGTTAACAGACCTTGGTGTTGGCGACGGCACGATTCTGGTACAGCTTGGCGTTAGTCCCTTTATTCGAAGGGTCAACAGCCAGAGCCTCAGAATAGAGCTCCCTGGCAATTTTGTAATCACCCTTTTTGAACGCCTCATTTCCAGCTTCCTTTTTCTTCTCAAGCTCCCGTGCCCGTTTCAGGTATATCCTAGCCTGCTTCATATCGGGATCACATCTGAGAGCTTCCTGGAAATGAAGGGCAGCCTTCTGATTTTCGCCCTGAGCATATAAAATTCGGCCCCTAAGAACTAAGGCATCGGGATCCTGTGCATTCTGCCTAAGAAGAGACATCGCGACGTTCTGAGCTTCCCCCAGTGAATTCGCGGTGTTCATCTTGAGATTTGCTTCCCCTCGAAGGAGTTTCCACTTTTTCGGGGGTTCGACACCGGTGCCCAGTAAATCCTCCGCCTGGTTAATAGCGAACAGCGTCATAGAGCTCGCAGTCCCATTAGCTACCGAAGCCTCAGCAGTCTTAATATGCTGCTTCATCTGAGATGCGGGAGCCTTGTCCCTGCTGCTAGCCGGGGGATTCATCCTGTCATACGTCTCCAAAGCGTCCTCCGGCCTCCCTAAAGCCACCTGGATTCTCGCCATTCTCAACAATGTCTTTGCGTTATCCGGGGCGTGACGATCGGCCTGTACGCAATCATCTAGAGCGAGGTTAAAATTTCCTGCTGACATGTAGGCAGCCGCACGATTAGATAGAAATGTGGCATTCTCAGGCTCCTTCTCTATGGCTCTGGAATACTGCTCGACAGCCCTTCCATATTCCTTTTGTTTGAAGAATTTGTTGCCTGCTTGTTTGTATGTCTCTCCGTCGAGCTCTTCCCTCGGTGGGTCCGGGGGGAGCGAATGTGTGCCGTTTACGCCGTTTGTCTTGGCTGGGGTCTCCGGGGCTAGGGACGGAGATGTTGATGTTCCTAGTCCTCCTAGGGTTACCGAAGGCCCAGAATCGATGTCCATAGAAGACATAGGTGCTGTTTTAGTGTGTGTGCGGTTTTATTGACTAAGCCTTGGTGTGTAAGGCAAAAAGGAAAGAGGGAGGAAGGAAAAGGAAAGCGAAGGAGAAAAACAGTTGACAAAGTCTCGAGTGTCCCGAGTACGAGGCGACGGCGGTGGGATGAAATAAATACTACCCAAACTGAAAGGTTGGAGAAGCCAAGTGCAATGGCAAAATTAGATAGGGTCCGGCTAGTGGATTAACCTGGAAAGTAAGAAATACAGATTTCGTGGGGCGGGGAAGGGGAAGAGGGAGTGGTGACAAGAGGACAAGAGAACAAGAGAACAGGCGGAAGAGGGGGGTTTGGGTGGAAAGGAAGCCCAGCGGCCGCTTTGAACCTTGACTTTTGACTTGAGGCTTTGCCCGTTAGGGAAAAAAAAAAACCTCCCCAGCCCGCCTGATCGAAGGTTCTAGCAACAATTTCTCCCAAGCTGACACTGCCTAGTCTTCGGATCATAACCCAGCAACGAAACGCGGACAAATTACTCGAGCTAAACGAAACTCCATAAAACTCTTAAAAACAGAACGGGAGCCCGCAGCTCGCGACGCTCTCTTTTGCTTTGACTTTTATTCCGCTAAATTCTGTCTATCATAGGTAAAAAGGAACAAGGAACTGGAGAGAAAGAGGACAATTGACTTTAAGAAAAATAGAAAAACGCTGAGGAAAATACAGATGAAGAACGATTGGGTAAAGGAAAACCAACTAAAAATAATCGGAGCTCAGAATTCGGAAAGAGAAGAGCCATCCATCATAAAAGCCCACTCTACAGAACAAATAGGAAGACTGGGGAAGAAAAAAACACGAACACAAAAATCAATAAACCCCGAAACCCCGCCCGCCAATGACCCGGACCGACAACCGCTTCAGAAAAATGCCGTACCCTGACCTTCCAACCCGACCCTGAACCAATATCTCGCAAGAATAAAGATAAAAGGGCTCTGAGCACGGGTTGTTTGGAAACAGAAGTGAAACGAAACACAAACGATCACGCAAAACATGCGCACACACAGAGAGAGAGAGAGAGATAAAAACAAATTCCTGGGAAATATAATACGAATTTTTTTTATTTGGAAGAAAAGCCACCCCCCAGAAGAGGGGGTTTGGGTATGGCGATGAAAACCACTCGATGAAGAGATGGATACTAGGACGTAAAACCATATGCAAACCGGTAGACAAAAAGAAATAGTTATGATGAAACACGACCCTTCCTTCCTTCCTTTTCCACATAACATAAATGCCCCCCTCTCGCCATAAACAAAACCAAAAAGAAAGAGAGAAAAGAAAAGAAGAAAAATGTCTCCAAAACGAACACTCCGGACCAGTTATAAAGCAGGAAGGAAAGAAAAATAAATAGAAAAAGAAAAAGAAAAAAAGAATTGGGCTACGTATCCATCTCATTAGAGGGGAAGAGGGTAGAAGAGAGACCGTTATAAAAAGCAAGAGAGTCCGTAAAAAAAATAACATAGGCGAAGGGGAAGGTGCAAAAAAAGAAGTGGAAAAGATCATTGAACTAGGAGACGGCAAAGAAGGTAGGGAAAGGAAGGGCATTTCATCCCATCAGCTCGTGATGCATCCCATTCATCCCTATGGCGTCCACCTTTGCTTTGGCAGCCGCGACAGCTGCAGCGGCTTTGCCTTGACTGCTCTCCCTCCTCCGCTTTGGCGCGTCTTTGATTTTAGGATGTGTATGGCACTAAACCGATTGGCCGAATAGTTAGCGTCTCGTCTTTAATTAATTTCTAATCTTCTAACTTCTTTAGCAAAACAAACCTTATAAGCATGTCTAAACCAAGTGGTCCCTTTCTTCTTATTGCTAACCAAGGCGACCCAGTCTTTGCACGAATGGCATAGACCCTCCCAAACGTCCGGATTCCCCTCCATCCTCCTCACTGATTCGGGCTCCAGGAACCTCTGCCCGGTGGCCGCGCTAATGCCGTGGGTGAAGGACTTATCGTACCAAAACGCAGAGTTCTTCAGTACCAGCCAGCGCCCAGGCTTGCAGATCCCGCACCATCCCTCGCGCTTGTTCCCGTGGCCGCGGACCCATCTTGGTGTGTATAGGTCCCCCTCGAATCTAAGCTCCTGTTCGTGGGGCTTGAGGTCCGGGTCTTCGGGGTCCATGTCCTCCGGAGGAGGCGGGATCTGCTCCTCGTTCAGGGAAGCGTAGAGATCTGGGGGCTCAGTGAGGTCAGTGTAGTGGCTGCGGTAGTGCTCCGCTGCGTTGGACTGGAGCATCTTGACAAAGAGGTGGTTCGGTATCTGCGAATGGCAGTCGTGCGGTGATGATGAAACATCCATGTATGAGCTAGGCAGCAAACCGTTTGCTCGGGGGAAACCATGGTTGTGCGAGAGGAGGAGTTGGTGCGGGGCGGGGTGTGCGGAGGAGCATGTTGGCGAGGAGTGGTGGGAGTTGAAGTGTGATTGCAAGTGCGGATCTACGTGGCCGACGTACGGAGACGAAGCCTGCGACCCCGGTAGGAAGGATCCGGTGGACCACCTCTTGTTCCCTGCGTCCCTGCCTCCAGCAGGATACGGCGCAGATCGAACATTTAGGGCGCGAGACGGGGAAGGTGAAGCTCGGCCCCTACTACCACTACGAGCCGACATCTGGCTAGCCTGGCGTGGTGACATTACAGGTGAAAGCGGCGTGGAAGTAGCGGACATTGTCAGTGGTGTTCTGTGGGTGTAGTCGGTCACAGCTGAGCCCTCGTACGAAGAGTAATCGTCGTAGGGCATGTCCGATGCTGATACCAGCGCATCTGCACTCGACAGCGAAGCGGCATCTGATAAACGGCGAGGGAAGTTGGTGTTCAAACTCAAACCCTCACCGTCTCTGGGCTGTGTGGAGTATGGGTAGTGAGGATCGAGTAGACTTGTGCCATTGCTGCTGCTCCCATAGCTGGACCCCAGACGGTCCACATCATTGTCCAGGTTACGCAGCACTGAACTATAGTCACCCCCACGGGGGCGGTTCCAATCATTACCTATAAGCTTTAATATCAGTAACCATTCGCTTTGAAAGTCATACTATCTTTCCTCTATGGTCCCCTCCCTCCCTGGGTGCAACCTACTATCTAATGAGTTGTCTTCATATTGTTGGGACATGTCCGCCCCACTAGATTCCATATTGCGGTTCTCAGAGGGCAATCCCATAGACATGCAATTTGGATCCCAAGACGTAGTAGCAGCTGAGCACTCTTCAGGAAGAGAATATGAAAAGTTAGTCTCATGAACCGTCGCAGGTCTGTTTCCATTCGTGCGAGGGGTCGGCGGCCACAGGGCAAAGGACTCTGGGAGAGGAGAGCCCATAGCTGGATGGAATGTCCGAGGGAAAGTATCTGCCAGGTTTGAGAGCCTGAATTGTGGAGGCTGAGAAATGGTAAAAGGGTTTTTGGGAGCACTTCGTTGGCTACTTAGGGAAAAAAAAAAGTTCATCGTTAGCCATCTGGGCAGCAGCAAAGTGAAATAGAGCAATCGCAAGAGGCCCTTTCTCTATCTCTCTTGGGGCATTTTTCTCAGTTCCAACTCACTGTGCAAGAATTGAATCCATGGTGAGCGCGTTCATCTATGTTCAACCTCTAGAAGTAGTACAAAGACAATAACTGAAAATGCAGACATCCGTTAGCACGATCGTAATTTCAATCTCAATCTGTATCCCAAGTCTCCATCTGCCCATCCCGCCGGGTTACAGCACCCTAAAGCAGAACCATAGGCCGAGGAAGCAAGGAGAGCTTATGGGGGAATGATCAAACTACTTACTGGTACAGTAAAACTAAAAGGGAAGAAAAGAAAAAGAAAAAGATGTTGCAAATGTATGTGTGTGTATGTACGAATATTTATGTGTTGTGCGTGGGTATGTAATAGTTGTGTAGTAGAAGCAGTAGCAGTAGTATAATAGTTGCAATAGTAGTAATGATGGTAGTTTAATAAGTAGTAGTAGCAGCACCCGTCGTCGTTGCCGTAGCAAGCAGTAGCAGTGGAGGTAGTAGATGTATATACTGAAGCAAACCCAGAGCCAAATGATCGGACCGGCCGGAGAGAATGTAGATGTGCGACCTCTAAGGGAGGAAGGCAAGATATTAAAGAGTTTAAAGAACGTCGTCAACCTGTTGACCAAGGTGAAGGGAAGCACGGATGCGGAAAGAGAGGGCCAGCTCTCGGAGGACAATTAAAAAGATATACTAGTAGTGGTCGAAAAAAATAACGGACTAAAAAGAACGAAGAAGGAAAAAAAAAAGAAAAGAAAAAGAAAAACTAAACAAAATCCAACCGGTGGGCTGGTTCGTGAAAAGAGTGACAGAGTTGGCGATGGAGGACAAGAGAAAGAGATAGATGGGAAAGAGGAGGGGGGTAGGAAGAAGTAGTTAGGATGCCCTCCCAAAAGATTATATTGTAAGCACGAACGGCGGGCCCTTCCACTAGGTTTCCAAATGTCCCTTTCGATACCTGGTCGAAGCGCTCACAGTAGGTCGCTGTATTGTACATGTTCCATGTTACTCTCCCCCTCCCCCCCTCACTTCACTCCGAAAAAGAGTTTAAATTCGGTTCAGCGTCTACAATACCATACCTCCCCTGTCAACCGAATTTTCTGGAGCCGCTGGAAGGTTCAATCGAGGCTCTGGTACCCAGCCCGATCTGCAGGAGCCTCCTCAATGACCAGGGATGATTATATATTTTTTATTTTTTAGTATTTCGCCTTTCTTCCCATTACTCTGGAGAGGTAGGGGGGGGGTTGGACATTACCCTAGACACAAGCAGTGCAATTTTGTATAATAGTATGATAGCAGAATTAGCAGTTTTGACAAAAGTAGCCACACACAGACTGTAGCGTCAGAGGTCCCGCCCCATCGCACTAGGGTGCCGTAGTTGATTCGCAACGTCAGAATAACCGGGTGGAGCAGCACATTCACATCTCGACCTCTTCTCTGCCGATGCTGATGCTGATGCTCCTCCCACCAAGGCATCTCCCGCAACTAGACTATTGGGATGACAGCGAAGAGTGTTTACGGGGAAATATCCCAGATCGAACCAATCTTACCCGTTCTAGTCTGGTAAGGCTACCCTATTCTATCAGCAAATTATTTGGAAGAATGAAATAAAAAAGAATGAATAGAGATATGATAGGAAGGAAGAGGGAGCCCACAACATGCTCCACGAAACACGATCCTGAACCATTCAGCCGCTTCACTCAACTCGCCTTAGTCCCCCATCCAAAGGAGCTAATTTTGCGCCGTGACAACGACAAGAAAAAAGGAAAAAGAACCAGACAAGAAAAGAAGAAAGAGGAAGGAAAAAAAGGAAAAAATATTTGAGATTCCGGGAGCAGCACAGTCTCACGGGATCGTCTGTTGTGTAGTGTGAACATCTCGGGTTGCATCGACTGATACCCACATGAAACGAGAACGGAGATTCCCCTAGCACCTCCACCCCCATCACTCGCTCTCACCCCCCCCCCCTTCCCCCCTCCCCCTTCTCACTCACCCCACAGCCCGCTTCGCAACCCAAAACACAAGAAAGCCAAATAGATGGTGAGTTGAAGATTAGCTTGAGACCAACCCGAAACAATCGCGAAAACGCAGGTGCATTTCGATGCGGCATGGAGTAAGCTTGGCAGGGCCAATGGGTGTGATGAGGTGGTGGTGCAAGCTCTAAAAAGCCCCAAACCAGGAACATGCGGGAGAAGAGGAAGAAGGAAACAAAAATCTCACCAAAAAAGAAAGAAGGAAAGAAAAAGAGGCCCCCGGTCACCAAACCGATTGACTCTACTCGAGTACTCGTACCGGTATTGTCATGGCTCCTAAAACGGAAAATCCCTAGCGGGAGGAGGTTGAGGAGGTTCGCTCCCCACGACCGTAACATTGACCATGTGCATGTCTCTCCTCTCTCTTTCTCTGCCTACTAACTGTGATTTGGAAAGAGAGAGATGGAGGGAAAAAAAGCCAGACCGCACCAAATCCGACCAAATAACCCTGTTTAGTGCAAAAGTTCCCTTACTCCGGGGTTGTTTGCATTTAGGGTAGTCTACGGATTGAGACTGGGGGTGGAAATGACATTCTGTACGGTATGATACAACGACAACCAAGGTAGTGTCCTCTCTTTCCCACTCACTCGACCACCGCCCATATGATTATGATTATGATGATGAAGATGGAAAATAAACATTAGTAGCTAGCGAACCGCCGTAGACAATGGTATTACCTTTACCTGCATACACACATACATACAGTTCCAGTTCTAGTGATAGTTGGTATGATACCCGCTCAATATATCATATCTTTTCCCTTTCTTACCTTACCAACCTTAGCCTCATACTTCTTACCTCTTACCTCACCTTTGCCTCCTCCTTTCCTCCTGCTGAGCGACAAACTTTCTGTTTGTGTTTGTTATAATAGTCAAGTCAGTTAGTTATCATGGCAAACCTAAGTTAAGTATAGTCCGACATCACATTGCATCAATCCATCTCACAAAATTGTGCATGCTTCCGTGGATCTGGGTCGACTGACTCCTGCATCTGGCGCTTTGGTGCTTGCACTTACCGGTATCCTTTCTCAACAGCATGTACAATACTGTATGATACCTCTAGCTAGTTACCTACCCATACCACAACCTGTCACTTGCTTCCCTCTTTTTTTTCTTTCCTTTTTCCTTCGGGGGTTTTTTTTGTGTTTTGTCTTGTCTTAGACATTTGCTTTTGTGATGGGGGACGTACTACCTCTTTCGATCTCGTTTGTGCGCCCATACATCTACCCATCCATACAAGTATGGCGTATCCCAAAATTGGAAATGTAACACTACGTCTGTGGGTACAGTATGGCAGTCCCAAATCTGGAGTAGAAAAGAGACAGGGGTTGCTGCTGTGGTGGGAATATGAAATGTCTATACGGTACAGTACCTGCACCAGGCTTACCTGCCCAGTCCGGACGTTTCCTCCCCCCCTTCTCCCTCTCTTTTGTTCATCCAAGTAGGGTGCGAGTGAGTGAGGGTGGGCGGAAGGGGGAGGAAGGAAGGAAGAGAGGGAAAGGAATTGTTTTTTCCTGGGGTCAAGGAGGGAGGGGGTTGGGATGTTATGGTACAGGTGTAGCACCGTATAGGAAAACAGGAAACAGGAAACAGGTGCTGTAGGTTAACAAACGAACGGGGGGGGGGGAACTCATAACGAACATACGGTACGGTAACGAGTTTGCCAGCGGGTGTTTGGGTTCTAGGCTAGTCTAAGTTAGTCAGTCCCCTCCGCCGCCCCCCCGCCTTTCTTAGTCTCAGCATTATGATACGCGCACGTTACTTCACTTCGCTTCAATCCCTATTCGTCAAACTCCCCCAAATACCAACCCCCACCTTTTGCACCTCCGGTTCAATATATCCATTCTCCTCCGCCGTCCTTCGCGCGGCGGGGGAATGGAGTGCTTACTCGCATCATAACCATCATCATCGCGGCACCGGGCTATGATAGGTACCTGATCTGATCTAATCTGACCGGGTAATTTTTTTGTTTACTGTACTGCAATTGGGGAAACCTACTTCATAATATAGCCACATCTGTACCGGTAGTCTAAGTCAATTTTTGGTTGATAGTAGATTTATGATCAAATTCTTTAAGGTCCAAGTGCCTTTTTTCGCTTTCTAAAAATAATACAAAAAACATCCCTGTCAACTAACTGTCTGCCACTTCAACGGTACTCGTACCCCTACCCCCTACCCCAACCATAACCATTTTTCGCACCTTTCGGCCCAAGCGGTGGGCGAACTGCGCTACCCACATACAGTCAGAAGAAACGCGGAAGTTTATTTGACAGGCGGGCGGCCAGTTCGGCGGTAAAATGGAAAAAAATAAATCAAAAAAAAAGAAGGAATGACATCGGCTCCAGCACCAGGGGGAAAAAAGTTTACAGTCGAGACGATGGTTTCTGTGTGTGTGTGTGTGGATTAGGTGCAAGTTTAACATAGGGTGGACCATGATCGACAGTATGTATACAAATTTATTATAGAAAGAATGACGACTTCCCACGCAGCCAGCACGGCATTGCCCAGACTGCCCCATATCATAAACCGATTCATCCATTCATTCAGGAACCCAGCAGACAGGAATTGAGCAAAAAGGATGAAAAAGAAAATATCATCATACAAGTACGGTAATATTATAATATCACAAAAACGAAAAGACGTTGCAGTAGATCTTGACTTACAGCACCACACAGCACCGCACTGTAGGAAGTAAAGACACTTGCATTCAACTCACGTCCAAAGCCCCGTACTTCCACCCCTTCTTCCCACCACAATACCGTGGATAAAAAATAGAAAAATGTCTAAACCCTATATAGACTAGCAGCAAAAATAAAATAAAATCGGAGCACGGACATCGGTCCAAGCCGAAATCGAATCCCAACAACAAACTCGTGATCGTGCCGTACTGCACATATATATAATGAATTTACCGCGCACCCCCCGCACGGGTACCGTAGTCAAGTTCTAGCGGGAAACCATGCAAAACCACACAACACACAAACAGAAACATCCCGAAACGAAACCGCAGAAGTATATATAATAGTAACTGACTGAAAACCACGCACGCACGCACGCACGCACGCACATACGCGCGAACAACAACAATCACAATCTTAACCATACATCGCGGAGCCCCGAATAAGAGAGTTCGGTGGAGCTAGTTGTCTTAATAGGGGAGGGGGATTACGGTAATGGAATCCACCACAGCCGCCGAAGTACAAAAGTAGCGCCCGTACGTCTATCTGTTCGTCTATCCGTCCGTGGCCGTGACCGGTCAGAAGCACGCACGTATGATACTGCACAGTTTGGAACGAGCGAACGGACGAACAGGCGGACGGACGGACGGACAAACAAACAAACAAACAAACAAACAAGCCTGGGACTATGATACGGGCTACTTCTCGCTGAGTGGGTGGATGGATGTTTCCACGAATAACTCTTATCCTTCCATAGACTATTCCATTCCTGGACTTTCTTGTGTTCTTTAGAACCCCCTTGCCCTCCGGGCCAACTACCGTACTGCAGCAATGATTATCTCGCCAATAAATGATCTCCACCGGAGCTTAACCGGACAATCGCACAGCACAGGTACCGTACAGTTACTGTACGAGTACAGTAAGCACCATAAGCCCCCCAGCACCGCCAGAATGAGCAGGGAGAGAAGAAGGAAAGAAAAAGAAAGAAAAAGAGTTGCCGAACAAAAAAGCTCGATAAACTTACGGTTACCCCTGTTTCAGAATTGCTAAGATAAGCAACGTGGTACAAGTGCGCTACCGTTAGCAAGCAAGTAAAATAAAAGTAAGCAAGTAAACAAGTAAATAAGTAAAAAGGCAAATCTCACAACCGCCAGCCCCATTGATGGGTTATTTATATTTCTGGCAGGTTTTGGCAGAGCACGATGTCTGCGGTGTGTTGCGAGAGGCTTGCATGTTATTGTACTTCCGGGCCGGCCGGGTTCGCTCGGTCGGTGTGTGAGGGCAGTGTGAGTATGATAATTGCTTCACGTCTAAATAAAGTTTTTTTTTTTCCTTTTCGGGGGAGGGAAGCGCATTGAATTGGGTTTTTATTTCGCAATTTTTGGGGATTGGGGCTGTTTGTGATTGATCATGCTTTGCAGGATGAGGCTGGCCAGTTTCTCATCAGGATGGCGACGGAGATGGAGATGAAATGAATTCACCCGGAGCATAATATAATGCTGCGGTAAAATAGTTGATGGGTATACTATACGAGTACCGGATGTAATGCTCCCGTGCTAGACTCGGACATAGTAGCGTACAGTAAGGTATGGAAGGAGCAGAAGAAGAGGGCTTCTCTACGGCAACTCTCTATTTGCAATATCAGGAGCTTGGTTCGGTTGGAATGGTGTTTGGTTTGCTTCGTAGTTGCTATGATACCAGCGTTGTTAGAGACTCAAGATTGATTTCTTGGGCTGCTAGTCGTAACCCCAACTCTCATTACAACAATGCTAACACCAAGGGCATTAGGCCTTTCCATCCACCGGTGCGGTATGTATAAGGTGCAAGTACGGTACAGGCTTCTTACTCGTACGGAAGATAGGACAGAATTAAAGGAGGCAAAGAGAAGAAATAACTCCTGCAGAAGGGGAATGACGAATTTAAGCACAAAGTATAAGGTATGACAGCAGATTGGAATCAAGGTTGAGAGCCTAATAACGAATGGATGAGACTGGTGCTGCACCATCTAGCCATATCACCGACTGACCTATGCAAAAAGGCACGGCGCAAAATAGAACAAAGGAAATTCTAACCTAGACAAGATAAGATATGGGGAGAGAGAAAAAGAAAGAAGAGAAAAAAACTTAAGGAAACGCTAGACCGAGACGTCGTCCGGCATCAAATTCACTCCGCTCTCTATTGCAACTATCGCAATATTCTGAAAGCCACTTTGCAGTTTCGCTGCGCTCTCCTCTATCATCACCCTCAGATGCGCTGTTCTGACCGACACTTCCGGTCAGCGGCTTCCGGTTACTCAAAACAAAGAGTGCCTGTTTGCATCTAGATGTCTCCTCGAAAAGCCAATTGTCCCATTCGGCGTGCACCATGTTTCTCTCCAAGCTATTGACAACTCTCATCGCTACGAGCAAGTCATGGCGGTACGACCCAAGATGCTGCCTAGAGAGCCGGAGTCTTTTTGCGGTGGCACGAGTCGAAGCACTAAAAAATCCTTTGCTGGCCAGGGCCGCATCTGCGTCCATATCAGTGAAACTGGCGAGCTCTCTAAATTTCACATAGCTGCAAGGCTGTCAGTACGTGTTGTTTCGAATAGCAGGGCGGGGGTTGACGAGTGGGCCTTGGCAAATATTACCATTGGCTAGAGTTATCGTGTACCAAATCTGTGCCATTAAGAACCATTTCATCCATATCCTTCAAATAAACGGCTCGGGACATAATTCCATTAGGCGATACTCCCACGGCATTCATAAATTTTGCGGCTCTCCTTTCATTCCAGTATGAAACCGTAGATCTCGAGCTCAGCATTGTGTTACTCAAGAGGGATATGGACAGAAACAGCAAGATAATGCGCTGCGCTGATGCGATTCCCCAGGCTTTTTGCAGAGCCGTGAATGTCCACACCATAAGGCTAGACACCGCGCTCTCGAGAAAGCTCAAGCCAGTTTCCAGCATCATCTGGGAGAGGGACCTGTGGGCGATCGGTAGCCTCGGGGCTCTTGGGTCAAGATCCGAGGCGAGAGGCGCACCGTCCAACCCCCCTACTGTCAGGTAGGAGCCTGGAGTTTCTTGGCCTATCCCCCCAAAGACGTCCACAATATTATCTATGCGGCTTTGAGAACCTAATTTCCGTGCCTGATCTGCGACGACATCTCCTAGGTCAAGGGCGTCTAAGTCGAGATCATTGAGGGCTTGTCTGTGAATAATTCCTGCGACAGCCAATGTTACATCAACCAAACCGCCCCCATAATTTCTAATATGAAAGGATGGCCTACCCTTTGAGAACGTCGGCTCCTTTTCCCATTCGACAGCAGTCCAGATGGATAATTTACACTTTGATTTCGCTACGTGAGTAATGATCACCTTGCTAACAAGCATGAAATGCTCGCGGTGAGGCAAATGCCAGGGTGTTTTTCGGTCCGTGATTATATAACACCTAAGGATAGGTTAGCCTACTATACCCCATGTATTTAAGGATCGTCAAGCAGTTTAGGAGCCTACAAATGATCGTCCTGTTTCTCGATTGTTTGATGATCGACCACATTTGATGTCCGCAATCTCCCTAGATGTCTCTTATCAGCACTGCACAAGCAGCTAGCGCCAGTTTCGGGGACCTACGTAAAATGTCATGGTACTCGATCTGGTATTTGAATTCCCGCTTCATCTTTCCACCAGCTAGCTGGGTCCATGCGCCCTGTTGAATGTCTGTGGAACCAAGCAAGGCAGTCAGCATCTGCTTTACCGAAATCGTAAGGGTTCTGCGGTTGCCAGGAACTCATACACCGTGCTGTTCTCTCGTGGTATAATGTGTGGAAAACAGCCGATTTGTCTCCAAACATGACGTGAAACATCGCTTTCGGCGAAACCTCAAACTCCCGTTCAAACGCTTTTTTATCCATTCCATCAGGTTCGTAGACGACCGGCGCCGAAGGGAATTTAAAGCGAGTCACCCCCCCGACCCTACCGTCAATGCCTCTCTGAGTGGCAGTTGGGTGAGACATTAGATTATCACTAGACATTGCTTCAGTATCAGACTTCAGGTCTCGTCTCGAAGCAACAACCCACCCGTCAATCCGTACTCTCATCAGCTCGCCCGCACGCTTCCTCCGCTCGAGCTCGTCGTGCACATCTACAATCCCCACATCTTCCCAACTCTCAGTATCAGTCCCAGTCCGCTCCTCTACTTCGCGCTCCAATGCGATAAGCCTCTCTAGGACCTTTCTAGCTGGGAGCTTCGGAGGTTCGTCTTCGTTCGATGCGTTGGCGTTTTTGACCAAAAAGAGCAAACGCCTTTGCAAGAGCCTTACTGGCTCTAAGAATATCTTGATCGTGATGTGCGGTTCATGTCCCTCTTGGTCAACTCCTACATCTTTGTCTTCGGGGTCAAGATGCAAGAACAGGTAATCGCAGTCCTTTCCAGGAGCAGCTTTCACTTCAGTAATAGACGTGAGGGGTATCACGCTAGTAAACACAAGGCCAAGATAATGGGAGTAGAAATACACATTGTCAACCGTCACGTAGCAACGGCCCGGAAGCTCCTGTGTATCATTTGGGCTCCATGTTGCTCGGAAAACTGTCCGATGGGCGCTTGTTATTAACCCTGCCACTGTAGGACACCAAAAGGTGGGAAACAAAATCTATCACTCACCAAGCAATACCGTTTCATTAGGCCTTCTTCCAGGAAACAAGACTCTGAAATGGTTATCTTGAGCCCTAAGCTCTGGAGGATACCCCGAAGGGTATTCGTCTTTTCTTCCAGGTAGACCATTATCCCTACCCGGTGAATAGGGCCCAATAGTTGCATCCAAACTCTGAGTTTTTCGGTGACCTTTAGATCCAAAATCATCGTTTATTGGCTCTTGCCCCGATGTTACCATCGCCGCCTTTGACAACGTAACTGGTGCCGGTGTACTGACCAAAGTGGCTGGAGCAAGGCTGGTAGGTCCATCTACAATTTTTCCATCAGGTGGAGGCGATGCTGGCGGATGGAATGGCAAAGCGTTATGGCTTGCAGAGATCAAGGCCGATATACCAACACCACTTCCACCATTATTATTGCCTGGTGAGGCTGGTGGAACCACCGAAGACTGATTTCGCTCGTTAGGTCCCATTTTCCGATGGATATCCAGCTTCTGTGCAATTTTTTCCCGGGTCCCCGAAGCCACCGGGGTTGAATTGTCATTCCTACTAATGTCGAAGGAAGTTCCTCTGGAAGCGCTTCCAAGGGCGTTGAGAGGCATAGTTAATGAACGGTCGACTCCAAAAGCTTCATCATCGTTCCCACGCTCACGGTGGACAAGGAGATGTCTCGACACACTCAGTGGGTTTAGAGAGATACCATCTTTGCCTATTGGTTGTGGTGTGAGTGGTGAAGAAGCATTGTTACCATCATGGCCCTTTGTTATGTATGCCGGCTCAGTAGCGGGAACGGGAGCCGAGGGTGGAATGATAGAGAAAGCTTGGGCTGATGCCGTAGAGGATGCCGATTCGACAGCAGTCCTTTTTGCCTGTTCAAAGACTGCGAGCCATGATGTAAGTTCTGCTTGGGTTTCTGACTGGAGCAATATTGTGGTATCTTTCGTCTTGACCTCGAAACAAAATCTTCGTTCCTCCTGGAATGCTGGCTTAATATTGCATAGCAGGACACCAATCTTTTCGCTTTCCTCCATTCCACCGCCCTTGTATCCTTGTATGAGCCATCCAAATATCCCTTCCCTCACAAAGAACCAGCGTCTGATCCAAAGGCTTCGGGTTGGTTTACCCGTCAATGTCCTCATAAACAACCAACCCTGTTTTTCACTTGATATGTTTTCGCCTTCTGGGGCAATGCCAGGCCCCTTGCTGGATAGATAAGGAACTGTGCTACTTGCGTACTCCTCCAACTCCCTGGCGGGGTGCAACTCTCGTTTTACCCTCTCTTCCAATTCTTTTCTTGCCATAAGAAGCTCTTTGCGAAACACTTTATCGCTCTGTTCCATGCCCTCACTCCAAGCCCTTATCCTATCCATCTCAACTGCATATTTTTCGGCTACTGCGGTGCCTTCGCGTCGGAGGCGTATCTGCTTCCTAGACTGGTCTGACAATACTTTGGTCAAGGTACGGTCCAACGAGGCACGAAAGATGGGTGCGGCAACACAG
>Ga0307509_10003540_pt1 | contig 23507 bp, 27 predicted proteins | sample 10_EM_MG_FD_202245 | JGI IMG/M metagenome (GOLD analysis project Ga0307509, IMG submission 202245) | Populus trichocarpa ectomycorrhiza microbial communities from riparian zone in the Pacific Northwest, United States - 10_EM | ecosystem: Host-associated > Plants > Roots > Unclassified | place... | reverse complement strand
CAGCCCCACTGAACTGCGGAAACGAGCTTGGCGCAGCCTCACTGCTCGACCCGCACCCAACTCCCGCGCGTGGCAGCCTTCTTGTACGGCTCCTACGACGGCCCCGACGACCTGGTGGTCCTGGAGGTGGACCCGGGACGACTCGGCGTACCGCTGAAGTACGAGGCGCCGGAGCCGGGCGGCGAGGAGTTCCCGCACATCTACGGGCCGATTCCGGTGGACGCGGTGGTGGGGGTCGAGACGTGGGCGGGCTGAGCCGCTAGGAGCGGGCGGGCAGCCCGCCGGTCTCCGGGTCTCGGCCGGTCAGGCAGTAGACGCCGCCCGCCGGGTCCCGCATCACGGTCCAGTGCGTGCCGTGGGAGACGACGCTCGCGCCGAGCCGCTCGTGCCGTGCCGTCGTCGTGTCGATGTCGGCGCAGGCCAGGTCGAGATGGGCGGCGGCGGGGCGTTCCTCGCCGAGCCGCTGGAGCAGGATGCGGATCGGCAGGCCGGGCGGGGGCTTGAGCACATGGAACTCGGGCAGCGCACCGCGCAGCGACGCCCAGTCGGGCAACAGGGCGCTCCAGAAGGCGACTTCGGCCTCGTAGGAGCCGGGTCCGATGTCGAGGGACACCTGGTCGAGACGGCTGTCGTCCACGACGGGCGGCCGTACGGCCTCGCCGTGCCAGGGGCCCGCGCAGAACAACTGCCCGGCGGGGGACCGGAGTACGGCCCAGCCGTCGTGCTCGGCGAACGTCTCCGCGCCGAGTGCCAGCGCGGACGCCACGAACGCCGGCACGTCCTCGACGGAGAAGTCGAGATGAGCGCCGCCGGGACCGGCCTCGACCCCCTGGACCTTCACACAGGCGTCCGCCCCTTCCGGCAGCAGGGTGACGAACTCCCCGTCCCCACCGCGCGGTTCGGACAGCCGGGTGTCCGTGACGGCCGTCCAGAACGTGCGGGCGGGGCCGAGGAGCGCGTGCGGGCGGTCGACGAAGGCGTAGGTCCAGCGGATGCTCATGGCGTGATCGTAAGCCGGAGGGCGCGACCGGCCCTCCGGGATTTTCAGTCCTCGCCGCGCTGCATGAACCGCAGCATGTTCCCGGCCGGGTCCCGGAACGCGCAGTCGCGGACACCGTACGGCTGGTCCGTCGGCTCCTGGACCACCTCGGCACCGGACTCCTGGACGCGGGCGTAGAGGGCGTCGCAGTCGGCGGTGGTGAAGTTGACCCCGCGCAGCGTGCCCTTGGCGAGCAGTTCGGCCATGGCCTGCTTGTCGGCGGGCGAGGCGTCCGGGTTCGCGGCCGGCGGCTCCAGCACGATCTCCACGTCCGGCTGCAACGGCGACCCCACGGTCACCCACCGCATGCCCTCGAAACCGACGTCGTTACGGATTTCCAGCTCCAGCACGTCGCAGTAGAAGGCGAGGGCCTTGTCATGGTCGTCGACGGCGATGAAGCACTGGCGGAGTTTGAGATCCATGGAGGTCAGGTTAGGGGCGCAGGGGCGGTCCCGCGCGGTTCGGGCGGGTGAAAGTGCGGGCGACGCAGGACGGGATCACCGCGCCGGCCTCGTGGGAGCGGGCGCGGTAGGCGCTGGGGGTCTCGCCGACCAGTTCGGTGAAGCGTGAACTGAAGGAACCGAGCGAGGTACAGCCGACGGCCATGCACACCTCCGTCACGCTGAGATCCCCGCGCCGCAGCAACGCCTTCGCCCGCTCGATCCGCCGCGTCATGAGATAGCTGTACGGCGTCTCCCCGTACGCGGCGCGGAAGCTCCGCTGGAAGTGCCCCGGCGACATCAGCGCGGTCCGCGCGATCGAGGCCATGTCGAGCGGCTCGGCGTACTCGCGGTTCATCCGGTCGCGAGCCTGGCGCAGCCTTACGAGGTCTTCGCGGTTCACGGGGTCAAGGATGGCACGGGGGCCGCCGTGCGGGGACTCAGCCGTAGGAGACGGAGACTCCGCGCTCGGTGAGTCCGGTGAGGACGGGGTCGTAGCGGCCCGGGTTCCGGGGGTCTTTTCTCGGCATGGTGAGTGTGGTGAGGGCGGGGAGGGTCGTCAGGGCGCTCACGTCGGCCAGTTCCGTCAGGACGCCGAGGGCGAGGGTCGTGAGGTTCGGATGGTCGGTGAGGGGGGACAGATCCTTCCAGTCCAGGAACGACAGGGAGAGTGTCACGAGCTGGTCGACGGCGAAGTCCCGTGCGTTCTCGCACCTGTAGATCGTCAGTTCGCGCAACTCGGGGCAGTCCTCCAGCACTTGGAGAGAGGTCGGCCCGGACACGCCGTAGAGACCGATCTCGACCAGTGGGGTGCCGGCCATGGGGGCGAGGTCCGTCAGGCCGGAGCCGACCACGGTGAGCTTCCGGAGTGCGGGCAGTCCGCCGAGGTCGCCCAGGTCGGTCAGGCTGTCGCAGCAGAAGTGCAGCTCTTCCAGGGCGGGCAGGCCGGGGAGGGGGCCGGGGGTGGTGAAGGACTCGCAGACGCCGACCGACAGGTAGGCCAAGTGGTCGTGGTGGCCCAGGGTTTCGAGGTCGGTGAGCGCGGAGCAGCTCCACACTTCGAGTTTCCGGAGCACCGGCATGGCGGCGACCGGCGCGAGATCGCGGAGCTGGGGCATCCCGTGCAGTTTCAGCCGGCCGAGCGCGGGGAGGGCGGCGAGGCCGGAGAGGTCCTCCAGAGCCGGGCACTGGGAGATGTCGAGCTGCGTCAGGGTGCGCGGCGAGCCGAGACCGCGCAGGGAGACGAGCCGCTCGCAGTCGTTGATCGCCAGCTCGGCCAGACCGGCCAGGGGTGACAGTCCGGTCAGGTCCCGCAGGTCGGGACAGGTCTGGAGCACGAGCCGGGTCAGCCGGGGGTGGGCGCCGAGGCCGCGGAGGGTACCGAGGCGCGGGCAGTTGTCGAGGATCAGGTCGGTCAGCGCGGGGAGGGCGTCCGCACCGGTCAGGTCCCGCAGTTGCCCGCAACTGCGCAGGTCGAGGCGGGCGAGTACGGGGACGTCCCGGAGCCCGGCCAGATCGCGGACACCGGTCCAGCCGAGGTCGAGGGAGGCGAGCCGCCGCAGCCCGGCCAACTGCCGCGCCTCCCGGAACGAACGGCAGCCCCGCAGCGTCAGGCTCTCCAGCACCGGGAAGGCTGGCCCGAACCCGTCCGTGGACGTCACCTTGGTCATGCTCAGATCCAGCTCACGGAGCCTGCCGAGGGACAGCAACGGCGTCACGTCGGCCACGGCCCGGCACCGGTGGAGGTTGAGGCGGACCAGTTCCGTGAGGCCGCTCAGCGGGGAGAGGTCGTCGATTCCGGCACAGCCGTTCAGGTCCAGGTCGGTCAGCGCGGTCAGGGCGCCGACCTCCGTGAGGTCGGTGATGTCCTTGCAGCGGAAGACGTGGAGCGTACGGAGCATGGTGAGGTGCCGTAACCCGGTGAGCGAGGCGCGCCGTTGGAGCCGTAGCCCGGTTCGTCCCTCGCGGCGGAAGGCGGGGGCGAGCAGCACGGCACAGAACGCGTCCGGATCGGCGGCCTCCGTCCACAGCCGCAGCAGGACGTCGGAGGAGAGGTCGGCGACGGGGGCGTACCGGGCGGCCAACGTGAGCGCGTCTCCGCCGTCCACGACGAGAACGAGCTCCCGGACCGCTTTCCGGGCCTGCGGCCGAGTGGCCGTCGCCAGCGCGGCGCGGAGTTCGTCGAGGCGGGGTGCGGTGCCGCCGGTCCTGGTCGCGCTGCCTGAAGTCATGGGGACGAACGTAGTCGCCAGGTCTGACAACGGCGGGGTGGGCGAGGGGAGTTGATGCCTACGGCGCGATGAAGGCGGCGGGGGTGCGGTGCGGGGCCGGGCTTGTGACGAAGGGGTCGACATGCGACGAAGGGGCCGACATCCGACGAAGGGGGCCGACATCCGACGAAGGGGCCCCACCGGCGAACCGGCGGAGCCCCTTCCCCACGCCCACTGACCTGCGATGGTGCACCGATCGCCGGTCGGTCGGGACGGGCCGACTGGGTGTCAGGCCTTCTTGGTCTCCTAGTAATGGGCCGGGTCGGTGACCTGCGGGGATCTTTCCTGCGGGGCGCTGACCTGGCCTTTTGGCGATTGGTGGCGATGGGGTGCGACGGTCTTGATTGGGTGTCTTGCGGACTGGGTGCGGACTGCGGCGAGGCTGGCCTGTCGGCTCTAGAAAGCCGCGATCGAATCGGTAGCACGTTCGCGGCGGGCCAGGGTGCGCATCACCGGAAGGAAGCCGTGACGGGCCACGGCGATGCGGGTGAGGCAGGCGGTGACCGCCTCGGTGGCCTCGGCGGGCACCGACGGCGTGGGTGCCTCCAGGCTCACCGCCAGGTCGTCGAGGTGGACAACGAGTTCCACGAGCCGGGTGAGCAGGCACTGGTCGAGCGGGAGTACGTGGGCGAACACGCCGACAGGCGAGTCGAGCGGCATATTCGGCAACTGTGCTGCGAGCCGGGCGCGAGCGGCGTCGAATTCCTTGGCCAGAGCGGCAGGCCCACCGGCCGCTTCCTGCTCGCCCACCTCGCGGATCCGACGCGGCACCGCATCGTCCAGTTCCGGCGCCGGGTCGGCGCCGGCCAGGAAGTACGCGACAGCCTCGATGGGCGTCCCGCCCTCCTGTGGCAGCTCGGCCAGCCAGCGCTCGACGTTGAAGACTGCTCGGGCCAGATGCCCGGCCAGGCCGCTGACCCGAAACTGGGCCAGCGCGCTCGGCCGCTCCCAACGTTCGGCCAACGTCGGTGAACGCAGCAGCCGGGACGCGACCTCAGCGGTGTCGAGAAATGCGGAGATCACGCCGGGAGGCTAGCGGGAGGCCGCCTGCGTTGCCAGCCGCTGCCCGAGATCGCCACGGCGCACCGTCTGGCTCCGCCCCTCAGGCAACCTGACCGATCACCACGCCGTGTCTGCCGATACAGTGGTGCCCGGCCGCGACTGGCGAGGGTGGATAACCACCGGGGAGCGGCCGTTCTTTCACGTGAGCGTCGACCGCCTGGGCGCCTCCGTCAGTGATTTTCCGCTGAGGAGGCCATGACGTGGAACTGCGTTACGGAATCAACCCGCAGCAGCAGGCGGCGGATGCCACACCGGTGCGGCCTGGCCGGTGGCCGGCTCGGGTGGTGCAGGGAAGCCCGTCGTACATCAACATGCTGGACGCGCTGAACAGCTGGCAGCTGGTGTGTGAGGCGAGCCGGGCCCTGAATCGACCGGCGGCTGCTTCCTTCAAGCACGTCTCACCCGCCGGTGCCGCCGTGGCCGGGGCCGTCGATGATGTGACAGCGGAGCTCTATGGCGTTCAGCAGGACGATGTCGGCCCCCTGACCAGTGCGTATCTGCGCGCTCGCGACGCCGACCCGAAGTCCTCCTACGGAGACTTTGCCGCTGTCTCGCACCCGGTCGATGCGGAACTTGCCGAATTGCTGGCCCGCGTGGTCTGCGACGGCATCATCGCGCCGGACTATGCGCCGGGCACCGTGGGAACGCTCGCCAAGAAGAAGAACGGCCGCTTCCTCGTCATGGAGGCGGACCCGGCCTTTGTGCCGCCGGAGCGTGAGACGCGCGAGGTCTTCGGCCTGCGCCTGGCCCAGCAACGGGACGAGGTGCCGCTTGCCGCCACGCTGTTGGAGAACGTCGTGTGCGATGCGCTGCCTACGACGGCTGCGGAGGATCTTCTGCTCGGCCTGGTGGTGCTGCGTTACACCCAGTCCAACTCGGTGTGCTATCTGCGGGACGGGGTGACGCTGGGCATCGGCGCGGGACAGCAGTCTCGCGTCGACTGCACGCGACTTGCCGGCGCGAAGGCCGACACCTGGTGGTTGCGGCGCCATCCGGCGGTTCGCGCTCTCGCCTTCCGGCCGGACATCCGACGCCAGGACCGGGTCAACTGGCAGATCCGCTTCATCGAGGGTGACCTCACGCCGGACGAGAGCATCCGCCTTTCCCGTGCGCTGTCACAACCGAGGGAAGAGCTGACCGGCAGCTCGCGCGCCGAGTGGATGGCCCGTCTGAAGGGCGTCGCGTTCGTCTCGGACGGGGCTTTGCCGTTCCGCGACAACGTCGACCATGCACACCGGCACGGTGTCTGCTACATCGCCGAGCCGGGCGGATCGATCCGCTCCGCTGAGGTCGAAGACGCCTGCCGCGAGCATCAGATCGCCCTCGCACGCACCGGCCTCAGGCTGTTCCACCACTGAGGAATCATGCCCTGCGACCACGCTCGCGGGCGCTGCGCCAGGAAAGCGCTGTCGACAGGGATTCCGAGTCAGCGCCACCCCCGGACTGCAGTCGGTTGGAAGGCGCCGGAGCTGCTCGATGTCCCTGGAGTCGTCGCCGGTGCCGCCGATGTCCATTTCCCACTCCTCGCCAAGCCGAGACTGAAGTCCTCGAACTGACCAGAAAGTGCAGCCGCATGCTCGCCCTCCACGACCTGTTGTCCGCCAACTCCTACCCAGGCCGCGGGGTCCTGTGCACCCGCACCCACTCCGGAGCGGTTCTGGGTGGTTACTTCCTCACCGGCCGCAGCCCTGCCTCGCGCGACCGCGCCCTGCGACTGATCGACGGTGAGCTCGTGGTCGGCCCCCTCACCATGGGGAAACATGATCCACTGCGCCACTACGCCGCCGCCACGGCTACCGGCGGCTGGCTGGTTCTGGGTAATGGTGAGCAGGTGTCCCAGGTCGCGGAACGACTCCGCGCGGGAGCCGCGCCCACCGAAGCGCTCAGCGGCTTCGAGTACGAACCAGACCCGCTGATCCGGACGTCCCGGATCACCGCGCTGATCAGCCGCGACGGCGGACGTACCACCGTTTTCGGTGCCGCCCGGCCCAGTCGCGCTGCACGTCTGACCAGCAACGTGATGACCCTCGCCGTGCAAGATCTGGAACCGGGCGAGGCGGTCCTGCTGACCACCTACGACTCCGATGGTGAACAGGTCTCGGTCGCTGATCCCTTCACCGAGGCCGCTGTCAGCGCCAAGAACGGCGAGGAACTGTTGGACGAGATCTGGTCCGCGCTCGACGAACGGTTCCGGATCGTTGCCGCCGTCGTTGATCCTGCCCAGGGACCGAGGTCTGCGATCCAGCGATCTGCTTGAGCTGTGACCCTCGTAGCGCATGCCTTTTGCCCGACATGCTGCCTGAGTACGACGGCGTCACCGTCGTCGATGATGCGCAGGGGGTGTCGGCATGGAGGGCGGGCCCCTTGGGCCTGGGTCCGTGCCACAAGCCCGTGTCGTGGATGGGCAGGGCGCCTGGAAGACTGGCTGCCTGTGACACATTCTGATCTTGCTCGCCGCATCCATGCCGTCTCTCACCTGGAAGGCCACTTCACGCTTCGGTCCGGACGGGCCGCCACGGAGTACTTCGACAAGTACCGGTTCGAAGGCGATCCCGTTCTGCTGGACGAGATTGCCCAGCGGATGGCGCCACTGGTGCCGTCCGGCACCGAGGTGTTGGCCGGCCTGGAGATGGGTGGCATCCCGGTCGTGACCGCGCTCGGCCGACACACGGGTCTGCCCTGTGCGTTCGTGCGCAAGCAGGCCAAGCCGTATGGCACCTGCCGTCTCGCCGAGGGCGCAGAGGTGGAGGGCCGGCGAGTGCTGGTGGTTGAGGACGTGGTCACCAGTGGTGGACAGATCGTGCTGTCGACCGCGGACTTGCGTGACCTGGGTGCGCAGGTTCACGAGGCTTTGTGCGTGATTGACCGTGAGCAGGGTGGTGCGGATGCCCTCGCGGCCGAGCGCATCCGACTGGTGTCGTTGCTGACTGCCGGGGACCTGCGAGCTGCTGCTTGATCAACAGAGTCGATCGTCAGCCCGTGGCGTGTGTATCGGTGATCCAACGACGTCCCTCAAAGTCGCTGACGCTCCCAGATTCGGTCAGTTACGTGGCTCGTGCCTTGGGCCGTGGTCGAGGAGTTCGATCTGGATCGCGAGGGCGCCCAGGGCTTCCTTTTCCGGCGAATAGATAGCGCGGATGTTGGCCAGCTGCTGATCGCGGGGAGCGGTCGGATTGACGTTGGCGGGTCCCTCGCCGTCGAGCAGTGACTCGAAATTGGAGTATTCGGTGACCCGCTTGACCTTTACGTCGCAGCTCTCGTCAGTTCCCTTGATCCGGAAGCGGATGACGTCGCCTGCGGCGAGGTCGGCGAGGTGTGGGTACTTGACCCGTACCTCGATGGTCTTGGTGCCCGCGGCGACGAGGTCGAAGTACTGGCGATACAGGTTGAGTTCGCGGATGCGGGCGGTGGTGTCAGTCATGGGGCGGGAACGCTCCTGGGGGCCGGTGCGGTCATCATGCGGCCGATCTCGGCGGCCGAGTACGAGCGGAAGAAGTGGCGGGGGTCGGACAGCAACGTATCGGTCATGGCCAGCAGTCGCTCGGCGTACTCGGCGATGGTGCCGGGCCACTGCCGGGTATCGAGCATCCATTCAGCCGCGCCCTCCGGCAAAGGAGCGCGGCCCTCGCGGATCAGCGACTTGGACAACTTGGCGCCGGTGTCCGTGACGACCTGGGGGCAGAACAGGCGGGCTGGGAGCTGTCCGTGGGTGAGGCCGACGGCCTGGAGGGCCTCGTCGACCAGGTGGGAGCCGAAGACCCAGTCGCCGCCCTTCACCATGACGTGCAGGGTGCCGTGATGGTTGGACAGGGCGAGTTCCTTGACGAGGTTGCGGTACAGCGTGGCCAGGTCGAGGTAGGCGCCATCGGCCGGGGCGATGGTGGCCTGGTAAGGACCGTGATGGAGGCAGACGGCAGCCACTTGCGCGGCCTCGCGGTCGATGAGTTGGACGCGAGTGCGCTCGGCGTGCTTCTCGGCCCAGCCGCAGCCGGGCTGTGGGCATGGGACGCGCACGTGCGGCGTGCCGGTGGAGGGGGCCAGCCACCAACGGGCGGCATCGAGGCGCGGCAGGAGCCGCAGCCAGGTGCGGCGGAAGTGCTCGCCAGCCTGCTGCTGGCTGTAGGTCTCGACCCGGTGCGGGATGTCCAGACGCCGGGACAGCGCGGTGAACAGGGGCTGGTAGAGGGCGCCGACGAGGTCGGTCAGGGCCTGGGCGCCGAGGGCCTGGGCGTAGGCACGCTGGTAGCGGTGACCGCTGACCGGGTCGGTGGTCAGCTCGTGTGGGGCGTTGTCGAGAGCGCTGAACAGGACTTCGGTCGGGATGCCGAAGCGGTCGCGCAGGCGGGCGGCCATGGCGAAGGTGAGTGACTGGACGAGCGAGGTGCCGATGTGCGGGGCGCCGTTGATCTGGGTGCCGACGACCAGCACGATCCGCTGGGGTGTGCTGGTCAGGATGCGTGGGGTCAGGACGTCCTCGGCGTGGTGGAGGGCGTTGGCCAGGACGGTGTTCGGTGAGACGGGGTGGGTCGTCACGGGATGTCCCCCTGGGGTGGGTTGGGGTTCATTCGGTTCTGGTGTGACCGAAGAGGAGTCGCTGGCGGGGAGTGGCGCGGTCCAGGTAGGTGTCGATCTCTGCCGGCGTGGCACTGCGGGAGAGCGGGTCGAGGCCCAAGACAAGGGCTACTGGCATCCCTTGGCCGAGGAGCAGGATCCAGGGGCGGCCTGCAGGGATCCGTTTTCGGTAGGGAGTGCCGTCGAAGTGCAAGGCCACGTCAGTCGGGGTGATCTGGCGCAGGCGTGGCCCGATGTCCGGCGGAGGTGCGTTGGCGGGGCCGAGGTGCAGAGCTTCGGCGACCGCGCGCATGCGTTGTTCGATGACGGTCGGCGTCTCGTAGAGGCTGCGGGGTTGTTGGGGCACCAGTAGGAGGCAACACAGAGTGGCGCCGGTCGGGGCGGTGTCCAGCCACGTGGTCGTGGCCAGGGAGGCGATCAGACCGGCGGTCAGCGTGAGCGCCTCGGTATTGGCGGGCGTCAGCATGTCGGCACCGTGCTGTGGTGGAAGGCGGCCCAGACGCACTTGCCGGGGCCGTGGCGTTCCTCCACGCCCCAGTGGTCGGCGACTGCCGATACGAGGAGTAGGCCGCGGCCTTCGGTGTCGATGCTCCGTGCCTTTCGCTTGATGGGTGTGCCGTTGCCGCTGTCGTGCACCTCGACACGCAGCACAGTGGCGTGTAACTCGATGCGTACGAGGACCTGGCCGCCCGCCGGGGCTCCGTGCAGGACGGCGTTGGTGGCGAGTTCAGAGGTGCACAGCCGGATGTCGTCGAGGCGTTCGGTCCGACCCCATTGGGTAAGGGTCTCGGCGACGAAGGAGCGGGCTGCTCCTGGGGTGGTCCGGCGTCGGTCGAAGACCATCGTTTTGTGCTCGACGGCGCCGTCGAGGGCTTGGTCCGGTGCGAGGGTGTCCGGCTCGCCGGGCAGTCTGCTGGGCATGGCCAACAGCCAACCGCTGTCGCTCGTTTGGGTCGGGAGCCAGCATGGGGGCCATGTCAGGGGCCACTATGGGGGCCAGACTTCACGTGCTGCGGGGAGAGGGGATGAGCGACACGGGGATCGGTGCGTTGCTCATCAGGCTGCGTACCGAGCGTGGCTGGTCTCAGCAACGGGTGGCCGACGCGTACAACGCCCCGGAGGGGCGTGCCACCAAGACGGGCAAGGAGATCGGGCGCTACGAGCGCGAGGTACGCATCCCGGTGCCGTACACGCGGAAATACCTGGCGCAGGTGTTCGGCGTCGATGCTGGGGAACTCGACCGAGCAGTTGTGGTCAGCAAGAGCCGGCGGAACGGCGGCGGCTCGGAAGATGCGCAACAGACGCTGCCCGCCCAGCCCATGGCGCATCCGCGCACCGCAGTGGGGGCTGTGTCGGTGGATGCCGTGGACTCGGCGGAGTTCGCCCGGTTCATCGCGCAGCGGAACGCCGACGAGTTTGTCGTAGAGCAGTTGGAGGCCGATATCGCTCGGCTCGCCCGCAGCTACGTCAGTCACCCGCTGCTGGAGCTGTACGTCGAGATCAAGCGACTGCGGAACGGGGTGTTCGAGCTGTTGCGCGGACGACAGCACCCCCGGCAGACCACCGATCTGTACGTCGCGGCCTCCCGCCTGTGCGGCCTGTCCGCTCACGTGTGCCTGGACCTGGGCGACTACGACTCCGCAGCCACACACGCTCGCACTTCCCGGGCATGCGCCGAAGCTGCTGGCCATGAAGGGATGCTGGCATGGGTGCGAGCCGTTGAGTCCTTGATCGCCTACTGGACTGGACGATACGAGCAGGCGGCGCGGCTGGCGCAGGCGGGTCGTCAGCACCGGGCGGGCGGGAGCATCGGGGCTCGGCTGGCGAGCCTGGAGGCGCGGGCGCTGGCCATAGTCGGAGACCGGGCGGGTGTGGTGGCCGCGCTGGCGGATGCCGAGAGCTCTCGCGGCGCGATGCTGGGTCCCGATGAGGTTCCGGGCATCTTCGCCTTCCCAATCGCCAAGCAGTTCACGTACGCCGGGACGAGTTACTTGGCAGTGGGCGGGCGGGAGCATATCCAGCAGGCCATCGTCAGCGCGGACACCGCCATCCGGCTCTACCGTAGCGCCGAGGACGACGACCAGTCGGTGGGAGACCTGTTCGCCGCGCATGTCGATCTCGCTCGCGGCCATCTGCTCCTGGGGGATCTGGACGGCACGGAGGCGATGCTCGGCTTCGTCCTCGACTCCGCGCCGGAGCGCATGTCGGCCAGCATCGTGCGTCGGCTCACTGCTCTGGGCCGGGAGCTGAGCGAGCCGCAGTACGGTGGAGCCGCGCAGGCTGCACACCTGCGCGAACGACTCCAGCACACGGCCGTCCTCGCGGCCTCACCCGCCGCCCGTCCTCCGGAGCTGCCGACGTGACCGAACTGTCCGCCGCCCACGATGCCGCCGTCACCGACCGGGGCCGCCTGGCCGGAAGCGCCTACAGCAGCGGCCGGGATCTCGCCGCTCGCCAGTCGCTCTACCAGTGGCAGGCGCCTAGTTACGACTTGCCCGGCATCGTCGCCGAGAAGCTGAGCAGTGTGCGCGGGCACGTGGTCGACGTCGGTTGCGGCAACGGCAAGTTCATCCAGCGCCTTCGCGACGACCGGCCCGACCTGGCCCTGCTCGGCTTGGACATCGCCCCCGGCATCCTCGCCGGCGTGCCCGGCCCGGTCGCCGTGGCGGATGCCACCCGCCTGCCGCTGGCAACGGCGAGCGTCGATGCCGCCCTGGCGCTGCACATGCTCTACCACGTCCCCGATATCCCCCAGGCAGTGCGGGAGTTGTCCCGCGTCGTCGCCCGTGACGGGCTGGTGATCGCCTCCACCAACAGTGACCGGGACAAGGCCGAACTCGACGACCTGTGGCAGCGGGCCGCGGGCGAGATCCTCGGTACGGGACGCGGCCCGGCCCGTATCTCGCTCAGCGCCCGCTTCTCCCTGGAGAAGGCCCCGGCCTTCCTGGGCGAGGAGTTCGGGCGGGTGGAGACGATGGAACTGCCCGGCACCATCACGGTTCGCGACCCCGAGCCGGTCGTCGCGCACATGGCCTCCTACCGGGCTTGGGCGGATCAGCACGACGTGCCTTTCGACGCCACTGTCGAACGGGCCCGCACCATCCTCGTCGAACACATCGACCGGCACGGGGTGTTCGAGATCACGTGCCGGGGAGGCGTCCTCGTCTGTCGTCGCTGATGTGGGAACGACGAAGGGGCCCCGCCGGCGAACCGGTGGAACCCCTTCCCAACCCCGCTGACCCGCGATGGTGCACCAATCGCCGGTCGGGGAGGACCGACTGTGCGTCAGGCCTTCTTGGTCTCCTATTAATGGGCCAGGTCGGTGACCTGCGGGGATCTTTCCTGTGGGGCGCTGACCTGGCCTTTTGGTGATTGGCGGCGATGGGGTGCGACGGTCTTTGGCGGGTGTCTTGCGGACTGTGTGCGGACCAGGGCTGATTCAAAGTCCTGGTGATCGTGCTGCGCTGCTGCTCAGGGGATCTGCAGGAGGTCCAGGGGCGCGTGAAGGGCTTGTAGGAAACGTGGCGGAGTCCGGCGGCGATGCTGTAGTGGCCGTGGTTCGCCGGGGGGTGTTGATCGCCAGGTTGCGCAGGGCGGTCGTGTTCTCTGGTCCGCGTCCGGTGGCGGACCTTGGAGGCGTCCTCGCGGTAGGGGGTGTCACGGCTGCCGCAGCCGCCCGATCGCGGTGCCGAGGTCGGTCTCGATGCCGTCGGGCTGCTGCAGGCCGTTCTCCAGCAGGCGTTGGACGAATGGCCGGTGTTCCGGGCGGCCGGCGGTGGAGAAGTACGCCTGGAGGCCGGGCACGAATTCGCTGTCCTCGGGCAGGGTGGCCACATCGACCAGTTTCTTGATTCCGGTGATGGCCACCTTGTCGAAGGCTGCGATGCGGCGCGCGAACGTGTCGGTGAAGTCCTCGATCTCGGCATCCGGGATGAGGCGGTTGACGTAGCCGTACTGGGCGGCGAGGTCGGCGGGAATGTCGTCGCCGCCGAGCAGGATCTCCAGGGCGCGGCCCCGGCCGACCAGCCGTCCGAGTCGGGCCATAGGTCCGCCGCCGGGGACGGTACCGACACCGACCTCGAACTGGCCGAGGACCGCCTTCTCGGAAGCGAAGCGGATGTCGGTGGCGAGCACGAACTCGCTGCCCGCGCCGCGGGTACGGCCGCGGATCTCGGAGATCGTCGCCGCCGGAAGCTTGCTGAGCCGTACGAAGTTGTCCAGATACGGGTGCAGGCCGGTCGGTCCCGGACGCATCCCCGCCACCCGGGCGTTGTCGGCCTTGAAGTCCCAGTGGGCCATGAAGTAGCCGGGGGTGTCGCTGCGGAAGACGACCACGGTGAGGTGCGGGTTGGTCTCGATGCGTTCGACGAGCGCGCCGAGCTGGTCGAGCGTGTCCGGGTCCAGCAGGTTGACCGGGCCGTTGTCGAACGTCACGCGCCAATAGGAGGGGGAGACTTCGGTGACGTGAAACTGCTCTGCGGTCATGTCGGCTCCGTTGGTCTTGGTTTGTTCGTCAGGAGACGAACTGCTGCCCGCCGTCGATGTCGTATGTCGCGCCGGTCAACGCCGTATTGACCATGAGGTGGACGGCCAGCGCTGCAACGTCCGCCGGACCGACGACGCGGCCGATCGGCAAGGTCGCGCGCAGCTCGGCGCGGCGTTCCTCGATCCGGTCGCCCAGCAGGGAGGCCGAGAGCGGAGTGTCGACGAATCCGGCCGCGACGAGGTTGACGCGTACCGGTGCGAGTTCGAGTGCGAGGGCTGCGGTGAACGGAGGCAGTGCGTTGGTGGCGGCGGAGGCGGCCCCGAGACCTCGGCCGACGCGCCGTGCTCCGGTGCCGCCCATGAACACCAGGCTGCCTCCGGGTCTCACCCGGCCGACGGCGTTGCGCGCGACTTCGAGTTCCAGCACTGCGTGATCACTGATCGCGTCCCGAACCTCTGCGGTGCTCATTTCGAGCAGCGGCCCGTAGCTCGGGGCGCCGGCCGTCACCATCACGTGGTCGACCGGGGCCGGCAGGTCTTGGAAGAACCTCGCCAAGGCCGTGGGATCGGTTGCGTCGAACGCCTCGGTGCGCTGCGTGCCGAGCTCTGTGGCCGCGCGCTCCAGTCGGCCGGGATCGCGGCCGACAAGGATGAGCTCGGCGCCCTCGGTCCGGGCACGCTTGGCCGTCTCCAGCCCGATGCCGGCGCTACCGCCGATGACAATGACGGTCTGGCCGAGCAGTTCGGGCTTGCGCGCTGGGATTGTCACTGCCGAACTCCTCCTATACATCCCGGTGTCGGGTGGCCGCTCGTGTCGGCAGCCTTTCGACGCCTCCCGCACCGCGCGGAGAACGCGCCACGCAGACCGCTTTAGGACCTGCACTGTGCCTTGGCCATGGTCCTGCGAGCTTCGACCGCCCGGCGCAGGGCCGCCACGCGATCGTCCGTGCAGTCGTATGTCGTGGGCATCGGCCTGTCCTTGTCAGCGGCCGGGCAGGCGCGTCTTGATCTCCTGGAGCAACCAGCCGTTGCCGTCCGGGTCACTGAACGACACGAAGGAACCGTAGTCCGCGTGCTCGGGAGCCGGTCCCTCCACGCGTCCCCGGGTCCCGGCGTGGTGGAAGACGCCCGTGATGTCGTGGAACACCTCGCTCACGTCCACTCCGCGTTCGACGAGATCCGCCCGGGCCGTGTCGATGTCGTACACGGAGAGCTGCAGTCCCTGTGCCGAGCCGGACGGGGCCGAGGTCACGCCCTCGCCGAAGATGATCGAGCACAGGGAACCCGGCGGGGTGAACTGCACCACCCGGTAGCCCGCTTCGACGGCCAGGTCGGCATCCAGGCGCCAGCCGAGCGATCCGTAGAACCGCGTGGCCCGGTCAACATCGGAGATCGGCAACATCACGACTTCTAGTCGCATCTCACCGGCTTGCACCGGAGGCGTTCCGGTGCTTCCGGCGGGTCCCGATTCCACGCTGCCCATCTCTACCTCCAGTGGTCGATGGCCACCCAGAACTCACGATTCCCAAGTTCTGCAGGAGACACTCCGTAGTCGCCGACACGCCTCCCCGGGACTGCGAACGCACCCCACACCATGAGAACCGCCCCCACCGGTGCCCGCAAGTCGGGGTCTGGATCGCCCCTCAGGGACCGGAATTGGGTTCTGCCGCGGTCCAGGGCCGGGAATGCGAGAGGTCCGAGACTGTGGGCGGCGTCTCCGGCCAGCGGCCGCATCCGGTGTGGGCCAGCAGGACCGAGCGGTGGTTCACCATCACCAGAGGTATCCGTCGACGGGCACGGCTTTGGCCGGGCGATCCGGGACGTCGACGAGCTCAAGCAGGTCACGTTCGAGGTTGATGGCCAGGGCCGTGATGGGAACATCCTGGACGCGGTTGGCGAACGGTTCCTCGTTGGCGGCGCCAACCCGTTCGATCAGCCGGAAGTACAAGGCGATCAGGAGCGTGGTGGGAATCACCAGCCACTGGTGGGCGGGTACGACGCTGATAGTCGCGAACGGGAAAACCACGACATAGCAGTGGACGAACACACGACTGAGGTAGTCGTGCGGCCGGGGGATCGGGGTTGCGCTCATGCGTTCCGCGAGTGCCTGCTGGACGGACAGTCCGGCCAAAGCGGTCTCCAACTGGAAGTTGTCCAGACCGGCGAGGATTCCGGCGGCATAGCCTCGGAAGATGGCCTGGCTCTGCAACCGGGCCAGGACGGCGGGCCCATTGTCGGCGGCGAGGACAAGGCCCGCCTCGTCAGCCGGCAGGAGGCGGGTGAGCTCGGCCGTGGCGTCCTGTTGGCGCAGCTTCCGGGCCAGGCTGTGAGCCCAGGCTGCCTGGCGGACGGCCAGGTCACGTTGCCAGGCGTGGACGGCGTCGGATGCGACGGACCCCTGGGCGACCTTGGCATCGGTGAGAGACCGGGCGACCCGGATCAGGGTGCGCGACAGACCAGTGATCTGGGCCCAGATGGTGCTTGCTTCCCACCAGCGCTGGTAGGCGGTATTGGCGCGGAACGCGAGCAGGATGGCCAGAGCGGTACCAAGAACAGTGGCGACCAAAGACGGCAGCGCGAGCCAGGAGATTTCGGCGACGTCGACCAGCAGGTACGCCGCAGTGGCGCTGATCGCGGCAAGCAGCAGATCGAATCGCACATACGGCACGGTCCGGCGGAAGTTGAACGATTCCTTCACGATCACCGAATCAGCCTACGCGCCTGAAGGTCAGGCCGCCCGAGGTCGGGCGTCGGTGATGTACAGGGCGTTACAAAGCCTCTTGGTCTTGTGAGCGTCGCTGGTCAGGCGATGCCCAGGAGGGCGAGCGGGCCGGTGAAGGGCTCGTAGGAGGTGTGGCGTAGGCCGGCAGCGTTGTTGCTGTGTCCGGCGTCGCGGAGCGTGTTGATCGCAAGGTTCCGCAGGGTAGCCAAGCCAATGACTGCCGGAGCGAGCCATTGACTGCAGGAGGAGAAAAGGTCGGCGACCGGGAGGGTAAAGGGCGGCCGCCGCATGTCGGCGATTACGACGGCCGCCCTGTGCGAGGACTCGCGTCTTCGGTCGGCGCGAGAGCCTCGCGAGGGACGGGCCTTCAAGGTCACTTGCCTCGGCGGCATCCTCGTCTGCCGCCGCTGAGGGCCGACTCCCTTATCGGTGTCGGCTGCGTTCCGTTGGCCGTTCGCTCACCGCCGTGGGTGTGGGCTGTGGTGCTGGCGTGGCTGGTCGGGTGCTTCGACTGCGTGCCGCCTGAGCTCGCTTGTTCGGCTGGACGGTGATGCGCCAGTTGAGAACTTCGGCGGGCTGTCCGGCGGTATCGAGTTCTCGTTGGGCAGCGACTTCGGCCAAGAGATGCCGAGGGTTGTGGCCGGCGGTCTCGGCGCGGGCGAGGGTCGTGGTCAGGGCCGGCCAGGCGGGGTCGGTGAGGATGCGGTCGGCGTGGTCGGGGAGGGCTGCGCGCAGGTCTTGCTCGAAGCGGCGGACGGTGACGGTGCGTGGGGCACGTCGGGTGAGATCCGCCAGTACCGGCTCGCCGGCCTGCTGGTAACCCGCCTGCAGATGACGGAAGGCTTCCTCGGCTGCTGCCGCCTGCTGCTCGTGCCCGCGTTGCTCGTGCCAATTGGCAGCGGCGCGCGCCAGATGGAGGGCGGCGAAGATCAAGGCGATGGCGAGTCCGCCAGGATCGTGTGTGGCGTAGGCGAGTTCCTTGGCGGCCTGGCGCAGCGCGCTGGCGGCCTGGTGGTCGGCCCGGATCGCCGAGCGTCGGGCGCGGTTGAACGCCCTTGCTGCGGCTCGTAGTTCGACCTGGTGCGGGCCGTGGGTGGCGAGGGCCAGGTTGTGGAGCGCGTCGCCGAACGCATCCAGGTGGCCCTGGGCCATGGCGTCGTCGCCCGAGGCGAGGGCGGCGTGGGTGTGGCGGATGGCGGTTTCGACGCGGTGCCATGGTTCGACCGGGTCCGCCACCAGCTGGGGGCGGTCGAACAGATCCTGGGTGGGGAGGCGTTCGCACAGGCGGTTGTAGGACAGGTCGGGGGCGAGGCTTGAGCCTCCGTACCAGATGGGTTGGCCTCCGGTGGTGTCGCCAGGGGCGGCGAGGCTGTACCCGGTCACCTCACCGGTCTCCGGGCCGATGCGCGGCCTGACCTGGATACCGAGAGAACGCAGCACGGTGAAGTACTCGTCGATGCTGCGTACGGCGGCGGCGACCGCGTACGCCTGCTCGCGCAGCCACTCGCGCGCGGTCTGCTCCCGGCCCTGGCGCTCGGCCTTGGCCCGCTCGGCGCCGGTGGGCGTGCGCGGTGCGGTGAGGTCGCCGGACTTGAGGCGGCGCAGCCCGAGCTCGGCCTCGATCTTGCGGCATTCCCGCTGTGCCCGCCAGCCGTCGCGGTTCGTGCGGGGGCGGCGGCCGTCGGCGCGGATGGTTGTCGCCAGGATGTGGATGTGGTCGTCGGCGTGCCGGACCGCGATCCACCGGCACGCCTTCTCGTCGCCGTCAGGGGCGATGCCCGTGGCCGCGACGACACGGCGCGCTACTTCGGCCCACTCGGAGTCGGTCAGGTAGCGGTCGCCGGGCGCGGTGCGTACGGGGCAGTGCCACACATGCTGCGGTGGCTTCCTACCGCCCAGCTCGCGCGTGCGCAGGTCCACGTGGTGGTCCAGGCGCCGGGCGAGCCGGGTGTAGGTGGCCTCGGGGTCGCGGCCGGGATCGGGGGCGCCGGCCATGTCCCAAGCGGCGACGATGTGCGGGTCGGTGTGCTCGTCGCGCCGCCCCTTGCTGAAGAGGTAGTTGATCAGGCCGAGCGTGCTGGAGCCGGTGGAGACGTCAGGCACCATCCGCAGTGCCCTCCGTCAGAAGCCGGTCGATCAGCCGGTAGCTGCTCTCGACCGTCCGCGCGACGCCGGCCAGCACGGCCTCGGCTTGCTCGGGAACGGCGCCTCGGTGGATGGCTTCGGTGATCTGGTTGAGGTTGTTGCCGACGCGGTTCAGCGCAGTGGTGTGCGCCTCGATGGCCTCGATGAGAGGGCGGTCGGGATCGTCCTCCGGGCTGCCGACCAGGCCCGCCTTGCCCAGGGCGACGGCGAGGGCGGCATCGCCGACGAAGCCGGCGAACTTCTGCCCGCGTCGCTCGGCCTCCTCGGCGATGATGCGGACCGCGGTCGGTGTGAAGCGGATGGTCTTGTCCCGGTCGCGCTTCTCGGTAGTGCGCTTGCGGTTCAGCAGCGCGGGCAGCGCAGGGGCGTCGGGTTCGCGCCAGGAGGGCTTCTCGATGATTGCTGGAGCATCGACGGGTGGCTCGTCGGGTGCGGATGCGGACGTGGAGTCGGCGATAGGTGCGGCATCGGGCGCGGCGATCCCATTCCCCAGCTCGGGTGCCCGCTGGCGCCCGACCTCCTCCTCCGCCACCCCCGGGGCGGAGGCAAGCGCGGACGAAGCCTCGTTAGAGGCTCGTTCGCTCCAGCTTGCTGCTGGTCGACGGCCCAGGCGGAACAGGCCCCTGCGGCGGCTGTGGTTGTCGTGCATGGTCGTGCTCCGGGTGGGTGTGCGGGGCTGTGTCGTACTCCGTCGCGTCCGTCGCATGCCTGGTCAGCACAGGTACGGACACGGACTCAGGTACGGAGAGATCCGTATTGGCGATGAAGTCCGTCCCCGCGCTGACCTGCGCGGGGACGGACGCGACGGAGTGCGACGAGCCCAGGGGAAAGTGGGTTAGCGAGCGCGCTTGGGGCCCGCCATGCTGCCGGGCGGGCCAACAGGCAGGGTTCCCCGCGGGACGGCGGGCGACTGGCCCTTGGCTGGAGGTGCCGGTGTGACCTCGTGCGTGGGCGTGGTGACCTGTTGGGTGGGGTCCGGGCAGTAGCGGGCCCAGGCGTCGAGGAACCGGTTACGCATGTACGCCTTGGCCTGCCTGCCCTCCTCGAAGCGGTAGTTGGCCGGGCTGATGTTGAAGTCCCGCAGCAGATTGGCCAAGTGGTAGGCGTTCAGGCCCTTGGTGCCGTACTCCGCCCACGGCGCCTCGGCGTCCACGGTGAGCTCGTGGACCAAGTCATGGGTACGTAGGGCCTCGGGGTTGTCCCGCTCGGCGAAGACACGGCGGATGTCGCGCAGCAGCCGTGTCTTGAGGGTGGTCTGCTCGTCCTGGACGACCTCGTTGCGGGTCATTGCCACACAGGCCGCCCGAGCACTCGTGGGCCAGTGACCGCCGGCCATGTCGGCGACGATGACCAACGGCTCCCAGGTATCCGCGGCCCGGTCCTCGACCGGCATCCGTGGCACCAGGCGGGCAGCGGTGGCCTGCAGTGGGGTCAGCCACGCGGCCAGCTTGTCTCGCAGCGTGTTCAGTTCCGGTACGGCGTACCGTGACCGGAACGGGGTGACCTTCTCGCCGGGCTTTCGCTTTTGCATGCGGAGCACGACTGCTCGGTCCGTGATCGTGTCGGGCAAGTCGCCGATCGCGGCCAGCGCGGCCATGGCGAAGGTCGGATACGGGGTCGGCTTGTGCTCCGGACCGGAGATGCGCCAGGCGGGCCGGTTGCGCTGATGTCCGGCGTTCAGCAGGCCGCGCAGTTCCTCGTTGTCGCCCGCCTTGCTGAAGATGGCGTCGGCCTCGTCCACCAGGAGCGTGCGCGGGTTCTTGCCGATGACGCGGAAGAGCACCGCCGTGGACATGTTCACCGTCATGATCGGCTGGTGGACGGTCTCGTGGAGCACGTCAAGGACGCGGGACTTGCCGCACCCCTTGGTCGGCCCGACCACCGCCAAGCGGGGAGCGTGCTGCAGCGCGGGCTGGATGTGGGTGGCCGCCACCCACAACGTCACCGCAATCAACGCCTCCTCGCTGGGCAGCACCGCGTACTTGGCGATCGCCGACCGCAACTCGTCAAGCAGTGCAGCACCGTCAGCAGCCGACTCGATGCCGGTGCTTTCGTGATCTCCGGTGCCCGGCCTGCCATCGGGGACCGCGATCTCCTGCTGCACGGTCCCCTCGGTGGGACCGTCGGTCCCCGGCGGCCGACGGGGATCGCGATCACGGTCCCCATTGCGGTCCCCTGGTGTAACTCCCTCGCCTTGGGGACCGGTTCCCGTTTTCGCCCCGCTGGCCTGCAGGTTTCCAGCGGCTGTGGATATCGGGACCGTGGCTTGCGGGGACGGGGGCTTGGGCGCCTTGTGGGGACGGTCCCCAGTCGCTGCGTCAGCCGGGCGCTGGTCCCCGTGTGCTCCCGCGTCCGCCGATTGCTGTGCGGTCCCCATAGCAGGTGACCGTGTGTCCGTCTGGTCCCCGCGGTGCCAGGGGATGCCTTCGCCGGGGACCGCGGTTGTGGGCCAGGCGGTTGGGGATGCGTTCGTGGCGGGGGACGTAGGGTCCTCCATGGACGTTCCTCTCAGGCGAGGGGCAGGACGGGCAAGGTCCAGCCCCTCACCGGCTTGTTCGTTCAGGGATGGGCGAAGTGCGGGGGACTCTCCGGCCCTTGGCGTTGGCGCGCCGAGGGCCGTTTCCGTGTCCGGGGCTCTCGTCGGCTCAGGAGGCCAGACCCCACTCGCCCCGGCTGTCGTTCAGCGCGCGCTCGTAGCGCAGCAGCTCGGCCTCGGCGTACAGCACCCGCTTGCCGATCTTGATCCCGCGCGGGCCTTTCTCGATCTGGCGCCAGTAGCGGACGGTGCTCTCGGCTGTGCGGTAGCGCTCGGCGACCTCGGCGGTGGTCAGGTATCGCATGCGTTCCTAATCGACTAGGTGGCGTTCCTATCTGCATAAAGTGTGCCCGACGATCGCCGGTTAACCAAATCGGATAGCGTGCGTTACGATTGGGATAGCGATGATCGTGATGGAGGTTCGATGGCAGGCGACAAGGTCGACGGCGGTGAGGTGCCGCTGCTCTACAGCGAGGGCAACATCGCCGCTCGCGTGGCGCTGGAGCGCGAGGTCAGGGGATGGAGCACGACGGAGCTGGCGGACCGGGTGTCCAAGGCCGGCGTCAAGATGAATCAGACCGCGGTCTGGCGCATCGAGAACGGCACCCCGCGCCGCCGCATCAACGTCGACGAGGCGCTCGCCTTCGCCCGCGTCTTCGAGCTGCCCCTCGAAGAGCTGATGTCACCGTCGCTGGAAGGGCTGGATCTCGACAGCAGACGGCTCGTCCAGGAGGCCGTCGAGGCGTACTACGAGACACGCGACGCCGAAGACCGCCTGCATCACGCCGTCGTTGGCATCGCCGAGCACATTCAGGCTCATCCCGACAGCTCACGAGCCATCCACGAGCAGTGCCTTCGCCTGATGGGCGACGAGCGCGACGCGCGCACCCTCACCGAGCACATCGAGGGCGGCGGCTACTACCGATAACCAACCCAAGGGAGAAGCCACTTGGCCAACATTCAAAAGCGCCCCAACGGCAAATGGCGGGCCCGCTACCGCGACCTCGACGGCAAGGAGCACGCCCGCCACTTCGACCGCAAACTCGACGCCCAGCGCTGGCTCGACGAGGTCACGGCCAGCGTGGTCACCGGCCTGTACGTCGACCCGCGCGCCGGCAAGATCTCATTCGAGAAGTACGCGACGAAGTGGGAGGGCGAGCAGATCGCCGGTGAGGCGGGCACCCGTATCACCGACAACGCCCTGCGGGTTCACCTGATACCCGCGCTCGGCTCCTACGCGATGGCGTCCTTGCGCCGCAGCCACATCCAGGCCCTCTTCAAGAAGCTCTCCGAGCAACTGGGTCCCGGCAGCGTACGCAACGTCTACGACGTCCTGGTCCGCGTCATGACGGCGGCCGTCGAGGACAAGGTCATCGCCGTGACCCCCTGCAAGCGGATCACGCTTCCGTCCATGCCCGACGAGGAGTTCACTCCGCTCACTGTCGCGCAGGTCGAGGCGATGCTCGGAGCGATGCCGCCGTACATCCGAACGGCGATCGTCGTCCTGGCCGGATCGGGCTTGCGCATAGGCGAGTTGCTCGGCCTCAAGCTCTCGGACGTCGACTTCAAGAGCGGCACGATCCGCGTCGAGCGCCAGCGCCTCCAGTCCGGCCTGATCGGTCCGCCGAAGACCGGCAAGTCCCGGCGTACGGTCCCGGTCGGCGAGGTCGTTACGGACGCGCTCCTCACGCACCTCGCCGCACGGCCCTCGAAGGAGTGGCTGTTCACGATGGAGGAGGGCGAGCCCCTCAACTACCGTCGCTGGAAGACCGAGTGGAACTGCGCCCGCAAGGCGCTCCAGGCGGCGGAGAACAAAGCGGCCCATTGCGAGGGACGTAAGCCCGTCGAACTCCCGCACATGGTGACTCACGACCTGCGCCACTTCTACGCCTCCGCCCTCATCGCCGGCGGAGCGAGCGTCAAGCAGGTCCAGCTCGTCCTTGGCCACGCGTCCGCAGTCATCACGCTGCGGATCTACGCCCACCTGTGGCCAGGCGAAGAAGACCGCACCCGGACCGTCATGGACGCCGTTCTCGGCGGCCTGCGGACCGGGTGCGGACCGGAAGACCAAACGACCAAGGAAATCGCAGGTCAAACGGCATGATCGAAGATCAAGCCTTCTTCGTCTCCCAGAAGATCTTGTCGATCTGGGCGATGTAGTCCAGCGCCTTCTGGCCCGTCGCCGGGTCGGTGGACGCCTTGGCGGCCGAGAGGGCCTTCAGGGTGTCGTTGACCA
>Ga0307509_10003539_pt1 | contig 23524 bp, 27 predicted proteins | sample 10_EM_MG_FD_202245 | JGI IMG/M metagenome (GOLD analysis project Ga0307509, IMG submission 202245) | Populus trichocarpa ectomycorrhiza microbial communities from riparian zone in the Pacific Northwest, United States - 10_EM | ecosystem: Host-associated > Plants > Roots > Unclassified | place... | reverse complement strand
GCGCTGAATGAGGATTTTTGTAAATAAAAACAATTAACGCATTATTAAAAAAAAAAAAAAAAAAAAAAAAAAGTGACCAAGAGAGAGCCCCAGGTTTAAAGGGGTGGACGATGTTCTAGCCCTCGACATGTCCGCCGACGGACCTCTCTTCGGCAACGCCTTCAACTCGTTCAGGGTTATTAATGCCTACTCCACCAACACTATCGACCACAGAGTCCACTCAGTGGCACCAGAAGACCTCTTCCCCGACCTTGGGTTCCCCCTCCTGGTGTTGGGAGACCTCAACATCCACAACCCCCTCTCGGACCCTCTGCGGCACTTCTCGCAGCGGGAGATCTCATCTTCGAATCCCTATTTTGAGAAAGCGGCCGAATCCGGCTTGGCCCTCCTAAATCCACCCGGCGAGTACACAAGATTCCCCCTGGTAGGGAACGCACGCCCTTCGGTCATAGACCTCGCCTTCGCAAACCCTCCCCTCCTTCCCCTAGTTAAGAGCTGGGAAGCCTCCCTCCCCTCGACAGGTTCCGACCATATACCGATAACGATCACCCTAGCAACACCCTCGCTGAACCAGAAACCACCACGACTGCGCTGGGCAGACACGGACTGGGAAACCTTGAACCCGATCATCAAGAGTTTCAAGGTCCCGGCCGCACCTGTATGCCCCACCCCCCCACAACTGGACGAATGGATGTCAGAATCGCTGAACCGACTGGTCGCTCTCCACAAAGAGCACACGCCGGCATCCAGGCCCTCCCATCACTCCAAACCCTGGTGGACCCCCCACCTGACCATCCTCCGTCGCGAATACCACAAGGCAACAAGGACGGCCAAGAAGCATGACACCCCACACATGAGGGCAGTCGCCGGTACCTCCAAGAGTGGGTACTTCAAGGCGATCAAGGCCGCTAAAAACAAACACTGGTCCTCTTTTTTGTTGACCGCCACCCCCCAAAGCCTCTGGACGGCTAAGAGGTTCGCCTATGGGCGCGCCCAACCACGCTTCCCCTCCCTGCCAGGGGCCGAGACCCCACTACAGATGAACAAAGTCCTGCTGGACCACTTCTTCCCCCGCAAAGAACCCTTCTCCCCGCCACCCAGGCTTAGACCAGATAGGTCAGCACCACCCCTAACGACAGACGAGATAGCCGTGGCTCTCTCCAAGTGCTCCCCGACCTCGGCCCCGGGCCCAGACGGGATACCCTACTCTATCTGGAAACAGGTCAACAAAATCAACCCCTCGATCCTCCTCCATGTACTTGCCCCGCTAGTCCTGCTGGGATACCATCCCGCGTCACTGAAAGGCTCAAGTGGTGTGGTACTCGACAAGCCAGGAAAACCCTCCTACGAGTGACCCTCATCATTCAGGATAATAGTCCTGATCCGAACAATCTCAAAGGTCCTCGAGAGGATCATAGCAGCCCGCCTCCTTGCGGCAGCCCGGATCAGAGGGCTGCTGCACCCCAACCAATGCGGATCGCTCCCTGGGCTCAGTACCTACGACGCATGCCTTACCCTAACCAACGACGTCAGAACCCTGCAGAGGCCCCGCCTCAAAGTCTCTTCCCTGTTCTTGGATATAAAAGCAGGGTTCGACAACGTCGACAATAAAACCTTAGCCCGCATCCTGAGAGAGGGCGGGATACCCCCCTACCTGGTTTCCTGGGTTTCGTCCTTCTTGGGTGAACGAAGCTGCACCCTAGTTTTTCAAGGGGCACCAGGGACCCCAGCCCCTGTAAACGTTGGCGCCCCTCAAGGCTCCCCGATCTCCCCGCTTCTCTTCCTTCTCTATGTTGCGCCACTACATCTTTGGATCCCTCGGGGTCTGATGATCTCGTATGTGGACGACTTCGCCCTCACAGTGGCCTCACTCTCCTACCGTGGCAACATCCGCAGACTCCAGGACTTATTCGACAGGCTCGAAAGAAAGGTGGCCCGCTTGGGCGTCTCCATCTCAGTCGCGAAAACAGAACTGATACACTGGAGAACCCCCAGCCAAAGGCGCTCACCAAAGTGCACCTCACCCATTCAGATCAAGGGAGAATTGTTTCACCGGGGCAACGCCGTTCGGTGGCTCGGGTATTGGTTCACACCGGCCCTTGACCCCGCTGCACATTTCTCACGCCGCCTGGCCCTTGCCCAGGGGGCGTTCGCCCTCATCCGCCGCCTCAGCCCGCCCGGCGCGGGCCTCCCCCCCTACCTATGCCACAGGCTGGCAACATCACTGATCGCCCCCATCCTCCTTTATGGCGCGGATCTGTTTACACCTGGCGTGGGTACGACAAACCGCCTCGATACATTCTGGCGAAACGTCCAGAGATGGACCACAAACTGCTTCTCGGCAACGCCCACGGGGATACTCTCGGTGGAGTCCTGCCTCCCCCCAGTCTCCCTCCTGATCAGCCACCGACAGAGGCTGGCGGCACTCAGGGTGGTCTGCTCCCCCCCTAGTGTGAACCCGGCAACGGCCCGACTTCACCCATCATTTCCTTCGCTCCTGGCGCACCGAGCGCCTGACTCCTCACGGGCCATAACCAGGGGCCTGTCATCCGTCTACCTCCCCCTACATTGGAAATCACCCCGGCCTGTCCCGCCAATAAGGAACCACCTGCCAATTGACGCGGTGGCTCACCGGACGATACCTTTCACCCTCGGGCTGTCCAAGATGCCTATGATCAACTCCCACCGCGTGTGCCCCACCCCCATCCTCCCGCCCCCGTCCCTGATGGACAGCACCTACTCCGCCCTAAAGAAAAGGGCGAGGGAGACACTCCTCGCGGAATGGTCCTCCCTTTTCCCGACTCCGGGGTACTACCTGCACCCTCCCGCGCTACACCCGAGACCGTTCATGGGCTTGGGTAAGTTCGTTGCCGGGAGAATCCACCAGATGAGAGCCGGGAAAAGCTACCTGGCCGCCCATCCTACCTGGAGGTCCCCCGACGCCGATACCTCCTGCCCCCGCTGCGGCTTGGAACCCGAAACCTTCGAGCACGCCATCCTATCCTGCCCCTCGAGACAACACAGCATATCGCGCCTCCTCTACGGCGTCACTGATGTCGGCCCCGAAGCCCCACTCTGGTCATCCCTCCCTCTACTCAAAAGGCTCGCCACCTTCATAAGCGTCACCTCCACGGGATTTCCCCCCACAATGTTCCCACCTACCACTCCCCCTTCTTCCCCCCCGTTCTCTCTCTCACCCCCCAAGGTGCCCCCCCCGGTTTTTCGTATTTTTTCGTTAGCTGAGGGATAGGGTCTTTGGGTTTCTTTCCTTTGTCTTATGTAGGCTTTCCTTACCAGACGACTGAGTTGTTAGTTGTGCTTTCCTTGTTACATGCGGCCGTTGGCCGGGCGGAGGAGAAACCTGCGCGATAGTGGATATTTACTGGTGCCGTAACTTTCTTTTGTTTATGTTTTTGATTTATAGGTTTTGTTCTCTCCATAGCTAGCGCTGCATGAGGCTTTTTGTACCTAAAAACAACGAACGCATGATTACAAAAAAAATAAAAAAAATAAATTGACCAAGAGAGAGCCCACGAACCATTGCACCAACACCTCCAGCGATGGAAATCTCAACACCACGAGAAATCATCGCCACTTTCCCCCACGCACCGCCCTTCTCCCACGATGGCTGCTGCCTCGGGGTTGACATTAAGCCATCTTCGCTCCTCTCCCGTGGCCTATAGGCCTCACCTCCTTGGGGTTCTCGTTCCTGTTCTTCGTTGACACCTGCTCATGAAGTTCGGTTCTCCCCCTTACCCCGCACTTGCTTTGCACCTGGCTTAGCGCTGGCACGGTCGGCAACCGTCCTTCCATCGTCAACACACGGTCGCTAGTTTCGGGCTATCGGTGAAGTAGTTGCCCTGGTGGCCGTGCTCTCTGGTATTGCACTCTCTCCTGAGGCGCTCTGTCGGTACCGTCGCCGTTCGAAAAATCGTCACCAGGTCTCCGTCCTCCGTGTTCGTACTTCTTGGCCGTTGGCCAGCCTTCCTCGCTCCTCCTCCCGGTTCTGTCCGCTGGTACCGTACTACCACATCCTCCCCAGCTGGCACCTTACTGCCTCATCCGCTCCCCTGCCCTTCGGTTCCCATCGTGTCTGGAATCCCCTCCAGTAGTGACGGCTTCTCTCCTATAACAAGGGACCACATGAGAGATCCGGTAATCTCGCACTGGGTTACTGGAAGGCACCCCCCCTCCCAGCTGGCACCTTTACTGCTGAGTGGCTCTCCTCGCCGGGTGGCTCCCCCCGCCTCTATCCTCTCCCGCGATTTACTCTACGGTCGCACTCGCATTAGGTTACGCTGTGTCATGGTATAGCACCATCTCCTTGGCCCATGCTAAAGTCCGAAGCGCCGTCTACGTCTGGGCTCCCGCCCGTGAATCCGCCTTCCCCTTTGCCGATAGGCTCGGGGTTTTTGCTTAGGCTGCAGACAACAGTAGTTTTCTACCCCCCTCCCGTTGGCGCATGAGGTGCCCAGCAAACTTCTTTCCTTTGTTCAGGGGGCCTGCCGAAGGGTTTCTTTGCTCCTGTACCTCTTTATGTTGCTTTCTTCTTGCGAGTTCTTTCCTATGCTTTCCTCCCCCTTAACATATGTTGGTGGCTGGTGTGCGGTTTGGCCCATACCATAGGGTCATGGAGGTACGGCGAGTCTTTCTTGTTTGATTGTTTTCCTACGGGTGGGGGGTATTTGTTTGTCCCATGACGAGGTGAAGCGGGTCGTTGGATTGCTTATAGGTTTTGTTTTCCCTATAGCTAGCGCTGCATGAGGCTTTTTGTACCTTAAAACAATGAACGCATGATTACGAAAAAACGGCACAAGAGATAGCCACGAACAATCTCTCCTCCACCTCCGGCGATTGAAATCTCAACACCACGGGAAATCATCGTTACTTTCCCCCACTCACCTCTCTTCTCCCACGATGGCTACTGCCTAGGGGTTGACGTTAAGCCATCTCTCCTCCTGCGCTGGGGCCCGGCGCCCCCCCTCCCCGCGGTTCTCGTTCCTGTTCTTCGTTGACACCCGCTCATGAAGTTCGGTTCTCCCCCGTACCCCGCACTCTCTTTGCACCTCGCTTAGAGTTTTGCACTGTCGGAAAGCTTCTCGCTTCGTTCACGGTCGGCGTTACGGTGTCGGACACTCGGTCAAAGTTGGCCCCGGCTGGCTGGGCTTCTACCGCTGATGGGGCAAGCCACGGTTGGTAACATCACGGTCTCGCTCGGTTCGTCAGCGTCCCAAATGCCCTTGCTATGGCCCGTTTGTCGTTTGTGGCTAGCGTGTTAGCGATCCTTCCTCTCTCCTCCTCCCGGTTCTGTCCGCTGGCACCTTTACTGCCCCATTTCCGCTCCCTGGCTGGCACCCTACTGCTCATCCTTACCGGCTGGCACCCTACTGCTACACTCCGGCTGGCACCCTACTGCTACTCATCGTCGGCTGGCATCCCCTCTGCCCGGTGGCTCCGCTCGTCTTCTACCCTCCTGACCGGAGGACCCCTCCTCGGTTACGCCTAGTCGTGGTATAGCACTGTCTCCGTGGCTTTGTCCAACGCCTTTGATCGATGTAATGACGTGCCCGACCGTACAACATGGTTTTGGTGGGCCCTCAAGTTCCGAGTTTGCATATGTCGCCGGTCAACAATCCTCCCCCCCGCGGCCAGCCTTTCTGGCCTTTAGAGTCTTTTCTTTTGTTTTCGGGAGCCTGCGGAAGGGTTTGGGTCTCTCTACCTGTACGTTCTTATGTATTGTTTCCTTACTTGTCTGAGGTTTCTATCTTAGGTGCTAGGCGGGGGGGACTTTTCCTATGAGTCCAGGGTGTTTGATTTTTTCCATGAAGAGGTGAAGCGGGTCGTGGTATTTGTTTATAGGTTTTTTGCTCTCCATAGCTCGCGCTGCATGAGGCTGTTTGTACCTTAAAACAAATCACATATGATTACAAAAGAAAAAAAAAAATGACAAAAAACCGACCCAGAGATAGCCACGAACCATCCCTCCTACACCTCCGGCGATTGAAGCCTCAACACCATGGGGAATCATCGTCACTTTCCCCCACCCACCTCTCTTCTCCCATGATGGCTACTGCCTAGGAGTTGACTTTAAGCCACCTTCCCTCCTCTTCTGAGGCCTGTCGGCCTCCCCTCCTCGGGGTTCTCATTCTCATTCATCGTTGACACGCTCATGAAGTTCGGTTCTCCCCATGACCCCGCACGTGTTTTGCACCTCGCTTAGCGTTTGCACGGTCGGAAAGCTTCTCGCTCCCTTCACTGTCGGCGTTACCGTGTCCGGACTCTCGGTCGAAGTAGGTCTCGCCTTGCTGGGCTTGTACCTCAGATGGGGAAAGCCACGGTTAGCAACATCTCGGTCCTGCCTCGGTACTGTCGTCGTCCCAAAAGCCCTTGCTATGACCTGTTTGTCGGTTGTGGCTAGCCCGTTCGCGATCCTTCCTTCTCCCTCCTCCCGGTTCTGTCCGCTTGCACCGTTACTGCTACAGCAGCTGGTACCTTACTGCCTCATCGTCCTCCCTGATTGTCCGGCCCCTCCTCGGTTACGCCCTGTCGTGATATAGCACTACCTCCCTGCCTGGTGTCCAACGCCTTGGATCGATGTACTGACCGACGCGACCGTACCTTTATGGTTACAAATGCCAGCCCCACATGTCCCGTGGTTTTCCCTCGTCTTGACTTTCTACCATCCCCTATGCCACTGCGGTGGTTTTCCTTTTTCTTTCTTTTGTTTTAGGGGAGCCTGCGGAAGGGTTTGGGTCTCTCTCCTGTACGTCTCTATGAATTGTTTCCTTACATGTCAGAGGTATTATTGTCTTAGGTGCTAGGCGGGGGGAATCTTTCCTATGGATTCGTGGTGTTTGATTTTTCGCATGAAGAGGTAAAGCGGGCCATTGTTGGACTTAAGGTTTTCTTTACGCCATATCTCACGATGCATGGGAGTTCTTGTACCATAAACTAAGGATACATGATATAAAAAAAGAAAAGAAAACAAAAAAAAAAACCCCACCAGGAGATAGGACCACGAACCATCTCTCCTCCACCTGCCGCGATTGAAATCTCAACACCACGGGAAATCATCGTCACTTGCCCCACCCACCTCTCTTCTCCCACGATAGCTACTGCCTAGGAGTTGACGTTAAGCCATCTCCCCTCCTCTCCTATGGCCTGTTGGCCTCACCTTCTTGGGCTTCTCGTTCCCGTTCTTCGTTGACTCCTGCTCATGAAGTTCAGTTCTCCCCCTTACCCTGCACTTGCTTTTCACCTCGCTTAGCATTTTGCGCGGTCGGAAAGCTTCTTGCTACGCTCACGGTCGGCGCTATGGTGTCCGGAGGTTTGGTCGAAGTAGGCCTCTGCCAGCTGGGCTTGTACCCTGGATGGGGAAAGCTTCGGTTAGTAACATCTCGGCCTCGCTCGGGTTCGCCGCAGTCGAAAAACCCTTGCTACAGCCCGTTAGTCGGTTGTTGCTAGTCCGCTCGCGATCCTTCCTCTCTCCTGCTCCTGGTTCTGTCCGCTGGCACCGTTACTGCCCCATAAGCTAGCACCTTACTGCTCCCTTCCTCTCTCTGGCTGTCACCCTACTGCTCATCGTTGGCTGGTACCCTACTGCTACTCACCTGCTGGCACCCTACTGCTCATCATTGTCGGCTGGCATCCCCTTTGCCCGGTGGCTCCGCTCGCCGTCTACCCTCCTGACCGGAGGACCCCTGCTCGGTTATGCCTAGTCGTGGGATAGCACTGCCTCCGTGGCTTTGTCCAACGCCTTGGATTGATGTAATGACCTGCCTGACCGTACAACATGGTTTTGGTGGGCCCGCATGTATTGAGTTTTCATATGTCTCCGGCCAACAAGACTTACCCCGCGGCCAGCGTTTCTGGCCTTTAGTGTCTTTTCTTTTGTTTTGGGGAGCCTGCGGAAGGGGTTGGGTCTCTCTACCTGTACCTTCTTATGTATTGTTTGCTGACGTGTCTGATGTTTTTATCATAGGTGCTAGGCGGGGGGGACTTTTCCTATGAGTTCAGGCTGTTTGATTTTTGCCATGAAGAGGTGAAGCGCGTCGTGGTATCGTTTATAGGTTTTGTTTTTGCAATAGCTCGCGCTCCATGCACTTTTTTGAACATTAAAACAATGAATACATGATTACAAAAAAAGCAAAAAAAAAAGAAAAACGACCAAGCGATAGGACAAGCTTCTCGCACTGGCTTTGCCCCCCCCCTACATTTCACATACAACTCAACACCATACCCCGCTTTGCTTCCGGGACAAACCCCTCGCCCACTTTTCCTCGCTCTTCGCTAGCCCTCATGGCGAACCCTCACCAACTACCGCCCGGGAACACCACCTCTGGCAGGCTCTCGGCGCTCAACTCTCCCCTCCCGTGGCGATCAGGCACTCCCTCAATCGACCAGGTCATCCACTTCATGGCAAGGCAACTGGCTCTTGTGCGGAGTGCCCTACGGCTTAGCACCCAAGACCTCCTGGATTTCAGCCCAGATACGGTGTCCAACACCATCCCCTCCGAGTCTACCATGATCACCCTCCTCTCCCAGCTTGTCCAGGGCCTGGTTACCGTCTCACATGAACTGAGCGGGGTAACCCAGGCGGTCGCAACCATCTCCCAGGAAAACGAAAGCCTCAGGGAGGAGTTCCACGACATCTCCTCTCCATGAGCAAACCTGCCGTCCCTCCCCCCACATGACCAGCAACCATCCCAGGGGATCGCGGATCTCCAAGCCTCCATTCGCGACCTGTCACAGCGGGTGTCGGCCCCCATCCCTGCCCTCCCCCAAGCGCCGGCCCCCACGCCCAGGGCCCCACCACCTCCGACAACCTCCGGCCCCCCTCCCTCTAAGAACGGTAAGGAAAGGGCCCGAGCACCCCCCACCCCGCCCCCAGCCGCTGCTGAGGACCCTAAATACCCAATACGATTCTAGGATAAGACTCTTGGCAAGGGTTTTGGTGACCCCGAGAAGTACGCCAAGCTGTTCCCCAACTCCTACAAAGCCGGCGAGTTCCAAAAGGGGAGGTAGGAACTCGACCCCTTCACGCCCGGCCACCTCCAACCGGATAACGTCATCCACCCCTCCTTCGTGCAAGCTGCCTCTGGCTCCGGCTCGGGCGGCAAGGGCCAGAACAAAGGTCGGAAGCCTCCTTCCCGACCACAGGTTACGAGTATGGCGGCCCCTCCAGTGAAACAGGGGCCCCCTTCCCTCCCCGGGGCCCAACCACGTGTCTTTACTGTGCGTCAGACCCCATCCCCTCACCCAGACGCTCCTGCTATCGCCGCTACCTTTCCATAAATCGCCACCCGCGTTCTTCGCGACTCTAACTGTGTCCTCCCCCTAGGCTTCTCCGCTACTGTCAACCCACGTGGCGCCATCTCCCTCACTGTTACTGACAAAGCCATCCCCGCCGCGTCTTACGCCCCTTATTTCGCCTCCCTCACCAAGGCACTCAACCAGTCGTTCCACGTGGGCAACAACCCCGGGTGCACCCTTGTCCTCGCTCCCACCGCTGTGCAACTAGCAATCCACGGCCTCGCACTACGCTTGCTCCGACAAGATGAAGAGGAACTCTTCCCATTTCTTTGGCAGGCAATCCTCAACGACAAAGCGTCCCCGATTCTCTCTGCCAGGTACCTTAACCCGAGCAGAGATTCTAGGGGCACCAACCAGGCCACTTCGGTGGTTGTCACCGTCGACCCCCAGCACGTTTCCACCCTCACCACGGGTGTCGTCATGCTCTCGGAGAAACGCAAGGTTGAGCTTGCCTTCTCGGCCACCAGAACCTCCCAGTGTAGAAACTGTTGGAGATACGGACACGCTCATCAGAGATGCCGCTCAACCCACCCCACGTGCCCCATCTGTGCGCTTCATCATACTCGCGCGGCTCACCGATGTCAGAATCCCTCATTCCCCAGGGGCGGAAACCATAAGCCAGTCCAGTCCTGTTGTCCGACTTCGCCCCCCCATTGCTGCAACTGCGGTAACAACCACACTGCCACATTTAGAGAATGTCCGGCCAGACCTGTCCCGACCTTTCCGACTGGACCTATTTCGCCAGCCCCAGCTGGTCAAGACCCAATAGACATGGCCGTTGATGGCGGCCAGGCACCCTCTCCTACCCCGACCAGGCCGAGTTCCCCGGAGGTGGATCTCGAAACCCCAAGACAAGGTCCCACGGGAGGGCCTCCCAGGCGCTCAGGCACTACGCAAGGCTTTGGTGGCCCTCACCCCCTGGAGGAACCTAGCCCTTCACCAGCTCCTCGCGATCGTCGGGCTCGTCCAGGTAATGATTAATCAACCCTCTTTCGTTGGGAACGGGCTTGCCCCAGATTCCCTCCCACTATCAAATGTCCAACATAACTGCCTGGGGAGGTGGAATGTTTTTCTTTCCTTGTTTGAGTCGTTCAAAGGAGCGACGACCTACTCCTAGTTAGTCCTTTTGCAGGATCCACCTGGCAATAAGGCCCACCTTCCCTCATTCAATGGTTTCAAGTCCTTTTTGCCCCCGGTTAGGAAGCCACGCGTGGCGGCCTGTGTTCATATATCTTTTTTTTCCAATTACAGGCTGCTCGCCAGGGTTAGGGGGGTTGACGATGTCCTTGCTTTGCAAGTCTCCTCTGGCGAGCCTCTTTTCGGCCGCAGTTTGCGCGCCTTCTGGGTTAATAATGACTACTCCACCAATAGGGTTCACCCTCGGGTCCATTCAGTCCCACCTGATGTTCTTTTCCCGGACCTTAGGATCCCCCTCCTGTTAGTCGGGGACCACAACGTCAACAATCCCACATCGGACCCTCTGCGCTCCTTTTCGTAGACAGAACTCTCCTCCTCCACCACGTACTTCGCGAAGGCCGCGGAAGCCGGATGTGCCCTCCTCAACCCTTCCAGGGACTATACCAGATTCCACCTGGTGGGGAGCGCCCGCCCGTCAGTTATCGACCTTGCATTTGCCAACCGCCTCCTCCAACCAGCCGTTAGAAGCTGGGAAGCTTCCCTCCCAGCGACTGGCTCCGACCACATACCAATTACAATTGATCTCGCCCGTCCCTCCCTGACCCAAGATCCCTGGCGCCCGCGCTGGGCTGACACGAATTGGGAAACCCTCACCCCATCGTCAAAGCCTTCACGTTCCCCCCGCCTCCTGTGTGTCCGACCCCACTCAAGCTGGATGAATGGCTATCCGAGTCACTCGATCGCCTGGTCGCTCACCTGAAGGAGCACACGCCGGTGTCTAGACCGTCCCACAACTCAAAACCCTAGTGGTCCCCTCACCTGACGATCCTCCGTTGGGAAGACCATAAAGCTGCAAGAGCGGCTAGGAAGGACGACACCCCCCACATGCGGGAAGTTGCCAGGACCTCGAAAGGGGGGTACTTTATGGCAATCAAGGCCGCCAAGAACAAACACATGTCCCCTTTCTTGCTGACCAGGACCCCACAGAACGTGTGGACAGGCAAAAGGTTCGTCTTCGGCCGAGCACAGCCACGTTGCTCCTCCCTCCCCGAGGCAGAGACCCCCCAGCAGATGAGCAGCGTCCTTCTGGACCACTTCGTCCCCCCCAAGGCACCCTTCTACCCCCCGCCCAGGCTCAGACCACATAAGACGGCCCCCCCCCTGACAACGGAAGAGATAGCGACGGCCCTCTCCAAGTGCTCCCCCACCTCGGCCCCGGGACCTGATGGGATTCCATATTCCATCTGGAAGAAGGTCAACAATATAAACCCTTCAATCCTCCTCCAGGCCCTGGCCCCACTGGTCACCCTAGGGTACCATCCCGCCTGGCTGAAGAGCTCGAATGGTGTCGTACGCGACAAACCAGCGAGGCCTTCCTACGAGTCGCCTTCCTCCTTCCGGATTATAGTCCTTATCCGCAGATTCTCGAAGATCCTAGAGAGGATCATAGCCGTCCGCCTCCTCACAGCAGCTAGGCTGAAAGGACTGTTGCACCCCAAGGAATGGGGTTCGCTCCCCGGGCTAAGCACCTATGATCGGTGCCACACCCTCACCAACGACGTCAAAACCCTACAAAGACCACGCCTCAACATCTCCTCCTTGTTCCTTGACATCAAGGCAGGGTTCGACAACGTCGACAACAACACACTGGCCCGCATCCTTCGGGAAGGCGGGATCCCCCCCTACCTGGTCTGCTGGGGCCCCTCTTTCCTCGGAGAACGAAGCTGCACCCTCTTCTGTCAAGGGGCCCCAGGGACCCCAGCCCCCATCAATGTAGGTGCCCCTCAGGGCTCACCTATCTCCCCTCTGCTCTTCCTCCTCTACGTCGCCCCCCTACACTTCAGGATCCTTCGGGGCCTGATGATATCGTAAGTGGAAGACTTCGCCCTGACTGTTGCATCCCTCTCATACTGTGGAAACATCCGTCGTCTCCAGGACCTCTTCGAGAAGCTAGAGATCAAGGTGTCCCGTCTTGGGATCTCCTTCTCGGTCCCGAAGACGGAGCTCATACATTGGAGAACCCCCAGCCAAAGGCACTCGCCGAAGTGCACCTCTCCGATCCAAATCAAGGCGGAAGTATTCCACCCCAAGGACTCTGTCCGCGGGCTTGGGAACTGGTTCACTCCGGCCCTCGACCCCTCAGCCCCCTTCTCCCGCCGCCTGGCCCTAGCCCAAGGCGCGGACCTGTTCACACCCAGCATGGGCACGGCGAACTGCCTGAACACCTTTTGGCACAAGGTCCAGAGGTAGACCACGAAGTGTTGCTCTGCTACGCCCACCGGGATACTCTTGGTGGAATCCTGCCTCCCACCTGTCTCCCTCTTGATCACCCACCGACAGAGGCTCGCCGCGCTCAGGGTCGTCTGCTCCCCTGCCAGCGTTAACCCCACCACGGCTGGCCTCCATGACTCGTTCCCCTCGCTCTCGACACGTCGAGGGCCAGACTCCTCAAGGGCCCTGACCAATGGTCTCACATCCGTCTATCTCCCCCTCCACTTGACAACCCCCCGCCCCGTCCCCCCTATCACAAACTACCTCCCGATAGATGCGGTGCCCCACCGAACACTTCCTTTCACGACAGGGCTTTCGAAGATGCCCATGATCAACTCCCACCTGGTCTCACCGGCCCCCGCCCTCCACCCCCAGTCGCTGATGAACGCCACCTATTCTGGCCTGAAGAAGGGGGTTAGAGAGTCTCTTCTCGACGACCTGTCCAGACTCTTCCCATCCCCCTGATACTACCACCACCGCCCCACTTTGTCGCCACGGCCCTTCATGGGGTTAGGCAAGTTCGTTGCGGGCAGAATACACCCGATAAGAGCCGGGAAAAGTTACCTGACCGCCCACCCGACCTGGAGGTCCTCTGATAATAACACCTCCTGCCCCCACTGCGGCTTGGAGCCAGAAACCGTCGAGCACGCCATCCTTTCTTGCCCCTCAAGGTAACAGGTCAGAGCACGCCTTCTCCACGGCATTGTGGAAGTCGGCCTCGAGGCCCCACTCTGGTCATCTCTCCCCCTCCCCAAAAGGCTCGCCGCCTTCATAAGCGTCACCTCCACCTGGTTCCCTCCTACGATGTTCCCTCCCACCACTCCCCCATCTTCCCCTCCATTACCCCTCTCTCCCCACATGGTTCCCCCCCCGGTTTTTCGCGTTTTTTCGTTAGCTGAGGTTTAGGGTCGTTTGGCTTTTCTTTCCTGTAGCTTACGTAGGCTTTCCCTTCTAGACAGCTAAGTTGTTAGTTCGTACTTTCGTTGTTGAGGTGGCCTACGGCCGGGCGGAGGAGGAACCTGCGCGATAGTGCATATTTAAAGGTCCCGGAACTTTCTTTTGTTTATGTTTTGTGCTTTATAGGTTTTGTTTCATCCATAGCTCGCGCTGCATGAGGCTTTTTGTATCTTAAAACAATGAACGCATGATTACAAAAAAAAAAGAAATGAAAAGAAAAGCGACCAAGAGATAGGACAAGCTTCTCGCACTCTCTTTCCCCCCCCCCTACATTTCACATACAACTCAACACGATACCCCGCTTTGCTTCCGTAACATGCCCCTCGCCCAGGCTTCCTCGCTCTGCGCTAGCCCTCATGGCGAACCCTCACCACCTCCCGCCTGTGATCACCGCCTTTGGCAGGCTCTCGGCGCTCAACTCTCCTCTCCCGTGGCGATCAGGGACTCCCTCAATCGACCAGCCTATCCACTTCATGGCCAGGCAACTCGCTCAGGCGAGGAGTGTCCTACGCCTCAGCACCCAAGACCTCCCGGATTTCAGCCCAGATACGCTGTCCAACACCATCCCCTCCAAGTCTACCATGATCACCCTCTTCCCCCAGTTCGTTCAGGGCCTGGTTACCGTCCCCCATGAACTGAGCAGGGTAACCCAGGCGGTCACACCCATCTCCCAGGAAAACGAAAACCTCGGGGAGGAACTGCACGAAATTTCCTCTCAATTAGCAAAACTGCCGTCCCTCCCACCCCATAACCAGCAACCTTCTCAGAGGATCGCCGATCTCCAAGCTTGCATTCGCGACCTGTCACATCGGGTGTCAGCCCCCATCCCTGCCCTCCACCATAAGCCGGCCCCCACGCACGAGGCCCCACCACCTCCGACAACCTCTGGCCCCCCTTCCTCTAAGAAGGGTAAAGAAAGGGCCCGAGCACCCCCCACCCTGCACCCAGCCGCGGCTGAGGACCCAAATACCTCCTACCATTCTACGATAGGAGACTTGGCAAGACATTGGTGACCCCGAGAAGTACGCCAAGCTGTTCCCAACTCCTACGAAGCCTGCGAGTTCCGAAAGGAGAGGTACGACCTCGACTTCTTCACGCCCGGCCACCTCCACGCGGATAACGTTATCAACCCCTTCTACGCGCAAGCCGCCTCTGGCTCTGGCTCGGCCGGTACGGGCAAGAACAAAGCTGGGAAGCCCCCTTCCCGCCAACAAGTTGGGATTATGGCGGCCCCTCCGGTTAAAAAGGGGCCCCCTTCCCTCCCAGGTGCCCAAAGATGCTTTTTTGCTCCTCGCCAGACCCCGTCCCCTCACCCAGACGCTCCCTCTATCGCCACTACCTTTCCAGACATCGCCGCCCGCGTTCTTCGCGACTCTAACTGTCTACTCCCCCTAGGGTTCACCGGTACTGTTAACCCACGTGGCGCCATCTCCCTCACGGTTACTGACAAAGTGACACCTGCCGCGTCATACGCCCCTTATTTCGCCTCCCTCACCAAGGGACTCAATCAGTCGTTCCCAGTGGGCTACAACCCCTGGTACACCCTTGTCCTCGCTCCCACCGCCGTCCAACTAGCCATCAACTGCCTCCAACTATGTTTCCTCCCACAAGATGAGGAGGAACTCTTCCCATATCCCCGGCAGGCAATCCTCGAGGACAAAGCGTCCCCGATTCTCTCAGCCAGGTACCTTAACCCGAGCAGCGATTCTAGGGGCACCAAGCAGGTCACTTCGGTTGTTCTCACCGTCGACCCCCAGCACGTTTCCACCCTCACCACCGGTGTCGTCATTCTCTCGCAGAAACGCAAGGTTGAGCTTGCCTTCTCCGCCACCAGAACCTCCAAGTGTAGAAACTGCTGGAGATACGGACACGCTCATCAGAGATGCCCCGCAACCCACTCCACGTGTCCCATCTGTGCGCTTCATCATACTCGCACGGCTCACCGATCTCAGAATCCCTCCTGCCCCAGGGGCGGAAACCACAAGCCAGTCCCGTCCTGTTGCCATGACCTCGCCCCCCCATTGCTGCAACTGCCGTAATGACCACACTGCCACATTCAGAGAATGTCCGGCTAGACCTGTCCCGACTATCCCCACTCGACCTACTATGCCAGCTCCGGCTGGTCAAGACCCCATGGACATGGCGGTCGATGGCGGTCAGGTACCCTCTACCACCCCGACCAGGCCGAGTTCCCGGGAGGTGGATCTCGAAACCCCAAGACAACCTCCCGTGGTAGGGCCTCCGAGGCGCTCAGGCACTACCCAAGGCTTTGGTGGCCCTCTCCTCCTAGAGGAACCTAGCCCTTCCCCTGCTCCTCGCGATCGTCGGGCTTCTCCCGGTAATGATTAATCAACCTTCTTTCGTTGGGAACGGGCCGGCCCCAGTTTCCCTCCCCCTATCAATCGTCCAACATAACTGTCTTGGGAGCTGGAATGTTTTTCTTTCCTTGTTTCAGTCGTTCAAAGGAGCGACGACCTACCCCTCGTGAGTCCTTTTGCAGGATCCACCTGTCAATAAGGCCCACCTTCCCTCCTTCAATGGTTTCAAGTCCTTCTTTCCCCCGGTTAGGAAGCCATGCATGGCTCCCTATCTTCATATGTCTTTTCTGCCCAATTACACAGTGCTCCCCAGGTTTAGGGGGGTTGACAATGTCCTTGCTTTGGACATCTCCTCCAGCGAGCCTCTTTTTCGGCTCCTGTTTTCTCTCCTTCAGGGTTATTAATGCCTACTCCACCAATTCGGTTGACCATCGGGTCCACTCAGTCCCACCTGACGTTCTTTTCCCGGACCTTGGGATCCCCCTCCTGGTAGTGGGGGACCTCAACATCTACAATCCCACATCGGACCCTCTGCGCTCCTTTTCGTCAACAGAAATCTCCTCCTCGACCCCGTACTTCGAAATGGCTGTGGAAGCCGGATTTGCTCTCCTCAACTCTCCCGAGGAATATACCAGATTCCCCCTGGTGGGCAGCGCCGGCCCGCCAGTTATCGACCTTGCATTTGCCAACCCCCTCTTCCTACCAGCTGTTAGAAGCTGGGAAGCTTCCCTCCGCTCGACTGGCTCCGACCACATACCTATCACAATCACTCTCGCCTCTCCCTCCCCGATACCGAAGCCCTTGCACCCACGTTGGGCCGACACAGATTGGGAAACCCTCACCCCGATCCTCAAGGCCTGTATAGTCCCCCCCCCCCTCCTGTATGTCATACCCCACTCAAGCTGGATGAATGGCTATCCGAGTCGCTCGGTCGCCTCGCCCCTCTCCTCAAAGAGCATACCCCGGTGTCCAGACCGTCCCACTACTCCAAACCCTGGTGGTCCCCTCACCTAACGATCTGCCGTCGGGAATATCACCAAGCTGCACGAGCCGCTAGGAAGAAGGACACCCCCCACATGCGGGACGTTGCCATGACCTCAAAAGGGGGGTACTTTAAGGCAATCAAGGCTGCCAAGACCAAACACTGGGCCTCTTTCTTGCAGACCGCCACCCCACAGAACTTGTGGACAGCCAAAAGGTTCGCCTTCGGCCGAGCACAGCCAGGTTTCCCCTCCCTCCCCGGGGCAGAGACCCCCCAGCAGATGAACAGCGTCCTACGGGACCACTTCCTCTCCTCAAAGATCCCTTCTCCCCCACGCCCAGGCTCAGACCACATAGGACGGCCCCCCCCCTGACAACGGAAGAGATAGCGACAGCCCTATCCACGAGCTCCCCCACCTGACCCGCAGGACCGGATGGGATTCCATATTCCATCTGGGAAAAGGTCAACAATATAAACACTTCAATCCTCCTCCAGGCCCTGGCCCCGCTGGTCAGCCTAGGGTACCATCCCGCCTCCCTGAAGAGCTCGAATGGGTTTGGACATGACAAACCAGGGAAGCCTTCCTACCAGTTGCCTTCCTGCTTCAGGATTATAGTCCTTATCCGCAGAGTCTCGAAGATCCTAGAGAGGATCATCGCCGCCCACCTCCTCACAGCAGCTAGGCTGAGAGGACTGTTGCACCGCAACCAATGGGGTTCGCTCCCCGGGCTAAGCACCTACGATGGGTGCCTCACCCTCACCAACGACGTCAAAACCCTGCAAAGATCACGCCTCAAGGTCTCCTCCTTGTTCCTGGACATCAAGGGAGGGTTCGACAACGTCGACAACAAAACACTGGCCCGCATCCTTAGGGAAGGCGGGATCCCCCCCTACGTGGTCTCCTGGGTCTCGTCTTTCCTCAGAAAACGAAGCTGCACCCTCATCTTTCAAGGGGCCCCAGGGACCCCAGCCCCCGTCAATGTAGGCGCCCCTCAGGGCTCGCCCATCTGCCCTTGGCTCTGCCGCCTCTACGTCGCCCCCCTACACTTCGGGATTCCTCGAGGCCTGATGATATCGTACGTCGACCACTTCGCCCTGACTGTTGCATCCCTCTCATACTGTGGAAACATCCGTCGACTGCAGGAGCTCTTCGAGATGGTAGAGATCAAGGCGTCCCGTCTTGGGAACTCCTTCTCGGTCCCGAAGACGGAGCTTATACATTGGAGAACCCCCAGCCAAAGGCACTCGCCGAAGTCCACCTCTCCGATGCAAATCAAGGGGGAAGTATTCCACCCCAAGGACTCTGTCCGCTGGCTTCGGTACTGGTTCACTCCGGCCCTCGACCCCTCAGCCCACTTCGCCTGCCGCCTGGGCCTAGCGCAAGGCGCATTCGCCCTGATAAGGCGCCTTAGTCCTCCAGGCGCCGGACTCGCCCCTTACCTATGGCACAGACTGGCTACATGCCTGGTAGCCCCGATCCTACTCTATGGCGCGGATCTGTTCACACCCAGCGTGGGCACGACGAACCGCCTGAACACCTTTTGGCACAAGGTCCAGAGATGGAGAACGAACTCTTTCTCCACCACGCCCACCGGGATACTCTCGGTAGAATCATGTCTCCCACCCGTTTCTCTCCTGATTACCCACCGACAGAGACTCGCCGCGCTCAGGGTCGTCTTCTCCCCTCCCAGCGTTAACCCTCCCACGGCTCGCCTCCATCCCTCGTTCTCCTCTCTCTTGACAAGTCGAGCGCCAGACTCCTCCAGGGCCCTCACCAAGGGTCTCACATCCGTCTATCTCCCCCGGCACTGGCGAACGCCCCGCCCCGTCCCCCCCATCAGAAACCACCTCCCGATAGATGCGGTGGCCCACAGAACACTTCCTTTCACCACAGGGCTTTCGAAGATGCCTATGATCAACTCCCACCTGGTCTCCCCGGCCCCCGCCCTCCCCCCCTAGTCGCTGCTGAACGCCACCTATTCTGGCCTGAAGAAGAGGGTTAGAGAGTCCCTTCTCGACGACTGGTCCAAACTCTTCCCATCTCCCAGATATTACCACCACCACCCCACTTTGTCACCCCAGCCCTTCATGGGGTTAGGCAAGTTCATTGCAGGGAGAATACACCAGATGAGAGCCCGGAAAGGTTACCTGGCCGCCCACTCGACCTGGAGGTCCCCTGATGGTGACACCTCCTGCCCCCGCTGCGGCTTGGAGCCAGAAACCTTCGAGCACCCCATCCTTTCCTGCCCCTCGAGGCAGGACGTCAGAGTACGCCTCCTCCACGGCATTGCGGACGTCGGCCACGAGGCCCCACTATGGTCATCCCTCCCCTTCCTCAAAAGACTCGATGCCTTTATACGCGTCACCTGCACCGGGTTTCCTCCTACGATGTTCCCTCCAACCACCCCCCCGTCTTCCCCTCCATTACCCCTCTTTGCTCACATGGTTCCCCCCCGGGTTTTTCGTGTTTTTTCGTTAGCTGAGGTTTAGGGTTGTTGGGTTTGTCTTTCCTGTAGCTTACGTAGGCTTTCCCTTCTAGACAGCTAAGTTGTTAGTTTGTGCTTTCGTTGTTGATGTGGCCCATGGCCTGGCGGAGGGGAAACCTGCGCAACAGTGGATATTTAACTGTGCCGGAATTTTCTTTTGTTTATGTTTTGTGCTTTATAGGTTTTGTTTTCTCCATAGCTTGCGCTGCATAAGGCTTTTTGTACCTTAAAACAATGAAGGCATGATTACAAAAAAAAAAAAAGCGTCCAAGAGATAGGATCTTCACGCAACCATCTAAGTACTTTTCTATTCTTAAGATATTGCAAAACAATTACTCTCTACTCTCGGAAACGTTTATCTTTATCCTACCAAATCCCCCGACCAAACAACCCGGAGACTATTGTGATAGTCTCAGTAACAGGTCGCCCGAACCCAAGACTATTGTGATAGTCTTATCCCGCAAGCCAGTTCCGTACTATCTGAAGAGATAGTTTCCTACTACGGACCTCTTAAGACAAGCAAGATAGTTCCATACCAAAGAAAGAAATAGATACTGTCGTTGCCTGTTGCAGACTGGTCTCATAATAGGATTGTTACAGTAATATCGACAGGCAAACCCAGAGACTGTGAATTGAGCATGACTTGCATTCTACATGCCTCTTTCAGTAAGACCTCTTCATCCATTTGTCCTACCCTTCTCACCTTGTCAATGTATCTGACTTCTCGTATGCTTTGACAGGTACTAACTCAATTGTATTGTTGAATTGTAAAAGAGAGAAACTGTGACAATCTGGCTAGTCACAGATTGGTAGTGATCGTTACGGGCTGGAACGGGGCGGGTTTTCACTTTGTAACCTGCCATTACTCCCGCCGGGGGTCAACTCTTTGCTGTTCCTCCCGGCCCCATATGACACAGTGCCCTGGCCGAATTATGGGGCGGAGCCGGTATTTTACTTTCCCCGCTGATTGCCTAGAGGACCCCCGTCTTCTCATCCCCCACTGTTGCCCCTGTGCAGTGCCCTGCTTATTCCAAGGAGTGATATTCTGTGAGTAATCAAATGGCAGGTTCAAATCTAAGGGGTGTTTGGCCTCTCAATTCTGATTTGAAATCACAATTTGAAATCCGAATTGGCGGGCCAAACTCACCCTAATTATTTTTTATATCTACTATACGGACTCCACTATTAGGATATTCTATATAGCAATCCAGCAACTATCTCAAAACATAGGATTGGAATATAGTGCTCACATTATCGTTATGATCTGGGCTTGTAGTTACAGATAAATAGTTCTTGGAAATTGCTCTCAGTATATGATTGAAAGCGTATAATCTAAGTATATTTCTAGGTACTTCTAAGTATATGATTCTCGCTACATAACTCTAAGCGTATAGTTGTATAGTTATGCATGCACGATTCCTATCTCTCTGAGGATATGGTTTCAGGTTTATCATTTCGTGATCTCATTCTGGGTGTCTTGCTTTGGGCTTATGGCTCTGTGCATTCAGCTGTGGTCGTATAGCTTTGGGCGTTCCGCTTTGGGCTTTTCATTCTAAGACTATTGGTTTAGGCGTCACATCTCCCATGCCTTGCATGACATTCCACCCAAATACTGGCCACTATTTAAATCTGGTTTGAGGTTCAGGCAATCACTGACCCTAAACTTGCACAGAGTTGGTTGAACTGGACGCTGACTACTATGGCGTATAAAAAGCTCTGCTTTCAGGTGAATCTCTTTGGCATATGGTTTTGGGCGTATGGCTTTGGGTGCATGGTTTTGGGCGTATGGGTTTGGGCGTATAATTTGGCTCTGGGGGGATGGTTTTGGGCGTAGGGCTTTGGGGGTATGGTTTTGGGGAAATGGCTTTGGGTGTATGGTGTTGGGTGTATGGTTTGGCTTTGGGCATATGGCTTTTGGGCGTATGGCTTTAGGGGTATGGTTTTGGGCTTATGGTTTGGGTGTATGGCTTTGGGCGTATTGTTTGGATGTATGATTTTGGGGGTACACCCTTGCAAACGAGGGCTAGCCAAGCTCAAAAGTATATACCCATACTAAATAGAAAAATCAGTGATTAGAAACATTATTATATATTCAGATGCATGTGCAACTTCTGCCACCATTTAGGCATCTTATTGAACTCCCACTATGGCTTTCCAATCTGCTCCACATATGCATCGTGCACTGCTTGATGTGTAAAGTAAACAACACTATCCTGCTTTCCCACAAAAGAGCCAATATATTATTCCACAGCATAGGAACGCATGAATATAATGGAACCTAGAGAATATATCTTAGACACTTATTGGAATTGGATAAGATGGGCGGGAGTCTCTACATACCAGAGGTACAATCAATCTTCACTCCAAGCTCAGGAAAGCAGGCATCGCCGCCCTCGAAGTCTACCAATACTACTATGACACACCACCCATCCGTATAGGTCATCAAGATCCCTATAGGTATTGGTATTCGCGTTGAGGACAACTGATCGGGAGGTCCATAATCCAAATTCCTCGTCAACATTATGAGCTTTCCAATCGGAAATGGTCTCATAGACTGTTGTGTATTTGGAATAGGCCTCTGGGAGGGGAGTCTGAAATAGGGCCTCAACGGTTTGTGTTAATGGTGAAAGCTGATGGCCGGATTCCTTTAGTGCGTGAATTGCTGATTCCGTGTTATATGACTGGGTTGGCCCAGGTCCAAGTGGAATATTCTGCATTCGTGATCCCATTCATTGAACGAAGGCAATGTACCAAACGAGGGAGGCTTTTGTTCTCCAAGTACCATCCGGGTAATGTTCGCTGCTCCCGTTTCCTCCAGCACAACTCAGGATTGTAGAATCCTTCATACTATTAGTCGCAGCGTTATGAGTGGTTTGAGGGCCTATCTCGCTTGGCCTATAGAACTTCTGCCTATTGCTTGCGCCATGCCCTGTATGATCTACCTCTATATTCAATACCACAACATATTGGTGTACCGCCGGTTCAACTTGCAGTAAGAGACAACATGGCTACCTATTCCATCGTTTGATTACACATCGGATGCCTGGCCAAAAGATAGTTTCGTATATAAGCCTAGTCTTAGACCAAAGGATGAACTACTTACTTGTCCTTTATTATAACAATGTCACCGGGGATGGGTTGTAATTAGAGCTCATGTTCCTCCTCGAAATGCTCCTTCAAGTTGCTATCTGGCTGCTGTTTAGGTCTCAAAAGGATTGAGTCTAGTACGTCAAAATGAGCCCATCGGTGGTATCTGACAAGGGGATGATTGGGGGTTTTCACCATGTGGGAAATATTCCTCTTCATCAAATAAACCTTATCTGTATCGAGCTATAGACATGGTTCCCCCGAATCTAATACAACCGATCAGGAGATTTGTATATGCTGCGAATATCAATATGCAACTGAGTTGAAGCTGAGTACTACAATTGCTAATTTCGAGCTTATGTAAAGAGATTTGTGAAATAACAGAGAATTAAATACCTATGGCATCCATAGTAGAATTTGCAATTGTAACCGGTTTATTCCTGTCTAACGAAAATACAATAGGACCAGCGATAGACCTGCTAGGGCTGGTGCTAAAGGACGCTTCAGGGGACCGGTAGCTAGAAGGGTAATAGTTGAATGACAAGTTGGGCTTAAGGGACTCAGGGATTGCCGTTCAACCAAGTGTATTCTTAGACTGAAGGTCTGTCGAAGTCTGCTGTCTCCTGCTAGCCAGGAGACTGGTTTAAATACAAAACCCAAGAGCGATAGCCTTTCTGCAATGTCGATCATTACCAGTAGCTGCGCACATACCGGAATCCCGTAATCCTGCAAGACCAACGAAAGAAACAAACAAGGCTCAGCCTTCGCCAGTGTTACATGACCATCCCATACCCGGAATCCTAAATATAAACTTCCAACAAAGCAAAGTAAGCATAGCAATACGATGGCATAGCCTATCTGACTCAGAGGCAGTGGCGGAGCTGAAATCAAATCAAATAAACCAAATATAAATCAACTAAACATAGGAGATCCTGCACTGCCCGCTCCTGTGTACCGTTACCGGAACATGTACA
>Ga0307509_10003538_pt1 | contig 23529 bp, 32 predicted proteins | sample 10_EM_MG_FD_202245 | JGI IMG/M metagenome (GOLD analysis project Ga0307509, IMG submission 202245) | Populus trichocarpa ectomycorrhiza microbial communities from riparian zone in the Pacific Northwest, United States - 10_EM | ecosystem: Host-associated > Plants > Roots > Unclassified | place... | reverse complement strand
GAGCTCCCACCAAAACAGTCGGTGCTGAAAGACTTGCTCAACATTTGATCACAGTGCAAAAAGAAAAAAGGATAACGCACATCAATAAAAGATCACCAAAGTATCTAGCCTACACGCGAAGTGTTAGTTCATAGCTTCCATAGCAAACCAAAGAGCACCGAACTAATATGAACAGCGCCTTCGACTTTGACCAGCTCCTTGACTACTCGAAATATTGGTTGAAATGGTGCAGCTATTTCTGGCTAAAGGAAACTGACCCAGATATATTCAATCTTGCAGGCAGAAAATTAGTCATTACACAAGGAAAGGCTGTACGATGTTAGAACTCACCTCGCGGTCAAGGGTGATTACTGCGCAAGCCCGGGCGTTAGCGACTAAGCGCCTAATTAAAAACAGACACGTACGATGGTCATAGACAGTGATGACAAGTGCAGCAACTGGAAGATGAGCTTATCAGTAATCGGTCAAAATGGCGGAGAACAAGCTTGCCTTGACAAAAATGCACCAAGTAGTCTTCACCAGCATTTGGGTCAGAGGACGTCGCACCATTAATATTGACATTCAACGCCCTCAAACCCAAGCTCGCGGGCATTATGCAGGGGGGAATGTGGGCATTCGCAGTAACAGATCACTCCATTTACGAAATGATTCTTTATAGGGCAGATACTTTTTTTTTTCCGTGCCAGAATTCTGCAGGGTCGCACCGTCGCCGACCAGTTGCAGGATTAGGCAACTTCCGAGCTCTTCCGAGGCACTTTCCAATTGATCTCCGCCAGCTCTTGTCACGGAATGAAAGCACTTAGTGCTTAATCGACCAAAATGGAGGAAAGGAGTGTTACTGTACTAACGGTCCTTGGGTTAAAGATAAGCCATATTGAATTAGTGTTTGAGATCTTTTAATAGGCGAGGATGACACGGTCGCCCAGTTGCGGCGTTGGGTCAATGGTATGCCCATTCATTCGCTGGGTGGCTTGCTCGGGTGCGTTTATTCCACGAATCACGATATGCACGTTCAAGTTCGACTTTAGACAGATCAGGCTGTTAGAAGGGAATAGTCATCTTTCTCGTTCGAGAAGGCTCGGACGAAGGATTGAATTCTAGGCTCAAATTTAACGCGTGCGAAACGCATGCATGTCCAATAACCTGTCAGACCCTTCAACTCAGCTCAAGCCTCAGCGCCGCCGGCGATATCGTGTTTCTTGCATCTACTTCAAGGAGTGTCCGGCCTTCACAACCCACCTGTTCGCAAGCGTGTCGCCTTTTTATTTTGGTTTTCTGGTATTCCCGGCAAGAATAAGCCGCAACCTCACTGAAATTGCCTCGTACGATTGCTTGGGAATATCCACCATAAATCTAAGTGTCAAAGGAGGCTGTCACTCTGGAGACAGCCCAAGGACTGCCAGCCTCGTAGAAATCCATAGGGTAGATTCCTGAGGCGTCAGAATCACTTTCGGTATGCTGGGATTTGTCCATCCAACTGCGAGTTTTTCCGACTGCAACTGCAGTTTCATATGGACTGAGTAGCGGTTTCTCGAAGGCATAACCCCAATCGATCGACAAACGCGGACAAGACGTTTGGATAAATGTTGAAATATGAGGGTTGAAGAGCGCCAGCTTCGCTGGCGAGAGCTCGGATAGAAGTATCTGAATAAATGGAATCGGGGTTTTGGAAGCTTGTAACTGATGTGTTACTGCCTAATTTTATATTCATTAACCAACAGTTTATGCACCAAAGATGTAAAGAAACATACCTGCATTTGTTTCAAGTTACCTTGCCTTCCTAAGGTCCCTAGTATTACTCCCCAAAGAGATTGTGATTCTTCTGCGGTTGAGGAGTGATCTTTAGAGAGATTCATTAAGCTTTTGCGGGCTGCCTGGACTGCATTGTCTCTAACGGATTGCATTTCTTGATGGTCATACCGTTCTCGTGTTAGTTTCTTTGAATACGGGTCATAGCGGAAAGATGGCACGTCTGGATTAGCAATCATAATAGATTCCAAATGGAATCGACCATCCCCAAGGTATCTGACAAATGATGAGTGCTAGTTGAGGAGTGGAAACAACCAGCGTACATCAGAGCGTCGACATTTCGAAGACGGGGAGCCGTGCAACCCAATACTTCTCCTGGTGAAAGGGGTTTTGATCGAGGTATAGTGGTTTCGTATTTCCCTGTCCAGGCTCGCTTGTGCAGATGAATGTCATCAATTTCAGCTGACAACCATTCCCGCAACAGTCGATCTGACACGGCGTCTTGATGATCTGGCAACTCCGCCGAGAGGTCCTCTTTTAACCGTTGCAGAGCCGCGACAAATTGGATCGTGGAGACCAAAGCCAGTCGAGTAGGCAATCGAGAACTGGAAGCGACTGGTTCCTCGTTAGCAGCTGGGTTTGGGGAGGTTTGTTCAATGCGAAGATTGTGACCAACTCCGATTTCTGTGCCAATAGGTATTCGGGCGTTGGATTCCTCAGAATCTAGTAGATTTCTGTGGAATGTCTCGCGGTCATCTGGAAAGTTCATTCTGATGGTCTGCGCCAGGTGAACAGAATCGATGCCAATTTCCACGAAAATGTATAATGTTTTGATAGTTGTCTGATCCATCGGAACTTTGGGAAAATCAATATAACATCCGCTAGCATGTTTTAAGAAGACAGACCCAAGCAGCTGTGTCCGTAATGGACCAGCATGTCGCAACCCAATGCAACGGCTGTGTAATCATCGATGCAACATGCCCCATACGTCACATCGCCCAGAATCACAGTCAGGGCAGAGGTAAACCTAAAGAATTATAGCTTTTAAACGAGTTTTCTCCAATTATTGACTGCGTACCTTTCGATTATGTCCGCGATTGTACAAGCGAACATCTGGAGACCCTCTGGCATTTGAAGAGCGACCATTGTGGCATTGTTTTTTCGGACATGATGAATGGTCTTGTGGATTTCAAATGAGTAGTTTGAGGGCAATTGGCTGATGGCAGCATTTAATTGTGTGTCCTGGAGAATGTCTGGTGGGATCTGGTTGCTGATTGATGATTGGACTCCCGGCTTTGAGGGCTTGGAAGATTTACTTCCAACAAAACGTTTACGTGGCTTGGCTGCGCCTTTCGAATTTGATTCACCGACGCTTATCGACATTGTGGCAGGATATCGGTTGGGTACACGGTACAACTTCGAACATTTTTTATCTTATCGGCTTATTGACAACACGTGATATTTTGACGCGACGTCGCGCCAAACGCGCCAGCAAATTGTCACTCGTTCTAAGTATCGGCCGTCCACTCGACATATAGGCAAGGTCTGTATAATTCCTCGCCCTAGGGGAAAACACCTGCATAACAGTTTTCTAGGATGCCTTCAGAATTTGTGGATCACTACACCCGCGCTCTGGTTTTCCCTGCATCGAGGCCAGTTTCTCCTGGTCCTTCGTCCCGATCTGAGCTGAGTCTCAGCGAGGCGACAAATATTGTGACGGGTAGTGGCAAGCATTCCGAAAGAAAAGCAAAACTCTACGCTCTATTGGTCTCCTTGAACCAAAACACAATCATTCCGCAGCATGTTCAACAGTATACGCGTTCTTTAAAAGACATCTCCCATCCCGTTCATGATGTTGTAAATATTACCGGAGTTTCCGGAGAAGTCTCTTCCCCGTTAGATCCAGAAGAAATAGCGTTGGAGGGAGCTATTATCGGGAAGCTCGCGGTCGCACTCTATTCTGCAGGATTGGAGACCTACCTCACTCATGCTACAGAAGCGGAAGCAGAGGCAGAATGGTGGGCCGATATTGAAGGATCGAGGGCCAATATTGCATTATATTTGCTGCAAAGTATGCTTCTGATATCTGCCATTTTTTTTTCGATGTTACTAAGGCCTTTTATCCATATCTCCAGCACTCCCTCTGCGATTCATTAATGCGGTGAAAACTATCTTGGGGGTTCTTCAAGAACGCCAGTTACCTTTAAGATTCTCCTCTCTATCACCTTCCTCTTTGCGCTCCGTCTTTCTGTCCCCTTCGCACTTTACCCTCCGTGCAGGCCTCCTCACCACAGCTTTCTTCCCACATTTAGAGAACCAGCAATCCCTGACACTCGCAGTACTCTTACCACCCTCAAGGCTCCCCAGCTCTTCCAAATCTATTTCCACCGAGACAAGGTCACAATCATCGTTTGCATTGACGCGGATCAACCAACTCTTTGGCTCTTTGCTTGGTTCTGCAGACTTTTTGTTACGATTTGCAACGCTTCCACTCGAGTTAACGAAGCAAGAATGCAGATATAACCGTCACGCTCTTGAAAAGATTCGAGATCATCGGGCAGAAGTACTCGGAGCGCTGGCGTCACTTCGTGAACCTCTCAGTAACCTTGTGCGACAGGAGCTTATGGACTCGAATGACTTGTCCAAAAGGCAGTACACGTCCTTCCTGGACACCCTCGCTCGTAAAATAACCCCTCAAACAAATGCAGCATCTACCTTCCCCCCATCGTCACCTTTAATGGTTCTTACAGACCTCGCGCAAATGCTTCCTTCCCTTGACGTAATTCACACTCAACAATTACGAGCCCAGCGCCTTCTCCGTCCTTCAAGCCTGGCGCGCCTTTGGCCATCACTTTTATTTTTCCCTCCCCTTTCGCTTTATATCTACACATCTCGCACATCATGGATACCTGCACTCGTCGACATGGCCTGCGATGCGAAGGAAACTGTCCACGGGTTTGTAAGAGGTTGGCTAGTCGAGCCACTTTTAGGTGTGCTACAGACTGTTCGTGCTGGTGGCAAGGGCGAGGTATTAGTTCGGGAGGAGGGTGTGGTTGCTGATTTAGAGGTGCGAACGTCCACGACATCATCAATCGAGGAATGATATTAAAATGCCTATCTCAAGAGCCTCAAACGGATGACGCTGTCGCTAGCGCAAGATGCCCTCAATTACACGCCTTCGCAGCTTGAGGTGCTTGCAGAACGGGTGAAAATGGGAGATCTCACACCAGTGATGCAGCTCTACGAGGAGGACATCCGCACGCCTCTTCATTCTGCATTGAGAGGAACACTTGTAAGAAATGCCTTCATTCAGGTGCAGAAGGCCAAGGTTCGTCTAACTAGCACAAGCTCCTTGTCATTTATGAACTCGTCAATTCCAGGTGGATATCGACCAAGCCCTGTCGGGCATCGATCGTCTCCTCAAATCACAAGAGCTAACATTTGCATTCGTCGGCGTGGCTCCTGCGTTGGCTATTGTTTGGGTAGTCGTTGGTGGGCTCAGTCGCATGTGGAGTGTGAGCAGAGGCAGAGGCAGCTTGGGTGGAAGGAAGAAGAGGAGAGGGGTCTGGGAGCGAATGAGGTTTGTGGATTGTCTTTACCCATTAAGCACACCGCTAACGTTATCTGTAGGAGAATTGAAAGACTACTGATCATGCAACCACCAGCACCTGGCGCCGACTCGGTTGAAATCGCACCTCTACCAACTGGATTACTAATTCTCTCGCTGACTCGACTGAGATCCTACGCGCTTTCATATTTACCTCCAAGTATGAGGACTCCGTTTTTGGAGGACCTAGATGACTTGGAGGACACCAAATTAGGTAGAGAAGCGAAAATCAAAGTGGTTGAAAGGATGTGGAGGTGTTGGGGTGCTCGTGGTGAGGGTGTTTTTAGGTTTTAACGCTGTAAGGAGGTAGTGGAAACAAGCAGCAAATTATTTAAAAGATTGTGTGTGAATATGTCCTTGGCACGACGACTCCACGTGGGAGCGGCCCGCGTCGCGTCATAGGTGGTCGACCACTTTGGACCGTTACCCGCACCAACCTTCATATATGCCCTGCACGGCATAAACGGCATAAACTTGCCCATTAAATGTCGCACAAGATGTCGAGCAGTAATCGAGATGGCAGTTGTGCCATGCGAGGGTCCTGTGGAAAGAAGGGGTTCTTCGGTAAACCTCTGCCGTGCCCATATGACGGAGCACCAGTGGAGGTGGGTGGCTTTCTATCCGATATGGTGTAAAACCCTTACATTCTTTGTAGTCCGATGATAAAACACGGCAACTGGTCCAAGACGTTTGTGGGCCTGAACTTGCGGAGAGTGCTCTTTGTTGCACTTCAGACCAACTGGAAACTCTCAAAGAGAACTTTGAACAAGTTGAACCTTTGATATCAGCATGCCCGGCGTGTCGAAACAATTTTCGTTCGTTCTTCTGCACATTCACATGTTCTCCAGAACAAGGCAGCTTCTTGAACATAACATCAACCCAGGAGACCTCAACTGGACAAATAGCCGTCAAGTCGTTGGATTTCTATGTTGCAGAACGATATGGCCAGGGTTTCTTCGACAGCTGTAAGGACGTACAGTACGGGAATACTAACGGTTATGCTATGGATCTCATTGGAGGCGGAGCGAAGAATTACCCATCGTTTTTGAAGTTTCTTGGTGACGAGAAGGACCTTGGAAGCCCATTTCAGATCAATTTTCCTCTCATATCACCTATGGATATGCCTCCACTCGACAAAGTAGCTCGCAATTGTGCCGACAATGACCTCTCAAGTCGTTGTACGTGCATCGACTGCCCTGACATCTGCCCCATCATCCCCCCTGTATCGCCACCAAATGAGGGCCCAGCTTGCCATGTTGGGGGCCTTTCGTGTTTATCATTCATCCTCATAGTTTCTTATTCCCTCGCTATCCTAGGCTTTCTTATTGGATATATCATCCAGCTCACCATTCGGAAGCGCCGAGAAAAGACATACGAAAGAGTTGCCCTTTCCGCGGATGCTGCTTCTCCTCGAATTCATACTCGTGGCCTTGTCGGTGCCGCATCACTGGCGCAAAATCCTGATGAAGATTCCCTCAATAATCAATCCGAATCGCGCCATTTAGGACGTGGTGCTTCCCTTCTTGACCCTATTGAAACAGTGCAACCAAAGCAGTATCCACTCAATAACTTCCTCCGCCGCAATTTCTACAAATTGGGATTATTCACAGCTTCTTCGCCATGGTTAACATTTACTATAACTTTCCTCCTTATTGGGCTCCTCAACATTGGGTGGAAGAAATTTGAGGTTGAAACAGATCCTGTCAGACTTTGGGTTGCTCCGTCCTCCGAAAGCAAACAGCAGAAGGAATTCTTCGACGAGAAGTTTGGACCCTTTTATCGCACGGAACAGATATTCATAACGTCTCTGGCTGGCGACGTCGAAACCAAACCAAACGCAGCAATTGGGGGGCCAATAGAGGTTGGCACCAGGGCGCCAGTCCTATCCTGGGACCATCTCAAGTATTTGTTCCAGGTTGAGGCCGACATTCGGGCTCTCAGATCTCGGAATGGCCACAACCTCCGGGATGTTTGCTTCAAGCCAGCGGGTCCAAGAGGCGCTTGCGTTGTTCAGTCAGTAGCTGCATGGTTTGGTGATGACATTGATGACTATGACGAAGATACGTGGGCTCCTCACCTTCAAGCATGTGCCCAATCACCTGTCGATTGCTTGCCCGACTTCCAACAACCATTGAGCCCTCAATATGTTCTCGGTGGTGTCCCCGTCAAGGAATCGGGCGACAAAACTTATCTCGAGGCCGAAGCCCTCGTTATTACCTACGTTGTTTCGGATTCTCTGGATCCGGAGGTTCAAGCGAAAGCCATGGAATGGGAAGAGGTGCTGAAAGGGTATCTCACTGATCTGGCGAAGAGGTCGGCGTCCGAAACTGGACTAGAGATTACCTTCTCCACTGGAGTTTCACTTGAGGAAGAAATCAACAAGAGTACAAATACCGACGTCACGATTGTTGTGCTCTCATATCTGGCCATGTTCTTTTATGTCTCTTTGACGTTGGGCAATGGTTCTCTCTCTCGGGAAGAAGATGGTGTCATTTCTTCCCTTGTTGAATGGGCGCACAATTTTCCGAAACTATTCGCCTCGAACAATCTTGCCTCGTCAACGCTATCAGTCGATTCCCGGACCACGCCTCGTATTCTTCCCCGCCTACCGCGATCACTATTTGTTGGATCCAAATTCACCCTTGGTTTATTTGCTATCATCCTTGTTATCCTCTCCGTTTCATCTTCTGTTGGCTTGTTCTCTTTCCTCGGTGTCAAGGTCACTTTGATCATCGCAGAAGTCATTCCTTTCCTGGTCCTGGCCGTTGGCGTTGATAACGTTTTCCTTCTTGTCCATGAATTGGATCGCCAAAATTTCCTTCATGGCCCAAATGCCGCCACGCAAAATTATCAAGGACCCGGTTTTTCCGCCCCCATGTCGCCAACGAACTCACATAGATCGCCCTTTGATTCAACATATAATGAGGTTGACGCAGCTTCTATGCCTTTGTACCTGTTACCAGAAGAAAGGGTTGCACGGACTCTGGCCAAGATTGGGCCTTCTATTCTTCTCAGCACAATCACGGAGACTGTGGCATTTGGGCTTGGAGCCCTCGTACCAATGCCTGCTGTGCGCAACTTTGCACTATACGCTGCTGGAAGTGTTTTCTTGAATGCCACGCTTCAAGTGACCGTATTTTTGAGTGCTCTGTTACTGGATCTGAAGCGTTTCGAGGTATTTTCCTGAGCCTTTCAAATTAATTTCTTATTTATTTTAATCACTGTCGGTTAGGCCAACCGCGTCGATTGTTTGCCATGCATTCGTTTACCTTCAAGGATCGCCTTGTCGGACACTCCTGGCCCAATCAGTGGATTGGGACGAATTGGGCGTTTCATCCGTCGATACTACGCTCCATTTTTACTTAAGCCAGTTGTGAAGGGTTTAGTGATCGCTGTATTCGGAGGGATGTTTGTGGCATCAGTTATATCGATGCAATATATCCAACTTGGTCTTGGTAAATCCTCCCATTTTTTTTCCGGGTCTCCCTTGCTTACCCTACCTCCAGATCAACGACTTGCATTACCCTCGGACTCTTATCTTGTGGATTACTTCGACAAACTCGACGCATACTTTGATGTCGGCCCTCCAGTTTACTTTGTTTCCAGGGACATTGACCTGACAAAGAGAGAAGGCCAACAAGCATTATGTGGACGCTTTTCAACTTGCAACGCATACTCCATTGCCAATAGATTGGAGGCTGAGAGAAAAAGACCCGAATCGTCGTTCATCGCAGAGCCGTCAGCATCCTGGATTGACGACTTTTTGCGCTGGCTTAACCCTTCTAACTATCAATGTTGTCGCATTCGTAAAGCTGATCCCTCTATATTTTGTGGAACCCGTGATCAAGCCCGACTCTGCAAACCCTGCTACGAAGATAAACAACCACCATGGAATATTACGATGGACGGCCTCCCGGAAGACGAAGAGTTCATGCGATACTTCAAGCAATGGTGGATTTCTCCCACGACTGAAGACTGCCCTTTGGCTGGCAAGGCTTCGTTCGGAACAGCGATTTCTATCAATGACGCTGGCACCATGGTGGATGCGTCGCATTTCCGCACATTCCATACTCCACTTAAGAGCCAGGAAGACTTCATCAATGCATTCACTGCAGCTCATCGGATTGCAGACGAAATATCACAGGATATCGGTGCCACTGTCTTCCCATACTCACTTTTCTATGTCTTCTTCGACCAGTACGCCCACATCGTTGCCATCACTCAAGAGATACTTGGTCTCGGATTGGCCTCCGTTTTATTAGTGACTGCGCTTTTGCTGGGTTCATGGCGGACAGGAACGATTGTTACGGGTGTCGTTGCTCTAACTGTTCTGATGGTCATGGGTGTCATGCCCCTTTGGGGCATCAGTTTGAATGCAATCAGTCTCGTCAATTTGGTCATTTCGCTTGGAATTGCCGTTGAATTCTGCGCCCATGTAGCAAGAGCGTTCATGAGTGCTGGTACTGGTCTTCCCATTGACCATCCTTCTGGTCAAAAAGAACGCGACGAACGCATGTGGACCGCTCTTGTCGATGTCGGCCCTTCAGTACGTCAACTTTAAACAAGTGCTCATGACTTTACCTAACATTATTTACAGGTACTTTCTGGAATCACCTTTACTAAGTTGATTGGGATGTCAGTGCTTGCCTTAACAAGATCCAAGTTACTCGAGGTCCGTGCTACCTTTGTATGAAGCGTCAAGTTCAACTCTGACAATCATGCACAGATCTACTACTTCCGCATGTGGCTTACACTAATTATATCTGGAGCATTGCACGGTCTTGTTCTGTTGCCTGTGATTCTGAGCCTCGCTGGAGGGTCTGGTTTCTCACAGCAGGAAGCAGATGAGGAGTGGATGTCGAACGCAATCCGGAACGACTACGATTATGCGTAAGTGGAAATCCATATTTTACCTCTTGGGCGTTTCTCATCCTTATCTTCAGGCCATTTATTGCAGATGACGACTCTATTGCCAGTGACTAGATTACATGTACCCCATTTTTGGAGTACCGTAGAACTAACACGATAGTAGTACCATCATACTCTGACAACCATCTTGTGGTCTTAAGGAAAAAGTAATATTGAGCAAATATAAATTTGGCAACAGAAACGAAATAAAACAAGTCTGATACTGGTTCGTCCAACAACCCTGAAGACTAAGGCCTGGGCGACCTCGACCTACTATCCCTAATATCATCACGGCTTCGACTTCTCCTTCCCCTACTGAGAGACCTTGTACGGCTCCTGCTTCGGCTGTATCGAGAGTCGCTTGAGTAGGACATAGAACGCGAACGCGAACGTGAGAGCGATCGGGTGCCGGAACGGCTAGAGCGAACGGAATAGCTTCTGGACCTGCGACGTCCATACCCACCGCGGGTGTAGCTTGGCGAGCGTCTTCTAGGTGGTGGAGGTCTCTCTAGGTGATTGCGACGAACAGGGGAGCGAGAACGGGTACGAGAACGATTTGGTCGATAAACGTCGCGTCCAGGTGGACCACGACGACCGTACGGCCGGCCGCGGAAAGAGTCACGATCACGATCACGAGCGCCAAAAGAGTCCCCTCCTGGGCCTCTGCGTCTGAAGTTGGCTGGTGGAGGTGTGCGGGAGCGTGTGCGTGAACGAGAGCGGGAGAAAGATCGGGGCCTGTCACGTCCGGTTCTTGGTCCTCGAGGGGGACCACGGACGGGTGAACGAGAAGGAGAAACAATGGTAGTTTGGGAAAGTTCCACTTTGACAGTTGCACTGTCGAGTTGGCCACCGTCCATGTGCGAGGCAGCCTTTTGCGCTGAAGCTGAATCTGCAAATTCAAGTGCAGCTTTCCCTCGATTTTGTCCAGCTGATAAAATATAAACATAGATTACACCATAGTAGAGAAATACGTACATTTCCCAAAGACTGGGAGGTCAATTTTGGTGATATGGCCATAGAAGCCAAAGATTGTTTTAAGGTGGGATTCGACGACATTGCGGGTCAAGTTAGTAACGACTATGACCTTGGTGTCTGGCTTGTCTGCAGGAGAGTGGGAGTCCACTTCCATGTCCGCATTCTTTGCTGCGACGCCGGGTGATTTTGAGCGTTCTCTTGACATCTTTCGTTGCACAGTTCAAGTTTAGAATGTGGTGACGATTCAAGCTTGTCACTACCTGTCACTGAGTAGTTGTCACACTTTCATGGAGTCATCACACAAAACTTGGTCGTCGTGTTTTACATAAATACGACACCCGAATATTGCCTTTTTCGCGAACTATCAAAGTGACTGACATGCGAATCATGTCGTGCTGCATTCCGGACTCGGAAGCAAAGTCAGTTTTCCTTTCCTTTTCCAAGAGTGATCCATATCTTCAAGTTCTTCCACAGGATTGAATGAATATGGTGGTACCGTCCCGGAAGCAGGCTCCCATATTAGAGTTCTGAAAATTTCCAGCTTAGTTACTTAAGTCATGGAGTAATGGCTTTTCTTTAGGGCGTAACCTGTCCAGAAGGTGGTAAAGAGGGAATGCATAAACACGACTGTGTGAGCCAGAGAACGACACATTCGGAGAGTCATGATACACTTTCAAGGGATTCAGTGCAAGATTTTAAGCACCAGAGCATGATTTTCGAATGACGAGCCTGTTAGAGGTTGGGATCCACGCGTGGCAAGGGTATATCATAGCATTCTAATCTTCTGTAACATATCTAGAGCGAATATCTTTCCATTGTTTCTGGAAAAAAATAACGATCACTTCAATAACATTGGAGGCATGGAAGCATTGAGTACCACGTACCCCCTTGTTCCACGAATCGTAAAACTTGGTGACAGCAACGTCAAATCCAATGCCAAACATGAACGCCCCAGCGAAAACTGTTCCGACAAATACGCCTGGCGAAGGGATTGAGACGAGGGTAGACACGGAGCGGCTATAGCTTACTGTTGCGCTTAAAAAATGCGTTGTAAAGCGTTGTAGAGGGCTAGAAGTAAGAGCGATGTTAAACTCGGTGACTGAGCAACTCGAATTACACTTACCGACATCGCAGTGGTGGTCGGTTGTTGAGGATGTTGTCGACGCTTCCGGCGACTTCCGCAATAAGTTTGCGGACTTCGAAACAAAATCCCTTCAATCGGTCACGCTTTGTTGGTCGCTCTAAATTATGTTCACCCTTCGCACGTCGTGTTCCTCATTGCTCACGACGACAGCAAGGAGACCATGGCTGGCAGCGTCTTTATCCCGCAACAGTCGCAGCAACCTTTTGCGGAACCCTAATCCAACCGAACCACCCACAGCCGCTATGTTTCTTGAACCGGAACCATTTGTCGGCGTCGACGAAGCTTCAGCGACACCCACACCCTTTGAGCTCGTTGATGAACCACCTACACCTCCCGAACGAGGTTATGCCAAGGCCAACTTTGACAAAACTTTAACCAATAAATTTCTACCACGATACCGGCTTCACTGTCATTCTTCCCGCAACAATACCATTGTCACGTTCACCAAACCAGACGGCAACACCATTGCATGGGCTTCCGGAGGCAGCTGTAAATTCAAGAAGGGAGCTCGTGCTGGTTACGAAGCTGGATACCAATGTGCCATCCGGATGTTCCAGGCGATGGACAACCTGCAAAAAACTGAACCATTTGCCCTCGAGCTGTTCTTCAAGGGCTTTGGTGAAGGTCGCGAAGCAATGAAAACAGCCCTTTTATCAACAGAAGGCACAAAAATTCGACCCCTAGTCGTTCAGGTCACGGACAGGACTCCAATCAAAATCGGAGGAACGAGGTCGAAGAAAACAAGACGGGTGTAGCGTGCGTCAAAGCATTCATTATTTATGGTACTTAAGCTGAGTAATAACTTGCATCTAGATATATTCTTTCCATAATCACATCCATTACACTTTGACGCTGTATACGATATGTTCACAAGAAACCTTAAAGGCTTGTCTTCAGATCAGAATCTGCCAACTTAAAAGGCGGGTCATTGGCATATTTTTGATACGCCGGCCGATGAAGGCAATTCAGTGCAACTTGCTTATCGACTTCGATATCTTCAATTAATGCCTCTGAAGAATACATTGTCGTCGGCGCACAATATATTTGTTGGGAAACATACCTTGGGAGATGTAGTCGAGTTCTGGCCGGATGTAGCCCAGGATTATTGCCTTCATCTCATATCCATAGAAGTCAGATTGGAATGCATGCAAAATATGGATCTCCTACCCGTATTTATGAGGTCATTACCATGCCGCCATGGAAGAAGTAGGATTTACTCACTGCCGTTAACCTCTCGTTTTTATAAAATGGATTCCATCCTAAACTCATGACCATGGGCAAAACCTTGACATCCTCTGACCGTAAGTCCGACCTATGCTCTTCCGGTGGAACAACCTGAGCATAACCATAGTAGACACCAGTTTTCAAAACGGAGCTAATTGAGGTAATTGAGTCATCTGGTAGATTCGCTTGTGATCAGATTATATGAGTTACATAGACTAGGAGAACGATTCAAGGTGATCGGCGTACCAGTAGGACACCCCAGGTCCTTTCCTCCCCTTCCGAATCCCTTTTGTACAGGTCCAGCTAGTGCAATGGGAAATGGCGGTTCGGGAATGTCAGGACCAACTATCCTCGGACGGGTCGCGCGCCCGATGTCTGTGCGAACCTCTGCGATAGGAACCTCATGTCGCGCGACATATTCAGCAGCGGTGGTAAGCATGTTCTGTGCAATGAAATAGATTGTTTATATCAAGATGAGTCCTTTCAATTCCTTGCTGATCGGATATAGACAACTCTCACCCTATCTCCCACCATGTATCAATCGGATACCACATATGGCGCAACCTCCTACTACCCGAATCAGTATCAGACTGCCAACCCCACTGTAGCAACCACTGCAATTCCATATTTCCAATATGCACCTCAAACGACTCCCAAACACTTTCAACCTGCCGAGTTATCGCCACCAGACCCAACTGAACCCTCAGTAACTCCGGATGTCGCTTCAATGGCCATCCAAAGGCTCGTGTTGTACGAGCTGAGGAACGCCGGGTTTGGAAGGGCCGCCCAACCTGCCGTTCAACAACTGGAGCGTGAAGTAGGGACATGTATGTTCGTGTGCGTTGTGTTCCATCCTGTTACTGACGCGTCTGTCCTTGTCCAAGTCGTCCAGCAGTTATTTCAACGCGCCCATGAATATGCAAATCTTGCAAACCGCGCGAGTGCGATAGCCTCTGACGTCTTGCTTGCATGTGAAGAATTCCATATACCCCCCAAGGAGTTGTATCAAGTGAGGAAATCGGCAGTAAACAGGAAACCTTGTTCGTTACGTTTGTTCTCAAGAATCTTAATCTAATCTAGCTTTTTTTATTTTCTAGTGGGCAGAGATGTGGAAAGGGCTGTGCCTGCAACCCTTTTACCACCTCGTTCTCGTTCTCCTTCACCTGAGCTTCTTGGTTCAGACGATGAAGATGCTCCCTCGACGGTGCCCACGACCCTCCGAAACCTTCCTGAGTACTTCCCAAACTTGCCACCCAAGCACACCTATTTGCAAACTCCTGTGTGTTACTCTTCATTGTCGATCTTCGAACCGATGTTGATATTTCCATTCATAGGCATCACCCCCCAAGAAGGCTGCACTCCCCTCTCTCGAGAAAAAACTGAAAACTGCAGCTCTTGTCCAAGAATCTCTGCAAAACCTCCTGCTTGCAACTGAAGATAGTATGAACCAAGAGGACGGAGAGCTCCTGGGACATATCGTCAACTGGGAAATGAATATTCAACCACGCAAAAGATGGAGAGTTGGGGCAAATTAATGTGTTATTAGCGAGTATCTCAATTCACTCCACGCCGCTCTCTGTATATCCAATTATCTACCAGCAAATCGGCCGGACTGCGTTGTACTTTTAGTAATCAACGAGCAATGTTATAATTTGCCAGGCCGCCCTCGTCCTCGTTTTACTGTGGTGGTAACATATGTGACGGCATCGGCATGTACAGATTCAGCTGGTCCAGATTCCACTATTTTACGAGACCTCCCACGTCTGAGTTGCTGTTGGCGAGGTTCCCCACCGATGACTACGCTGCTTGAAGCCGGCATTTCTCTTGAAGTCGCATTGGTCTCTGTAGTAGTAGCAAATGTACCTGCAATCTCTGGATCAGGGTGTTGAACTCGGGGGACAACCTCATAGTCCATCGACGCACCGTTTGTACTGGAGGATTGCCTTGTCGCTCTGATTTTCTTGGGGGCTGGAGGAGTGCCGGGCGGTTCCATATTGTTTGCTTTTCGCTTCCTCCCTGTGGTCAATGGAGCATTTTCATTTAAAGCAGCATCATGTTTGGGCGATATCTCGCTAGATGTGTATGTCAGGGCAACACCTGCCAACGCAGTAGACTCAAGAGCGGATACACCCGTAACTTTCTTCGACTTCGGGCGTGGTTTAGGTCGTCCCTTCGGAGTTGACGTTTCAGTGGCACCATGCGAACTAGGATTTGTTGTATCCGCCTTGTTTCTCCGTCTTTTGGGCTTCGCGGCCATTCCACCGTCAACAATTCCTTGGGTGGCAGCTGCAGAACCAGTTGGAATATCGTCTGTCGCCCCCCTTGTTGATGCGCTGAGCTGAGGCAAAGTAGCAGCCTGAGGGGATTCTGCACCGGTATGAGATCCAGCGTTAGATCCCTCTTGTGAGCCAATGGTCTCGAGAGGGTTGTGCGGCTGAAGGGAGTCGTCTGGTGCAGGTGCTTTTTCCTTTCTTTTAGCCCGAGTTTTTGGTTTGGGTTGAGGCTTTGAGGCGGTAATTGGTATAGAAGAGATAAAAGCCAATGTATTGGAAGATGTCTCAACACCTGTATTTGCGGACAAAGTCGTCGTTTGTTGGTCAACATCATGTGAAAGATTCAAACGAGAAGGTCCAGCAACCGGAAGGATCTCGTGGGCATGTACAGAAGACACCGTGCCTGGAGTAGAACTTGACGACCTCTTATCCAATTTCTTCAACTTGTCGTAACGTATTCGACACTGGGATTCGGTGAATAACTAACAAGGAGTGTGTCTGCAAAACACTTACACTTGGGCCAGTTTTTTTGTTTCCGATCCTCGAACATATCGCTTTCCATTGGTTTCCAAGTTCCTTGACAGACTCCACGAGAATTTTGTCCTCCTCTTCTGACCATTTTAATTGGGAAGCAGATAGCTTCACGTGTTCTGTCCATCTCTCTCTGCATTGATCGTTTGTCCGACCAGGGACAGCAGTTGCCACATGTATCCAGGAGTTTCCAAATCCTGCGACAGCTTTCCTCAACAGTTCATCTTCGTCTTCAGTCCAAGCCCCTCGCTTCAAACGAGGATTAAGTGACTTTTGCCACCGGCCTTGACACTGTCCCGCTGTTACACTTTCAGAAACCTTTCTCGCCACTGAAAAGCCCATGTGAACAATTACAAATCAAGCGATGAACATATCGCATACCCTGTTGCCAATTATCAATGCCACATGACTCGATGGCAGCAATTAATTTTTTGTCTGCCTCGTCAGTCCACACATGACGGGGCCGACTGGTCCCATGTCTCATGCAATCGATTGGGGTGCGGTTTGTCTGCGAGAAAGTGAACATTGAATTCTTTGGTTTATAAAATGTGTGGGATTGACGTACACCAAGTGACTTTGCGACCTGGACCCAGTCCACTTTCATACTTGCTTGCGCATAGCCTGAAGCGATTGTGTTTAATTTCTCAAGTTCAGAAGTCGTCCATTCCGCGTGGTTGATGAGTGGGTGTTTGTCAGATACCCAGACAATTCGACATTCACTTGCACTCCGTTTGACTGAAGATGCATCAGAAACCTGTGTGGAACGTGGGATCAGAAAGTCATAAAAACCTTGTGGAGATTCAAGCCACCTTTTCAGCTATTCTTTTCCAGTCAAGTCCTTCGATATTGTTGTCAAGGTCGATATTTGAGTCTGATTGGATACCGGAGTTTCTGAATAAAAGTGTTATTTAGCAGCGTCGACTAGGGAGCTTGATTATTATCGACTGCATACGCGACCTTTTATAGGCTTCCAAACGTTCATTCTCTTGTCGAATAGCTTTTGCAAGTACTTCAAGGTCTTTAGCCTTCACTGAGATAAAAATGATCATTTGGCATGGATATAACAAACTGTGAAAGGTACGTACTTGGATGGGACTGGGTGTTGGTAATGTAAGTAGATCTTTTCATGGCCTCTTCGTAAAATGGAGAGTTCTAAAATATAAAATATGGTTTGACCTTTGTTTTACATTTGCAAGGAACTCACAGGGTTCAAGAATTCGCTTGAAGGGAATATTCCGACAGCCTTCTTTGAGCCAGGTATTAAAACTTCAGGCTCTGGCTCCTCCTCACCTTCTTCTACTGAGGCAGCAACCTATTTCTATTACTAGAATTCTTTATCTTTAAGAAAGACACTGACCAAGAGCTCGTCAACCTCCTTCAAGTCAGCTTCCAGCTGCTGGGCACGTTGAGTGAGAATGCTTTGAAGAACCTTGTTTGCATCCAACGCATCTTGTGCCAGCTGTTTCGTAGATTTCATTTCACTGGCTTGCATTTCAGGTGTCTGGGCCGAAGTGAGAGCTCCCTATCTGAGCCTATCACCCAATCGTCGAACCAAAACCCAACGCAGGCTGCGGCTGCTAGTAAAGGTACCTACTACGGCACCCGCCGGCAAAGCAAATTATCGGCACGTGATTCAGTTCCTCCGTTACGATTGCCAATTGGTCTCGTTTCCTCAGTTCCTTCAAAAACCATGGCGAACACCAGTGGCAAACGTATAGGTACGCTCCTCATTTATTGCATTGGTTTTTCTAATCAGATTTTACCTTTTCTGACTAGCGAACCAAAATGAGAGCACGGTTAAATCCCTGAAGCTTGGCATGATATTTCCAACTATCATTTCGCTCGTCCTTCGATTGTTGTTTAGAAGGAGCTCACTTCCTCCGTCCAAAACCTCAGTGGCTGTCTACATTGTGACATTCTTCCCGGCCTTTTTCCTTTCGAATTATCTCATCAAAATTGGCAACCCACGACGTGATCCCACCACAGGCACATTGATTTCTTATGGAGAGGACCTCAGCCAACCTGGAGTGACGGAATGGTGCTTCGATATATTATACATTACATGTATGTTCTGTTTTACTCCATCTCTCGACCTCTGACGCGTGTGTTCAAGGGGCATGTCAGATTGGAAGCGGTGCGTTCGGTGAATGGTTCTGGTGGCTGTATATGGTTGTGAGTTGTGAGCTTGTCCTCTGCCTTCTTCCATCTGATTGACATCTTGAAGATTCCACTATATGCCGTGTTCAAACTGTGGACATCCGTGATATCACCTATGGTTCTGGGCAGAGGATCGCCAGCGCCAACCGATGACACATCTGAAAAGGGGCCTGCTACGAGCAAACGACAGGAAAAGCTTCGTAAACGACAAGAGAAGGGCGATCCACGTGTGCGGGCTCAAAGTGGGAAGAAATAATCTATCTCTTAGTTCGTGCTCCATCCAGATCGATTTCCCCTGCACTTGTACAACATGGTATATCTATGACTGTTAATCAACCTCAGTCCCAAAATTTTAGCTGTTCTAGATCACTTGTTCTACTCGTTCCGCCCCTCATCCATGTCAGTGAAGCTTCCTATGGCGCCTACATTGACCTCAACCATGCATCGCGCCATCCATATGGAGCTCATTTGCGGACTAGATGATTTTTGGCTAGTTCGACCAATTTTGTAGCCCTGGCAGCTCCTAGAACCGTTGGCCCAGGTGAACTGGCGTATCTTACACGCACCCAAACCCCGAGGAAAACGATGCAACACTTTGGAGCGAGAGTTGGCGTATCTTAAAGTTCAGCCACCCTCCGTGCAAGACCTTCATCATTGCTTTTAAACTATTCCGACTTTAACCATGGCTGCCATGGTTTTTGTGACGTTGTTTGACACCTGACTTTTGGTGGCGCACAGAAACGTCTTGACCAACGTCACGACGGAAGGTGTTGAGACTAACCCAAACCCGGTATGTGCTAAGCACGAATACACAAGTGAAATTGCTTGAGCTCGAGGGTGGAATTCGGGTCTACTTGATCTAGTCGTTCCGTGTGGCAAAAATTGCTTGACGTAGAATGTTGGCGCAATGAATCAGATTTCTTTTGGTATCATCCGAGTTGAAGGTGTCACTTTTCTATCCCAAAAAGTTCAAAGAGCCCCGCCATGACATTTGCCCTTCCAGGTGTAAAAGATAGAATCTGGGCAATGGCGCGCCTGTAACATTTCCACGTGATCATGACGGTGTGACTGTTGAAATGAGGGACCAAATGCTGTACTAACTCCTTCCAGAATCCAGCCTCGACTGCTCTGCTGCAAAGTTCTGGCTTTTACATAACAACACTTTTGCCGCTTATATTTACGACTGCCACAATCCTCATAACTATCCAAATCAAGTTCATGGTCTCCACCCATTGAGTTTTTCTCAAGAACTTCTCAGCCTACTCGCCGTGCTTTTGATGAGCTCTCCAGCCACATCTAATGTCTTCTCTGGTCCTTGCTTTGGTGACTCTACTCCGTCAGAAGTAACTATCCGAACTGGCTATATGCTTGAATCAGCGTTAAACTCTCATGCGCATATATCCAGTCTTCCCCTGCCAATGCTAGCATAACGGGTTCACCCAGCTGCAGTCCTTTAACTCTGGGAGAACCTCTATTTCTGACAAAAGAATCAACTGGACGTGCTTTATCGGATCATTATACTAATGAGGTATGCTCAGCAGCGGGACCCACCCCTCCGAAACAATGGTCCAACGGAATTTTTTATTTAGATATCGGAAACCGGACTTGATGCTCCACCACAAGGTTAATTCACGGTCTCTAGGGCTTCTGCCATACAGTAATCGCATCATGCTGATACACCCACAGAAGTAGAAAATAGACATCAAGTTGATCATCCACCACATGGTTTGAACGCTCCATGGCGAGATAACGATGGAGATCTCTGTATCACTTCTTCGATAGATCCCCAATTTACACGAAAGTCTGACTCTGACCCTGGTGCATGGCCGCGTCTCGTAATGGTGCAGGTGACTCTTCAAGTGTTTTAAATATCATTTATGAGGCTCACAGTGTTCTGCAGCATGGATTCGAATCCTCTGACGTTGACGTTGCGTTGACATTTGACCACGCCAATGCCGATGAAATGGACGTCAACCGACTGGCGAATCCTGCTGTTCTGCTGAATACATTTTTGACGAGTGCATCTCTCTTGGAATCGTCAAATGATAGTAACCTTCTAGCAAAGTCTCTTTTATTGGACTCGGATCCACCTCCCGGCCGAACTTTGCAGGCGGATATATCATGTACTCCGGATATCAAGGCCCCAAACTCTCAAAACGACTTATCATTCTCTCATATGCTCTCATCCAATCTCCGATCTTTTTCCACCAGAGATCACACTAGCGACATTCTCTCACGGTCAACATTGAATGGAGAGAAAGGAGACTTGAAAACAGAATCTGAACTCACCATTTCTGCTGGATGTGGTTCTGAGGATCTCCCTGCACCAGTGCTCGACGCCCTTATCTCTCCAGCTGAATGTTGTGAACCTGTCCCTCTGACCGACACTGATTACTTGACCATTGGTTCCTCGAGTGTGGTCCCATCGTTCACACCTGGTGGACAATCAGAGGCATCTCACGAAGAAATGGCGGCCTTCGTCATCGATATACATCCTGAACTTTTGCAATCGGGTCCCCGTATTACGTCTGTGACAAATTTTGGAGCGCATACACAAGGGCTCCCCAGTTCCTCCCCCCTGTCGTCCTCTCCACCAATGAATTTAAACTTCCCGCCAAGCTCGAGCCCCATTCCGAGCTCGAGTCCTCCTCTAAACGAAATGGGTCGAACGCCTCCGACTTCGCCCTTTGCGGCGACCGATGCATATGAACGAGGTATGACCAGCGCCGGTCAAGAGGTAACACAAGTCATTGAATATATATGCATGCTCAACCGCCATTTTAGGTCCTCTACGCCTCTGGAATATACCCTTTATATTCCCAACCACTCAAGCATAATGACTACGACACTCAAAGTCAGGTACAACATTGTATTTCTTGGACAGCATCGGAATTAATGCCTGTAACAGAGCCAACGGCTGGCTGCTCATGACTCGAATCTCCTGTATTATCCGCCCTTCATGTCGACGCCAATGTTGGCACCCGATTTTTATAATAGTGTTCGAGAACCTTCGCATACTATGGAATACTATGCACACGAAAGACTTCAAGCGACTGCAGAACACACTCAAGCAAATGCCGGTTTCATTTCTCCCGCTTCTCCACAGCCAACTGCTCCGATCTGGATCCCTCCTGCTGAACAAAGTTATCTCGACGACGAAAAAGTTGAACCTCGTGCTGATAAAGCCGAAGCCCGCCGAATTGCCCCAAGGAATGTTATTCCAGCTCCTAAACGGTCGACTGTAGCTGGCCAACGGGCTCAGCAAAAAAAGTTGACCAGACCCTTCCGAACACCCGTCATGCACGCCCCAGTACGCTTAGCTCCGAAGCCATCTGCAGGTCCCTCTGCATCGATGAGCACCGTGGTTCTCAATGAGGTTACTGCAGCCGCCTCAACGGCGAAGATAGTCGAAGGGTCTGGGAACGTGGTCGCCTCTGCTTCGTCGCAAAATCTGGATACGAAAATCAAACACCGAACCATGCGAGCCGCGTCGCAATTCAAGTCACCTTTGACTTTGACCTCCGCTGCGAGTGCAGATGAGGCTGTACTGATACGATTAACGCCTACGATCCAATCGCTTGAGCGCAAACTGCAGCTGTTACGGCGGGCTTTGAAGGTTAGAGAAGACCTTCAGGAGGTAATTCTCGACAGGCTTGTGAAGAAGTGGACGGAGGCCGGCAGAGAGGTGGCATGGGAGGTTTGGGATAATGTTAAAGACAATACTACTTCTGAAGGGGACAAGGGAAGCCTGATGAAAGGAAAAAAACGGGCGGTTGAAGATAGTTGGGGGTGGGATGAATCTGGGGACTCGAAGAAACTGAAAGAAGACCGAAACTGGGGCTGGGATGCTGTACCCGTATCCAACCGTGGAGGAGATGAAAGGGAACCGGAAGGGGGAGAAACAATTGCCGAATCGCGGGAAGAAGAAGCAGACGAGGAGAATGTTCCACATGCGACTGTGGGTACAATGTTGATGCAATTGGGGATTGCGCCAGAGACTCTGGGTTGGGACGAAGAAGAGGGGACGTTTTTGGACAAATAGGTGTACCACTAATGTTTTTTTCCATGCTCTGTTCTGTACCAAATAGTATTTTCCTCGCCGAGACGTTCTCACGTATGCTATTGTCTACACCCGCCCAATGTGTTATCGCGAGACGAATTTATGGGGACCTTTGGCGCCCACCTTTAGGGGGTTCGTTGTACCCGTGAGAACATTTACGTAACGCAGGCCATTTACACGCTGAGCGCACGGCCTTGTTTCCTTCTCCCTTCACCGCAGCGCTCTCGTAACCCCATGCAAGTCTTTCCGTGCGCTTCTAGCAGGACACCTGTATTAACCACTCCTACCTATTTTAGCTGTTTTGCACAATGCCCAGGCCTAGAGAGAGAAGCGCTAGTCTCGAGATCATTCCGCCCACCAACACGCGCGCGCCAGGACTCGCAGACGTAATGGCCGCCGCTTTTCATGCAAACCACCAGGAGAACGAAGCCAGCGATAGCAGGGATATGGACGAAGAAGATGCGGATGCCGAGGCCGATGAAATAGAAGACGAGCTGGCGCTGGAACACCCCAAGGAAGAATCAGCCAGCGTGAGCAGTTTATCATTGCAGTGTGCGCTGTCTACACTGTCTAATATTCCTCACAGAAAGCGCCCCAGCCAAAGTCTCCAACGCGCTGCGAACGCTGTGTGCGCACGAACAAGCCATGTGGAGGCACGATCGGGCAGCGGTGTGACAACTGCAAGCGCCTGAAGCAAAGGTGCTCCAACAGCGTCGGGGGTCCGATACGGGGTAAAAATGCCTGTAAGTCTTACTCCCATTTCTGTGTGCAGTCGCGGTAGGGTGACATTCATATCACTTAGCTGCGAACAAGACCGCCGGCTCGGCTGATCAGTTAAAGAATGGGGAAGCGTACAGCAGAGCTGGTCCATCTACGGTGCCAAAATCAGGCATAAAGCGCA
>Ga0307509_10003537_pt1 | contig 23533 bp, 30 predicted proteins | sample 10_EM_MG_FD_202245 | JGI IMG/M metagenome (GOLD analysis project Ga0307509, IMG submission 202245) | Populus trichocarpa ectomycorrhiza microbial communities from riparian zone in the Pacific Northwest, United States - 10_EM | ecosystem: Host-associated > Plants > Roots > Unclassified | place... | reverse complement strand
GTAGTGGATCTCCTTGGGGGTCCAATTGAGATTCAGGTAGAGAGGGCGGATACGAGGGTACCGGAGACTCCGCCACCACAAGAGGTGATGGAAGCTTTGAGGAGTACTCCGATTAGGGAGGAGGATGATTGGGAGGCGAACCGCACAGCGGATCTGTTGGTGAGGGCGGGTTTGGCCTTGCCCGAGTATGGGGAGGCTCCTGCGTATACCAAGTTCGAGTAGAATGGATAACCATGTGTTTGGCTTCGTCTTGGATGGTGTGATTGTGAAATGAATAAAGAAAGAAAAGAGAAATAAAACATATCAAAGAATGAGCATGTGTGGGAAGAATGACTTTGTTGTGAAATGGCGAAAATGGGCGCGAATCGTGATAAGGATGGCCTTGGTCTCGGCCCAGGTTGCCGTGATGGCTCCGCCTCTCCAGGTGGACTTGACGAGGGAGGAGGACGAGGGAGGAGTCGGGGGACCGATAGAGCTCGGGTCTCCGTACCGATTGAGGAGTCCTTCTCCTCAAGTGTTTACCAGGGAGGAGTTGGATGCGGTGGAGGCGGTTGGGAGGAACTGGGAGTTCCTGACTTCGAGGGATATTTCCACTGAGGGGGTTCATACTCCTACTGGTCCTCGTCGTGGTCTTTGGGATAGCCTGGAAATGTAGACAATCATCCCGAATAAGATCTCGTTTGCCATCTTGATCATGTGACCTGAGAAGATAAGATAAAGAAAAGAAGGATAAGATAAGATAAGATAAAGAGTATGAATATGTCATGGTTGAACGGAAGGAGTGTGAGCGTCTGGGACTTAGAGTGAAAAAGAGGAAAAACGGTGAAAATCATGACAGACTCCATCCTCCGTGAGGCTGGGTACGTCAAGTGGTTGGTGGACGACGACAACCTTATGGGGGAGGATCGGAACGATGTCTTGGACTGGGATGGTAACAACGACAATTATCCTTGTAGTCCAGTAGTCTTGTAGTACACCTTTGTATCGCTTTACTTGTTCAATCATAAGCAAAGGTGTTTGTCTTGTCTGGGAAGGATTGTCGTGGGGAAGTCTGAATGCCTTGAAGAGTGGGTAGAAGGAATAAGGAAGGCAAAAAATGCCAGGTGCATGGCACACTCCATATGCTCAACTTCTTGGTGGCCCTCAGGGTTGGCTCTGGCATCTATTTGGTTGTCCACATATTGGCCCTGACAGTACCTCCATTATGCCTTTCAATACTGGAATCTATAACAATATCTATCAATGGTTCTGAGGGAAACCTGTAAAAGGTTACTAACAGCAGAGAAGAATGCCTGATAGATAAGTATAGTTGGCAGTAGAAAGGTTACTAAAGTGAAAAATATTGTCCCAAGAACAAGGTGATCCATTTCATAAAACCACCTATCAGTTCGGTTGCACAATTGGTTGTAGCGCTTCCCTGGCAAAAGGTATCAGCTATATGTCCTTCTGGTGTTAAAATTATCACACCTTGGAATAGGTCCCAAAGAGTAGAGGTTGAGAGCCTCAGACCATAGACCACAGTGGTAACAATGACGTGACACATGTGCAAGTGCAGGGTTGCCACCTGGATAACATCAACAGCAAGTGCCACCAGCGTTGAGGCTCCAAGGAGGCCAAGACATGTAAACCCATAGAATGCCATCTCCAAAACTCTTGGGAGCCAGTCTGGGAGAATGTTACTACCACCTCACAGATTGTGCAGTGACCACGTACGACTCCAGGAGGAAATGATAACTAAGAATGTCTGAGAGCAGAATTTGCTTAGTTCCCTGTTCAACTTTAATCCAACCGGCCAGTTGTCGAGCCAATCAACGACCATGAGTGGTGTTGCGACCATAACCACCTCAATCAAGTCCGTGAGTTATAATCGGCGTTGCAGGAGAAAGCACTGCGCACCTGAAATGTGGCCCGGCTGACTGAAAGAATAGTTTCTCGGTGGAGGATAAACACGGAACTCCAAGCGAGCCCCGCAGCAGCGTCCAAAAGCTCGCGTCTTATTGCCAATGAGATAACGTTTAGGCCGGGTGGCTTTGCGATCCCTGGATCCTTCCTGGGAGATGCGAGATAGGTAACTTGTGAGATGAATTTGATTTTTCTGCCAACGTTCCTCGCTGGCTACGACGTGAGGAGGAGCACAGCAGGTGAACGCCGAGGACCTCACCCGTAAAGGAAGCGAATGGAAATAAGTGAACCATATAGAGTGGTCGATAAGTCCTAACTCAGAAGCTATGGTTGTCTTTGCAAAGCGAGCGCTACTTTACATGTGGCCGGAGCCGGGCTTATCGGATCCAGGTTTCCCCACAGACTACGTACGATTCCCTGGCTACGATCCTTCCTGCTTCCGCAAGCCGCTGAGATCACGAGTTGCACTGTGTAATTGTTATTGAGTGCTTGAAAAAGATCTGAAGCACGACGATTTCCGTACGACTGTGCAAGATTCCCAAAAAAGTCCAATTCGTCGATTCGAGTCTCATCAGACCCGCCTTGGTTGGATTTCACAAATAGCTATTGTGAGAATAAGTCCGGTTCAAGTGCATCCACCTCGGGACCTGCTTACGTGTACGCTGTTCACAGACTGGAATCGCACGAAACGTAGAGGGATCAGCTTTCCAACCCTAACGTCCTCCTCAGATAGTTGAACAACTTGGGCCACCTCCGGCTCTTGGGCATCCTGGACTTCTTCGAACCCAATCGATGGCTGGTTAACGAGGACCTTTACGACCAACGGCCCTTGGGACGGTTCGTGACTGCGAACCCTCAGAGCCTTTATTCTGACCGTTTGGTGGAACTGTAGGCAGGGCTTGAGATGTGGTTCCCGCACACGGCAAAGAGCAAGACTGACTGAGACGTTTAGCAGTAGTTGCTCATCCACGTCGCTGAGCAGATAGGACCCTGGCGCTTTGGGTGATTGCGTGATCGATTTGAGCGTACGGCCGGCGGACTCATTCAGGCAGTTGCTCTGTAAATGATCCACATGGCCGAGGAGGGATTGCTAAGGCATGCTTAACGAGACCGAAACCAACGTCGAGGCCGGGAGGATGCGTACGTCTGAGTTGGTGGACATAGTTGTCGAACGTTGATGCAATTATATTACTCCTCGATCACTCTAATCACGCCTTTCAACAGATCATGCACTCGTCTTTCGCCTGCTCCCTCGAGGGACGGATCATATTCACCTTCTTGTTTCCTGCCCTCTTCATCTCCGTTAGCCTATTCATCGCCCTTTTGTTCCCTTGAGCTGTTAATCGGCGAGGAGCTTATTAACCAACTCTGGCCGGAGGACGGGAACACGCACCTGCAGAACGCATATACCACCGTTTCGCAAATTCCACGTCTTGCTTGACACCTATACCCACCTCGGCATAATAACCCACAGCATACTCAGCCTTGCTGAGACCACGGTTTGCTGCCCTCCTCGCCCAGAGATATGCCTCTGAGTCGCTCTGTTTCAGAACACCCTCACTGCCTGTCAGATACCAACCACTTAAAGCCAACTCCGCTTCACCGTGACCCTTCTCTGCAGCCTTCGTGTACCAGGCTATTGATCGCCTGGGGTCTATTGGACAAGTAAGGCTCCCATACTCATAGCATTGCCCCAACTTGAATTGCGAATGGGTATAGCCAAGATGCCCCGCCCTGGCGAATAACTCCCTGGCGTATGCAGGATCGAAAGGAACGACCTGCGAACCAGGATTTGCATACAACAGGGCCAGCTCGTGTAGGGCATGAGGATTCTCCTCATCCGCCTGCTCGGCCGCCCGCTGTAACCACCCAATCGCCTCCCGAGGGTTCTTGGGTCCCGCTAGAGTCCCGTGAAGGAGGATGACACCGAGCTTGTACATGGCTGCCGTGTCGCCTAACGAAGCAGCCTTCCGGTAGAATGCGGATGCCCTGTCTGGTTCTTTCTTGGTCCCGGCACCAATTTCATTACAGACCCCAACCCGGTAACAGGCAGCGGGATGGTTTTGTTTGGCCGCTTGCAGATATAGATGGTACGCGCGCTCATGGTCCACTTGCAACCCCAGCATCCCGGTCCCATAACAGTTCGCCAAGAAGAACTGCGCTTCGTCGTAGGCTTCCCCCTGAGTAGCTAAGCGACGAGTGACCTTTAGCGACTCCTGAACCAGCAAATCGCGATACTTCTTGACTGATCGTTGGTCTTTTGCGTTTGCACCAATCTTTTTAGCAGCATCGATAAGGTACTTGGCGTAAAGGAAATGGGCTTCGGGATCGGGGTCATCTTTGATTCGCAAACGATACTGATCGATGTATTCCTTGGTGTATGGAGGTGCGCTCAGGTCCACCGCCTTCGTCTTGGTAGTCCTCGGAGAAACTGATGTGCCCGTATTCATCCTTTCAGGTCGCGGTCGCATCTCAATATCGTCCACCGCAGAGTCGACCGAGGGGACCATGACGGAAGCAGTGTCGCCGGATTGGAAATAACCGCTATGGTAATCCGTGGCATAATCTCCAGGAATTGGGTGGACTGAGGAACGTCCGGATGGGTGGGGTGCCGGATTGTGCGCACTGGCTGTGTAGGACGAAGAAGTGACCTGGTATGATCCGGACGATGTTCCGAGTTGCAGTTGACCTGGAGGAGGTCCCATTCCAAGAACATCGGAAGCCGCGGAATAGAAATTGCTGTATTCGGCTTTACGTATGTCAGGGGCTGAACGACGAGTTCCTTTAGACACTCACGTCGCTGGAAGTATGCCTGAGGATGTGGGGGCTGGTGGTATTGGGACGGGGGGTCGGTAGTGCCGTATGAGTCGGAGGAATAAGCCACAGAATCATTCCAATATTGGTGGGTAGCGTGTGAGCCAATTTGGTCATCGTTTGGGAGAGACTCGTGGCCGCTATGATAGCTGGCAGAGTCATCGTACGGTGGGTTCGGGTAAACAGAATCCTGGGGAGGCGGTGAACGAGCTGGGAGCCCTTGACTGGGAGAGAACGGCAAGGAGGGGCCACGTCGGCCCGACTGCGCTGACATAGATGCTTCTACACGTGGAGTATGATCCGTATATTGGGGTGGGCCGTCAGATTCTGGTAGAATGGCATCATCCAACTGCAACGTAGAAAAGGAGTCGATCACGGTTGTTGGATCATATTGGTGAGCAGGGGTCGTTCCTTGAACTGTTTGGACTATCAGCAAGTACAGGCGAGAGGGTGACACTCAAAACGAAACTGACGAGGAGGATGGCCGCCAGCGTGCTGAGCCATGAGACGCGGTAACTGAATTCGGCAACGGGAAGGTGGTGAGCAAGCGTGGGAACTCATTGGGAAAAAGTGGAAGCCTTGTATATAGAGCAGCCAACTCTAATCTGACCAGCTCCAGTCTTCAATCGTTCTCTCAATCCTCTGCCTTTCAATTCCACTCTCTGTCTTCCGAACCCTAAACAGAACCTTACGCCGCTTCAAAACCTCAGCCTCTCCCGCCCCATCCACCTCCCATCCATCCGTCCAGGTGGTAACCCACTCGTCCAAAGAGTCCGGTCGTAATGCCCTCACCTTTGTAATCTCCTCCCCTGCGTCTTCGTCCACAACTCTGTCCCACTTTTTTGGGACAAAATTCTTGAACATCCCCGCCGGCGTTCGTGTCATCCCCCCACACGGGTCATTGTTGGTGTGGTCGCCCTCGGTATCACTCGTATGACCCAGTGCATGTTTGACTCTCCATCTTAACTCCCTGGCTATCGCAGGGGCATCCTTCACCTTTTCCCCAGGGACGTTTTCCTTGCTCTCTTTCTTAGCAGCCTCCGACCCACGTTCGATGGCCCTGGACTCGCTGACAAGGAAGTCCGCCAGAGATTGAATTGATTCGAGAACACGGGGCGATAGCTCCTCCCTCGCTTTCAGATCTCGCAAGTAGCTCTCTCCCACATACCAGCATAATCTGGGGAGGGTTCGCGTCAGCCGCTTCCGTTGAAAGGAATTATCACCTACTTTGTGAAGAGCGGAAAACGAAACTTCTTCGGAACGTGGGTTGCTATCTCGATGTCCCTTACCCGCATTTCTGCTCGGGGACGCCGCGTCGCGGGAAAGTCAGGATGATGGAATGCGAACATCAGGGGCCACTCACGAGTAACAACATTGAGAGAATGTAGGAAATTACCCCCAAAGACGAGGGTATCAACCGGAGTATACTTGATAACGGACGGTTACACCACTGGCAAACCGCTTCGAGAGTGCCAACTTACGACGGCGTGAATCCACCCTGTAGGGATGATCATGGTATTTCCCTGAACTAGGTCAACCTTGTAGACTTTATCCACCAGATCGCCAAGCCATGTAGTCGTTTGTATTTCACTGCCTGACCACTTCTCGTATGCAGCAAGATTTTCAGGTGTGGGTCGGGCAAAAAAGAAAGTCTAAAAGGGCGCTCGTGTAAGCCCAGTAGAACTCGACCCTGGATAAAATCTCACCTTTCCCCCCCAAAGGACGTGATAATAAACTGAAGAGCCCGCGAAGTCGATGTGCCAATCCTGGGGGTATAACGTTACCGAGCAGCTCACAGGATCCACCGCACAGGCTCACCGTCCAAGCACCACTGACACCCATGAGGCAGTAGAGCTGTACCTTGGGCCATAGGTTTCCTTTTCCTTTCTTCGGATGTGGCCAGTGATTCTCTACCCAATCCAAGTCTCGGACAAGTCTGGGCGGAATCACCTGGTCCCCAAGCGCAGTCCCCGAAATTTCCAACGAAATCACATTCCGAACCTTGTCACGAGAAGCAGGCTCAGCCGAGAAATAATTCGCCCATTTTCCAATAGTCCAACCGGGGGAATTCGATTGGGTAGATACGTCTGCAATACGAGGCGCGGTCAGACCTGGTAACGGTATGATAGGAGGTGAGAATCAGACCTATCACCTCTATCGGAGTCGCCTCCCCAAGGGCCTCCGAGATGTCTACGACAGACAACTCTTCAGGTGGCATCTTCATTTCAAGCCCCTCAGGTGTTTCGATGACAATCGGCTCCTCCATTGCGTGTGGGTCTTGTTCTAACCAGGCAATACGAACATCCTCCCCTTTCATCCGCTTGAAGGACTCCTTCAGTATTGGCTTGCCTTCCAACATTTTCAACCACTTGTTGGTGTTAGACTCAGCACCCGTGTGCTGATCAACAAAGTCCCTCGTGGCTCGCTTTCTCGACGATTTCCGAATGGGGGGCTTGTGGCTGATGGAACGCGTAACATCCCCGCTCAGACACGGCTGACAGTACCTGAAAAAGGTGAGGTACGAAGTGGTCGGCGAAATGAAACCCCTACCATTTGTCCACCGCTTCAAGGTCACCCTGCTGCCCCACGCACCTCCAATGGAACCAGCTTTTGCAAGCATCACATCTCACCCAACTTTCTCGGTCTGCAGGATTGGAGCTTTGTTCACCGTCTCGGCACGCAGGGCACTTGTCGTCGGAAGTGCCAACGCCCGATGAAGCTGGGACACCAGCCTCCACAGTTTCCTCGACCTCTTCTGTGGTTTTGGGAGTGTTACGAGCTGATCGTCGTCGAGGTTTGGCCATCTTTGATCGGGCACGTGGTCGCGCTGGACGCGATGTGATTAACACTCCCGGGACTGAAAGTCCTGGGTCTTGCAGTTTTTTCATTTACTTCTGTCCTGCGAAAATCCCAAAGTTTTGTGGGGGGTCACCGGTCACCTGCTACACTCCCACGCATTGCCTCACGAGTCCCCTCATGCTCACCGCTATCACCACCCTCTACAACGATGGCTCCGGCTTACTTGTTCCGCCGCACCCGTTACCAGAAGGTTACTATCCGTGCAACTACATCGCCTAAAAGCCTTCGGGAGTTCACATGCGCATGTTGCGCTGAAGCTGTGAGTTGTTCTGAATGCAAGGTCGTCGCCGTCAATGATTACAAAGGTGAGATCCCCCAATTCTCGATGCGACAACCTCCTGCGGCCCTCCACCACATGAAAGTCCGACGCGATCGGGTGGTCGCAAGTAGGACTCACTCCGCTCCCCTCTGTGGGGAGCGCATTCTGAGTAGACAGATTGATTTTATATACGTAAAATCCAAGGGCCCGCTAATAAAATTTCTTCGTACGGTAAAATTGAAGGATCCCGTCCGGTACTGACATAGGCGACGATGGTACCGGAGCGAAGCCCAACAAGACTTATCTATCTTGAAATACATTACTAGACCTTCTAAGTAAAGATGAGGCCTGAGACTAGCCCCCGGGTTCATTCAAGTTTCGAAATGCTTGGCACACGAAGGGTGTATATCCTGGATAGTGGTACGGTGCCATCGTCGAGAGAAAATCCAAGCAGGGTTCTCGCTGTGAAATATGGGCTGTGTTTCGAAACCGAACATAAGATGGTGATTCCATTCAAGTTACATTTACATGGTCCTCAGGGTGCCGCACACATAATACGTCTGACATTCGTATCTATCCTGGCCAGACACGATGATTACTTCTCGCTCAAATCAGCAACGCCAGGCAGGACCTTGGCCAGGGAGGTTCATCGACAGTCACCCATGGAAAAATGGACACTCACCTTTCCTTCCAACAACTCGAGACTGGCACCCCCACCAGTGCTAACGTGGCTGAGCTTGTCTTCTGCGCCGTATTGCGCAACAACCGTTGCGGTGTCCCCTCCCCCTACGATGACCACAGCGCCCTTCTCAGCAGCTTCGAGGTTGGCGTCGAGGAGTGCCTTAGACCCTCCGGCGAAGGCCGGGAACTCAAACACGCCAGGCGGGCTAGGTTTTATTAGTGGTCGAGCGAGCAGGTAGAGGAGAGGAAAACCTGCCCGTTCCAAAGAATAGTCTTAGCCTCCAAAACTGTGTTTCGGAACAACTCGCGACTCTTTTCCCCAGCGTCCAATCCCAACCAACCGTCTGGAATGCCTTCGGAATCCGATGCCATCCCAACCTGTAAGTTTGAAGTCAGGAGCATATCCTTGGTGGAGGTCCAGTGAGGGTACTTTGGCTTCCTTGTCAAACTTGTCTCCGGTAATGTAATCGACTGGAAAGACCAACTTGACGTTGTTCTGTTTTGCCTTTTCCACGAGCCCCGCAACCTTTTCGGACCCAGTTGCGTCAAACAAGGAGTTCCCAATCTGTGAAGGGTTAATTGGCGGCCGAAGTAGCCGGCAGTGGCGGACCGACCGAGACGTTCTCGAGTGTCTTCTTGAACGTGAACGCCATCCCACCACAAATGATCAAGGAGTCGACCTAAAGTTTGTGGGTTTCAAACGGGGGGCTTTCGGGACGGAAGAGCGATCTAACCTTATCCAACATATTGTCAATTAACTGGATCTTATCGGAAACCTTGGCACCACCAAGGATCGCAAGGAACGGACGATCGGGGTGTTCCAACGCCTTGGCGAAGAACTCGAGTTCTTTTTTGACGAGGAATCCGGAGGCCCGCTGAGGGAGTTTTACTCCGACCATACTGGAATGGGCCCGGTGAGCGGTTCCGAAGGCATCGTTCACGTAGATGTCACCAAGTTTCGTGAGGCTCTGGCGGAATTCCGCAACCTTGATGGGGTCAGCTTTGATCTTCTTGCCCCCCTCGTCCTTTCCGGATCCTTCCTCCTCAATGTGGAATCGGAGGTTCTCCAGGAGAATGACGGAACCGTCTGGAGCAGACCCAACAGCTGACTCAACGTCGGGGCCAACACAGTCCCTGACAAATATAACATGCTTGTTGAGCTGTTTGCCCAGCTCCACGGAGACAGGCTCAAGGGTGTATTTTGGGACGATTTTCCCATCTGGCCGACCGAGGTGGGACATGAGGATGATCTTGGATGCGCCTTTGGGGAGGGTAAATCGAGAGCGAACTACGGTAGAGCGGACGAGTCAAACCGTTTTCGATGGCATGTGTGATGGTGGGCAAAGCTGCAACGATGCGCTGGTTCTTGCGATAAGCGCAGGGAAATCTGAAAAGATGGTGGCCACCTACGGCAGGATTCGTGATCTTGCCATCTTGCATGGGGACGTTAAAGTCAACCCTGACTAATACTCGTTTGCCTTTAAGGCCAACGTCGGTGATCGACAGTTTGTTTGCGATGGACATGGTCGTGGATGGTGGGGGTCGACGAAGAGGACAGATAACAGACGTAAAGATCAATTTTAACTCCTGACCGCGATCATGGAGGTGGCCTCGACGCCGGCTCCCGGAAACTCGCTCGGCCTCGACATTCAAAACTTGTCGATTGAGGACGACGGCACGATACCAGCCACTGAACCTTCCGAGCAGCCGGCGCACATTCCAAAGGATGGGACAACTGACACGACAAAGAAGGCAGAAAAGAAAAAGCCTTATGTGAATACAGACCGACACATGACCGGGTCGAATCCTAGGGTAAACACCGCTCACATACTCCTAACCGAACGAATCTACAATGCTCTGGCAGGAGAAACCGAGTGATGATGAGCTTGCTGCTCGTATGGCCAGAATCCGAGAGAACAATGAGAGGATCAAGCAACGCCGATTGGTTCGTAGCACACCCACTCTGGTCTTGGATCTGACTGACACGGTCGGTCATGCAGGACGTGCAAGCCGACGAGGATGCGTTCAAAAAGAGCGAGGAAGAAGAAAGGGCCATGCAGGCTCGGATACGAAAGGTGCAGGAAGGTGTCAACAGTGCGCGACAACAGAGCGCACGCCGGAAGATGGAAAAGATTGAGGCACGCGAATGGGACACTGGAAAAAAGGATGGGCAGCCAGAGAAAGTGTGGGACCACGAGGAAGAGGGGGGGAAGGAAGTAAAGACCCGTGGCCGTGGACGGGGGCGTGGTCGCGGTCGAGGTCGTGGGCGAGGTCGCGGTCAAGGTCAAGGTGACACTCCTGCAGCGGACAGCGACCCGTGGGCTCCAACGACCTCCGGGGTAGAGGCCAATGGCGGGGAGTGGGGAGCAAACCAGCCCGAGTGGGAGGCAAATCAGACACAGTCCGGCTGATGAAATCGACCTGGCTGGGATTATCCATTTTTTGTACCAAGTCGTATGCGCATACATCTAATCACTCTCATCTCCCCCACGATGCCAAGAGGCATCCTCTTGACCTCCAATCTCCCTCAACTCCAGAACCTGATAAAGAGGGATCCTGAAGCTTACAGGGAAGAATTTCTCCAGCAGTGGAATCACTACAACACCATCCGTCAGATTTTTCATCTCAACCCTGAGGAACAGGCGAATCATTTTCGCGAGCTCATCTCCTTCATCGCTCAGGTATTGTTTCCCCTGCCCTCTCCATAAACCGGACGCGTGTATTTGACGGCATTCCTTAGCTTGCCCAATGTTATCCGAAAGAAACCACCGAATTCCCGGCCCAACTGTCCGCTCTGCTCATCGATAACTATCCAATTTTGCCCCCAGACATCCGCAGGTCCTTGGTCCAGAACCTGGTCATGCTAAGGGGTAGAAATGTCATATCATCCGTAACGTAACCTCCCTCCCCGTCGCCTTTCATTCTGCGGTCTTTGACGACCCGCACCTAGGTTGTTGCAAACCCTCTTTCCGCTGCTCCCGCGCACAACATCAACTTCCTTGCGAACGTTCATACGAAAAACCATTTTATCCGACATAAGATCTGCGAACGCTCGTACCAAGAACCACAAACTCAACAGGGTTGTCCAGTCCATGCTGTTCGGAATGGTCGAGGGAGGCATGGGCATCGGCTTCGTCGGAGATAAGGGGAAGGCTAAAACCGCCTCCGACTCAACGTTGGGGGCTGGCCAGGACGCTATGTGGGCCGTGGTTTTGACCAAGGAACTGTGGCAAAAATCTATCTGGTCTGTGCTCCTCGTATCGACCCCGTTTTACCCTAACTCCTTGGAAGGAATGACGCAAAATCTGTCACAATCATGGCTATGGCCTGCTTTCACCCAGTGGCTAAGGTACAAAGTGCCTCGATACATTTCTTCTTGGGTTCTGGCCAGAACGATGACGAAATGGAAACCAGCGGTGACGAGGTAGCGCTCCTGTCCTATCCCCATTGACTCTCGTTGAATGGTTTGACCATAGGGTCCAGATCTAAAGACCTTACAACACCGTCGCGAGATAAACAAGAAAACTCGTTCCGGAGACAAGAGGTTGGAAAGGCAAGTAAAGAAAAAGAAAAAGGTCCGTTCATCAGCCGTCCCCGTCCACACGAGCCAAAATTGCCTTTTTAGAAACGTGCCGAAAAATCAAACCCACAATCGGGGAACTTCCCCGCATTACAACTCCTGCATGACCCTCAAACCTTCGGGGAGAGATTGTACGAAAACTTGGGTCGTTACGAGAAGAAGTTGTCACTGGATCACAAGATCATCATCATGCGGCTCCTATCGCGCGTTATGGGGTCACACAAGTTGTGCATACTTGGGTTTTACACATACGTGGTCAAGTACATCACCTACCATCAACTCCATATCCCCTCCATTCTAGCCATCCTAGCCCAGTCCGTTCATGAGCTAACTCCCCCAGATGTGCTTGAACCTGTGATCCGCAAACTTGCCCAAGAATTTATCCATCCAGGTGTGAGTAGCGAGGTGATAGTGGCTGGTCTGAACACCATCCGCGAGATCTGCCGGGGGCAGCCGTGGGCTATGGATGAAGACCTCCTTGGGGACCTCGTGGCCTATAGGAAAAGTCGCGACAAAACTGTGGTCGCTGCAGCCAGGGGGCTCCTCCAGCTGTTCCGGGAAGTCAACCCTGGTATGCTTAAAAGACGGGAAAGGGTCAGCGTTTCGAGCATTCGGCCAGGCTGATGCTGATACTTTAGCAGGGGAAAGAGGCGAGCATGGGTCATACTGGGGGAGCACATTCTCTACCTTTCGGCCATGATGCAAAACCGGCAGATGATATTGACGGCCTCGTCGTAAGTTACGATGCCCAGAAACTTACACATTTACCGAGTACGCGGCCGCACTAGCTCCTCGAGGACAACTTGAGATCCCTCCGCGCAGGAAGTTTTGGGGAAGACAGTGAGGACGAACAGGCGTGGGACAGTTGGCTTGTTGAGTCGGACTCAGATTCTTCTTCGGACGGGTCGGGTTGGATCAACGTGGGATCAGATGGGTCCAATAACCTCGAAATCAGTGGTAGTGACAGCGAAATGGCCGACGGGGAGCCTAGCCCAGCAATGATTGATCAGCACGGGCAGCCGTCAGCGAGGGTATCATCACTTGCGACGACGAAGGTACGAAACAACCCCCGCATCTCATGCGGAACCCAGGCTGACGTCCCTGTTAGATACTTACGCCAGCCGATTTTGCGTTGATAAACGACCTCAAAATCAAAGCTGCCACCGCGGTCATCGAGAAGACAAGTGGTTCTGTCACCAAACGGAAGCTCGCGACTTTGGAAACAAACAGAAAGAACCATATTCGGGACGGTGATTTCATTTCAGAGAACGACATCCTAGGACCGAGGAAGAAGATCAAGGCTGATTATGCGGAGCGTATAGCGTCTATCGAAAAGGGCAGGGAGGATCGGGGAGCATTTGGCTCGAACAGAGGCAAAAAGAGGAAGGAAATGCCGAGTAGCTCGACGAATAAAGAGAAGGCGAGGAACAAGCCGTTCATGATGGTCATGAGCAGCGGTGCGGTGAGGGGGAAGAAGAGGGCGTCGTTGAAGGAAAAGCAGAAGAGACTCCGTAGACACATTGACAAGGCGAAACGATCGAGGTAGTTCTCTGTCAGTCGGTCAAAACCACAAATCCATGGAACCTTCTCACAAACGTCGACGCCTTCTACAACGCTCTCCCTCGCCACAATATAAGCTCGACGATGAGGAAAACGACGACTATGAACCTTACGTGCCTGTAGTGCAACGACGGCAAGAGAAACTAGCAAAACTCTCTTCCTGGGCCAGATCCTCGGACAAGCGTGGTCCCACACACGCTTCTGAGGATCGGTCGGACCAACTCCAAGACGAGGATGAGGAAGAAATCAGGAGAGAAAAGTTGCGGAAGGACAGGACGCTACTGGCCGAAGCTCAGGAAGTCCACCTTAAGAAAGCAACTGAGGGTGCGTGTCCACCTTTTCCCCTGTAAACCCCGGTTTACCGTGTTCCAGACGCAATGAAAACTGAAGCTGAAAAGCGAGAGGAGCAGGATGCCGAAATTCTTGCCGCAGTCGCTACACGGCGGAAGCTTGCTTCGGACCTAGAACTAGCGAAAGGGATCCAGTACACCGAGTCCCTAGAGACATCGTGAGTCTTCCCATGATCACGCATTGGATCGTGTTACCCATGACGTCCGCATACTTCACAATAGGTGGCGTCCTCCTAAATACGTCAGGGAAAGGACTCCGGAGCAACTGGCCCGAATCCGCGAGAAGTACCACATTGTTGTGGAAGGCGAAGATGTTCCTCCCCCTATCGAATCTTTTACTGTGAGTTCCAATTCTCTTCCCATGTAACCCGCCTCACGCGCTCACCGTCACAGGACATGAAGATACCGACTGATATCATACAGCATTTGAGGAAGAACAAGATCATCGAGCCAACGCCAATTCAAATACAAGGCATCCCTACGGCGTAAGTCAATGGGCTCTGGTTGCCTCTTTGACCATTTTTTGACGTGCGTCGTTTAGGTTTTCTGGGAGAGATATGATTGGAATTGCGTTTACAGGGTCAGGGAAGACCCTGGCTTTTTGTCTCCCTGTCATTATGATGGCCCTTGAGGAAGAAACCAAGTTGCCCCTCGCTCGCGGAGAAGGCCCCGTCGGGGTAATCCTTTGTCCCTCGAGAGAACTTGCCACTCAAACATTCGAAAATGTCAAAGCATGGACCGGCGCATTAGTAAGAGATGGTCGTTACCCCCCCTTGAACAGCTTACTTTGCATCGGTGGTATCTCCATGAGCGAACAGAGCCATGCGTTTACCACAGGCATCCACCTTGTCGTCGCAACTCCTGGACGCCTCATCGATATGCTGGAGAAGAAACGGTTCACCTTCAATAACTGCAAGTACTTGTGCATGGATGAGGCGGATAGGATGATAGATCTTGGGTTTGAAGAAGATGTTCGCAACATCATGAGCTTCTTCAAGGTACGGTCTTAAACTGTGTAGATCGCCCATCCTCACTCCCCAGCAGAGACAGCGTCAGACTCTGCTCTTCTCCGCCACGATGCCAAGAAAGATTCAGGATTTCGCCCAACAATCTCTCGTAAAACCTGTCCTGGTGAACGTTGGCCGTGCGGGGGCGGCCAACCTCGATGTTCTCCAAGTGGTCGAGTACGTGAAACAAGAGGCAAAAATGGTCTATTTGTTGGAATGCCTCCAGAAGACCCCACCGCCGGTAATCATCTTCAGCGATAACAAGAATGAAGTGGATGGTATGGAACATCTGTCTCGGGGAGTCTTGAACTAACTCATACGTAGATATTCAGGAGTACTTGCTGCTCAAAGGGGTCGAGGCAGTTGCAATCCATGGCTCAAAGAGTTGCGTGATCCCACTATACTCAATTTGTCGATCTGACCATTCTGTAGCACAAGAAGAACGCCAATACGCGATCAGATCCTTTAAGTCTGGCGCAAAGGATGTGATGGTAGCCTCAGGGGTGGCATCCAAAGGTCTCGATTTTAATGACATCCAACACGTTATCATCTTTTCTATGCCAAAGGAAATCGAGGACTACGTGCATCAGATCGGACGCACTGGGCGCAGTGGTAAAACAGGCATCGCCACCACGTTTGTGAACATGAACACACAGGAACAGACGTTGCTCGATCTGAAATACTTGCTGATGGAGGCTGGACAAAGGTGAGCCCATCTACAGGCCCGTTGACTCTGCTTTCTGACGCTCCTCTGGAGGGTGCCTGCATTTTTGGAGAAAATAGAAGACCCCTACGGTGTCCAAGGTAGCACACTCAAAGGGTGCCCCATTTGCGGCGGTGAGCGCACCTCAACTCCTCCCTGTGTATTCACATTGACCATTACCACAGGTCTGGGTCACGGAATCTCCAATTGCCCAAAGCAGGAAGAAGCACAACGGAGGCAGATTGCGTCGCATCGTGTCCAAGACATGGGAGGATACTAAAGTCCGAGCTACCAGTAAAATACAACTTATTCCAAAAGGTGAGGTACGGGAGTGGACAGTACACGGGCAGAGTGCACCTACGCTTCACGCGCGATATGAATACTGTCTATGCAGCGCTCTGAAAGAACACGTTTGAGCCATTTCAAGGGAGGGATGCGGAAGCCAGAAAAGTCTCACTCTTTGATATGGAGCTTGGGGAAGTGGTGGTTGTGCAAGATAGCAAGGAACTTCTTGCCACAAAGCTTAAACATATCTCTATGACCTTCGAACTCGAGCATGCAGCGCCTCAAGGCCTCAGAGTCTATCCCAGTCAGATGCGATCCCCTCCGAATCGAATGCGGAGTACCCACCTTCAACTGTAAGGACGCTCAGATGGTGGATGCTCGTTTCATGGATGAGGTCATTCGGGTTCGCGAACTTGTTCGAGATGGCGATCTGACGGAAATTGAGGGGGAGTCTAAGCACATCATCGTCCAACTTACATCGTTGCGCGCCTTTATGAGCTCGTTGAAACACCGTGTTAAGGCACCGTCTGGAAGAGGTACAGATGTTGAAGTGGCACCAGCCGGCCGAACAGGTGAGGACGACTGGATGCCTTCCATATGATCCTCTTCGCCAGAAGAGTCGACGTATAGGGGGTCGTAATTGCACACATGGGTACCCCCAGTTTCGGGTTTCTTGGAGGTCCCGCTCTGAGGCTTTGAACTACTAGATGTATCGTTCTTCGGGAGAGTGGAACTCTGCGGTTCTGTGGCCTTTACTTGTAATAGTAGTGAAAGCTTCCGCTTTTTGAAACCCGTTGCCCTTGACCCGAGCTACAACAACATTAGCTCTGGACGTGTGAACATTCGTTGAGCTCGCGACTTACGATGATATACTTTACTGACCAAGTGGCCCTCCGGACAAAGGACCAGTCCAGGCCACCTTGGTTGACGAGTTGATCGATAATCCGAGTGACGAGGTCCTTATTATAGCACTTCCCCGCACCGAACAGTGGGTTGTTCTGGAGACCCCTTGATTTTACCTCCTTCTTGTTCGCTCCCCGATAAACATCCACGAGCATGGTTTTTGAGAGCGTATCGCCGTTCATGGTCAGGTCAGAAACGATTTGGAGGATGTTGTTCGCTGCGTCGGTGAAATCCTGTTTAACCATCGTTTCGTCCTTGAGACAGACATCACAACGTTTCCGGCAGTGTTGTGCGTCAAACTGCTCTCCGAAATGTCGTAGAATCTGTCGTCGCCGGCACTCCATCTCGTTGTCGCAGAACTCTCTGACTTCCTGCAGTTGTTCAAGTTGGTGCTGTTTTTCTTCGTCCTCGAGATCCCCGCTGTGAATGAGGCTCATGCGTTTCACGCAATCCCCCGCATTCCAGTCTAAGAGACTCAGTAGATAATTTGGGCGTTTGTCGGGAGGAGAGACTCACAGAGAATACAGTCTGCCGGATTTCCATCTCTCCCGGCTCGTCCGGTCTCCTGGTAGTACCTGAATGAAGTCGTGAGACGTTGACCCATTAAACCACCACTCGACTCACCCATCGAAAGAACGCGGGAGAGTCTGGTGTACGACGTAACGGACTGGCACGCGTCAGGCGGATGAGACAATGTGACTTCTAACGGAAGTACTCACCGTCAGGTTTGTCGATACCCATACCGAATGCTATCTGTGTAAATGGTGAGCAGCAAGAGGGGACATCGAAGGGAGCCTGCGCACAGTTGCAACAATAATCTTCGTCCTACCACTGAGCCAGTTCCCTTGAGTCTGGGTCTTCGCGCTTTCCTCAATCCCCGCATGGTAATGTTCTGCAGATAAGTTGTACTTCGAGCGCAGCTCCTCAGCGAACCTTTCACAATCGTCCCTCCTCCAGGCGTAGATGATGCCGGTTTCTCCTCTGTGTGTGTTCTGGATCCACTCGGCGATCTGGGCAAGTCCGTTGCCACGCCTTGCACGAACTTCGTAATGGAGGTTTGGGCGATTCGGAGACTGGAGAATCTGGAGGCAGTCGTGGATACCCAGCTGTCCGAATATGTCGTCTCGGACTCGTTGGTCAGCAGTGGCGGTAAGCGCCATGATAGGGACATCTGGATATCTTTTTCTTAACTGGTCCAGGGATTTGTACTAATGGTGTGGTCAATACAGGATACAGAGATGGGGCTAAGTCCTTACCGCCTCGCGAAAGTCACGGCCCCACGTTGAGATACAATGCGCTTCGTCGATAACAAACCGTGCCAACTGTCCATTCTGGTAAAGTTGGGTGATGATGGTCTTCATCGTGTCGTTCTGATGTAAGCGCTCGGGTGCGATGTAAAGCAATTGAGGTTTCCTTCCACTCCTCCTGAGACGCGAAAGTGTAGATTGCGAATCTTCACCGGACGTGACGCTCACTGCATCAATACCTTTCTGCTTCAACCCATCAACCTGGTCCTTGATGAGGGCGATTAGAGGGCTTATCACGATCGTCACGCCCCGCGTAGTCCCAGTTGTGCAAACGGCTGGAAGTTGATAACAAAGACTCTTCCCGCCGCCAGTAGGCAGTAATATGAACACATCCTTCCCGTCCAATGCCGCTTCTATTGCTTCTCGTTGGTTCGCTCGAAAGTGGGTGAGCATGAAGACGTCCCGCAATATTTTCGTCATATCTTCCTCGCGAGAACGGGTGACCCGCGCTGGGTTGTTGTGTGGAGTGACAACGGGTGTGTCGATGAGGACGATGGAGGGGGAGGCAGCTAAGCCCGGGGGTTGTTGCCTGGGGGCCAGGTGTCGGGCTGGATTGCGGTTTGGGCCGGGTCCCCCGTCCGCCCTGGCGCTGTCATTGTCATCTTCGTCGTCCAAGATGATTATTGGCGACTTTCCTTGTGATTTGGAGGTGGACGGAAGGTTCGCAAGGGCGGAGGGACCGTGGATGGGAACTGGGTCGCTTACTAGCGCAGTCGGTTGGGGTGGGGCGGGAAGGCGCGGTTGCCCAGAGGGCGGCGGCGTGTGGGTGCTCCCTGGTTTGTTATCGAGCACTTTTTGAATACTGTGCCGACGGCGTGAACAAACGCCGCTGGAGGAAATTAGGAGAGGCGTAGGGGGGGGGGATCCTGCGTACATGATATGTTGAAACTCCGCGGGTGGCATAGGACCTCTCCGAATATGCACTTCAAGGAGGTCCTGGATGAACCCTAGGTCCTCGATACGACTTTGCAGTTGCTGTTCGGTTTCCTAAGTGCTATTCAGCACGTGAAAATGGTGCCCATCTTGTCTGGCTCACCTCCAAAAACTCCGGTGTTGGCTCGGAAGGATTGTCAGAAGATGAAGGGGGGCTGCCGTCAACGTCAATACATTCCATGACCTTCCTTTGTGGAGGGACAGGCGTGGGCCTCTGAATATTTGTAACCCCTCCCAAAGGCGTTTCCTGAGAGAAGCGGTTTTCTTTCTCGTTCCCGGTATGGCACCTGGGGCGCTTGGCTTGGATCGTGGAGGACGGAGGGGGGGTTTCAGGATCGGACGAAAGGCGTTTGGACGGCAAGACCGGGGTGGAAGAAGAGGGTTGATCGCGCTTCACAGAAGCAAAGGACCTAGGGGGCTTGAACTTGGACGCCTGTAGATCCATCGTTAGAGAAAACATGAGGGCATCTGGTGGGGCGGACCTTGGCAGGCTGAGCAGGTGAACATAGCGTAGAAGGTTGGGTCAGGACGAATGTCGAGGCTGATACTGGGTCCCCGCTGTTGCGGGGGACGTTGGGAAGCTTATCCTTGGGTGCGGACATGTGAGGGGACAGGAGAAGTTGAGCCCCTGAGCTTCCTGATCACGTGTGCCATTACCCACGACGCGTCTACAAATGTTCTCACGCCTGTTTGCCCTTCCTTCTGATATGCGGAGGCAACAGCAGTCAAAGCAGTATTCTTGCCCAACCCTTTCGTTTGACGAGATCATCTCCAACCTCTTCAGTTGGGGCTTCTCTATCAGCCACGAACAACTCCTCAGGCCCTCCCAGGAGTTCGTGAGCTCCATCTATTGGATATGCCTTAACCGCGTCAAAGATCTCTCCCAGGATGGGCTAGCTGACGCGGCAACCGCCACAACAACCCTCAGAGAGCATCCGGTGAGTCTCCTTTCTCAACTCCTACAAAGCTCTGGCTGCAGTTTTATTTCCCAGGATCTCCACGTGCCCGCCATCAACCGTGTAGTGTTCCTTCATCATATGTAAATCCCTGGCCTACTTCATGTGACCCCGATTACTGAAGTCCAGTAGGAAAGGGGTCGCACGGATGGCCAAGATCCCAGACTTCGACCTACGTGATATCGCAACCCCAGAACCACACCGAACTCGTTCACACCTCTCTGCATTCATAAACCTCATCAGGTTCATAGAGGAGCAGGAATCGCACCTCGCTTCCATTCGGAGTCGGTCATCAGCCCTCGTGCAAGACAGGGAGCGCGTGGCAAAGGCCTCCCTCGAGGTTCAGCAGAAGGCATCCGCGATTAAGCACGTTTGTCTAATGCCTCCCGCCTCTGTTGCTGACGTGTTAACCGAAGGACCAAATACGAAGAGCTTGAGCCTAGATGCGAAACATTGAGAACTGAAAACGCACAAGGGAAAGTTAAACTGTTGATGCTCAAAGAACTTCACAACAAGCTCACAAAAGAGAGCGAGCAAATCAAACAAGAAAAAGTCGAACAACGTCAGCGCAAGGTATCCCCCCTCGTAACCCTCGTGACAATTTTCTAACCAACCAAGCACAGGACGTGATTTTGAATGAGATGGCGGTGCTTTCCGATGCCGTTCTGTCGACCCGCTCTCGAATCGTGCAATCCCCGGAGCGCATCAAACGAAACATCGTCACCATGGGGGCAACGGCTCTTGAAGACAAAAAAATATTCAGCACGAACGAAGCAAAAACTCGGGACCTGCAGGCCAAAATCAATATACTCTTCCAGGTCGAGAAGGTTTGTGGGTTTTGACCGTCCCCCTTACACCACAGTCACGTTTGGTCCAGGATGTTCGTTCCTGCACAGAAGCCCTCCAAGCCATACAGAAAGAGAAAGGGGTGCTGGAAGCTTCAATGAAAGACCTGACTGATGGCAGAGACGTGTTAGAAGAAAAGAGAATGACCAAAAACGAACTCGCGCTGAAACGGGAGGTTTGGGAATGACCTGGACTTTCTCTGGCGATTATGCTCACAATTTGGTAGAGAGTCCGCAAGCAGCTTTTCAACGCCCAAGAAAAGCTCGATCGTGCAGTTCGCCACGCACAAGAGAAACGAAACGCGAGCCAACAAACCATTGAGCGGTTGCAATCGGAATATGAGGAGATGGTTGCAGAGCGACGCGACAACGACAGGGAGGTGGAAGAATATCACGTCCAAGAACGCGAGGTCCAGAAGACGGTTAGGTTTCGTCGCCCGATGGTGACACCAATCTAACACACGAATGATCTAGATGACGCGGCACATGAAGCAGAGCCAGATCGAGTTGAATGAGCTCCTCACGGAATACTGGAAGCTGAGGCATGAAGCGGGTAGGGATACTTTGTCACACTACGGAATGGTGCTAATAGACCGCTTCCAGACTTGTATATGGAAATCATGTCCAACAAGCTGACAGAGGGCTGAGGCGGGTCGATTGGGAAAGTGTTAAAACTACATGTGGGCCTTGCGGCTGACCCCCTTCCCCCCCGGTTTGCAAGCGGGACAGAACCACTTCCCTTTTGGCGCCTTCTTGAGTCCGATGCAATCGTAATGGAACTAGATAACCACGTCAGTAAAGATCGAGGGACGATCCGTACACTCACCCAATCGAATGGACATTTTACACCATTTTCACATTGTACCATCTGCAATATGCCGTAAGCTTTAGAAACGCAGGGGACAGAGAAACAACCCGTACAGCGCCATAGGACACGTTATTACAATAGCAATACCGAGGTTCGTTCGGGTCGGGTGTGTGGACAGCTACGTCTCCGATGGTCGAGATTTCCGGCGGTTGCAACGTGTCCTGACCATGTACATTCTTCCTCTTCTTGCCTTTCTTAGTTCTCCGGACCGATGTTGTTTCCGTCCTCCCACGAGATCGGTCCAACACGGGAAATTCAATTGTTGGTGGTTCATGGGTGCCAGATAGGTGGTCCAAAGGCTGCGGTGGGGGTTCGATTTGAGGTCGCAACCACCTGCCAGTAACGGTGTATGATAGAATGCGCCTCGGCTGAGAGTCTGGGTGACTGGCTAAAGCGATCATTGTTTCTAGCTCTTCTATCGAGTGATCGAGGAGGCGGATTTGCCTGTCAACCTGGTTGTTTGTAACTCCCAATCAACAGCCCGGAAGACGGAGTAAGGTGGTGGGACCAACGGAGTCATACGCGGACTGCGCGATGTTGACTCTTTCCTGGGCAGCGCGAGAATTCTCCTCCGTTATTGCAGCAACCCGAGATATTAGTCCCTTTGAACTTGACGATGAGAGAGTGTCAGTTGACGTTGACCCCCACTCATTGTGACTATGGTCAGTACGAGCTTGGAGGTATTGACGTAGGTAATCGACCAAAGCCGTGTTGTTGGCTTTCCTTCCGTCAGTACCAGCGCAGGCGCGAACTGGTGTGTAGGACTCACATTGCGCTTGATCATCCAACTCGCGGATGAGGATAAATGCGCGTTGCAACGTAAGCGGTAGTTGTTCGAGAACTTGTTTCGTCAGCAACGGGGATGATGGGCAAAATAGAAAATACCTTCGTGATACTCTTCGCGGAAAGAATCCCAGACTCGGGAGTTGGCCTTCTCTTCGGCCGACGGGGCATCACCGGAAGGGCCATCGACTTCTCTGGTGCTGGTGTCGTCGTCGTCGTCGGTGGGTGCAAAGGCAACTGACCTCCGCCGCTTACGGGGTGGCATGGTCGCGGATGGGTGAAGCGCTGACCGATCGATTACTGGTAAGTATGTAACTTACCACCCTACCATGGGCACAGAAGCAGTGATGAGTCAAGTGCAGTACCGCGTGAGTCGCAGTGCTTAAAATGGTGTGGGATCTTCAAGATCTTCCAGAGGACCGCGGAAAGATACAAATCGCCAGGGTCAACCCGCCCTCCTGGTCACACTTCCCCCTGATGCTGATCGTGCGATCCACCTCCCAAGCAGGAGGAATCTTCGCGTCTTAATAAGAGTCTTATGGATCTGTGCAGCGATCCTCTCAACCGTCTCAGCGATCGTTCCTCCATTCCGCAACAGTCTAAGTACGTGGCACTGGAAAAAGAAAGAGTACTTCTTTTTAGTACATTCCAGTACATACTCGTCTGATCGTAAAAATTGTGTACTGATCCGGTCTGTACTGGGTGACTGTCCGTATGACCAGGTAAAACCAGATATATACATATTCGTCGTAGAAGGGTGCCACGAGCCGAGGTTTATTCCTCAATATCCGCGACCCTCCATGTAGCGTAGCTCGATGAAGTTGGAAGTTGAGGCATAGTGGTAACACCAGCATTGTATGGACCTGAGGCAGGCAGGGTTGCGGTCCTTCCCGGTCCCCGTAATTTGGTCGGCGGCCTGAGTTTCGAACGAAATGGCC
>Ga0307509_10003536_pt1 | contig 23541 bp, 20 predicted proteins | sample 10_EM_MG_FD_202245 | JGI IMG/M metagenome (GOLD analysis project Ga0307509, IMG submission 202245) | Populus trichocarpa ectomycorrhiza microbial communities from riparian zone in the Pacific Northwest, United States - 10_EM | ecosystem: Host-associated > Plants > Roots > Unclassified | place... | reverse complement strand
GGTCTACCCTTCATCAGGAATTATCCTGCTGGAAGTGTCGGACCAACTCGGGTACACTTAACTCCGTCAATAGGATATGAGTTTCTGCAATGCATCTCCAATACAACCGCAGGTGGAAAAACTCTTCATATCGAAGTCATACCAGTGGCTCACTCTCATGACAACAACCGGAGTTAATACCTAGGTGGCGGACTCACTGGCCCAGTGGTAGTTTCGTCTATACAAGGTATGCAGTCCTTCATTTAATCTACCCGACTATCCAATGCGATAATTTGACATGCAAGCTCCCCCTGTGAGATGTAGCCGATGGCTAGCTTAATAGGCGCTACGCATAGCCAGCCTCTCGGGACATGCTCTACCGTGATAAGACTCATACCTCTAGAGTCCATTGACAACCCATAGTAATGCTACAAATCAATGCGAGAACGTCCCAGCTGGTTACTGAGGTATTTGTCCCGAAAGCACCCTGGCCTCATTTGACTATCTATGTACCACTAGGAAGACTACCCTACTACCCTGAGCCTAAGATAGATTCGTAGGTGCCGGAGAGACCATATATGGGTGACCCCCATTTTGGCGGATACCCATACTCCCCTTATATATCCTGTGAACGACATTCAGGCGGTCGAATGCCCACGACGTATACAGTGTTACGGCAGCTGCTCCAATGACCTCTTTTTACTAGCAAACGAGCAACTATGCAACCGTCTGCCTATGACGCGCCGTCCCAACGCTGGGGCCCGAGAGGGGTGTTATCAAAACCCGCTCAAGTTCAATAGCATGTTCTGACCACTCTTACTCAAGCATGGGGCCTCCCTGCGCAGATGCATGTGCACCTATGAACATCCAAGACCCCATAGAATCTGAGGCAATTGACCTCTAAGTTCTAGGATGACTTTGCCTGTGAAGGTAGGGTGACTTGGACTCCACAGTAGGGTAACTGGGGTCTATGGGCATAATGACCAAATTCCCAAGGTAGGGTAACTTTGCCCTTTGATGCCTTTAACCGTTTCGACAGTCCTCCAGTCAACTACAAAAGTCATCTCGGAGTGTTGTGTAACTTTCCCATAATTTCCTTGACTTTATGCGAACTTACTTCTGAAAGGTTACCCTACCTCCTAGAGTACCCAAGGCTACTCACTACCCCCTAGGCCGTGTCCTAGGCTAACCTGCTTGATATATACTAAGTATATGAGACCATTCCACCTTTGATTACCACTTGGTATACCATTTGGGCTAAGGTTGTAGTTATTGTAGCTACCAATCGTAGGGTCGTTACAGCTTTCGGTTTCTGATTGTTCTGGTTGTAGTTCTGATGGGCCTGGCGTAGGCTCCTGTGTCTGTCGTGTCTGTGTATAGCGTCCATAGGTCCTGCCAGGCATTGTGGTACTTGTGGTTCTTTCTGCAATTGTGAATATAGCACCTGAGCCGGGAACTCTGTCCCTGCCCCTCCTGCTTCTAGCTAGTTATCAAGATATAGGAAGGGTGATCAATCCAACCTGGCGGTACTCTGTCCTGAAGACCTTTGAATTCACCTGCTGAGGCGAAAAAAAGTAACAAGTTTACTCCTGTCTAATGAAAAGGTACAATAGAGGGCTAGCAGTTGACCGGCAAGTGCTAGGTCTAAGACAGGCTTCAAGAGACCCGGAGAGAGAGAGATAATAGTTAAAGGCGAAGTATGGACTAAATGATCGCCATTCAACCAAGTATATTTGTAAATCAAGAGTCTGCTGAAGTCTGCCATTCTCCTGCTAGGCAGGAGATGTCTTTAAATACAAGAGTTCCCCAGGGCGTTAGTAATCAGATATCCTGCAACCACGATCATTACTGGGCAGTGCACCTTGCCCTGTATGTCCTGTGATCCCACATGAAACCTAAGAGTCAGAACACTGCCTCAATGCTATCATCAGCTTACATAACCGTTCCTTCACTTGTCATCCTAAATAAAACAATAAACATACAACACTAAACTTAACACTAGCTACCGGGCCTTCATATAGCTCCGGGACTGTAAAACAATCAAAGTAATCAAAGTAAGCAAAGTAATTAAACTAAAGATAGGAAATCCTACACTCCCCTCCTGTATACAGTTACCGGAATATGTATACATATTACAATAGAGTGATAGGTGGTGAACATACCTGACATTCAAACTGAGTGAGCTTTGGCCGTTGCCGCCAAGACCTATGACCTGACCAGAATTCGTATCTGCATAGAGTACATTTACCACCCTTTCGGTGGGGAATTGATTTTAGAAAATGCTCTGAAGTTGCACCACGCTATCCCAGATTTTGCACTACACGATCCTGCGCTATCCCTGATCAAATTCCCTCAATTGGAAATTGTTTTTCACCAAAACCTTCCCTAGTGTCTGGGGTAATTCGCTATACCGGAGAGATTCCTCAAATTTTGTTTGGATTTTGACCATCCGTGTAACCACTCCCTGGGGGTAGTGGTCTTGCAAAGGGATATCGGTATTGACTCTAACCAAACCGGTGGTATAAACGAGATCAAGTACCGGAGACGCCAACAAGTAATTGAATAGACTCTATTACTTTATCAAAACTACTAAGAGAAGGCCAAGTGCTTTACGCCAGTGCGAAGCTCGAAGATCCTCGAATCAATCTGAATAGAAGATAATTGTTCAACCAAGTATATTGAAAACTCTGTCTGTCGAAGTCTGATCTCTCTAAGTCCGGAGAGATACAGGTCTTTAAATACACTTACGATAATCCATCTCGCATCAATCACATTCCAATCCTAAGGCATCAAACAATACCTAACCCATAAGCAATCAAACAATAAACAAGGCTGACGAGCTTCTGGAGTTCGTATCCTGAAACAATACAAGTATCAAATAACAAAGCTTACGAGTCTCCTGGGCTCGTATCCTAAAACAAAACATAACACAAACTAACTAGGCATACAAGTCACCTGAACTCGTATCCTGAAACAATACATAAAACAAATCCATACCTAATCTGGTAACCTCTACCGGTTACACCCCAAAAACAACATAACAAACTATTTGCACAAAACAAAATCCATCTTCTATCTGAACTGCTGCTATCGTAATCAGTCTCCAAGTAAGGATCCCAAAACCCTTTGTCAACAGGCCATTCATCCACGTATTCCGTGAGGCCTGCCTCATTAGATGAAAATCCGATGGTAATGCGTCCTGAGTAGACTGGGAATTCCTCGCCAATGATGTTATCAGTCCACCATGCCTGTACCATCTCTTCCGTATGTTCCAATCCTTCCATGGGTTCCCAACTATTCTCGCTCGCTGGCTAATCCTTCCACTTTACTAGGAACTGGCCTGGTCCCTTGTGTTCTCTGTAATGCAGGATGGCCTCCATTTCCCCTTCAGGTTCTTCATTGATTAGGATTGGCGCTGGCTTGATATTGACTCGTCCTGGAAAGCGTTCATCGTCGTTCTCTCTGTACCGTTTGACCACGGAGCAGTGGAATACAATTTCTCTTCGGCGGTACATCCTGGCGTCCATCTTGACTGTGTAATTCTGCGTGATATCGTCATATCTCAGCACTGTGAATGGTCCGTGCCAGCGTGGATCCAGCTTCTTCGATCATCCGGATTCTGAGGAGAACATGTCCCCAAAGACCAGCACTTGTCCTCCAACGGGTACCGGGGGGCGTTGTGTTTTTCTCTTGGTTGCTGTCCTGGTGGATCGAATCCTGGCAAGCTTAAGAGCTTGATTGGCTGAGTTTGGAAGCTCGTTGTGCCTGTTGTAGTACTCATCTGCAGCAGGTACCGAGGTTGCTGCCGTTCAATAGGTGCTAAGTAGAGGATAGTCTCTCCCATATACTGCTTTGTATGGTGACATGTCGATAGTTTCTGAGTAACCAGCGTTGGTGTATGATGCTAGCTGTGGTAAGGACACAAGCCAGTTGTTCTGTCGTCTGTTGATAACGGTTCTCAGGGCTGTCTTTAATTGCCTGATCTTGCGTTCTGCCTGGCCGTTCGTCTGATGGTGTCCTGGAGCCGCCATCATGTGTTCAATGCCCATAGTCTTCAGAGTCTGCCTGCAAAACCGAGATGTGAATTGTGGGTCAGCATCGCTGACAATTGAGGTTGGTACACCATAAGGTGTAAAGACGTAGTTCTGTAATAGCTCCATAGTAGAGATAGCTGTAGCTTTCGTTGTTGTAGAAATCAACCAGCATTATCCTACTGCTCTATCGACCACTACTAGTACTGTGTCGTAGTTCTTTGCCTTGGTGAAAGGTCCCATGAAGTCAATAGCATAAGATGTAAAGATCTCCGAGGGGAGAGGCAGCATCAGTGCATCCCCTGAAGGGAGTGTGTTTGGTTCTTTACTGATCTGGCACTGCTCGCATTGCGCAACGAAATCTCGGAAGTCTTTTCTCATCTCAGGCCAGAATAGGTATTCTGTAGCATATCGAAGGTTTCTCTGAGCACTGTGGTGTCCTTTGTTGTGTATCTCGCTAATAGCCAACTCTCTCAGAGTCTCGCCGTTCGTTGCATGTCCTTTGGGTATGTAAAGATATTTCTCTTCTCCTCTGGTAGTAGTGTAGAGTAGACCGTTGCCAATACTATAATGTTGGGCCTTGCCTCCTCTTGCTGTAGCTATAGAATTGTTCGCTAGTTTTCATACAGGATCCTGCCTGTATCCTTTGATCATCTGTTCGCGCCACATGCCTTCCAACTCCGTAGTTGCTTGGACAACATCTCTCTCGTCCTGTACTCTCTCCAGGCGCGGAACATCGTCCTCTTCCTCATCCGTTGCATCGTCATACACCTCATAGAGTCGTCTTTGATGGTGGGGCAGCTGAGGTAGTTCGATGGCTGAGATGGTGGCATTCGAGTGTGTAAAAGCGCTGCTATAGAGGGGATGCTTGCGATGGTTTCTGTGTGCCGGACAGCTAGGTTCGCCGCACTCCTGGTGCATAGTCTGACTGCAGAGTACTGCATTCTCATGTCTGCGCTTGAGGACACTGAGCTCAGGGCGTGATCTTGTGCCGACCGGCGAGCCTGTCATGGGTGGTGAAGTCGAGGTAGACTTGGGTAGTTCCGGGTAGACTATCCGCGGGCTGCTAGGCATACTGATTGTTCGTTCCCGATAGGTATTGTCGTTACCATTGTACTTGCAATGACAGTCGTTGCATGCTGTCCAGTGGAGTGCTGAATGTTCGATCTCATAATTTGATCGTCCAGAGTGGTAGCTCTTGTTGTCTTTCCACCCATCAATACTGACTGGTCCCGTGGTGGTTGGTACTCTAGGAGCTTCTGTAACTGGTGGTAGACCTCCTGTGAGATCTTCCTCAAGTTCCATATCGTCTCGTTCAGTCGTTTCGTTAAGGCTACAGTCTGATCCACATTCTGAGTGCCCGAAAACTGGTAAAGGTTCATAGCGTGACATGGCTTGAAGGTCTTAGGGTCTACAGAATACAGCGTAGATAGGAGTGGTATCGTTTTCGTCTTCTTCTGTAGGGTCTTTAGCATAATGAGGGTTGTTGTCTGGTTCCTCATAAAGGCGGGATAACGCGTCAGCTAAATAGTTTCACTTCCCTGGACGATAGACTATCGTCGCTGTGTAGGTACTGATAAGATTACCCCATCGTATTCTTCTTCTGCTTAGTTCATTTGCTCCTTTGATGCGTCTTGGGGGTTGATGATCTCTAACGATCGTAAACTCTGCATCCCTGAGTATGTGATTCAATGCCAATAGTGCATCGATTATTGCTAATGCTTCCTTGTCTGTTGTTCCATAGTTGTGTTGTGCATTGGTAAACTTCCTACTATGGAGTGCTGCAGGTCTCGCTGTTTCAGGTGTGTCTCCTTGTCCTACCCAAGCTCTACACCCTGAAAGTGATGCATCGGTTATCAACCATATCGTGACTCCGGATTTGTAGTCCACAGGTTTCATAATACGAGCTCCTGCTATTAGCTTCTTAATATTTGTCATGGCTGTGTCATGCTGTGCTGTCCAGACAAACTCCGCTGTTCCAGTAACCGCCGTCAGGGGTGCTGTAAGTGTTGCTATATGCGGTAAAAACTTGCTAATGTAGTTAACTACCCCTAGGAATTTTTGTAGTTGACGTTTGGTGGTGGGGGTGGTCCATGCCTTGATTTTCGCAATTTTTTCAGGGTCTGGTTTCAACCCCTCATTATGAATGATCTGTCCTAAAACCTCTATTCTAGGGGTGAAAAACTCGGACTTCTTTCTGCTTGCGTAAAACTGTGCTTCCTTGAGCTTGTTGCAGATAGCTGCAATGTGTTTCAAATGGGCTTCCTCTGTATCGGAAAATATGAGGATATCGTCAATGTATACCCAGACTAACTTCCCTAAGAAGTCCGCCATCAGATCTGACATGATGCGCATGAATGTTCCTGGTGCATTCATATCACCTTGCAGCATGACTTCGCTAACAAATCGCCCAAAGGGCCATTTGAAACTGTTCTTCCAAACGTCCTCAGGCTCAACCCTGGTCTGAAAGTAAGCGTCGCTTAAGTCTATCTTGCTGCGGTATCTGGCTCTTGCTATATCATTCAGATTCGTTGTTTGATTGGGTATCGGTTCATCATCCTTTAGCGTGATTCTGTTCCTTTCTGTTAGGTCCACTAGCGGTCGGGCCCTTTTGCCATCTTTCTTATATTGGACAAACATAGGTGCCGCTCCATGTACTGCCTGACGTCTGATGACTCCTTGTCTTTCTTTGTCTCTGATCCACTCGCTCAAGGCAGCTGTATCTCTTTCTGGGACGGAATATGTTAGTAATGTCGGGACTTCAACACCCGGTTTCAGCCTGATCCTGTGATTGATCTTTCTCAGATGCGGTAGTCCTTCCGGTATTGATTCTGGGAACACATCTGGATGTCGATCCATTATTTCCTCTGTAGATACTACTGCCACTCTGACGTATTCGCTAGTGAGGGTACAGTTTACCCTGACTCTGTATTTCGGGAACTTGAGCGTAAGTTTGTGGCAGTCTATTGATGCTTGTTGTTGCATCAGGAAGGGCATTCCAATAAGGGCATCGTATTTCGCTAGATTTCCAATTATCATTTTGGTATTGAGGACTTTCATTTTCCCAACCGAAATCTCCACTGAACATTCCTTCTGGCTTTCGGATCTCGACCATTTCATAGCCATGTGAATCTTGGTGGGTTTCGCCATCTCGATACATGGTATCCCATGTGTGGTGACAAAGTGCGCACTGACAATGTTGGCTCCGATCGTTCTGGTGTGGAAAAGAACCTTGGCTTCCTTTCCATTCAAATGTATCGTTCCTTCGAGAGAGCTGTGAGGTTTGATGTTTGCTGGTCAGGTAGCTTGGGCTGTGGGATAGGATTCAATCTCAATAACATGAATGTAGACTTCATTCATTGAGTCCTGCTCATATTCGACATTATTCGATCTTGCTTCCCTCTTAATCGCTTTTCCTTTGCCTTTTTTATCATCCTTCTTAGAAGGACATTCTTTGGACATATGGCCCTTTCCGCCGCAGGAATAACCGGTTGGTCCAGCTTTCCTGTCGTCCCTATCCTGTTTCTTGTATTTTTTGGCTCACCTGCCTTTTGATTTATTGCGGTCCTTCAGTTTCGAGCTGCTTGAAGAGTATTCCTTGTTCTCATTCTTATAGATTCCCTTGTTTCTAAGAACTGAATCTATTCGTTCTACATCTCTTATAAGTTGTTTAAAGGTGTCGCCCTCGTGGTAGACTAGCTCAGCTTGCTGTCTCAATTTCGAATGCATGCTGTTGTACAGTCTCTGCCAGAATATGTATTCGGTTATTACTTCTTCTGATAGTTGGTTCTGGTACATCTTGAGATCGCCAATGACTTCTGTGATTCTCCGGAATTTTCCTTCTTTGGTGACTTGTCGTACTGCGTTAAACTTCTCAAATAGGTTATCCTTTTGGCGGGTGGAAACAAATAGATCCCTTCGGTGTCCGACTAGTTGATCTCTAGTGATATAATCGCCAAACTCTCTTAATGCTTGGTGACTAGCTTTTAGTGCTCGTTTCGTGGTATAGAGTACCCAGTAGCTTCCAGATCCTGGAGCATTTGGTGTGACTCCTGTTAGGTTCAGGTATAATCGAACTGAAGTATACCATGTCTCAAAGGCTTCTTCTTTGAGGTCGTCTCCTTCGCCACTGAAGGTCGGAGGCTGGTGTAGCTTTGCTGCTAACCTGGTCGTCCTCTCAAGTACAGGGTCTGGAGGAGGTGCCTGAGGATCTCCTAGTCCTGCTTCTGACATGTTGTCATTACCTTCGCTATCGCTATCACTGCTTGAACAGTCTGGGTCTGGAGGTGGTGCCGGTTCCCCTTTCTTCTTGGGTGTCGATGGGAACTCTCGTGGTCTAGTGGGTGTCTCCTTCTCAAGTTCTTTCGCTGACTCTGTTAGCACTAGTTGTGCTTCGTCTCTGGATAGCTGTCGAGCAGCCTCATTGATTTCGAACTCCTTGCTCGCTTCCTTCTGGTCTCTTCGAGCCTTGTCTTTCAAGGACTTCTCTGTTGGCTTGGTGAGCTCTTCTCGTGAGATCTCCTTGCCTGTCCTGGTCTTTAGGTTCGAAATGGTGTCTTCGTGACTTGCTGGAGTTAACAAAATGTAACCAGTCCCTGGGGGTAGCGGTCTTGCAAAGTGATATCGGTATTGACTCTAACCAAACCGGTGGTATAAATGAGATCAAGTACCTGAGACGCCACAAGTAATTGAATAGACTCTATTACTTTATCGAAACTACTAAGAGAAGGCCAAGTGCTTTAGGCCAGTGCGAAGCTCGAAGATTCTCGAATCGATCTGAATAGAAGATAACTGTTCAACCAAGTATATTGAAAACTCTGTCTGTCGAAGTCTGATCTCTCTAAGTACGGAGAGATACAGGTCTTTAAATACACTTGCGATAATCCATCTCGCATCAATCACATCCCAATCCTAAGGCATCAAACAATACCTAACCCATAAGCAATCAAACAATAAACAAGGCTTACGAGCTTCCGGAGTTCGTATCCTGAAACAATACAAGTATCAAATAACAAAGCTTACAAGTCTCCTAAGCTCGTATCCTAAAACAAAACATAACACAAACTAACTAGGCATACAAGTCACCTGAACTTGTATCCTGAAACAATACATAAAACAAATCCATACCTAAACTGGTACCCTGTACCGGTTACAATCCGGCAAAGCGAGGTGTAACTGTAATATAGACTCTGAGTTATGGGTAGTGGCTCTGGTAACGTTTGAAATAGTGCTAACGTGAGTCCATGGCTTTCGTATATTACTGAATTTAGTGAAAACAACCCGACGTGTCTGCGTCTTGTAATTGCGCTTCTGCCGATAGTGTGGTTGCCACTGATGCTGCAGATTACTTCCCCCGCCAGTTATTAGGTAATTAGCAAGCTCATGAAAGAGTATATGCCGAAATAACTCTACAGGATAGGCTTGAGCAAGTGGATGTCATAATAAGTCGCAATCTTGCAATTGATTCCAATCCAAAAGGTGATTGAGTTTCTTGTTCCTAGACATGTTAAATAAAATATGTGCATTTGTAATTGATATATCAAGAAAGAAGTATAAAAATACAAGCCAATTTCGGCGTGCACGCTGATGGGTAGTATATGATGCCCGGCGCTGATCCGCAAGATCGACTCCATTCATATAATGGCTATAGTCATCGATTACAGTTGGGATATAGCAGCTGAGAAGCTCATTTTCACCAAAAGCTTTCCTAACTATTGTAGTATTTGAGCTAGTAATGCGAGATTTCCAGCGTCTAGTTAGAGTAACCTCATTCTATGGATGTACTGTAGTCAGCATTCTAACAATATTATTATCCATCCAGCGCAAACACAGGACTCCTTTACCTATAGCAGAACTCCTTACCCCACAGCCATCCATTGTATTCCATTCTAAAAAGTCTTCTGACTGTTTAGCCTTCAGAGGTAATGGATACCTAGCACTATTAATACGGGTTGTGCCACAAGCTCCAATTCCTTTTTCCCGTAGTTTCTCAAATAATGGGATAGTGGCAAATCCATTATCCAAATAGACAATATATTTCACAGCAGACTCAGAAATACGGTTTGCTGGTAAGGGGGAAAGAGATCTGCATAGTTGTACAACTGCTGAACCAGTGGGTGAAAGATCAGGTTGCCGTATAAGCTCCACAAATGATTTAATACGAGAATAGAGTATCGAGTCCAACGTATAACTCTATAGTAGTACAAAGGTTAGCTTTCACAATGTAATTCATAGCTATCATATACAGACTCCCGCACTAGTAGAGGAAATTTGGCAAAAAGAAAATCTCGCCATTAATGAACTGGCCTGGACAAGGACTTTTCAAAATCTCTGGTACTAAGAAACTCAAGGTTAGCGAATTTTTGAAGAGACAAGATATTTGCTCTATCATCAATTCCAGAGACTTGGCCGCTTATAAACTGTCCTAGTTCAGACAAGTTTATTAAACCTGAACCTTGATCAGCTATGAAAATAAAAAGCTAGAAACACGGCTGCTCAATTAACCCTTACACATCCACTTTTTTCTTTCTCAATTATTTTCCACAGCTAACTAAAAAGTTAAGCAAACAAAGATTTTAGAATCTTACCCTTGATAGCATATAGCAATAACCTTATATCCAACAGGAAATGGCTTACTTGGTATTCTAATAGTATACTTACTGCGGCCTGTAAAGCATACCATCATTTCATCAATAGATACATGAGAATCAGGGAGTAGATACCTCTGACTCTAAGCCTGCAAGTGACGATGCAGTGGTTCAAGCTTCGTCCACTATTCTCTATTTAGTCTACCTGTATCATGGGATTCCTCCGGAATTGATATGTGAATATATCGTTTAATTTGTAAATACCGGCGCAGGCTTAGAGAATTGTATCTAGAGAGCAGTCCACAACTCCAGTAGTGCCGAGTATTTGATAGATGTGTAATTCCCATCATGATTGTCACTCCTAAGAATTTGCGTAACTCTTTTATAGAAACCGGATGTGACCATTTTGAGCTGTGTGTAACTTGCTTTAAGTTCGCATATGTATTTGTAGCCTCCACTATATTGCCTAAGATTTCATCCATCCAGAACAGAGAGAAAAAGCCAACTGGTGACAACTCACCATTGGTCGGGACCAGGGACTCGGGTTCATGGGGAAGTAAACATAATGGTTGGATAGTCTCCAGCAGTCTCATAAAGTTACCCGTAGTGGAGAGGTCCGATGGTCCTGGCTCAACACCCAACTCTCCTTCATCACCTGCATAAGACCTTTTCTTCCTTGATGGCCTTTGGCGATGGAAACTCTTTTGTGCATGCTTTGCCGACATCGTCATGAATTATCTGGGGTAGTTGGAGCCAGAAGATATTTCGAGTCTTCAAGAGTTGATGACGTTGCAACAGAAGATTATGAAGAAATTCAATATTCACGGTCATGTGTCTACTAGCAATAATAAGCCTAGTTCTATACACTAATGCATGAGAGACATTTTGCAAGCGTCTCATGCGTGCAGGGGATAAGCTGCCCTCTAACAGGTGGAGACGGTACCGACAGTCAAGGAGAGCATGGCGTTTGCGGTTGAGCAGGCTAAGTACAGTACCACTCGGCGGTGTTTGTCTACCTACAGCAGCGTTCCCACTAACGAGTGGGGAATTCTCAAACCAAGCCAGCCTCAAGCATTGAGAATGCGCAACAAGGATTTAGAATGGCCGGAATTGGGATAGACACTTTTGCACCATCTAGTTTATCCACCTAAATTTTAGACCTAGACGGTTAGATGAATGAGCCCTAAGTCTACACAGTGTGACATACGATACAATACAACACTGTATAATACGATAATCCGTTGTCGGGGGCTTGTCGGCTCCAGGGGTGTCCGGAAAAGAAATTCTCAGTGTGTAGAAACTACGAGTAGAATTAACATTTGATGTCGTTCCGGATAAACATAATAAGTGAAATGGAGAAAGAACACATCGACATACCCCCGGCATGAATCTAGCTTATAACAGATTTATCCGATACCACTAACGAGGCTAGTACGAAAACACACAATCCCAAATGAAGGGATTACTCAACCATAGGTTTTCAGGGGCAGGTGCGGAGAAATCAATCTAGTCGGTGCCCATTCTAATACTGGTACTGTATGATACCAGTATGTTCAGTCTCAGGCGGCTATCCAGCACCTACTGTAACCGAATTACACAATTCGCTAAACCCCAAACGCTCGGGGCTACGGTACCCTCGAGTTCACCTACACTTTCCCTTATTGAACCTGTCCAGGAGGTTCTCCAAAACATAACATAATTAGTGGAGAGGGCAATGAAAATGGGGGATTCTGCATTTTCAATATCCAGTCCTTTTCAGTCTCCTCACACTTGCCTTTTAAGTTACCCACCAGCCACAGGCCCCTATTGATTAAACAGGCCTTCTTCCCTGTGGCATTTGTCATGCTTCCGTTCCGGCTCTCAAGATTCGGCATATATACGCTAGTGAGCTGTGTATCTCCAGACCAAAAATACTACAACCGACCAGAAGAAAATGTTGGCTTCTGCCAGCCTAGTTGGGTATGATAGCTTAAGGTTGTGTCAAGCATGGCACGGTATTCCTTCTCAACCCTACCCCACCCTAAGTTACCCACTACAAGTGATCCGGCTCCAGTCACCCCCTCGCTGGCCAAGGCTTTTTTAGAGACGGCCGGGCTGGACTACCGTAAAGCGGCTCTCCAAAACCAAAACCGGGCTTCCGGTCATGAGTGATAGCGTGTTGCAACCCTGACCCTAATATGCAGAAATAGCCCCCCCACGTATTTCACCTTACACGCTATGGCAGAACACCCGGATCCCAATTATACCGTCGGATTTACGGGGAAACGGGAATCCTTATCTACAATAGTTCACGCAAGTCACGGGAGATAGAAGAAAAGGCTGGGGCAAGTGTAATATCTCAGTTGTGAGATCATTAATCTACGAGAAGAGGTTAAAGGGTAATCAAAATGATTGTGAAAAGATACTAGAGGTAGGATAGTGGTCGTCCAGTGTAGATATCATACGAAGATCATAGTCGTTAACTAGTTAAAGACGACATTGATATGTTTAAGCGAAATCGATAGTCCCATAAACTGCTTTTTTTAATTCTCCTATTCCGAGTGATTTGCCGTGAGAATTCAGCAGGCCATCGCGCAGATATCTGGGGGGGGCGACCTGGGTATCTGCAGGTCATGCAGTCAAAACACAAATTTGCAATAACTGGACGGCTTTGGCCTAGGAAACTGTAGGGTTGGGCTGGTTATTTGTCCTGGGCACCTTCGGGCTTTGGCAGCCGCCGGTTGTTTCAACGGGACTAACTCAGGCTTTTTAGGAACCACGACCGGGCTGGCCAGACTGCCGACCCTACCCCAACTTTGTTTTGGAAAAGCAGACTCCTGTGACGAATAGGATACATTTTGGGATTTGTCGTGGATTGCTGTATTTATCTCTCTCGTCTCAAGATACCTTGTTGGTTGATGGGATCAACAAAATCACAGGCACCCACGATCATTGGTATTCTCTCGCATACACATCATCTTAATCTGTGCGCACTTGCACACGATGCCAGCCTCCGAACTAGAGGAGATTATACCCAAGAACGTGATCGATCATGCAGGATGGTTTTGGTTATGTACCGAGTCCCCCAGTGCTAACTTCCGTATTTTAAAGACTAGTTTTTGTATTAATTTCCCCTGGCCAGAAAAAATAAGAAGTGTGGGCAGCCTCCCAAGCTCACCCTCGAGCTCACACTGCAAGAGCGAGCAGAATAGAAGAACGGCATCCCTTGGGCCATGCCCATAATAAAAAATCACAATCATATCTCACCCCTAGCGCCCACGCATCTTTTCCAATTGTCGGAAAAACTTGTGCCTCGCATTTTTGCTCTATCACCGAAGCATTCAGGCCTACACACTAGAAAGGAAGGAAAGGAGAAAAATGAAAAGTTAAGAAAAATGAAAAAAATGAACAATAAATATGCAAACAGGATTTACAAGCACAAGAATAACAACTAAAGCGAATATGCTGGAATTTTGAGTCAAACTGGACCCCCGGGCTACAGCACTGCCACCACCGCTGTGTGACCATGCTGAATAGCCCACCGGAGTGGTGTTTGGCCGAACTCATCTGGTCTGCTGGGGTCAACGTCGGTCCTTGCGAGTAGCATTTCCGCCACTCCGGCATCGCCATTCTCAGCAGCATACGAGAGTGGCGTTCGGCCACCGTTATCAGGCTTGTCGGGGTTGGAATCGCCCCGCTCGAGAAGCATTTTCACCACTTCAACGTGCCCAATCGCAGAGGCACACCGGAGTGGTGTTTTGCCGTCGATATCTGGCTCGTCGGGGTTGACCTCGCCCCGTTCAAGAAGCATTTTCACCACTTCAACGTGCCCATTCGCAGAGGCACACGAGAGCGGTGTTCTGCCGTGGTTATCTGGCTTGTCGGGGTTGACCTCGCCCCGTTCGAGAAGCATTTTCACCACTTCAAAGTGCCCATTCCAAGCGGCACACCAGAGAGGTGTTCGGCCATTAGATGGCTTGTCTGGGTTGACCTCGCCCCGTTCGAGAAGGATTTTCACCACTTCAACGTCCCCATTCGCAGAGGCACACCGGAGCGGCGTCCTGCCGTCGTTATCTGGCTCGTCAGGGTTGACTTCGCTTTGTTCAAGAAGCATTTTCACCACTTCAAAGTGCCCATTCCAAGTGGCACACCAGAGTGGTGTTCGGCCATTAGATGGCTTGTCTGGGTTGACCTCGCCCCGTTCGAGAAGGATTTTCACCACTTGAACGTGCCCATTCCAAGCGGCACACGAGAGTGGTGTTCTGCCGTCGTTATCCGGCTCGTTGGGGTTGACATTGTCCTGTTCGAGAAGCGTTTTCACCACTTCAATGTGCCCATTCCTAGCAGCACACAAGAGTGGTGTTCTGCTGTCGTTATCTGGCTTGTCGGGGTTGACCTCGCCACGCTCGAGAAGCGTTTTCACCACATCCACGTGTCCATTCGAAGCGGCACACAAGAGTGGTGTTCTGCCGTCGTTATCTGGCTTCTCGGGGTTGACCTCGCCCTGTTCGAGAAGAATTTTCACTATTCCCTGGTGCCCATTGCAAGCGGTGCACCAGAGTGGTGTTCTGCCGTCGTTATCCGGCTCCCCGGGGTTGACCTCGTCCCGTTCGAGAAGCATTTTCATTACTCCCTCATGCCCATTGTAAGCAGCACACATGAATGGTGTTTGGCCGTGGAGACCTGGTTTGCCGGGGTCGACATCAACTCTATTGAGTAGGATTTCAACAACTCGTTCATGCCCATTGAGAGAAGCCCACACAAGTGGTGTATTATCCACACAGTCTCTTCGGCTGATATCACAATCTTCCACCTCTATGAACGTAGTTACAATATCAACGATCCCAAAGAGTGATGCGCAATGTAAGCCACTAAACAGTGGGAGTCTATTGAAATCAATATTCTCCAAATATCCTTTGTGTTCCAAGAGGGCTCTGATGGATATGTGGTTATTGTAGTCATCAAACAACTTCAATGCAAGCAGTTTCACACAATCTGAAAAGTCCCTTTTTGCATGCACTCCCCAATAAAGGGAAGAATATTCGAGAAAAGGTGTGCCTTGGAGATCTGGACAGGGACTCGCCGAGAGAGCTCTGACTTGCTGCGAATTGAGATAACTTAAACACGTCTCGGCGATGGTCGAGTGAGTTGTGCCAAAAAGTTCGGGATGAGCTCGGAGGTACTCCTGAAGGGTAAAATGGATTAACCGGACTGTGGAAGCCTCCTTGTCGACGGTGACAAGTCCTTGACAACAAGCTAGCAATGTTCCTATTGAAGGAACATCGTCCTCATTGAGACTTGGTGATTGTATCTCAACTGCTAGGGCGTGACACAATTCGACAACCTTCAAGGGCCTCTCCGAATAAGAGATCCACATCAAAGCGGCCATGCCAAGCCTCGCCCTAGCCCCACCCTGTCCCTTTATCCGACCCAAACTTTCTCCATAAGCACTCTCCAACCCCAAGCCATCAGTCATTGCGCGGAGCTTTTGCCGCCTACGTCGGATTGTTGTTTCCTGCAGAATCGCATCGATATTCAGCGAGACGAGCAGAAATCTAGACGTGTCTATTAGCTGATATCTTATGTAGCTTCCGAAGTGCCACTGCTCCTACTGTACATACATTTCCGCAATATCGCTAGGGATTTTCTCCAGGATATCTGCCTCCAGAGTACTATCCATCGCATCTGGTGTTGTGTCCGTGGCCAGCCTACTACGAAGATATGTGACAATATCATCCCTTTTAGGAATAATAGACATGCTTGTCACTATTCCACCAAGGCGCTTTCTAATTTCGGGGAGAATGTGCGGTCTTCCGGTCACGAATATTCGAGTGCCCGGCGAGTGTTGTAGCAGTTGACCCAGCGAATCGAGAACCTTGACTTGGTGTTCTGTTGCACATTCATCGAGAGCGTCTATGCATATGAACGCGCGCTTTTTGGCTGAGGTAATTTGCAGCATTTTCAAAATATCGGAAATTCGCGGCCCCTGCCCTCCAATGGCATTTTTCCGGTTTGTGTATGCTTCTAATATTTCCTCCGGGATTTCCTCGAGTCCAAAAACCAGCTGTTTTAGTAAGGAGCCCAGCACTCCCGCAGGGGATTGTTCGTTTTGGGAGGCGAAGTCGAAATAAAAACATGCAATCGTGGCATTCCGTCCTCTCGCCTGATCACACAAGCACTCTATCACCATGGAGCTAACATCGTGGCCTGTCAGCACTTGCCATTCCTTTTCCACCCCCGGAGGACCACCCGTGCTACCTTATGTAAGTTTTGCCAACACCCGGATTTCCATAACAAAACAGGACTGCTTTATCGGATTTGCCATCCTCGCTATCGGCGTACCAGCTTCTAAACTCCTCGGTTTGTAAAACCCACTCCCCTACACTTTCGATTCTGCGATCCCGGATGTCTTGATGGCGCAACTTAGGGTCTATTGGGGAGAGCCAGGCTAGGATATTGGGTCGGTCATCGGCGACGGTAGGGTTGATGTAGGCGGTGTTGATGTAGGTCGGGTTGATGTAGGCCCGGTTCAAAGAGTTGTAATTATTACTGAATGATTGGGACATTTTCGGTGCTTTTCTGCTTAGGATATTGTACTGTACGAGTCGATGATGGATGGTGGAGTTAGTCGACAGCTGGAATTCCCGGGGGGGCGAAGGCGAGCGGGGTTTTTTTGTGGAACCTCATGGATAATTCGGGGCCCTCCGGTGAGCCTCTTCAATTTTGCGACAGCAATACGCCACAGCATAAACTGTCAAGGACCTGCCAGAGTTACCGGTAGCAGGTTCAAATATCATCATATCCTGGCTCTGTCACAAAACCGGAACAAACCGCAATAGGCCTGCCCGCAATATTGAATGGATAGTGGCGATATGTGATTCGCGACGCTCGAACGTATATCTTTAACTCTAGATGACCATGCAAATTCCTAGCGCTCAACCCCAGTTTTAGGATGGGCCGACCCCGTGGATTTCTCCTGATGGTAGATGAAAAGAAAGTTATGCGAACGTGTGAATTCTAGATTCTCTAGATCTTTATCTATTAATGTTTTTATTTTAATTGGGTAAGGAGCAGGGGTGCAAAGCCGGATATAAGAGACGATGAATTTCAGTCCTTGCTGCTTCCAGAACCACTTCAACCGACCAACGATGATTTTTGTTCAAGGACTATCTACCACCATTTTGAAAACAGAGCAATAAGTTGGTCAAAACCAAATAACCTCCTACTTCTAACCCAAAGAGTATTTCACAGGGTTTCTAAATACCCTAGTGAATAGCATTTTATCAAAACCCGATATTTTCAAGATTCAAGATTTACACCGAACAGCTAGGGGGGGCAGCTGTGTAAATCTAATGTAGACCGGGCAGTTTAGCGAGACTTGGCAAATATTTTTGAGCAGACTGGTTTGATCAGTATAGAAATTTGGCCTTGAGCCATGACATGCCTCGCTTAATGCTCACCCCGTGCACAAGTACGAGTAAATTAAGTTCAGAAAGAAAATACAAATGAACAACACTCTTGGTATAGAGTTGTCTAAAAGATAAACAAAACTACAATGTAACTATGATAGTACAGTACGGGAGTTGTTCTCTCCAAGCGGGCAGCATAGTTATCACCCCTCTTTCCTCCCTGCTTCCATGACTCGGTCAAACCGCTTCTCACCTAGGTTTAGGGTTTGAGCTCTGAGGGCCCATTTACCATTAAGTCACCCTCTATCAAGTGGAGACAACGCTGACATCCAATCCTAAGGAGGGCTTGACAGTTAAAGGTTTCTAGCAAGTACCCTCCTATAAGGAATTTCCCCCAAAACCTCGCCCTAATGAACAAAAAATCGCGAATCCCCGGCGCCCGTGATCGCGGGTGCGACGGTAGATCGTGTTTAGTCATCCTAGACAGTGTGGGGATTAGCGCCAGGTGGAATTTGCAGCTCATCTTCGAGCCAGGGTCACGCCCTGACCATCCTGCGACAATATTTGGGATGATAGAAAATGGGGGTAAACACTTTTGCACAGTACAAGGGTAGGGAACAAGTAACCTGAACGGACAGAGATATGCTTAGCTGGTTAACTTTAAATAGCTATTCGATCACTTCTTACTAGACCCTGTATAGACCTGGACGGTTTGGCAAACGAGCCTACTGTAAGTGTGATATACGATACACTACGACGTAGTACGATCAAGTCGTGTTGGGTGGTAGTCGGCTTCGGGGATGTGTCGCTGTTTACTCTTCTTTTTGTGGTTCACTCTGGAAGGTTGAGGCTCTTTTTCGGAGGCTAACCGATAGCTCATGCAGAGTTCAACGAACCCGGTACGGTAAGCCTCTTGGGTTGCATTTTGGCCCCGGCGATCTCCCGCGACATCCAAGCAAGAAGGATTCATGGTATTTCCTACTCTGGTTAGACGACTTCGCAGGCCACTCGGACCTCTGAACTTGGTTTGGAAGGTTTCCTGTGGTGAAATTGGATGAAGTGTTGAGAACTGAAGAGATTAGCCGCTTGCCCTATCACAGAAAATCAACCAATTAGCATTCTGAGTAGAGAGAGCTCCCGAGTAGCGATTCGCATTGCACAACCTCACTTCCTGCCTCGGAGCGAGCAGCAGAGCCGCAGAGACAGCAAAAATGTGACATCCTTGTCGAAGCTAGTGCGGGGCAAGAAGAGTTGGAAATTTTACCTACACAACACCTGAATGAGTGAAAATGCGATCATGAGAAGAAAAAATCTATTAATGCGCTACGATACTGTATCAACCCTTCCGATCCTTCGGCCCAGGATAGGCTTAACTTGATAAAGGAAAGATGATTCTCATCTCTTTTTTTTTTATCGATTGCCTACGTAATCAACATCCGCGCCCTAGCTCCTTGTCGCCTAGGATCCTTTCTTTTGCACTCGACGTCTGCTTGACCCGTTAACATCAGATCTATTATAACAGAAAGTTCAGAGAGTGTACGATATTATCAGTGACAAGGCATTGTACTGCACTTGTTTCGGCTATCGATCTTGCGGTTAGCCATATCTTCTTGACTATGCTAAGGCTAGCCACAATACCGTTGTGGCCCATTGGGGGTCTTGTCTGTCATTTGCGGAGAGTGCGGGGAAATCACCGCCGGATCTCTTCACTTGCAATATTCTATCGAGTTTACCACTTTTTGTGGCCGATACCGGTATTAGGATTAACTACCTAGAACAGCCTTTCGTCCAAGTTTAGCTGTCACAGTGGGGAGGGATGGCTATTCTGAGTGGCTTTCCAAGCCCACCACCCCCGACCTGGGCTCAGTTTACGAGCAGTTGGGAGGGATCAAAGAATTGGGACAGGGGGTCGGGTTTGTGGGGTCTATCGTCCTAGTAGTTGGGCATTAGTGTCGATCTATCGCTAATGTTCAGGAGTAAATTTTAGACTACCTGTCGAGTCTCTGCCTCGGCTATTTTGTAGTCCTCTCTCCATAGGAAATTAACAAATCACCATCTCCGAGCAGCGGGGGTGGCTTGCGGTTTCCTTGATGCTGCATTTTTCTTTGTCTCTGGTAGTAAAATGGCCACCAGATAAAATTACTATTTGCTTTAACCTGTCCTGACCACAGCCAATTAATCCAATACCAAGGAATTGAAGTGTTCCAGGAAACCTAGTATGGAAGTAGGCGGTGTCGTTTAAAGTATTTATCAATCTGTGAATGGGTTTTTTTTTTTGTTAAATCCTTGGTATGATTTTAGGTACATGACTAGCACTCCCCAGGGTCCAACCACTGCATTCGGGAAAAATCCCATGGCAAATAAAAACCCAAAACAAAACATAACAAAAGAAATAAAATCATAAACAAAACCAAAAATACCTAATGGTATGAAATCAACATGAATATTCCCTGTAATCAGGGTTCCTTGAATATCGTCCTCCTTCAATCAGGACTGTATCTGTGAAGCCCTTGTAAAAGGAAAAACATCCATATTACTAGTAAAATTTAACTTATTCAATGAAATAAAAGAAATCAAACATTTCATCAAATCCCATCCCTTTTTATTCTCGGCCCAAACTAAAGATTCCGGCGAAATATCAAAAATCTCATCAGGTTGTTCAGCTCTGGCGCTAGCAAGGGCCTGGCAATCTGCTATAACATGTTCCAATGTCTCGGGTTCGTTCTCATATCTAGGACAAAGCACACTTGCCTCCAGATTCCTCCAGTCCTTCTGTGCTTTCAGGTAACTCTTGCTAGCCATCATCTGATGAAGAGGGGAGGCTGCAAACTTATTGATTGTCATAAAACGCCAACACGTTCTGAACGTGGGCCTATAGCTGTAATATTCAGGATAGTTGAGCAGTTTCCACTTTTGGTGTACATGTTCCCGAACCTGTTTCAGAGTGTCGTCGTAATACTCGCACTCGTCAGGGTCAGGCAGTGACCATATATTTGGTTTTCGAGGGACATGCCACTTTGAAAAGAGCGGCCTTGCTCTCCTGGCCACATCGTCTATAGGAAGGATCCTCTGGACCGATGTGTAGGAAGTTGAGTCCCACATCTTGGGTTTCATGCCTCCGGCCTTAGAGAAAGCTGCCCTCCGATTGGAGGGAAGGCGGAAGCTGTCATGTAGAGAGAAGCCCAGCGGAAACAGGGCTGTCGCAATATTATTGTCAGGTAACGCTGTCGACCACCGGATGGCAGCCATGTCGCGTATCTGTTCGAGGTATAGGTCTACAGGCATTATGCAGGCCTCAGCAGACAAGACGTTGGTATTTGTTGAATAGAAGCAGTTAGTGATCCATCACTTAACTCGGTTCAGTAAGACTTCCATCTTGTGTCTCATGGTGACGGTCGGATCGAGAAATTCCACGCCATACCAGAGTGTGGGTATTATAATTGCCTTCGCCATCCTTCGCGCACTATATGGTGTAAGTCTGCCGCCTGGGGAAGACAGTCTTTTAATCCTGTCAAAGGCAGCTTGCGCGAGGGCGAGTCTGTTTGCGTAGTGGGTCCTGGTGCCGTGGTTATTTTTAAAATGAAAACCAAGCCACTTGACCGCTTTGGGTGCTAGTTGTATGCATTCGCCATCGACCACTATCGGGTGTTCACTCCTTGCTACTTTCTCTCTAGGGGTCCGCCAGTGTATCAGGTCCGTTTTGTGTGTTGAAAATTCCAGTCCGAGGGAGGTCGCGACATTCTTGATCCTCGTGAACGCTTCTTCCAAAAGCTTAGAGTTCATCCACCAGGAGCTGGAACTGACTGTAGTTTGTATGTCGTCAACATAGGATGAAATGAATTCTCTGCTAGGATCTATGCAGTCGTGAAGAGGTTCGATATAGATCACAAAGAGTATGGGAGAAAGGGGTGAACCCTGTGGTATTCAAGTGTTAATGCCTCTCATCTCCCTAGGGGAGCCCGGGAAGATAATAGCGCATTGTCTGTAGGAGATAAAATTGGATAACCACTTCACCATTTAGTCAGGTAAACTTTGGTCTGCAGCCTCTGTAATAGGGTGGAGTGGTCCACGTTGTCAAATCCGCCTTTGATATCAAGAAACATAGTGCTGGCTTTAAGCCCTGCAGCTTGTGCCTCTTGTACCCAATGTCTTAGTGAAATGTCAGTATCGAAGGTCGCTCTCTGCGGTAGGCTTCTTGTCTGCCTTATCGAGTAGAGGCTATTGAGTTTGGCAAATTTGATGAGCCTTTGGTTGATAATCGTCTCCGCTATCTTCGAAAAGGTTTGCATGAGTGCTATAACTCTATAGCTCGCAAATGCATCATAGTCTCTTTTGGCAGGCTTGGGGAGGAGTATGCGGGAGTCCTTGAGTGAGGGGGGGTGGATTGATAAGGAGAGTAGGTGATTAATGAGTTTAGGGATAACATAGCGATTGACAGTATGTATACCCTTCCAGACTCCAGATGGCACCTGATCCAGTCCCGGGGAAGTGTTGTTGCTGCATTTCAGGAGGGCTTGTGAGAACTCTGTTGCATCGACTTCGTCTTTTTCTTCTAGCTTAACAAAAAGCGGGGTCGTAGGGCGACTGGGCTAGGGTTTGGCGGGAAGAAGTGTTGCATGATTGACTCGTTAAGTGAAGATGCACTTACGTGGGCGTGTCCACCTGGCACCTTGACACCTAGTCTTTTCTTCGTAAATTAATGTGCTGTCCAGACATCATTTTTCTTTGCGTTTTCGAGAAAGCTCCGCCAGTGAGATACTTTAGCCCTTTTGACATTGGACTGGTAGGCCTTTTTCTTTTCTTTCGCGTTTTGGGTTAGGGTAGGGTCCATCTTGGCCTTCCTAGTGGCGCATGTGAAGTCCTGCCTAAGCTGTGTGAGTTCTGGAGTCCACCAAGGCTTCAACCATCTACACGGTCTCTTCATGGGTGCATGTTTCTTGATCGTGTGGATTAAGAGAGATAGATTGAAATCAAAATCGTCAACTGCGTTTTCAGGTTCGGTCTCCTTAGTCCTGTTGAATGAGGTCGTGTGTTCGCTGTTAATTGTTGGGTCCATGAGCTTCCTAACTTCCTCTTCTATCACAGCATTCGGCTTGCCCTCGACTTTCCAGCTTATTTTTCCCCAGTTAGGGGAAGGGCTAGCCGCGACGTATGGGGTAGAGGTGATAGAAGTAACTATGGCCGTATGATCAAAACCAGTGTGAGGGATATTAGTCTTCCATGTTTTGACAAAGTTGGCCAACTGTCGGTTGGCCAAGGTATAATCAATAACGGAAGGTCTGTCATTTATGTTGTCCGGAGTCCTGGTGTAGACTCCAGGTTCGTTGATTATGGCAAAGCCTCGGAGCCCTGTCACTCTAAAGTATTGTTCTCCCTTCCAGCGCTAGGCGCTCGACATGTTCCTAGTAGGATCCGTGTAAAGCGTGTGTACTGTTAGGCGGGAGCCTATCTCAAAGTCTTGCGAGATAACTCAGGCCGATAATCTTAATCGTAGACGGAGATTGTCTAGGAAGGCTCAATGATTCAAAGTAGAGGTAGGTAAAATGATAAAGATTT
>Ga0307509_10003535_pt1 | contig 23551 bp, 14 predicted proteins | sample 10_EM_MG_FD_202245 | JGI IMG/M metagenome (GOLD analysis project Ga0307509, IMG submission 202245) | Populus trichocarpa ectomycorrhiza microbial communities from riparian zone in the Pacific Northwest, United States - 10_EM | ecosystem: Host-associated > Plants > Roots > Unclassified | place... | reverse complement strand
ACGGTGCCACGGGAAAATTGTTCGCGGCAGAAGGGACAAGCGGGGGATAGACGTGATGTGGTTTTTTCGAGGATGGTGTTGCAGCAACTCAAGCACAATACATGACCTGAAAGGTTGTGAGCGAAAAATTTTCCGAAGTAGAAATAAAGAGAAAGCGAACCGCATGGGATACAATGTGGTAAATTACGAGGACCAAACTCGTCCGCGCAAACGTCGCACAGAGAGCCAGGCTCGAGGGTGAGCATGGTAGCATATAAAGAAGAGAGAAAGATCTAGGGGAGCATAAGGAGGGGGAAGGGGAAAAAAAGCGAAGGCGTCAAAAAAGTGGGTCTCACAATAAATACCGCACCTTTGAGTCACTTCTCCCGATTTGGCGGTCCTCCGGGGTCCTTTGCATTTCTCATCCACTTCCTCATCCCCTTTCCACATCCCCCCTCCTTCCACCGGTTTCCCCGATCCTGGTAACGGAGCTCACTACGCACATCCCCCCCTCTATGGCTCATCGTTTGTCAATTTTTTGGGATGCGGAAGGGGTGATGATCTAGTTGGCGGGCATGAAAAACTGTATAGTTTCCCTGAATAGAGTTTTGTGCCTAGTAGGGTTAGGGCTCGAGATGCACATTGCCAAGACCCAGTGGCTTGGCTGATGCACTTCTTGCACCTCGGCTTCGGCACGGAACCATTTTTTTCGCTAGTCAACTTGGTTCCGACCTACGGATACACTCTCTCACCGCGGACTGCAATTGGTATCTCATTTCTTGGTCGCATCTAACAAAGTACTGTATATTTAGTCGTCCGGTGTCATCAAAGATCGTTGTTCATGACCCGACGTCTGATGTGGCGATGCTGAAACACGTTGCGCAATGTAGCGCCGGCTACGGGCGGGCAACCCGCTAACAATCCCGAGTTGTCCAGCTTGATCCCAATTTAGTGGCTGCCTTTCTTTATCCCGGGCCAGAATACATTACTGTGCGACCAAAATGTGCTTGGACCAGAACTGCTCCGATCCTCCTGGAACTTTCGCGTCGCGTCTAGCACAAATTTTCCGGAGCCCGGCCTTCTGCTATGCCCTTTGCCCAAAGCCCTGCGCGCCTATTCCACATTCAATATCCCACCACTGCTGAGTCACTTCATTAATATCCATTAATAACCCTACAATGCTCACTGCTGCAAGGATCACAGCAACTCTACTTTCCTCGAGTGACGACTTCGCTCTAGACCACGGATCTGTCTGTTTCACACCTCTCACAAGAGCACCGAGTGAGTTCTACTGCCCACGCGGTAATTGCACAACAATTACTCGGGCGCTCTCTTCGACAGCACCTCGAGGCTCAAAGAATGTCATGTTTTCTCAACATCGACGCCACAGAAAGCATCTTGAGCAAAAATGCACACTGTCTACGCTCAACTAGGAATCTTCGCCGCTCAAACTTCCTAATCGATAATCGGCTAACATGCAACGTTGTACCGCCCTCTCCGTAGTCGCCGGACGCTCTTTCCCGTGTATACCCCCGGGGTCCAGTGTTCTGCTGCGAGACCAGCTGTGCGAGTCTCATTTGAATTGCCAATTGCTATATCGTTATCATGCGACGGTTCCCGAAGCGTTCACGTTAGGTCCTCCAAAAGAAGGTTATAGGATCAATTGCGAACTATAGAATGACAACGTGAATGCATGGAATTCCCCGTTTGGTTTCAGATAGTCCTAGGTCTGCCATTATCAACCATCTATTACCGCCATTCTCCTTCTATTAAACACGTCGAAAGTGAAGCCCGACCTGTGTACGTTCCTAACCCTCTTACACGTACATTGGGACATCTCTTTCGACTCCTCGATGGGCTTTTACTCGTGATTAACACAGGAATATAATGACGCGATCCCTTTTCGGTTATCATCAACCACACGTGGGGTTTGCGTGGGGCGAGCCGGGGGCGCGAAAGTTCGTCATGTAAAGTTCACAGCGATAGTACCTGCAATTCGCCAGATTCCGAATGTGTTTGACAGAGATACCGTATTACGGGGACCGGATGTACCTCGAGTTTCTCGGTATCGGCATATGACCTGTAAAGCCGCCAAGGGTTGTACACATCCCGTCGCACGAGGCAATTGACCAACCTAATTCGCGAATTGCGCTTTTCAACACGTCAACGTTAGCAACGTAACGCTCGATCTTCCCCGATCCGAGTAGCCGGTAAGAAATTTGCGTGGCCCACGAGCTCGCACGCAATTTACCCTGAACCGACGGGTACGAATTTCGAATGAGCGCTGCGACGCGACGACGGACTTAATGATAAGGAGGCAACGCCTTGTCCACGCGGCCGTCGAGCACCTTCGGAGGCAAGTCGCTCATCGGGGATTGGATGAATCATCTATGTATGACACGCAAATCTCTCCTTTTCTTCAAGTGGTAAGGGCTCTCTCGGCGAGAGGAGTGAGGATTGCGTGTGCCCGCGCGTCACGCGAGTTTCGCTCCACTTTCACCACTGTCCTGGGGTCCTGCCTACTAAAAATTGCCAATGGCGGTGCCCATCATCATGCATCATCAACGACGCGATGCCAACACATTGCCCGCGCCATATGATGATATCGTCAGGGGTGTACCAGGATATGATAAATCACCACACAAAGCGGAGGAAATAATCGACTGGCATATTACGGTGCCGTCTGCTGGTGGGCCTTATCACCCTAACTTCTTACAACCATATCCTTTTGGGCTATGCGAAGATAAGTACGGACAGACGCCAACTTGAGAGTTGGAATGAGACTTCTCGACCTCACATTCGAGGAGAATGTTGGTGATTGGAACGCACCCTCGAAGGTTTCTCATACGGCTATTTCGATTTCCTAGTGCCCTTCAGTGGGACACTACTATTACCAAATGTAACTTACATTCATGCAACGGCAGTCAGGAAGCGGTGTAGCTGGTGCACTATTGGCATTGGAGTGACCCACATGAGCGATCGATTGCAAGAACATCCCTCATGAGAGCGTTTGACACTCATTATGCACAATTGCGCTTCTCCTTCGAGTCAAATTGAAATATCACAACAAAAGCAGGCAGACAATCAACTAAAGGAGTCACTCGAAAGGGAAATGCACGACCACGGGACAAGCCTTTGAGACTTGTTGCGCGTCGTGCGGCGACACATTGTTTATTGTATAGCGCATTTTACATATGCGGGAAAAAACATATGAAATTTTACACATTCGCAATCATAGACGACGTCCCCGGCGACCACCCTAGGAAATGTCAGCTAGATAACAACCGATTAGCGAAACAGGGCCAACCTTGCGACGCGTAGAGTCAGTCGGGACGGGGGTGACATCCTCGATGCGACCAATCCGCATTCCAGAACGCGCGAGGGCACGCAGAGCACTCTGGGCACCAGGGCCTGGCGTCTTGGTGCCAGTGCCGCCCGTTGCGCGTAATTTGACATGGAGAGCAGTGATGCCAACTTCACGGCAACGTGTAGCGACATCCTGAGCAGCAAGCATGGCGGCATAAGGAGAAGACTCGTCACGATCTGCCTTGACTTTCATTCCGCCTAGCGAGATTGTCAGGTCGGCTGTAGACAGACGGTCCATTTGCACTCACCAGTCACACGGGAAATGGTCTCCTTCCCGGACAAGTCGGTGACATGGACAAATGTATCATTGAACGAAGCATAGATGTGGGCCACGCCGAACACGAGCTCGCCCTCGCTAACTTGGGGCCCTAGCTGGACGGTGGTTTCTTGTGCAACACGCGCTTTTTTGGGAGCCTATCCATCCGGAGGTCAGCAAACACATCCATCGAACTGGGGACTACCTCTGCCACTCCGAAGCATGGCAGAATGTGATTGCATCTATTCCGTGGGGCCTACCATTTTCTGAGCCCTTGGAGTAATGAAATACTTGAACTTGAGCCCACAGAGGTCGTGAGGGGACGATACTGTTCTCGAAATTAGAGTTGCATTAGTCGGTCAATGCCGTGAGTAAATATGAGCATACAACTCATACGGAGGGCGAGGACGATTAAGGCGCTCTCATAACTCATAAGTTACCCACATTCCTCGACAACTCATTGGACCCCCCAATCCGGAACTTGTTATTAGATGGCCTGTTGTCGGTGCCCCTCAGAACCCACATACCTCATAAGTTCAAATTCGAGACACCTAAACCTCTCCCAAGGGGTATATGGGTTATGAGAGCGTCGACTGCACTACAGTCGAATATTGGGTGACCGTGGGCCACACGACGTGAAGGCAGTGTGACATTGTCCTCGCTCCCAAGCCGCGATAACAATCGAAGCTTCAACTTTCATTCAATTTCATGCCGCAAGACTGACTTTGTGACAATGAACATTACGCCGGGTATTGCAGGCAAAGTCATTCCACCATTTGCTGACACCAGGTGTACCCTGTTCAAGCGTGTCGATGCACACCGTTTGAAAAGGCGGTCCATAGTGACAAATTGAAGCTACTAGTGGGTTTGTTATTGTACCTTCACAGGCAAATCGTCTACTGTAAAGCCTTCACCGACTCCGAGTCTCCTACCGTGTCCGACCTCCACCTACACCCCATTCCTCCCCCGTTCCATACGGTCGTTCCACCACAGATAAATCTCAGAGCTGTCGACTCTTTGCATAAAAGACCCCAACTAGGTGATGTAGTCGTGATCCATCCTTACGCGCCCCTTATTTTATGACCGAGTGAACACTCTCAGACGACCTTCACCCGTTCTCCTTCCCAGACTCGCAAACACTTTTGTACACGGGTCAGTGAGACAAAGTTGCTTCGAAGGGCGCCTATCTATGGCTGATAATCATGACGAACCACGTATGAGGACCACCGTACCTGATTCCCCTTGATAATCGCGATAGTACAATTTTGGTATGTGGGACACCTTAAAAGAGCCCCATCGCACCAACGTGGTAAACAATAGTACCCGCCAATACGAACGTACGTCTGTTAAAAAAAAACTCTTGACCTCCTTTTCGATGTGTAGTCCTTTACTCTACATTAAATATATACGCTTGAGGACTGCGCGCCTTGGTTGTTCGGCCCTCACTAGTTGTTGTATTTTCGACAGATCACTTTTGTGCTCGTGAGTCTTGCGAGAAGGCGGAGCGGGATAGTAAGGACGTAGGTCAATTAAGAAATAAGAGAGGATGTACGCCGTGGCCGAGCTGAAGAGGAAATACTTTTAGGTGGAAAGCAGGGTGAAACACCTGTCGAAACAGACGGGCAGGTCCTCCTGCCCAACCCAGCAAGCGCGTCAGCGCGATTTGTATTTGTTTGTTTTTCTAAACTTTACAGCAAGAGGACAGCGGACGGCCTAGGTATGATTTACATGAGCGAGAGGTCGCTAAACTTCTCCTCGTCTCCTTGTATCCTGGTACGGTCCACTTGCTCTTCTTGACGATATTCTCGACCGTCTCAAAGATGCGGGGGTGTGCTTGGGAGACTTCCTCGCCCTGCAGTTCGGGTTCATCGACCATGACACGAGTAAAGGACCAACGTCGACGAATGGTCAGTCAGGTCTGTTCTCGGAATAAGCAAGGGAGCAGCGGGCGGAAATGCATCGTTAGGTCGTCGAACGGAAGCGCGTCCTGAATGTTGGCAAGTGTCGCTTGGAGATCCTTCAGCTCGACGTTAATCCGCCGTGTCCTTCGCCTTGGCAATCTGCATGCCGCGGCATGGCAGTACCAAGTTTTTTTTTTTTTGGAAATTCCATGAGACATGAGAAACATGATGGGAAACGTACGGCTTTGGTCCCGGTAGCCTTGACGTGCTCGCTGACGTCGTACGTGAAGGGCTTAAAAGTCACGTAGGACCTTCTCTGCCTCGTCGACAATAGCCTTGTTCTCCAGGACAGAGCGTAATGCACTAGGTCAACGGTTCTTGGCTAGGCATTTAGCTGGCCTGCGATGAGCTGGGCGTCCGAGTGGCGCTTGCAGAACGCTTGCAGGGCAGCGAAGGTCCCTGGCGAGTAAGAGTTTGATTAGAGTTGGGGATGGAGGAAAGAGGGGAAGTACCCTCTCCGGGACCAAATGTTGAATAGATGTTGGTGATGTCCTGAATCGACGAATCGTTGGTTGCGGGTGAGACCACGGCTCGGAGTTGACAGCGTGGCAAGAGAGACGTACCACCGCGGCCGTTGCGGCTTTTGAGGCCACCATCATTCTAGCAAGATATGAATAACCATGCAAGTCAAAGAGGATGGCCGTACTAAGGAATGTACGGAGAGGGTCAAACCCGTCGTCGTTGTTCGATTCGGTTTGCTCCTAGCCTGGTAGTCGCCCCGGCCGGAGTCGGGGCACCGATTCCTCTTTTGGCGTTGTCGCCCATGACATCCAGACGGTGCCGGCGTAGGTGCAAACCGAGAGCCCTTAGTCGGCGGTACGGTACTGACACACCTTCCAATCACGCCTCCGAACATTTGGTGATTGATCTAAGTCATCTCTGCCAATGACTGATCACCCTTGATAATCGCGATAGCGATAGTACATTTTGGGATAGGTGGGTGGAGTCGATGCCTTATAAAAGCGGTGCCTTGCGCCTCTCATGGAGACTATCTCTTTCCCACACGCTCATCATGTCGTCTGAAGTACCTTGCAGCGCGCTCAAGACCGCAATCGGGGCCAAAGGTTACCTATTTCCCTGTATACTGATGCAGTTATTGATCTTGTTGTCTTGATCCTCAGGGTTTACCTATTCGCAGATCGCCCAGAGTGTTGGCACTACTCAAGAACGCATTCAAGATAGTGAGTTCAAGTCTTCCTATAACTGGCTTTCTCACTTACACGTGGTAGTCGTCACTGGAAAAGAGCGCCCCAGCCAGCAGGAGTTCAATAGTATCGCCCGTTCCTTGAATATTACCAGCCCCGCGGTAAGTGGTCACACACGATACTTCAGGTTGTAGCTTCGAGCAACGCTAACATGCTCGGATTTGTCTCTTCAGCCCCATGACTCTGCCCACGCCACCAAATAGGGAGGTTCTGTTACTGTGTATTAATTCCAATGTCATCGGTGCCCTTGTTGTATATGGATGATTGTGATTCTTGAGATAGATGTCGTCGCTATGATATCTCACCGATGATATACTCTGTTGTGGAAGTTGTCATGAAGGTGTGAGTCGCGATATACACTGATAGCGACCTGGTTGGCTCAAGTCCTTTCAAGGTAGGCTGCTACTTGGGATGATGTAGGATCCACGTGCATTTGGAAGCCAGCGTTTATGGAACGGGTTAATGGTTCTGATGATCCACAGAGCGAATGTTGATAACCGCCTGTGATCCCTGATCAACTCTGCGACCCACCACTATGGGAGCTGGTGTCAGTGAGACTTCCCAGCCGACCTTGGGAAGGTTGTACTCGGATTCCGCCGGGGGTGACCATGGACAATCTAATATCTCAATTATGGCTGACCGCCGCCTTCGGCGAAAAACACGTGTAAGAGACGTGATGGCCACTGGCACATGACAAGAAGCTGACACGTGTACCACATGATACATCAGAGGCGCGGATAAATGGTCTCTGTTTTTGGGCATATCAAACTGGCGCGCAGTCGTGTAGAGTCGGTGTATATAGTGGATTGTGGGTGGATGCCGCATGGTTCCGCCTGTTTGCCGGCGGAGGTTTGTGAGGGAGGAAACCCGCACCCAGAAGGGTGGCTCGGCGTAATCAAGCCACTGGCAGGGCAAGCTTAGCACAGTGAAATCTGGGGCGGTGCAAAAACCGTGCCGTAATTCGGACGTGAGCCGAAGAATGTCCATTAAGCAAAGACCTCCGTGACGGGGCAAGGACTGAATGAATAGACTAACGGATGAAGAAATGAATGCGCCAGCGATAAACTACATTGTGTTGCTTCTGAGTCACGGAAGAGCTGCGCACCCTCGATTCAGAGCCTCGTGTACATGTGACGCGAACGGGGCTCTTCACGGGCGCCAGGTAGTGGCCGAAACCACCTGGCAAGGATAGTGCCTAAAAGAAAACATCATCTATTAACTACTTTGCGAGGGTGGAAGGGAACCAGAAACGTCTCCACTTTCTCCGTGGTATGATGAAGCGAAGCCCGATTGCGGTCCGAACTAGGGACGGATGCAGTGCTGCGGAGGGGATATTGCAAGGAAGCCCTAGTGCCTAGGTGAAAGGGCACCCAAATCAGGATGTGACGGGTGCTCTGCCAAGCAAACACTTATGAACGCCGTGCAGTGGCGGCAGGGGGAGGGGAAGCCCGAGGGGTGATTCAGCAGCATACATTCATATGCCAGTGGGCGTCAAAGGAGAGTAATGCCCCGTTACGCCGTAATACAACTGTTATCAACTACACTCGAAGGATTCACTGGCTCTGCACGCAGCAGGGGCGTGTTGGGGGCGACCCGAATTCACCTTTTGTTCTAAGCTTTTCGGGAAGTCGCTTCTTGTCCGATCTCTGGATGCCATGAAGCTAGCTTGCTTCGAGCCCCCTGGTACAGTATTGTTCCAAGATTGGGTCTTTCTATGTCCACTTTGGATAGAACGTAAGTTAGAGACCGAGATAACTCAGACCAAGACTTAATTGGGACGGAGCTCCCGGCATGGGTTGTCATCCCAGTGACAGCCATGGCGGGGTAACGTTAGAAAATACCGATGAAGATCCGACCTGTAGTGATACTTAAAATCTTAAACGCTCCAGGGGAATCAAGCGGAGAAAATGAGCACGGAAGGGAATCGTAAGGCGGAGGTGTAGTATTACCAATTGGAGTCATACACCTCAAATCCTACGAAACGTGTCACTGAAGCACATTGGATACTATTTGGACATTTCTGTCAGTTTTGGTGACTCGAATGCGGTCCAGAAAGGGCTTCTGTTCTAGCACGTACGGTCATTGGACATACGGAATGAAATGGAAGACACACTAGTACCGTGAACAAGTAAGTGCACACGGGCCTCCCCGGGTTCTAGGTTGGTGACAATGTTTCAGCAACCCTGATCATGACCAAGCATTCAGCGTCGACGGTGCAGTTATTGGAATTCAGACCGTTTCTTGTGCATTTTCACAGAACTCGGAAACTCTAGCCAACCCTTTTTCCTTGCGGTCGACTTCTAGTCTTTTCACATCAAATCACGAGCAACCATCACTTGACACGCATCGAGGCACTGTACTCACGGAGAAAAGACCTCGGCATTGTGGGCGGCTTGTGCGATACCGAGTCATTGTTTTTGCAATACTGGGGACCGGTCTGGGGTCAAATGCAGTATGGACTCACGAGCGGGCAAACGGGGTGTGGATCCTATATCGATTGAGCGCAGGAGGGCTTCTCTCTGATGGCAGAGGTGGAGGGTGAGACATCGCCGGCTACCAGGGGATTCTCCTTGGGCACAAGCTACAGCATCTGATGGTCGTCATACTCCTATGGGTGGCAAACTCCCCAAACCGGCTGCTTGAATCTGGGGAAGCGCCAAGTCGGGATAGAGTCTTGATTTTTCGAGACGTATCGTTCCCAATGCACAACTTCCACGACGGATAATTCAGGAATCAACACCCACAACAAGACACCGCCAATTCCCACGGGCAAGCAACTCACAGAAGACCTGGAACCCAGATACGGTCACGCAACACTATTACAAGTAGCGTAGCGTACCTTATATTATAGGCGGCGTCAACTCCTACCCCGCCGACAAAGCGAATTAAGACTAGTGCCCGCAACGATCCTCCTCATAACATACCTGAACCGGCAATCGAATGGGGCAAAGAACGGGTATGTGGCACAATTTGAAGCAAGCGCAGTCAAGGACTATGAGGTCATGGTCAATCGCAACTAAAAGTGGCCCGAAGGTATCCAAGTGGACTGGTTAGCCGTTACCACAAAGGTGAAATTTAGGGCGATAAGTCCGGGACCAATCGTATCAGCGAAGACTATCGTGAACCTCGCTTTAAAGATCGCGAGCGGCGAGCGGAGAAAGTCCTGCACATGAATAAAATTCACAGAAATCCTCGCACTCGTGAAGAGTATGAATGAATTGTCCAATCACCCGTGTAATTCGAGAATTCTTCGACGCCGGGAAGCATTAACTTCTCGAGAAAGAGATCGCAAAAAAGGACAGGAGGATCAACATACGTACAACAACCAGTGGGGACACAGGGGAGCGCATTAAAGAGTAACAAATTTAAGCAGACTGAAACTAATGGTGCGTTGCCTTCACAACTGAAACGACGACAATTATGATAATGACGAGGATGGCACCTCCGATGATGAGACGCATCTAAGCGACAGTATTTTGAGCCGATGAGGACGCGAAAAACGGGTGATTAAATTACCTTCATGTCTTTCCACCTTCACAAGTTTATAAAATCCATAGTTAGACATGTCTTTGGAACACGAGTCTCACATTAGGAACTTACCACATGTTCTGTGAGATTATGTTAAGCGCGAACACATTACGAAAATAGAAAAACCCAAACGCACCTTCCGGACCCGATTTGCATTACGCCTGAAGCCTTGAGCAGAAACGGCAAGATTATCTGAAAGAGAGTGGGAATGTATGAGCGTTGACGTCGTGTTGGCATGGTTTCACTCCCACAACAGAGGGGCAAGACAGAGGTGGTAACACCTGCGCGGCCAAAACATATGAGAAACACCCACCTGTCTTGTCTTGCAGCGAGTCAAGTCGCTCCTGACGTTCTACGACCTTGGTGATATTGTCTCGCATGATGCCGACGGTGTCATCAATTTGTGCTTGAATAGCAGCTGTCTTGGGGTTCGGTCCAGTGTTTCCACCGGGAGCAGATGGATTGGCTGAAGAGCCACCACGAGGAAGGTATGGGTCATAAGGTTCGGACCTGGAAGACGTGGTAGCGGTAGTAGGAGAGGTGAGAAGGTGAAGGACTGCGGATGATGCGTAACCTAGACTCACATGACGTCGTCGTACGATTCTGGATGAGAAAGGGATGAATAAAAGGGAGGGGCAAGTCGTCAGGGGGTGTTGAAAAATCGAGAGGACAGTGGCTCTAGGCTCACCGAGCGTTGAATCAGTGGGAGTTAGCTTTGAGAGTGGCAAAGCAAGTAAGCGAGAAGCGAGTTGAGGTTGCGCGCACGCGCACTGCCGCAATGACAAACATGGGAACACAATCCCGGCTTCAGCCGGCAGAAACTCCGTCATACCCACCAATCATTGGAGCATTACTGTACTGTACACTGCTAGGCTGTTCTCCATCATAATCATAATTGCATAATTTCTGTGACCGTTCCGAGTACTGGCTAGCTCATAACTTAGGACACAACGACACCCTCGGTGAAGACGAATGGTGCCAGTATAATTGGCATGTACCATACAACAAGTGCGGTAATAGCAGTGATTAACGGCCGCCTCGTCCTCCCTTTGCTTGCTGCTTAGAGATATTCTTGAGGTTGGCTGCAGGAGCAGCAGAACGTTGTGGCTGTAACCGTATCAGATCGTTGACATGTAAAATGAGACGTGAACAACGAACCTTAGGCTTTTTCGCCTCTTTCTCTTTCTTGTCGGCCTTCGCCTTCGAGATCGCTGCGAGTCGTTGCGCTGTCCGGACCTGGGTGCTCTGCGTGCGTTTGGCAGCAATAGCTGCGAGGTCCGCTCCGACAATGCCCCTCTGGTGTTTTACAGTTCTACGTGACCGTTTCTTCGCTACCTCTTCTGTGATACCCTTCTTGTGCATGCGACGGTAAAGGACAGTCCATGCGATCTTTCGCGGGTTCTTGCGCTGCAAAAATAGCGATTCACTCTTCGACGTGCCAAAGCGAAAGATCTGAAAGAGATATGTTGTAGGTTCACAAACATCCTAGACAAGTGTGGACGTCTTGGAACTAACTTTGCTATCGCCACGAACGAATAAGCGACCTTTGCTTGGATATATCTTGTAATTCGTGAAAGAGTCGATTTCGAGTTTCTTTAAAGACGACTATCAGTGGGACAGTGACTAGCCCACATAATGGACGCACCATCTGTAGTGTGAAACCATGTCCAAAGAAACTATCAGTTATTGGATCTTAATATATTGACATCCGAGGGCGGTGTGAAGCATCCATCCACCAATGCCAAAATAAAGCAGAATATCCATGACGGGGCGGCGTCCTTGCGACATTATGATGATAAAAGGCGGCTCACCTTGAGGGATTAGGGGGCCGTTGGGGGATATGTCGACTGCCTCGACTTTAGATTCGTGGGCTGCGCGTAAGACCGGATGTCTCCGGTCGGAGTCTAAATAATCCAACTTCAGAGCTGACTGGTTCACTCTAAATCACAGAGTGTATTCTCACAAGACAAGATCTTCACAGTTCTAAAGGGAATCTAATTTCCTTCTGTCTTTCTTCGAGAGCATTTGGTTTTGAAAAAATATAGTCATGACCTTTAGATTGGCGCGTGAGCGTGTATGGGGTGTCACGAGTGGCCGCACGGACAATGCATTGCAAGTGAGGTGTGGCGATCGTTGGTTGAAGAGATATTATTGTTCACAGTACGGTACACTGTAACAGTGGTGTTGAATGGAGCGAATTGCTGTTAATCATGATGTCATTTGAGGATGGGAACGAGTTGCCTTAAGATGTTAACGTACAGTTGACTTGGTCGACCCGAGATACACACGCGATGAGCGCCCTTAAACCACACACTCTCAACGACCGGTCCCGTTTCTTATCTGACATCCCTATAATTCAGGCTTTCCTCTCATATACCACGCTCTTTTTTCTATTCCTTATATGTCATCATGTCCAAGACTTCTCATAAACACACCTCCTCCGTCGTCCAAAACCATAAGGCTCACCTTGCTTCTGCCTACAACGAACTCGGCAAGGAACTTTCCTCTACAAAGATCAAAGTAGTGGGGAACTACACCCTTGGTAAAGTCATAGGTGAAGGTAAATATTCTCTACTGTTTCTTCCCCGAATCCTCCCATACCCACACCACCTAGGGGCATATGGAAAAGTCCGCTTGGGCACACACCGGCTCACCTCCACGCGCGTTGCCGTCAAGCAAATACCCAAGGCCCTTTCTACCACCCTCACTCGAGAAATTCATCATCATCGCCAACTCCATCACCCCCACGTTACCCAGTTATATGAAGTAATTGCGACCGAGAACTCTATATGGCTGGTCACGGAATTATGCTCGGGAGGCGAACTATTTGACTACCTTACGGAAAAAGGCAGGATATCGGAACGAGAAGCCCGCCACATCTTCGGTCAGATATGTTTGGCAGTAAACTATTTGCACGAGAAAGGCATCGTGCACCGTGACCTCAAGTTAGAGAACGTCTTGCTGGATGAACGCTGTCGGATCAAACTAGGAGACTTTGGCTTCACCCGTGAGTTCGATCGAGGGGCATACTTGGAGACGTACTGTGGCACGACAGGTTATGCCGCGCCAGAAATGTTGCAGGGAAAGAGGTATCTCGGACCAGGTAATTTGTTCATTACTACGTTACTTGACACTGCTGACCTCTCCACAGAGGTGGATGTCTGGTCCCTTGGCGTCATTCTCTACTGTCTTTTGACTGGGGGACTACCCTTCGACGATGACGACGAGTCGGTTATGAGGGCGATGGTCATCAAGGGGGAGTTCGAGGATCCTGAATGGTTATCTGATGGTCCGTTTCTCTTCCTTCTCTATGCAGTCGTCCTCTAAACTTCTACTAGATGTACGCGACTTGATTCGTAAGATACTACACAAGGACCCCGTCAAACGCATCACAATCCCTCAAATTCTGACTCATCCCTGGTTCACAACCCCGTCTTCCTCCGTTGTTGGCAAGACCAACTCCTCTAGCCATGCGGCTGTCGTTCCGCAGCCAATTCAGGCCCAGCCATCCTCTGCGACCTCGGAGTCATCCGCGACTTCCGAGTCTTCATTCCGCTCTGCATCGTCGGAGCTTGACGCCTCTTCTGCAACGACGCCGGACGACGTTTCTCACGAATCAGTATCCGAAGAGAATCCACAAATACATCGCCACCCCAGCCAGTCCACCATACGTAGGCCAGCCAAGAGTGAAGGCAAGAGGCAATCACATCCGGAGACAGTAATAGAAGAGGATATTGCACATTCAGTCTCTCAGCCATCGTCCACTTCTCGATGTTCTAGTATCAAAGAGCCCCCTGCATTCCCCGCGCGTACGCCTGTACGGACAAAGCGACGTTCTGTCTCTTCGAACCTCTCGGATCCATCCTCTCCTGCCACCGAACAGCTTCTGCCCTCATTTCCTCCACAAGATTTCGCGTCACTTCTGAATAGCCCCGCTCCCATCATATTTGGGACGAAGTTCGAGCGTGAGCTACTCAATAGTCTGAGTTCCCTCGGCTTCGAGACCGGCCAAATTGTGCATTCTGTTTTAAGTGATGCATGTGACGCAGCTAGTGCCATCTGGTGGATGCTGATGCGACGTGCTGAACGCAAAGCAATAGAAGAGGGGAGCGGTCGCTCTACTCACCGTCTTCAAGAGCATGATTCTCAAAATGTGGATGCAGATGCACGCGGGAGTGTGGAGCGGAAGCGCCCATCCGGCAGCGGGACAACCGAACCCGATACACCCTCAACCGTCCGCGCCGATCCCCAACCTTTACTTTCCGCTCACTCCGCCCCGGAACTCGCTTTTATTCCTCCAACGCCCACATCTACGGTTCGTTCACGCACCTCTGCTAAGACTCCTCCCCGTGTCCCGTCTCCAACCCATGCTCTCTTATCACCAACATCTTCCACTACGGACTCACAACCTCGGTCCCACCCATCAACTCCAGGTGGAAATGCCAAGGAGAAAGATAGAGAAAAGGATAAGGAAAGTTCGAAGGGGAAGCGCGACGCGAAGATGCGTTCCGGCAGCGTCAGCATTATGCAGCGAGCCACCACAGCTCTTGAGGCTGCAGGCTTAGTTCGAAAGAAGTCTGCGGAGGGCGTAAAGGATGACAGGTCAAGGGAACGAGACGGCGACAAACGCAGTGGCACGAGCGACGAACCTCGCCAGTCGCACGGGTCAGGAAAGCTTGTCAAATCTCCTCCCCCACGAGACACTCCTGCACCCGGTACAACGACTCCAGATCAGGAAGTTGTTGCAAATCCCGCGGCTCCAAATTCTCCTTGGGTTCTTGCGAGGTTGAGCAACTACTCTCCTCCAGAAATTTCCCCAACACCGTCACCTGGAGATACGATTACTTCATTGCCCCAGATTTCTCCAAAGGAAGGGGGCCAACATCGAAATCGTGCGAGTCTGCTGTCCGCATTCAGAACGTGGTTCAATGAAGATCGAAGGCGCAAACGCAAGTCCGCTGCAACTGGAACGGCAAATGCGAATTTCGCGCATGGGGTTGACCCACGTACCCAGTCAACGTCTGGCGCCGGACGCAACTCTGTCAAAGCAAAGCGACGGACTAGTGTTGGGGCTGGAACATCACTTAAGGGCCATCGGGCAAAGGGTCCCTCTGTATCCTCCCGCAGGTCCAGCAGTGTCAACTCTCGACGTTCGTCCACTGCATCCATGGCACAAGTCACGATGGAGTCGCCACAGTTTGCCTTTGAGCATATGATTACGATGTCAAGACAACGGAGCGACCCGTCTCGTCGCTCTTTTGGCAGCAGAACACCGAACTCGGAGCGCGGGGAACCGAACTCATCCCGTCCGTCGTCTGTACACAGCTTCATCGTTGGGAAGCCAAGACATCGCAAATCGCCTTCTGTGAGCTCTGCGGGCTCACTTCAAGTTGGGCGCACCACTTCTCCCTACCATCGAAGAGCGGGCTCTGGTTCCTCCACGCGAGTGGTGCGCTCACCTGCTCAGACCGCGCCGCGGGCGGTGCACCTACGTTCCAACTCTACCACATCTTCTAACCACTCACTACCTTCCTCGAGGCACGGCTCATTCTATGAGCAATCGGAAAGCGAAGCACAGCGGACGGGTTCCCCATTCCGCCCTCACTCGCGTAGTACAATAGACGAGACCCCCCGGCGAGGTCAGGCTCACGGCAACACCACTTTTGTTGCCCAGAAACGTCAAACGCCCTTCCAGCCTCCTTTATTAACAGGTTCCAACAGCACATCGAGCCGCTCCAGCTGGAAGAAGTCGTGGGGCCTCGAACCTCCGGGTTGGCAGACACGGACAGCGCGTCTACCTGTTGAGGTATTGTCAATATCACCTGTAACAGATACCACTGTACTACGTGATGTGATCACTGGGAGGCCATCGCTCAGCCCTGAAGACGAAGACGATTGGGTGGACGTGGATGACGAACCTGGCTACATGGGTGGAGTTGGCCAGACTCCCGCCACTGCGTCGTCATTCTTTAGCACCAGTAGTGGTCCATCACCAGTCGACCCTACCTTTGGCGGCTATCCTATTGGGGAAAATCCTGTCATGTTCCCTGTTTTGTCCCGCGTGCCCAACTCTGCACGCCCACAAAAAGGCAAACGCGCCGGTAAAATTCCTTCCAACCGTATAAAGCCCGGTACACCACCAATCGGGCGAATATCCCCTCTTCCGAGCGAAATCAGCCTTGATGGTATGCCTGAAGCACGTGGCGGGCGAAGGCAGCTGCCAAATGCTCGACCAGGGCCTGCGTTCAAGCACGCAATACAGGAGGAGGACGAGGATGAAGGAGAAGAATGATCTGCATCATACTTTTTTCTGCTCTACGCACGTTCATAAATGACCCTATGCTCCATCCCTAGATGACGCATGTTCTTGATATGGTATTTCTCTCTCTCTGTCTCTCTCTCTGTCTCTCTCTTGGTTTGCATTACTTGGTCAGCTGGAAACTGCTTTGCCTCATTTTTTCATTCTATTGTTTCGTTGATTGATCATGCTCTCGGTTATGTGCTAGCTTACGTTCCATGGACCGGGTACTAACGCGACGACCATGTAGTTATTTATATGGACACTGTACAACTAGACACTGGACACCTTGACACCTTGTAGCGCGCGTCACGAGACGTGTGACTGACGCGCTCGTCACGGCACCCCGCGTCCGGACGCGACGGTCAAATGACAATCACCCTTCTTTCCTTTGGTCTCCTGTCTGAGGATGTCTCGCCGTTTAAACACCAGATCCCGTGCATCTTCTCGTGGCTTTAGGAATGGCGGATCATTTAGAGGAAGTCGTGGCCGTGGTCGAGGCGGTTCAAGTGCTACGCGACCCGATGCGACACCTAGACAAGATGACGAAGGTACCAGGCTAGCAGAACGATTCGAGCAAGTTCAGATATATGACGACATTGACGAAAAGATTGGATTTGCCCGGATTCAAGAAGGGTCTAAGAAGGAAGGCTGGCTAGTGAACATGCATCCAGTTGAGTGCACCTTTCGACCTAATGCCTGCGGATATGCGTCGGCCCCGCGTATGGGTTCATGGGGTCTTTCGTCTGAGACAAGGCCACCTGCCTATGTTTCTGTCGCACCATGTCGTACTGACAAAGCTCTGTATTAGACGATCGTGAAAGACCCTGACTGGCCAGGCGGCCGAGCTGCAGTCGATTATTACTTTATCCAAGAGGACGGGGGGATGTTTAAGTGTACAATGAATTCCGAACCGTACTTTTGGATTTCATGCGTGGTATGTTGCCCTTTTAGCACTGTCTTCCATCATTTGCGAGCTGCTCCAACAGGTCGGGATGGAAACCATCGTCGAGGAATGGCTCATCAAGAAATATGAAGGCGTCATTTACCGCATTGTCCGGGAGAGGAAAGAGGATCTTAAGATGCCTAACCACCTCCTTGGTCATCGACGCCTTCTCCTACAGCTGTGCTTCCGGAACGTCACGGACCTTCTCACAGTTCGACGCGATCTCATGCCCCTCGCCTTGGCCAACAGCGCAAAACGTAGTGCTATCGATGCATACGCTGAGGTTGTCAATGCAACTGAAGGCTCCCACATGAATACCGACAGCGCGTGGGGTGCCGAGGCCGGTCCATCTTCCGCGCGCGACAAGGATCCACGAGATGCCATTATTGACATCCGCGAGTTCGATGTGCCTTACTATCTGCGGGTGGCGATAGACAACGAAATTCGTGTGGGACTGTGGTACACGGTCACGTTTAATGCGGGTCAACCCACCCTCACACAACTTACGGAACGCGTCAAGCGTCCCGACCCAGTAGTCATGGCGTACGATATTGAGACAACAAAGGCACCTTTGAAGTTTCCCGATCAAGCTATAGACCAAGTCATGATGATCTCATACATGGTCGATGGCCAAGGCTATCTCATCACGAATCGCGAGATTGTGAGCGAGGATATCGACGACTTTGAATATACGCCCAAGGAAGGCTATGAGGGACCCTTCATCGTGTTTAATGAACCGGATGAGGTCAGCTTGGCCTTTCCAAGGAGTCACTAGCGTGAACTCACCATTTCTCTAGGCGTCCACAATCAATCGCTTCTTTCAGCACATCCAGGAGGTTAAGCCCACTGTCATGGCTACGTTTAACGGCGACTTCTTCGATTTTCCTTTCTTGTACGCTCGCGCAAAGGCTCACGACATCGACATGTTTCTGGAGATGGGCTTTGCCAAAGACTCGGAAGATGAATACAAGAGTCGATGCTGCGTACACATGGACTGTTTCCGTTGGGTAAAACGCGATTCCTACCTACCACAAGGTAGCCAGGGCTTGAAGGCGGTCACTGTGGCCAAACTCGGTTATAACCCAATCGAACTCGACCCTGAACTCATGACACCGTATGGTCTTCCTTGCTATGTGTCGTTTTATTCCTGACTTGGATATTCGAACAGGTATGCGATGGAGCAACCACAGACGCTGGCTCAATACTCCGTCTCCGATGCCGTTGCGACATATTATCTATACATGAAATACGTCCACCCTTTCATCTTTTCATTGTGTAACATCATTCCACTATGCCCCGACGAAGTCCTCAGGAAGGGAAGTGGGACGTTGTGCGAGACTCTGCTGATGGTGCGACGTTTTAAGTCGAATTGGTTTTACTTTACTGCCGTGTTAATACTATCTTTAGGTGGAGGCTTTCCGCGGACATATCATTATGCCAAATCGACACGAGGAAGAGTACGGCAACATGTACGAAGGCCACCTCCTGGCATCTGAGACATACGTCGGTGGTCATGTCGAAGCCCTCGAGGCGGGCGTATTCCGTAGTGACATTGACACTCATTTCAAGATCGTTCCTTCTGCAGCGCAAAAGGTATTTCCTTTTCTTCTCTGACCGAAGCTTCCTAACCTTCGGCGCAGTTGATTGACGAAGTCGACGCTGCGCTTATGTTCTGTATCACGGAGGAATTTAAAATACCTCTTGAAGACGTTACTAACTATGATGCGGTGAAGGCCGAGATCCAAGCTGCTCTTGAACAACTCCGGGATAACCCATTACGGACCGACAAACCCTTAATTTATCACCTGGACGTCGCCGCGATGTACCCCAATATCATGTTGTCAAATCGCCTGCAACCTGACTCCGTAGTGGACGAGTCGGTCTGTGCCGTCTGCGACTTTAACAGACCGGGGAAAAGCTGCGATAGGCGGTTGACATGGGCCTGGAGGGGCGAATTCTTCCCAGCCCGACGCGACGAGTACAACATGATACGACACGCACTTAACCAGGAGACCTTCCCCCCAAAACGTCCTGGGGGCCCTCCAAGACGATTCCCCGACTTGACTCCGGCGGAACAGACCGCCCTCACGCACAAGCGACTCGGTGACTATTCGCGAAAAGTATACAAGAAGATGAGGGACACCAAGGTCGAGAACCGGGAGACGATCATCTGTCAGCGCGAAAATCCATTCTACGTGGACACCGTGCGCAGGTTCCGCGATCGCCGTTACGAGTACAAAGGTCTTCATAAAACGTGGAAGAAGAACCTCGACGCCATCCTGGCTGAAGGAAGGCCGCTTGCAGAGGTCGACGAAGCAAGAAAGCTTATAGTCGTCTACGACTCGCTGCAGCTAGCTCACAAATGCATTCTGAACTCTTTCTATGGTTACGTGATGCGCAAGGGTGCACGCTGGCATTCGATGGAGATGGCTGGGGTGACTTGCTTGACTGGTGCAACAATCATCCAAATGGCTCGGCAGCTCGTGGAACAGATCGGCCGCCCACTGGAGCTTGATACAGATGGGATTTGGTGCATGCTTCCTGGCGTATTCCCGGAGAACTTCAAGTTTCAACTGAAGAACGGAAAATCAATCCCGTTCACCTACCCATGTACGATGCTGAATCATCTCGTCTACGACAAGTTCACAAATCATCAATACCATGATCTTGACCCGGAGACTGGAGATTACAAGGTGCATAGCGAAAACTCTATCTTCTTCGAGCTGGACGGTCCATACAAGGCGATGATTCTACCTTCGTCCAAGGAGGAGGACAAATTGTTGAAGAAGCGCTACGCCGTCTTCAATGACGATGGGTCATTGGCCGAGTTGAAAGGGTTTGAGGTGAAGCGTCGTGGCGAACTTCAGCTTATCAAGATCTTCCAGTCTCAAATCTTCGAGAAATTCCTTCTCGGAACGACGACAGAAGAATGCTATGCAGCAGTCGCAGAGGTTGCAGATCGCTGGCTTGACGTTCTATTCAGCAAAGCGGCGGACCTTTCGGACGAGGAACTCGTCGAGCTTATCGCCGAAAATAGGAGCATGTCGAAAACCCTGGCAGAGTACGGGGGACAGAAGTCGACATCGATCAGCACTGCGAAGCGGCTTGCGGAATTCTTGGGAGACGAGATGGTCAAGGACAAAGGTCTAGCCTGCAAGTTTGTCATTTCCGCGCAGCCAGCTGGCGCTCCTGTCACCGAACGAGCTGTCCCTGTCGCCATATTTTCTGCGGACGAGAGCGTGAAAACGACTTACCTGCGGAAGTGGTTGAGGAACAACGGCCTCACCAACTTTGATCTGCGATCCATCCTCGATTGGGAGTATTATATCGAGCGGCTAGGCTCCGTCATCCAAAAGTTGATCACAATCCCCGCTGCAATGCAGAAGGTGGCAAATCCCGTTCCCCGAATCCATCACCCAGATTGGTTGCATAAACGAGTAGCCGCCCTCGATGACAAGTTCCACCAACATAAAATGACCGATTTTTTCAAACCGGGCACTCCTGGAGCAAGTACTACCCAGCCAGTGGACATTGAGGACATCGGAGACCCGGACGGAAGCTCAGTTCGCCGTCGCATCGCAGTCGTTAACCACAAGCCACGGAAAAAAGTAGCGCCTGCGGGTGACAAAACAGACGACATTTCTACCAAGCCTCTACCAGATCCTTCTCGCAACTACTCCGCGTGGATTAAGGCTATGCGACCTCGTTGGAGGCACCGACGTACCATGCGCACCGTCAATGCGGATTCGACGACGGTCCCATCTATGTTCCGTGGAATAACAAAGTCCAAGGCTATGTCCCGCTGGGATATTGTACAGCTGCGTCCCACACGCTCGCCCGGGCGGTACGACCTCTGGCTTAGCGTTGATGGAGAGCTCGTCTCAATACCACTCCGTATCCCGCGCGAGTTTTACCTCCATCTGCGAGTGGACCTGCCAGACAGTCTCTTCCGATCTGACCTTTATGTGTGGGAGAAAGTCACGCGAAGCTTGCCTCGTAACATACCTTGTACGAACCTTTACAAGGTCACTACCCGCGAGGACGTATATCAAGAAAACCAGGAGCATTTCGTGGACCTCACAAACCACCCAAATGTCGATGGGATATTCGAGCTGCAGGTAACGAATGAATCTAGGTCGAAGCTCTAAGTTGTTACTCATCTTGACTACGGTGACAGGTACCTTTAGCCATCCGCGGCATCCTGAAGCTTGGAAAGACGTGCACAGCAGCGGAAAATGGAATCACTCTCAACCGCGCTGGAGTAACAGGACTGGAGATCAACCAATTAGAAATGGGGAGCCCTTCCCCACGCTCGCGATACCTGGATGAAGGCAAAGCAGGAAAATATATCTTCCTTTACCACGCTTGTTCGGTCAATGCCCCCATCCATGTCTTCGCGCTCTTCTTACCGACGTCTAACGTGAAACTGCATCTCGTCGATCCTGCAACTCGACGACAGCCAATCTCTCGACTCCGAGAAGTCTATAGCGATCTACGGCAGCAACAGCACTCGACGCATGGAAGATGCATCTCAATAGATTATCCCGAGTCCCGCGAATTCAGCCCGACATATCACACAAGTGACTCAGCAGCTTTGAAAGCCATTTCACGCGAACTTGGATTGTTAGAAAACCAGAACTTTACGATCATCATTTCTTCCATGAAGGATCAGGCGTACTTTAGCCGCTCAGTGCACAGGCTCACGAGATTCCCAATCCTTTGCATGTCTAAAGCAAAGGCTCCTCACAGCTTGGACGTCTTCCCGTGGCAGACAAATGTCGCGCAGAAAATGTGTCAACGTTATCTTTCCCTTGGTTCGTGGATCGACCGCATGACAGCACTTGCTGAATATTATGACGTACCTATCGGCCACATCGACGGAGACCAACCTCTACTCCTCTCGGACGTGGTCTTTGCCAGGCGACTCATAAGCCAAGATATGGTCTTGTGGTGGTCACCAAGTGGTCGGCCAGATCTTGGCGGACTGGAGGACGATACGCGGCCAGTTGAGGAGTTGCCTAACACCGAATTTATCACCCCTGGTTGCTATTCGAATGTATGCCTGGAGGTGACTGTACGCAACCTCTCCGTAAATTCTGTGCTTCATGCAATGGCCGTCCACGAGCTGGAGGGCAGCGGTGGGACGACCGCATTTGACTCGGTATCACATACAATTGAGGAGTTTGCTGACGGAGAAGTGCAACGTGACCTGACCCTTGGTGAATCTAATGTGTCCCCGCAAACATTTGGAATCATCAAGTCCATGGTAAGAGCGTGGCTGCTGGACAAGGTCCGTTATGGCTTCGAAAGTCCGGCGACGCTCGCAATCGATCACTTCTGGCGGTGGATCAGCTCAAAGGCTTCTCACATGTACGACCCCAGTATTCATCGATTCGTGCACAGCCTCATGCGGAAGATTTTCATCCAACTCCTCGCCGAATTCAAACGCCTCGGTTCGCAAGTAATATATGCAGACTTCAGCCGGCTTTTGCTCGTTACCTCAAAACCTCCGGGAACAGCCCACGCCTACGCAACGTACATCACGACTGCGGTGACATCGAACGAACTATTCCAGCACATATATCTGAACACGGAACGTTTCTATGACTTTTTACTATTCATGGATCAAGCCAATGCAGGCGGCGTTATATGTGAAGATCCACTCTCTGCTGACCCACCAGAGGAACTGGTCGTCGAGATGCGTTGGAATATCCAACGTTTCCTACCGCCCTCAATTCAAGGCGAGTTTTCGAATCTCGTCCGTTACTTCCTCCTCGAGATGTACAAAGCCGCCCAAAAGGAAGACCAACGCGCCCCATTACGTGTCCTCGCCAACGGCGCTCCAGACGCGACGCAACGAGATGCCAACAAAATCCGCGAGCGCGACGCGGTCCGGGACTTTGTCTCGCGACGTCTGACGAGGAAGCTATTTCGTGCGATCGAAAACGTTCAGTCACGGGTGCGCGCTGCCGTCGGCGACCCTGCCGAGGCCGAAGGGCTTTCTTTCCCCTT
>Ga0307509_10003533_pt1 | contig 23554 bp, 19 predicted proteins | sample 10_EM_MG_FD_202245 | JGI IMG/M metagenome (GOLD analysis project Ga0307509, IMG submission 202245) | Populus trichocarpa ectomycorrhiza microbial communities from riparian zone in the Pacific Northwest, United States - 10_EM | ecosystem: Host-associated > Plants > Roots > Unclassified | place... | reverse complement strand
AACAAGATAATAAGAAGATAGTCAAAAAACAATTGTTTGGTGATCATTGTGGGAATGTGCGGGGTAAACTATATTTTATTCTAATCACCTGTCACATGATTTCCAACAGATCTATATATAGTGGAGTAATCGATCATGATTGAGATTTCATCGAGCATACTCAATCATAGTCGATCATGATCGAGCACTACCTATGATCGATCATGATCGAGTTTTCATCGATCATACTCAATCATAGTCGATCATGATCGAGCACTACCTATGATCGATCAAATCGATCAGATCACGGCTTGAATGATCGATCACTCTGTGATCGAGGGCCATGCATGATCGAGGTAATCGATCACCGAGTAGTCGAGCAAAACTCGATCATGATCTGATCGTGCCCATCACTACGCCAACCCGTCACTATGGTTGCTTGCTAGTAAAACCTACTCGCCCTGACATGTGTTATTTATCGGGAATGTTTTTCTTCAAGGAAACAATTCCCATGACAACCTAAAGAGACGTATCTTCGATCCTACCTATGACACGGTCGGAGTTGAGAACGCAAGAGATCCCGCTAAGACTGTAATTTCTATCGTGTAGGAAAGCACACCAGCTGTTGCTATGTCAAGAGCGTCGAGATCAGAATGTCAGAAGAGAAGGAGATTCTCATTGGGCCCCAACAACCACCTCATTACGCTCTTTCCAACCCCTTCGAGAACGCGATGAGCTCAACACCCAAGCTCTTCCCGATGCTTTAATATCCGCCGTCTCTTCCAAGCAAGACTTCCCCACGCAATCGCTTCAATGACATTCACTCGTTAGGCATCTTTCTACTGTCGGGAAGAGTCTCCAAAGATTGGTGGTATTGGTATGGTTCGTGCTAGACATTAACCTTTTTGGCTGCTCACCACACATAAGGAAATAGTTCCTGGGTTACGATCACAACTGCTACGACCTGTTCAGACTCAAATCACTTTGAGGGAGTTTCATCACGTTAGAGTCCTACTACTGTTGAGACTCTCGTTGCAAAAGCTGCTTTGCTACTCTTTGATGCCTACGCAGCGCGGCCCACATGAGGGCGGTATGGCCATGTTCGGTGTCGGCAATGTTTGGATCGATATCCTCTCTCTCCAATACGAACTTTAGTACCCCCTGGCTCTCACCCTCAGCACCCCACCAGAATCGCCCTCTGCCATATTTGGTGTCAGCACTGTTGGAATTCATATTCTCTCGTTCCAGTGGCACCTCTACAACTCCCTTATGCCCACGATCGACAATCCATAGGAGTGGTGTTACACTATATTTGGTTCATGCGGTCATGGGATTGATATCTCCTCTTCAAAATAGTAACTTCACTACCTCCTCATGTCCAGATATCGCAGCCCACACGAGTGGTGTTCGACTGTGTTCGGTGTCCACAATGTTCGGATTGATATCCTCTCGCTCCAAGATAAGCCTTACAACCCCCTCATGTCCACCTCTCGCAGCCCATACGAGTGGCGTTCGGCCATGTTCTGTGTCCGCAATGTTCTGATTGACATCTGCTCGTTTCAGTAGCAACCTTACTATTTCCGCATGCCCGGCCCACTCAGCCCGCCCCTGTGGGGTCCAGCGAAATCCGGTATTCAGAATGTTGGGGTCGATATCCTCTCGTCCCAATAGCCATTTTATGGCTCCCTCATTCCGGCTTCCCGCAGCCCACAACCGTGCTGTTGAGCCATATTGGATGTGGGAAAGGTTTGTGTTGATATCCATTTGCTGTAATAGCGCCTTCATGATGTCTTGCGCTCCTACAGCTGACAATCCAAGTGCCGCTCTCCCACAAGTGCCCCTTTGGTTCATTGTATATCCAAAGTGTTTGTCGAATGTAAAGATATGCAATAGCGGTAACTGTGGTGACGATATTGGGGCTTTTATGGAAGGTGGGCGGGGATAAGAGGGGTAGGGATCCAACTGCTTAAATTACTCGGCAACCATTTCCCTCCTAAGAATCACCCCACCATATCGATGGCCGAGATATGAACACATGATTAGAGAGCACAGGGCCCATACTGTATGGAGTCGGTTTACCTTGCTATGCCTCATTAAGGTATCGATGAGAGGTACTAAAAATATCGACTGGTGGGGTAAACGGGGGCCTTGAGTAATAAGGGTTGATGAATTACCAAAGTGGGGAAGCAAAGCGGGGGAAAGGGGTAAAGCAATCGTGTGAGAAAGTATGGACATGGTGTAATCATTTTATCGAAAGGAACGGAGTATTTGGCATGGATTTTTGTATTTTCACGAGTCCCCTCGGCATACAATTGTTAGAAATGCGGGTCACCGAGTTATATGCTCTCGTTTTTGATATCCTCAATTCTTTGTGTCCAATACACTTCTCAGTTAATGGTAGTATTTCGACCGAGAATTTTGTCTTTATCGAGCATATGAGGGATGGATTCCCCCTCCATCCAAGTAGACTACCAGTATTACTCAGATCCCCGGTTTTCCCTACAAGTTCTTATTTTGGTGTCTCTCATCCACGGGCTTTTCACCCACTTAGATTCTCCGGGGAACCATAGCCAAACTTTGAGCAACAAGGACTACCACTACAGCCACCTCAGTCGTCTGCGACAACCGCGAATTGTCTTCTCATGTACTCAACCACTAAACCACCTTAGGAACCAGCCCAAGAGAGCCGCTGCGAGACCTTTCAAATCCAACAACCAAAAAGGAGTCTGTCCAGATGTATGGGCAATACAAAATAAGCCAAACAACTGAACTCTACAAGTTATGTTTTGGAGATTTATTCCGGCCGACCATGTAATTACTCGGTTAGCATTTATTTTCACACGCCTCTGCATATACTATAGATTCTAGGTAATCAGGGTTACGGTTCGGTTCTAAAGTGTCTTTTACCATCTTACTATTCGTGTAACTGGGCTCCTGAACTTATGTCATTTACTAAAACACCCGGAGATAAGCTATACCCTGATAGGAAATAGCAAAGCAAACTACCGCATTAACTGGCGAGGACCGCCTAGCGCTAGTACATCTATTTAGAGTGTGATGCAGTAGTGCAATTGCCAAGAAGCTAGAGACATATAAAAAAGAGGGTTCGGCTTTAGCTATAACTTTATTCCGTACATGAATCCAATTCTGCCCCACTTGAGATAGCTCTATGATGCTCCTCCTCCAAAACCAAGACCGCCTTTCCTTCATCTAACAAACCCAATTGCCAGTTCCCGACTTGAAATTCCTCCTTAGAGATACCTTTTACAGACAACTCATCATCACAGGAGCCGTCGATCGGGAGTGACAATCCTACTTTCCGGAAGGAATTGACTACAACTTCTCTTTTCTCGGTAGAAAAGGTGTGCCATGCCTCTGCCACACATCTTTGAACTAATACCCGTCGATCCTCCACAGCACTAGTCCTTGTAGACTCCCTTAAATCCTCACTATGCTGTATCTCATACTGGTCCAAGGCTTCTTCTGTAAGGCTTCGTAGAATATCTTTAACAGGCTTGTTAATAGCAATATCAAGTGGCTGTAAAAGCCCAGTGCATCCAGGAGGGATGAGGGAGGGAATAATATTGTGTGACTGTAGAGTGGATAAAAGGAGCTTCGTTTTGTGAAATTTGGCCACGTCCATTGCGAGAAGCCTTGGTCCAGGGGGTAGGTTAGGCACAAGCATATTGGCGATCCAATTGACAAGTACGGCCTCATTTGCATGTGCATTCGGATTGAAAATGACTTGAACTCGAGGATCGTAACGGCTGTATTCAGCAGTTCTTCTTTGGATATCAGTGGGTCGAGTAAGGTTGTCAGATCCTTTAAAAATAATTAAAGGTTGTACCCGCATCACTCCATCAGCAAACACACAGAACATGATAGTGGCTTGTCTTTTGTCCCAGCCACTTCGAGTTGCTTTCACCTGAACCGTGGTACTCCCCTTATCAGCGTAGGTTTGGCCTCCAAGGAACTCAAAGGGGAGTGGTGTTTCGTCCATGTTGCAAATTGAAGAGAGTAAATATCGACCCACCACTCGCTGACCATCCAGTCCTGGTCGAACCTGCGAATTACGGCGATTAAATTGGGCCCACTTTACACAGATGCTGATATAGTCAGAGGGGATCTTTTGCGATTTGTTGGTGGTAAGCCGGATAGAGATCTGATGCCGTGCTAGGAACCCCGCAAACCACCCATTACTAAAAACAAAACTGCTCACATCCTCCTCTGGATATGCTGCAATGAAAGACTTTATTGCAATCTTTCTCAACCATCCCCTCCTGACAGCTTTTCGCTCCTCTCTTCTCTTTTGGTATTCAGCATAAAGCAGCTTCTCCATCTCCGGCCACCGACCAACACCTATTTTTCCTTCTCCTTTTCTTCCACCTCTTTGGTGTTTCTTTTTATTTACAATACTCTCCATGGCAGACTCAGACTTCCAGGTACGGATCGTGGATTCAGGTACAAGAAAGCGGGCAGAAACTTCCTTCTGGGTTGGAGGCCGAAAGGTGGTTGGTCCGATAGCTATCTTGTGATGCATCCAATAGGATAGCACTTCTAACTTAAACTCGCGTGTATAGGAACTGTGGATCTCTTTTCTAGGCGGGTGGACTTTTCTTGGCTTTTGGATAATTGGTACAGAGGTGGTACCCGGTCGATGGCTGGATCGTCGAACCGCTTCTCTCTGATTGTCTTCGGTCGACATTGTCCACAGATTAGTAAGTCTAACTCTTTATTAGTTTTAAGACTTATCGTTCAGGATACTCATTAAACTTACCTATTTTCTGTCTTAAGCTTATCCAGCTCTCTTAAAAGAAATCCTAATGCTCGCGACATTCAGAGTGATGTTCTTTTAAACACCTCAACCGCTTACGCCATTGCTATGAAACACATTTTTCACCTCACTAACATCAATTACCCTTAGCTGCACTTTAAACCAACCTACTAGCGCCAGGCGGTCCTCGCCAGTTAATGCGGTACCTCCATGAGGACACCAGGCTTGTGCTTTCTGATTTTGAGTGCATATATTGGGTGTCGATGCAGTGGGGTATTGCTTCGGAAGAGAATAATTGTCTTGTAATTTAACCGTTGGGGCTGTGCTCCTCCTTCCATAAAAGCCCAATATTACTACCATAGTTACCGCTATAGCATACCTTTATTAGTCCGACACTTTAGATATTTTAAAAATTCTATTAAAAAAAGTAAGAGGATACCAACCGCTACATTGCAGATGCAAAATATGGCTCGGCAGCATGCTTGTAGTCTGCCAGGAGACGGCATGAGGGAACCAGCACTTCGGACACTTAATTTTGAGGAAATCAGGTAGGCAGGTCGAGTCAGCCGGGTATGCCGGGCACACCGAAATAGTAAGGTTTCCATTCAAACAAGTGGATATTAATCCCGACGTTGTGGACACCGAACATAGTGAAACTCTACATGTGTGGGCTGTGATTTATGGTCATGAGGGGGTAGTGAAGTTGCTATTGGGGAGGGAAGATTTCAATCTCATGACTGCAGGCACTAAATATTGTCTGATACCACTCCTGTAGGTTGATGACCTTTGGAATGAGGAAGTTGTAGAGGTACTATTGGAACGAGGGGAATATCAATCCGAGCACCACCGGACACCAAATATGGCAAAGCGCCATTCTGGTGCGTCGCTAAGCGTGGGCGTCAGGAGTAATAAAATTCCTTTCGGAGCAAGGTGATATCCATCCCAAAATTGTAGACACCAAACGTGTCGGAACAGCGCATGGGTGGGCTGTGATCGGTGGATAGGCGGGGGTAGTAATGTTGATATTTCAATGTGTGATTATCTAGCCCAAAATCGCCGACACCAGGGGTGGCTTAACTCCCTCGTGCTGTCTGCGCAGCCAATGAATGAGGGAGTGCTGCAGTTGATATGACATTAGAACGAGAGAATCTGAATCCTCGAATACCGACCCCCTCTAGCGAAACTGCACTTGCACAGGCGCGGTTGGGCGTCTCTTCTCGCAACTTAAGCGCTCCTTCCCCATCCCGATATATCCCAAAAAAAAACATTTGTCGATAAGTGATCGAAAACTTAGTTGTCGTATTATACTTGCTTCGGCTCTCCCTTCTTGCTTTGCTATTAATCTATAAGCATACTCTTTTCCATCAAAGCATATTCCATCACCTACCCGAACCCCCCTTGGACTCATGGCTATTTCCATGACTATTAATTCCTCATTAATGCTTAACTTCTATCCCCCTCCTCTCACCTGGCTTTCTCCATTACCCCCTCCTTCGTGGCTATCCTATTAGAAATTGGAATTTAGTGATGTGGAATCGGTGTTAACCAAAATGCTACAGCTCCAGTTTTGATAAGAGAATGGAAGTCCATGCCTGAGCATGAATGTTAATTAACCGATGGAGTCCTCTAGCTGAATGCGGTGCATAATCTCTAAGTCCCCCTTCCCTCACCCCCGCTCCTTCCTTGGCAACTTTGTTCCTTCCCATTTGACATCGTTTATTCAACATAAAGTACAATCCTGCTTATTCCCTGCCCTGAGTTGAAGACCACTCCCCCGCTCCCCTCTCTGCATTACTTATATTTCATTTGCTTCAAAAGAATCTATCACTTAAAACATAAAACCCTAAAGAACAAGAAAGCAGAAAAAAACAAGTTTTGAAAAAGAAGGGCAAAACAAGGATGTAAGTCCCAAAAACAAAGAGACAGAGGCCGAGCCAAATCCACATCGACCCCCGCGATAGGCAGCAAGGGTGCACAAACAAACTGGAACTGAAACCCTACCAGCAAGCAGGACAAGTTTGCACTAGCTAACGCACTAATAATTGATCACCTAATGCTTCTGCTGCTAGTGTCCCAAGCTTAATCCACCCACCACTCTTCCCCTAGTAGATACCAGGCTTTTTATCAGTCAGCCGGTCAAATATAACACTGACCCTCATTTACTGTAGACTTCCGGGCTCACCTCTCGCACCACGAGAGCAGTTATTATTGTGATAACCGGAGAATGAGCGCCCGTCGAAGAGAGCTGGATCAACGGTGTGTCCAGCAGCATAGGTGCCTATGGTGACTCGGGGGCCTAGACATTCGTATTAGGAAAAAGAGGATGAGGTGCCATTTCTAGGGTCTGAGTGCAAGGAGGCAGGGGAAAGGGGGAGTGTACGTGAGGTATGTCCTGATAGCGTAGTAATACCAAAGAGGGGGGAAGTCAAATGGCGGGTGGGAATGGGGGGGTTTGAACGGAGGAGGAGCGAGATGGGGCTGAGGCGGGGGTGTGTTTCCCTACCTCCTGTTGTGGAGAAGAAGGACATTGACCCAATTGATGGAGTGGTGTTGATTAAAAGTCGGTGTTTGCAATTGGTTTCCGTGAGCTTCTTCTCAGGAAAGGAGGGTGACTTTATTCGAGGTTGAGGTTGGAGGTGATCCTTGTCCGAGCCGGCCATGAGCACAGTTAGACCTTTCGGCATTGGGCAGGCAGATTGAGGTTGGGACATCGATAACAGGAAGTAGGTCAAGGGTGATGCGTACCTCTCCGGTGAGGTCTATCATTTAACACCAGATTGCCCAAATCCCTCAAAAAAACAAGACACAAATTAAGCGGTTCCTTGCAATTGAACCCATATCTCCTAAGTGTGCTTACACATCCCATTAGTGTAATTCCGCTTTTTATTTTGTGTCTCACCTCTTGCCTCCGATCCTTCTGCCTGCTCCGTCTCCTCATCTTCCTTGCCTTAGTTACCAGTTTTGCCGACCTGGTTCCCCGTTTTATTTTCTTCTCCTACCACTCGCTTCTCCTTATTCTCGTTCCCCCATCCACGATACCACCGATTCATTCACCATAAGTTGTGAACGAATAAAATGCCGGACACTACAACGATTAAATGCCCGTTGTGCAAGGTTAGATTAAGTGTGAAACACCAGGTTAAACCCAGGGCCGATCATCAACCAGTATGTTCCATAGTATTGTCTTCCTTAGCATTCCCATTCACTGACATTTCAACTTAATAGGTTTCCTGGACGGGGGAAGCTTGGAAAGTAGTACGTCAGGCACTCCAGGGTGGGGCTGGCTGGGCCTTTCAGGCGGTGTGTGGTGGTTGGACACTAAAGGACTTTGAGATCCCGGTTATTCCTGAAATTATCAGGCCGCTGGTCAACCATACTATACACTATGCAATCCTTTTAATTTTACTCAGCTTTTACCACCTATGCTGTGCTTTGGTGAAAAGACACGGTTGGGGGACAGGGGGGAAAGCCGCTAGCCAGGAAGGGCCGGGTACAAGAATTGCTCTACCTGAGGCGGAAGATCCCAATGTACAGAAAGGGAGTCTGAAAGAAGAACTTGCTGCGTCGTTAACTACTGCAATCGAAGCGAAACTCCTCGCATCACTCCCGGATTCCGTCACCAATGATCTGTCCGCTGCACTCCTCAAAGCTCTTAGCCTTGGCCTACCTACCGCTATAGGTACCGCTCTCTACACCAAACTTTCTACTTCGTTGAACACCGCACTCGATAAACCTCTCTCCAAAGCACTTGAGCGGGCTCTCAAAGCTGAGCTCCCAGAGTCGCTTATCACTACGCTGAAAGCACAAGTACCCGACCCTATCGATGAAGTTCTTCAAGAAATTCTGCGCAATTCCCTCACCGAACCCCTCACCACCTCCCTCAAAAAAAAGCTCCCTGAATTAATTCAAAGCGCGCTTGATACCGTACTCGACCAAACCTTGCAGCCCTCGCAGGCATTTAATAACATCTTAAATGCCGAGCTCCCTAACTCCCTCGATCGTATTCTGGGGAAAAAGGTAGAAGACTCCCTTGACTCAGCCCTCGACAAAGTATTGCAGCAGCCCGACACACTCAATGCTGCCTTTAAAGCCGAGCTCCCCAACTCTCTCGACAGGGTTTTTGGAAAACGGCTAGTAGAGTCACTCAACACATCCCTACACAATGCGTTCCCTCCCCGTGAATCACTCACCGATATCCTGAATGCCGAGCTCCCCAACTCTCTCGACCGGATTCTTGAAAAAGTACTCTCTGACTCCATTGATGCCGCACTCAACAAAGAACAACCGTCCGGGTCAATAAGTACTGCCTTTAGTGCCGCACTTGCTAACTCTCTTAACCGGATTCTTTTAACAACCAGGTTCAGTCACCATGGATTCAGAGTTCGGATGCGGAGGCCAAGAACAGCGGACTCTCACCAGATTCTTCGCAAAAAGCTAGGTGACTCTCTTGAAGCCATCCTCAAGGAGAGGTTTCCCCAAGCACTACAATCGACTCTTGATAGCAAGTTACCACCAACCCTGAACGATTACTTGACAAAGGTCGACTGCAATCATCCTCTTACCACGATCCTGAAGACAACCGGTGGTTCCAACCCCGTCAGCCAAGGTCAAACTGGTTACTTGACGTCCGTTACCTCGTACTACCGGCCCTCTCTAATCCGCCCGGCCTCCAACCAAACAATTGCCGAGAATCCTGCACTTGCCAAGGAGCCGATGGACATACTAACTCGTGTTAAGGATCATAGGGCAAAATGGGAGTAGCCTGGTGCGGCAGATCTAATCCTCTGTAACACAAAAACCAAAAGCTTTTATTTGTACTGTGGTGGAAAAGTGGGTTACAGGGGAGAGATAATCGCGAAGGATGTGGTTGTTGTTCAACAATTGTAAATCTTTTCGTGTTTAATCTAAGACAATTAAGTGTCCGAGGATTCCTATTTAGATATGCATGATCTATATAATCTATCCGATAAAATACCCGAGGATGAGCGATAACGTGATAGGGCTCGTAAAATAAACTAGCCCTACGGGGAGAGCGTGGTGAGCTCTCATGGTGAGCTCATATCTCAGTCATCGGTGTGGCGAATGTGTAATCTACGAGAAATAATTGCGTAGTCATTTAAGCAGGAGGAACTATACCCCTCCTTTCTTCTCCCCGACTCCATAAAAGCACCAGTATCGCCACCATAGTTACCGCTACAGAATATCTATGTTTGCCGAACATTTTGGGTCTACCATGGACCAAAGGGGCACTCGCGGTAGAACCGCATCTGCAGTGGCAGCTGAACGAGGACATGAGGAAGGCGTAAAGTTGCTATTACAACCAACCGATATCAGTCCCAACACTGCTCACGGGCAATCTTGCTTGACAGCACTCTCGTTGACCGCGATGAGCTGGCAAAAGCGAGTGGTAAAGTTGCCATTGGGACAAGATGATACCAATTCCAGCTCTGTGGACACCGAATGTTGCCTAACAGGACGCTTGTGGGCTGCGGAGGGCTTGCGTGAGGGAAAGATAAAGTGGCTATTGGGGCGAGAGGATACCGATCCCAACTCCCTGGACACCGGATTTCGCTGGACACCGTGCGGGTGGGCTGAGTGGGCCGGGCATGCGAAAATAATTAGGTCGCTATCGAAACGGGCGGATATCAATCCAAACATAGCGGACACAAAACATGGCCCAACACCACTCGGGTGGGCTGCAACAGGTGGACATGAGGAGGTAGTAAAGCTTCTCTTGGAGCGAGAAGATATCAATCCGAACATTGTGGACACCGAACATGGTCGAACACCGCTCGTGTGGGCCGCGATGGGTGGACATGAGGGGGTAGTAAAGTTGTTATTGGAACGAGAGGATATTAATCCAAATATTGTAGATACCGAACACGGTAGAACGCCACTGGTGTGGGCTGCGGTAAATGGACATGAGGGGGTAGTAAAGTCGCTATTGCAACAAGAGGATATCAATCTCATGACTGCAGGCACCAAATATAATATAACACCACTCCTGTGGGTTGTTGATCGTGGGCATGAGGGAGTTGTAGAGCTGCTATTGGAACGAGAGGATATGAATTCCAACAGTGCGGACACCAAATATGGCAGGGGGCGATTCTGGTGTGTGGCTGAGAGTGCACACCAGGGATTACTAAAGTTCGTATTGGAACGAGATAATATCGACCCCAACATGGCCGACACAGAACATGGCCGAACAGCTCTCGGGTGGGCTGCGCTGAGCGGGCATCAGGGCGTAGTAAAGCTGCTATTGGAACGAGAGGATATCAATCCCAACGTGGCAGACACCGAACCTGGTCGAACGCCACTTGTGTGGGCTACGATTGGTGGACATAAGAGAGTGGTGAAGTTGCTATTGCGACACGAAGATATCAATCCAAGTGCTACTGACACCGAACATGGTCGAACACCACTGCTGTGGGCTTCTGACCTCGGGCGTGAGGAAGTCGTAAAGTTGTTATTGCAACGCAAGGATATCAATCCCAACGTCACAGACACCGAACATGGTCGAACGCCACTTGTGTGGGCTGCGATTGGTGGACATAAGGGAGTGGTGAAGTTGTTATTGCAACGCGAGGACATAAATCCCAATGTTACCGACACCCAACATGGTCGAACAGCACTGCTGTGGGCTGTGGACCGTGGGAATGAGGAAGTCGTAAAGTTGCTATTGCAATGCAAGGATATCAATCCTATCATCGCGGACGGTAAATATGGTCGAAGGCCACTCGAGTGGGCTGCGATTGGTGGACATGTGGGAGTGGTGAAACTGCTATTGCAACGCGAGAATATCAATCTCAATGTTACCGACAGTAAACATGGTCGAACACCACTGCTGTGGGATACAGACCGTGGGCGTGAGGAAGTCGTAAAGTTGCTATTAAAACGCAAGCATATCAATCCCACCGTCACAGACACCGAACATAGTCGAACACCACTCATGTGGGCTGCAATTAGTGGACATGTGGGAGTGGTGAAGCTGCTATTGCAATACGAGGATATCAATCTCAATGTTACCGACAGTAAACATGGTCGAACACCACTGCTGTGGGCTTCGGACCTCGGGCATGAGGAAGTCGTAAAGTTGTTATTGCAACGCAAGGATATCAATCCCAACGTCGCAGACACCGAACATGGTCGAACGCCACTTGTGTGGGCTGCGATTGGTGAACATAAGGGAGTGGTGAAGTTGTTATTGCAACGCGAGGACATAAATCCCAATGTTACCGACACCCAACATGGTCGGACAGCACTGCTGTGGGCTGTGGACCGTGGGAATGAGGAAGTCGTAAAGTTGCTATTGCAATGCAAGGATATCAATCCTATCATCGCGGACGGTAAATATGGTCGAAGGCCACTCGAGTGGGCTACGATTGGTGGACATGCGGGGGTTGTGAAGTTGCTATTGCAACACCAGGATATAAATCCCAATGTTAAGGAGACTCAACATGGTCGAACACCACTGCTGTGCGCTATAGACTGCGCGCAGGAGGAAGTCGTAAAGTTGCTATTACAACATAAGGAGATCAATCCCATCATCGGGGACGGTAAATATGGTCGAACACCACTCGAGTGGGCTGCGATTGCTGGAAATGAGAGAGCGGTTAAGTTGCTATTGCAACGCGAGGATGTCAACCCCAATGGTACGGCCACCAAAAATGGCTCAACGCCACTATTGTGGGCTGCGGACCGTGGGCACCAGGGAGTCGTAAAGTTACTACTGGAATGTGTTGACATCAATCCGAACCTTGCCTACAGAAAATCAGGCCGGACAGCGCTCGGATTCGCTGCGAATGGTGGGCATGAGGGAGTAGTAAAGCTTCTATTGGAACACGAGGATATCGATCCGAACATTAGAGACTTCAAATATGGCCATACGCCACTCGGGCTGGGTGCGATTGGTGGCCATGCGGAGGTAGTGAAGTTGCTATTGCAACGAAAAGATATCAATCCCAATGTGGCAGAAACCGAACATGGCCTGACGCCACTAATGTGTGCTACGCTCCGTGTTGATGAGCGGATTGTGAAGTTGCTATTGGAGCGAGATGATATCAATCTGGACATTGTAGACACTAAATATGGCCGAACAGCACTCTCTCTGGCAGTAATCGATGGGCAAGAAGGGCTAGTAAAATTACTATTGGAAAGAAAAGATATCAATCCCAACGTTGCAGACACCCAGCATGGCCGAACTGCTCTCGGGTGGGCTGCGCTGAGTGGGAATCAGGGGGTAGTAAAGCTACTATTGGAGCGAGAGGATGTCAATCCCAACATTGCTGATACCGAGCATGGCCGAACGCCGCTGGCATGGGCTGCGGTGCGTGGCCATGGAGGGGTAGTAAATTTGCTATTACAACGCAAGGATACCAATCTGAACATTGCGGACCGTACATATGGCCAAACACCAGTCATGTTGGCCTTGATTTATCGGCATAAGGCATTATTCAATTTGCTACTAGAACGAGAGAGTCGGTATTCTGATATTACGGCTACCAGGGGCCAATCAAGCTTCATGGCAGCTGTCCGCCGAGTAGGCAGGGATCTCCCAACCTAAGGCTTCCCTGCCCATCCCAATGGATACCAACAAAGCCCCTGAGAGTCAATGTTGCAAAGAAGCCCTTCAGTGATCGAACCCGGGGGGTTGGAAGGGGGAGGGGTTGAATCGGGGTTTCTGAAAAATGGGGATAGAAGGGGGGGTTCTTTAAAGACTTAGTAAGCAAAAAAACAAAGAAATATTCATTCTTCAGAAGCCGGGAAGAGGAGTAAATTATGAAGAATCGACTGTTTTTCATAAATCCTAGTTTACCTGTTTCTTTTACCACACTTTGCTGTCTTTTACTATAATTTTCTTTTGTTTCTTTACTTTCAACTAGCTCCAAATGTCATTATTGATTGTTTTATTAGAAGGGGTTCTATCTTATAACCCCCGGTTTCGAAAAAGCGCGTTCCAGCTCTTCGATCATTTTTTGATTCAACCCCCCCCTTCATTGCAACATTGCTGAGAGTTACGCACCCCAGCCCTCGTGTTACACCTCCTTCTGCGCACGCTTTACCCTCTACCTTCTTGTTATATTACTCTTTGCCACCGGAGCCCGTTCCCCCTTTAACCTCCATCCCATGGTTGCTCCTTCCACCACCATTAACGGTGCCAAGGCTGTGACTGCGTCACAACCCTGATTGCTGACTGGCTGGCAACCAGGGCACTCTCAAGAGAGTGGCTAACAGCTCAAGAGAAGATATCAGGTCCATGGAAGATTGAATTTGAATGTGAATTTAACAATTACCAACCACCACCAAAGCCCCCTTCATGATTTAAATGGTCCTTCTGGCCTTCCTAGAAATTGTTTTAGGCCTTTGCAAATAAGCCTCCAATTTTTTTAACCTACATTTTACAGCAGATCTGGCTGAGCATCACTTGGGCCATTAGTTCAAACCAGAGATACAGCTATCAAGAATGAAAGTGGGAAAGGAGAGAAAAAATATTTGGAGACCTATTTGTAAAGGCCTGAAACAAAGGGTTGGAAGGCAAAAAGGACATTGTGGGCAGTATGGGGGGTTTGGTTGTAGTCGATAATTGTTAAGTTCATATACAAATTGAATATTCTGTGGAGCTAATATTATGCTTTAGGTAGTTACGGACTCCATGGAAGAGAGTGCCTTAGTCCTGGGCGAGCAAGCGATCAGAGATGTGACGAACTCATAACCTTGGCACTGTTACTTCATAGCCACTCCTTCGCTTCTATTTTCTTTCTCTAATTAGTACTGTCATACCTGCTCTTGACTGTAATGGGGCACCCTATAGAGAGGTAAAGTCTAAGGTTGCGACAGCATCAAAACTGAAAGTTAAAGATCAAGATAGAGTAAAATTCACAAGGAATCAGAATGGGAAAACTTAATATTGTTAAGCTGAACGCTTCACACAATAAGTTGTCTCGAGGAAAGTTGGTTATCGAAGTAGAATGTGAAACACTTAAACTTAAGTAGATATCAGATTTAAGCCTTGGTCATTCACAACTACTCGGACCAAGTGCTAGCGCCTTGTCCTGGTCATGGCTAGCCGCGGTCTACACTCCTAGAGGAATTATCCTGACAGAAGTATCGGACCATGTCAGTCACGCTTAACTCGGTCACTAAGATATGAGTTTCTGCAATTGATCTCCAATAAAACCGCAGCTGTAAAAACTCTTCCTATCGAAGCTATGCTAGTAGCTAACTGCCATGAACAACCACCAGAGTCAATACCTAGGTGGTGGACTTAGTGCCCCAGTAGTAGTTTCGTCTATACAAGGTATGCAGGCCATTAATTAATCTATATGACTATTCAATACGATAATCAGACATGCAAGCTCCTCCGGTGTGATGTAGCCGATTGTTGGTTTTATGGGAGGTACCCATCACCACCCTCTCGGGACATACTCTACCGTGACAAGACTCATACCTCTAGAGTCAACTGACAACCCATAGTAATACTAGAAATTGAGAGAAGCAGGTTGCAGCTGGTTACTGAGGTATTTGTCCCTAAAGCACCCTGGCCTCCTTGGACTATCTAAGTACCACTAGGAAGACTACCCTAATACCCGTAGGCTACGATAGACTCCTAAGTGCAGGAGAAACCAAATATGCCAGATCTCCATATTGGCGGTTACCTATACTGCTCATATATATCCTGCGAATGACATTCAGTTGGACAGACGGCGACGACTTATAAGGTGTTATGCCAGCTGCTCAAATAACCTCTTTTTAATAGCCAACGAGGAACTACATAGCCTTCTGCCTATGACCCGCTGTCCCAATACTGGGGCCAGATGGGGGTGTTAGCTCAACCCTCCTAAGCTCAATAGCATGTTCGGGCCACCCAGGCTCAGGCGTCAGACCTTTCTGCCCAGGTGTGGGTCCGCCTCTGAACATCAAATAGCCCATAGAATATAAGACAATTGACCTCTAAGTTCTAGGATGACTTTGCCAGTAAAGGTAGGGTAACTTAGGTACCTCAGTAGGGTAACTGGGACCCATAGACATAATGTCCAAATTACCAAGGTATGGTAACTTTACCCGCTGATGCCTTTAAGCGCTTCGGAAGTCTTTCAGTCGACACTCAAGGTCATCTCGGAGACACATGTAACATTCACATAATTCTCTTGACTATATGCGAATGTTTTCCCGAATAGTTACCCTTGCCAAATGGAGTCCCTTAGGCTACTCAATTGTTCTCTGGTCCTTAGTCCAGGCGAACCCGCATTTTTGTATACTAAGTATACTAGACCATATCACCTCCAGTTACCACTTGGTAAAACATTTGGCCTAAGGTGGTAGTTATTGTAGCTACATATCGTAGGGTAGTTACACTACTTCACTTTTCTCTTGGTCTGTCCTCAGACCGTCATTATTGTCTCTCGGTTTCACAGTTTTAATTTTCTATAATCTTATGACCTTTAGGTTGAGACAGATATCTCTCATCGAACAGTTACTGTGCTTGCCTTGCGGGATCTTCTAACATCTCAAACGGTTCCCATGAATTCCCTTCATCACCATAACCTTCACAAGCAACCCTAGACTACACAAACCTGTAGGGAAATTTCTTGTTAGGATTCTCATACCACCAACAGTCAACTATCTCGGATACAAGATAACCGGGCTTGTTATTTACGACCTCTGGTATTTGTATTTCCTCCCGCTGTCTTCTGTTAGGATCCTCTCAGTAAGGCTCTAATAACCCAACATGAAATACAGCATAGATTTCCCATCTGTTGCGCGGGTCAATCTCATAGGCCCTAGAACCAATCTTATATAGGAGAACACAAGGTGGAAGCACCCTATGCTCTACCATTTCCATACCTCTTTCAGTGTAGATTCTTGTAGTTGAGTATCAGTCTGTCCGCTTTCTTAGATCTGCCATGGAGGACATCCTCCAGGATGACATATTCTGGAGCTGGCGGTCTTTGCTCATCATACCACTTCTGTTGCGTTTCCTGTGCCCTTTGTATTATCTGTCCGATTTCTTGCCATGTTCCTTCCCTGTACTTGACCATAAGCTCACTGTCTCAGTATATTCCCTAAATGTCTGACCCAATCCCGGACTATTGCTTAGCGGGGAGAATCTATAACTAATTTCGAAAGTACTAACTTTGTAGATTCAGGCATTGAAGTATTATACCGATGTACTACAAATGGCAACAGCTATACCCAATTGTCTTGCTGATATGTACAATAACTCCTCTGGTATTGCTTTAGTATCTGATTAACACTTTCAGTTTGCCCATGACTTTCCTGATGGAATTTAGTTGACATAGTCAACTTCACTTGCTGTAGTTGCTTTAGGCTCGTCCAGAACTTGGACATGAATCAGGTATCTCGCTCAGAGACAATTGATTCACGCAGCCGATGCAGCAGCCAAATAGCCTTCACGAATGTCAAGGCTAGTTCCTTAATAGGTTCCTCAGTTCTAAGTGGTATAAAGTGTGCCACCATCGAGAACCTGTCTAGGACGACCTATATCTTCGTAGACCATTTTGATTTTGGTCACACCAAAATGAAGTGGATGGATATTGCTGTCCATGCCCTCATAGGAACTTCTAAGGATTCTAGAAGCCCATACTTCTTGTAGCTGATAACCTTATTACGTTGACATAGATTGTAAGTGTAACGGGGGCACTGTATACAGAGGTGAACTCTAAGGTTGCGACTGCATTAAAGACTCAAAGTAGAAGATAAAGATAAAGATAAATAATTCAAAACAATCAAAATGGTAAAACTTAATGTCCTTAAGCTCAAAGCTTCACTCAATAAGTTCTCTTGAGGAAAGTTGGTTATCGAAGTAGAATGCCAAACACTTAAACTTAAGTAGATATCAGATTTAAGCCTTTGACATTCACCACTACTCTGACCTTGTTGCGAGCACCGTCTACTGCTGAGGGCTTGTCTGAGGTGTACCCTGCATCTGGAATTATCCTGCTGGAAGTAACGGACCAACTCAGGTACTCTTAACTCCGTCAATAGGATGTGAGTTTCTGCAATGCATCTCCAATGCAACCACACGTGGAAATAGTCTTCCTATTGAAGTCATGCTAGTGGCTAACTGCCATGCCATCAAACGGAGTCAATACCTAGGTGGTGGACTCACTGGCCCAGTGGTAGTTTCATCTATACAAGCTACGCAGTCCATCATTTAATCTACACGACGATTAAAAATGATAATTTGACAGTCAAGCTCCCCTAGTGAGAGGTAGCCAATGGTTGGGTAAGTGGGCGCTACCCATAGCCAGCCTCTCGGCACATACTCTACTGTGATAAGACTCATACCCCAAGTGTCCATTGATAACCCATAGTAATGCTACAAATCAAGAACAGAAGGTCCCGGCAGGTTACTAAGGTTTTTGTCCCAAAAGCACCCTGGCTTCCTTGGACTACCTAAGTCCCACTAGGAAGACTACACTACTACCTGTAGGCTAAGATAGATCACTAGGTACCAGAGGGACTATTTATGGGGGACCCCCCTTTTGGCGGTTACCCATACTCCGCCTATATATCCTGCGACTGATATTCAGTTGGATGGATGGCGACGACGTTAACAGTGTTGTGGCAGCTGCTCCAATGACCTCTTTTTACTACCAAACGGCCGACTATGTAACCGTCTGCCTAGGACGTACCATCCCAATGCTGGGGCTAGAATGGGGTGTTAGCTCAACCCTCCTAAGTTCAGTAGCATGTTGGGGCTACTCTTGTGCAGGCATCTGATTCCCTAAGCCGGTGCGTGTGCCTCCTTGCACACCAAAGTGCCCATAGAATGTAAGGCAATTTCCATGTTAGTTCCAGGATGAGCTTGCCTGTGAAGGTAGGGTAACTTGGGTACCTCAGTATGGTAACTGGGTTCTATGGGCATAATGGCCACACTCCCAAGGTAGGGTATCTTTCCCCTCTTATCCCTTAACCACTTTGGAAGTCCTCCAGGCCACACCAAAGGTCCTCTCGGAGACCAGTGTAAGGTTTCCATAATTCTGCGGAGTTTATGCAAATGTTCTCCTGAAAGCTTACCCTGCCTAGTAGAGTACTCAGAGCTACGCTACTGTTCTCTAGGTCTCGTCCTAGGTTTACCAGTCTTTTGTATACTAAGTATACTGGACCATATCACCTCGGGTTACCTCTTGGCATACCATTTGCGCTAAGGTGATAGTTCTTGTAACTACCTATCTTAGAGTCATTTCACTACTGCCCTCTTCTCTTGGTCTGTCCTCAGACCGTCAACATCATCTCTTAGTTAGACGGTTTGGATTGTCCATAATTCTATGGTCTCTAGGTTTGGACGGACACCTCTCGTGAAACTCTTGCAATTGTTGAATTGCAGTATCTTCTAACATCTTGCACGGTTCCCAAGAAACTTCTTCTGGACATTACCCTTTGCAACCAACCATATACTGCACAAGGCGGTGGGGGACCTTTGACTTAAGATTCCCATACCATCAGCTATCAACCACTTCTGCAACAACAAATATAAGCTCATTGTCTACTATGTCCGGGTTTGGTATTATCTTTTCAGGCCTAACTACAGGATCCTCACAATAGCTTCCAACAGCGTGACATGGAATACAAGATGGATGTCCTATCTCTGTGGCAGCTCACTTACATAGGTCCTAGAACCGACTTTAGGTTTGAAAACAAAGGTCCAAACATCTTGTTGTATAGTTTTTCCATACGATATTTTGAACAGAGGTTCTTGCGGTTTAGCATAACGCTATCCGCTTTCTTAACTCTGCCCTGTATGACATCTTCGAATGTGACATGTTCCGGAGCTGGCTCTCTTTTTTGATCACAGTATTTCAGTTGTCTTTCCTGTGCCGGCTGTATTGTTTCTGGGATCTCTTGCCATGTGCCCTCCCAATGTTTCACAACAAGCTCACTGTCTGGGTGTATCTCTTTATTATATGACACTATCCCCAACAACTAATTCTGTCAGGAGAATCCATAAATAATTTCACCAGGGCTTGTCTTCGTAGATTCAGGCATCAAGGTATTATACACATGTTCCGCAAAGGCCAACGGCGATATCCAATCATCATGCTAATATGAACAATAACTTCTTAGGTATTGTTCTTGTGTCTGATTAACCCTTTCAGTTTGCCCGTCGCCCCCTGGGTGGCATGCGGGTGAGAGGTTAAGCTTTTTGTGCAGTGGTTGGATTATGCTTGTACAAAACTTAGACATAAATCGTGTATCCGGGTCAGAGAAAATTGATTCACCAAGCCCATTTTGTGGCCAGATTCCTTCCACAAAGGTCAAAGCCAGTGCCTTAATATGTTCCTCTGTCGCCTACTGGTATTGTAACGGGGGCACCCTGTAGAGAGGTGAACTCTAAGGTTGCGACAGCACCAAACACTCAAAGTAGAAGATAAAGATGAGGTAAAATAATTCACAAGAATCAATGGTAAAACTTAATATAGTTAAGCTCAAAGCTTCACTCAATAAGTTCTCTTGAGGAAAGTTGGTTATCGAAGTAGAATCCCAAACACTTAAACTTAAGTAGATAAGAGATTTAAGTCTTTGACATTCACCACTACTTCCGACCTTGTGTGAGCACCCTGTCCTGCACAGGGTTTGTCCGAGGTCTGCTCTGCGTCAGGATTTATCCTGCCAGAAGTGTCAGACCAACTCGGGTACACTTAACTCTGTCAAGAGGATGTGAGTTTCTGCAATGCATCTCCAATACAACCGCAGGTGGAAAAACTCTTCCTATCGAAGTCATACCAGTGGCTAACTGTTATGACAACAACCGGAGTCAATACCTAGGTGGTGGACTCACTAGACCAGTGGTAGTTTCGTCTATACAAGCTATGCAGTCCATCATTTAATCTACGCAACTATCTAATATGATAGATTGACCTGCAAGCTCCCCCGGTGAGATGTAGCCGATGGTTCGCTAAGTGGGCGCTACCCATAGCCAGCCTCTCGGGACATACTCTACTGTGATAAGACTCATACCTCTAGAGTCCAATAACAACCCATAGTAATGCTACAAATCAAGGGGAGAAGGTCTGGGCTGGTTACTGAGGTATTTTCCCCGAAATCACCATGGCCTCCGTGGACTACCTAAGTACCACTAGGGAGACTACCCTACTACCCGTAGGCTATGATAGACTCCTAGGTGTGGGAGAGAGCATTTATGGGCGACCCCCATTTTGGTGGTTACCCATACTCTCCTGATGTATCCTGCGAATGACATTCAGTTGGACGGAAGGGGATGACTTATACGGTGTTACGGCAGCTGCTCCACTCACCTCTTTTAACTAGCAAACGAGCAACTACACAGCCATCTGCCTATGACGCGCCGTCCCAACGCTGGGGCCAGAGGGGGGTGTTAGCTAAACCCGCCCAAGTTCAATAGTATGTTCGGGCCACCCTTACACAAGCGTGGGGCCTCCCCACGCAGATGCATTTGTGTCCCAGAACATCTAAGATCCGATCGAATATGAGGCAATCGACCTCTAAGTTCTTGGATCACTTTGCCGGTGAAGGTAGGGTAACACAGGTTCCTCAGTAGGGTAACTGGGACCCATGGGCATAATAACCAAATTCCCAAGGTAGGGTAACTTTGCCCTCTTCTCCCTTCAACCGCTCAGGAAGTCCTCTAGTTGACCATAGAAGTCGTCTCTGAGATCTGTGTAACATTCCCATAATTCCCTTGATCTTATTTGAATCTTCTCCTGAAAGGTTACCCTGCCTAATAGTGTGCCTAAGGCCACTCTACTGTTGCCTAGGCCTTGCCTTTAGGCGAACCAGCATTCTTGTATACTAATATACCAGACCATACCACCTTTGACTACCTCTTGGTATACCATTTGGGCCAAGGTGGTAGTTATTGTAGCTACCTATTCTAGGGTCATTACATGTATGAAGTATGCCATCCTGGAGAACCTGTCTACAATGACCCATATCTTCTAAGACACATCAGCAAAAAAAGGATTTACATCCGGCGGACGCAACTTGCATCCGGACGGGTTGCGTCCACCCTATGCATCCCGTGCACCCTGACTGTCCGCCGTACTTTTTTTCTCATCCCATGCACCCAACAAAGGTTCTCATACTCTGGTTGTGCCCGGAGGCCTCTGGTGCAACCCAACCCAGGTGGGATACAACCGGTGCACCCAGAGGATATGCTGGGCCCCAGATCCACCGGAAGAGACCTGATGAATTACCCCTGCTGGGAGAGCGCCCCTTGGGCGACTAGTATCTCTTCTTCAGATATCCTCTACCATCATCTAAATCCCCAACTCTGCAGGCCAAGATCTCCAGAAGATACAGCATATTAAGAGAAGCTTACTAAGAAGCTATTGTCCCGGTAACCACACATAATAAACCCCTGATTTTACTTAAGTTCACAAGCACCGCATGAAATCACCTAAGTTTCTACATATCTCCAGCCGCTAGAGTATCACCCCTTTTAACCTCCAGACAGCTACAGAGATACCACTACTTCAGGCAATACACCATTTGATTCGTCTAGTCTGGCGGATTCAGATGGTCCACTTCCCACCTCGATCCGACCGCTGGCTGTGGAGCTATCATCTACTTTGTACTTTTGTTCTCCGGGCAAGTCCCTACCGATTGTCTGATGCAGAGTGCTACAAGCATGCCACCAGTTCGAGCCTTACACCATTGAATACCTCTCGCCGAGCTGAATCTAATGAGCTATCTCCCAGGTCTGGCGCACCTCTGGCTGGTGAGCTATCACCCCATTTAACCCTGCTGACAGCTACAGGCATGCCACCGCCTCGAGCCTTATACCATTCCATTCGCCTCGTCCGGCGGGTCCTAATGGTCTGCTCCCCGGCCCTAGCGGACCCCTGGCCGATGAGCTATCACTCCTTTTCACCTGATGACAGCTACAGGCATGCCACCGCCGCGAGCCTTATACCATTCGGTGCGCCTCGTCCGGCGGATTCAAATGGTCCGCTGCACAACTCGATCTGACCGCTGGTGGTGGAGCTACCTTCTAGTTTGTACTTTTGTTCACTGGGCAAGTACCTACAGATTATTTGCTGCAGAGTGCTACAAGCATGCCACAGCTTGGGGCCTTATACCATTGAATTCCTCCTGTCGAGCTGAATCTAATGGGCTATCTCCCGGGTCAGGCGCACCTCTTGCTGGTGAGCTATCAGCCCTTTTAACCCTGCTGACAGCTACAGGCATGCCCCTGCCTCGATCCTTATACCATTCGATCCGTCTCGTCCAGCGGATCCTAATGGTCCGCTCCCTGGCCCTGGCGGACCCCTGGCTGATCAGCTATCACTCCTTTTCACCTGATGACACCTACAGGCATGCCACCACCTCGAGCCTTATACCATTCGATCCGTCTCGTCCGGCGGATTCGAATGGTCCGCTTGCCGACCCGATCCGGCACCTGGCTGACGAGCTATCTTCTACTTTGTATTCCTGTTTCCCCGGCTGTAACGGGGGCACCCTATAGAGAGGTGAACTCTAAGGTTGCGACCGCACCAAAACTCAAAGTAGAAGATAAAGATAGAGTAATAATTCACGAAGAATCAAAGCGGTTAAACTTAATATCGTTAAGCTGAAAGCTTCACTCAATAAGTTCTCTCGAGGAAAGTTGGTTATCGAAGTAGAATGCCAAACGCTTAAACTTAAGTAGATATCAGATTTAAGCCTTTGACATGCACCACTACTCCGACCTTGTGCGAGCACCCTGTCCTGCTCAGGGTCTGTCCGAGGTCTACCCTCCATCAGGATTTATCCTGCCGGAAGTGTCGGACCAACTCGGGTACACTTAACTCCGTCAATAGG
>Ga0307509_10003532_pt1 | contig 23562 bp, 22 predicted proteins | sample 10_EM_MG_FD_202245 | JGI IMG/M metagenome (GOLD analysis project Ga0307509, IMG submission 202245) | Populus trichocarpa ectomycorrhiza microbial communities from riparian zone in the Pacific Northwest, United States - 10_EM | ecosystem: Host-associated > Plants > Roots > Unclassified | place... | reverse complement strand
ATGTCGGCGAACGACCAGCGCGGCTTGGACTTGGCACCGCGTTTGCCGCGCTTCTCGCCCAGCATCAGGTTCTGCTCGACCGTGAGCTTGGGGAAGATGTCGCGGTTCTCGGGCACGTAGCCGATGCCGCGGTGCGCGATGTCGAAGGCGTGGTGGCCGAGGATCTCCTGGTCGCGAAACTTGACCGAGCCCTCGCCCTGCACCAGGCCCATGATGGTCTTCACGGTGGTCGACCGACCGGAACCGTTACGCCCGAGCAGGCTGACGATCTCGCCCTCGCCGACGGTCATGTCCACGCCGTGCAGGATGTGGCTCTTGCCGTAGTAGGCATGCAATCCGGAAAGTTCCAACATCAGTGTCCCGCCTCCGCAGCCTGCGCATCGGCGAGCACCGATCCGAGATAGGCCTCTTGCACCTTCGGGTTCGCGCGCACCGCCTCGGGCACGTCGAAGGCGATCACCTCGCCGTAGACCAGCACCGCAATCTTGTCGGCCAGGCCGAACACCACGCCCATGTCGTGCTCCACGGTCAGCAGCGTCTTGCCTGTCGTCACGTCGCGGATCAGCTCGATGAAGCGGCTCGTCTCGCTCTTGCTCATGCCGGCGGTGGGCTCGTCGAGCAGCACCACGTTCGCACCGCCGGCGATCGTGATGCCGATCTCGAGCGCGCGCTGCTCGGCGTAGGTCAGGTTCATCGCCAGCGTGTCGCGCTTGCGCTCGAGATGAAGATTGCGCAGCAGCGTTTCGGCGCGCTCGTTGGCGTCGTCCAGGCCAGCGAGGAACTTCCAGAACGCGTACTTGTAGCCGAGCGACCAGAGCACCCCGCAGCGCAGGTTCTCGAACACCGACAGCCGGCTGAAGATGTTGGTGATCTGGAAGCTGCGTGCCAGGCCCAGGCGGCTGATCTCGAAGGGCTTGAGCCCGTCGATGCGCTGGCCGTTCAGCAGGATCTCGCCGCTGGTGGCGCCGAAGCGCCCGCTGATGAGATTGAACAAGGTCGACTTGCCGGCGCCGTTCGGCCCGATGATCGCGACACGCTCGCCGGCCGCGACGGCCAGGTCAGCGCCGCGGATGATCTCGGTCTTGCCGAAGGACTTGCGAAGCGATTTCAACTCGACGGCGTAAGTCATGACAGCCCCTCGTCCGATGAGTACATCGGCCGATCCCCCGGGGGGATGAGCCTTGCTTGGGGCGGCCCGGCGCGGCGGCTCATGCCCCCTCCTGCGCGCGGATCGCCGCTGCAATCTCGCCCTGCACCTCGCCCCACTGTGCGGCAAAGCGCCGTCGGGTGAGCTCGAACAATCCGTAGCCGATGCCGCCGAGCGCCAGCGCGCCGATCCAACTTGCCGCCGACTTGGCGTTCAGCTCGACGCCCATGAAGCGCAGCACCGGCCCGAGCGACTCGTTGAGCTGCAGGTGATACACCATCTCGATGATCGCGGCGATACCGCAGAACGCCAAAAAGCCGGTGACACCCAGCAGCGCGTACCAGCCGACCAGCCGCCCGAGCTTGCCGAACTTGGCGACGCGCAGGTTCATCATGATCAGGCTCGCGATCCCGCCCGGCGCATACATCACCATCAGCAGGAAGACCAGGCCGAGGTACAGCAGCCAGGCCTTCGTGAACTCGGACAGCAGCACGAACGCGACCACCATCAGCACCGCGCCGATGATGGGGCCGAAGAAAAAGGTCGCGCCCCCGAGAAAGGTGAACAGCAGGTACAGGCCAGAGCGTCCCGCTCCGACGACCTCGAAGGTGGCGATCTCGAAGTTCAGTGCGTACATGCCGCCGGCAACACCGGCAAAGAAGCCGGCGACGATGAACGAGATGTAGCGCACGCGCTGAGTGTTGTAGCCGATGAACTCGACGCGTTCCGGGTTGTCGCGCACCGCATTGAGCATGCGGCCCAGCGGCGTGCGGGTGAACGCGTACATCAACGCCGTGCAGACGATGGTGTAGAGCGCCAGCAGGTAGTACACCTGGATCTGCGGGCCGTACGTGATGCCGCTGGCCGACTTGCCGACGACGCGGTTCGCGGACACACCAGCCTCGCCACCGAAGAACTCCGGAATCATCAACGCCGCCGCGAACACCAGCTCGCCGATGCCGAGCGTGATCATCGCGAAGGTCGTACCCGATTTCTTCGTCGTCACGAATCCGAACAGCACCGCGAAGCCCAACCCCGCGATGCCACCGACCAGCGGGACAAGACTCACTGGCACCGGGAACGAGCCGTCACCGGCGGCCTTCAGCGCATGGATGGCGACATACGACCCCAGCCCCGAATAGACCGCGTGGCCGAAGCTGAGCATGCCGCCCTGCCCCAGCAGCATGTTGAAGGACAGGCAGGCGACGATGGCGATGCCGATCTGCGACAACATCGTCACCGCCAGCCCGCTGCTGAAGACCAGCGGCGCCACCAGCAGCACGAGCGCGAACACACCCCAGATGATCAGGTCACGCGGGCCGAGGGCGCCGAATCTGCGGGCTGATGAAGTCGTCGTCATGGGTCAGCCCTCGCGCGTGCCCATCAAGCCCTTGGGCCTGAAGATCAAGATCAGTACCAGGAACAGGTACGGCAGGATGGGCGCGACCTGCGCCAGCGTGAGCTTGAGCAGCGAGTGATCCGCCGCCGCGGCAGACAGCGTGATGCCGGCGGATTTGAGCGCACTGAACACCGAGTAGTCGAGCGCCACAGCGAAGGTCTGCAACACGCCGATCAGGATCGACGCGACGAATGCGCCGGCGAGCGAGCCCATGCCGCCGACGACCACGACGACGAAGATCACCGAGCCCACCGTCGCCGCCATCGACGGCTCGGTGACGAAGGTGCTGCCGCCGATCACGCCGGCGAGGCCGGCCAGCCCCGCGCCGGCGCCGAACACCAGCATGAACACGCGTGGCACGTTGTGGCCCAGCGACTCGACCATCTCCGGGTGCGTCAGCGCGCTCTGGATCACCAGGCCGATGCGGGTGCGCGTGAGCATCAGCCACAACGCCACCAGCATCACCAGCGCGATGAACATCATGAAGCCGCGCGTCGCCGGGAACGGCGAGCAGACGATGCGCACGGCGGCATCGGCGCTCGCGCACATCGCGGCCGGTGCCGCACCCCACAGCAGGTGCATGCCGTCGATGGAGGAGTTCACCAGCGTGAACACCGGCCCGCGCAGCAGTTCGGGCGGCTGGAACTCGACCGCGGTGCGGCCCCAGATCAGCTGCACCAGCTCGAGCATCACGTACGACAGTCCGAAGGTGATCAGCAGTTCCGGCACGTGGCCGAACTTGTGGACGCGGCGCAGGCAGTACTTCTCAAAGGCCGCGCCGAGCGCCGCGACAACGAGCGGCGCAATCACGAGTCCCGGCCAGAACCCGGCGACGCGCGCGATCGAGTAGCCGACGTAGGCACCGACCATGTAGAAGCTCGCGTGCGCGAAGTTCAGCACGCCCATCATGCTGAAGATCAGCGTCAGGCCAGAACTCAGCATGAACAACAACAGCCCGTAACTCAGGCCGTTGAGCATGGATATCGTGAAGAACTCCATCGGTGGTTTCTCTGCGACAACAGTTGAACACCCGACGGGTCACTCCCGTCGGGCTCCTTCGCAAGGGGCGAGTGTCGCTCAGCCGCCGGACGGGCGCGTCATCTGGCAGCTCGTCGGCGTGCTCGAAACATAGGGCGCGTACTCGGCCACCGGTGCCAGCGTCATGCCCGTGTTCTCGGGTGAGTAGGGGTACTTGGCATCGGCCTTCTGCCAGGAGGTTATGTACAGCGTCTGCTGCAACTGGTGATCGGACTTGCGCATCTCGATCTCGCCGCCGAACGCGCTCTTGAGCTTCAGGCCTTCCAGTGCGAACGCGACCTTGACCGGGTCGGTCGACTTGGCCTTGAGCATCGCGGCGCCCAGGGTCTCGTAGATGCGGATGATCGAGCCGGTGTAGAAGTCGTCGTTGTTCTTGGCCTTGTACTCCTTCAACCACGCGTCCATCTGGCCGCCCATGTTGTAGTGAACATACGAGACCTGGTAGACGCGGCCGGCGCCCGTGCTGCCCAGCGCCGCGGGCGTGCCGGTCACGCCCGTGTAGTAGGTGAAGAACTTGCCGTTGTAGCCGCCTTCGTTTGCCGCCTTGACCAGCAGCGCCAGGTCGGAGCCCCAGTTGCCGGTGATCACGGTGTCGGCCCCGGAGGCCTTGATCTTCGCGATGTAGGGCGCGAAGTCGCGCACCTGGGCCAAGGGGTGCAGGTCTTCGCCCGCGATCTGGATGTCGGGGCGCTTGCGGGCCAGGTATTCCTTCGCGTAGCGCGCAACCTGCTGGCCGTGCGAGTAGTTCTGGTTCAGCAGGTAGACCTTCTTGACATCCTTCTGGTCCTTGATGAAGGTCGTCATCGCCTCCATCTTCATGGTGGTGTCGCCGTCGTACCGGAAGTGCCAGAAGCTGCACTTGCTGTTGGTCAGATCGGGGTCGACCGCGGCCTCGTTCAGGTAGATGATCTCTTTGCCGGGGTTGCGCTCGTTGTGCTTGTTGATCGCGTCGATCAGCGCCATCGCCACCGACGATCCGTTGCCCTGGATCACGTAGCGGATGCCTTGGTCGATGGCCGACTTCAGCGCGTTCAGGCTTTCGGTCGGGCTGAGCTTGTTGTCGACCGCGATCACGTCGAACTTCACGCCGGCCGGGTTCGAGGCGTTGAACTTCTCCTGGAAAAACTGCCAGCTCTTGTATTGATTCGTGCCGACCGGGCCCATCAAGCCGGTGAGCGGGTCGATCCACATCATCTTGACGGTCTGGCCGGCGAGCGGCTTGGCTTGCGCAAGCGCGGCACCCGCGGAGACAACCAAAGCGGCACCCACGGTGAGGCGGAACACGTGCCGAGTCAGCGAACTGCTTGCTGCGAACTTCATGGGGAATCTCCTGGTGCTGGTATTCGCTCGCAAAGGTAACGGAAGTGCTGTCCGTGGAGTTACAGGGACTACCCCGAAGCGTTGTCACCGTGGGGACAACCGGGGCTTGAGTTCGCACTGGGATGGTGAATGGAGCGGCTCGCTAAACTCGACTGCATGAGTGCTGTCCCCCTTGCCTGGCCCAACCGGTTTCTCGGTCTGGGTGAATCCTTCTTCACCGCATTGCCCGCGCAGGCGCTGCCCGACCCGCACTGGGTGGCGACGAGCCCCGAGTGCGCCGCGCTGCTCGGCCTGCCGCGCGACTGGGCCGACGCGCAGGCGCTGCAAGTCTTCAGCGGCAACGCGACCTGGCCCGGCATGCGGCCGCTGGCCAGCGTCTACAGCGGCCACCAGTTCGGCGTCTGGGCCGGCCAGCTCGGCGACGGCCGCGCGCTCTGGCTCGGCGAGATCGACACGCCGGCCGGCCCGATGGAGCTGCAGCTCAAGGGCGCGGGCAAGACGCCGTACTCGCGCATGGGCGACGGCCGTGCGGTGCTGCGCTCGTCGATCCGCGAGTTCCTGTGTTCCGAAGCGATGCATGGCCTGGGGGTGCCGACGACGCGCGCGCTGTGCATCACCGGCTCGCCGCTGCCGGTGCGACGCGAAGAGATCGAAACCGCCGCGGTGGTGACGCGCGTTGCGCCGAGCTTCATCCGGTTCGGCCACTTCGAGCACTTCAGCCACACCGATCAGCACGCCGACCTGCGCCGGCTCGCCGACTTCGTCATCGCGCACCACTACCCGGACTGCCGCGACGCCGCGCAGCCGTATGCCGCACTGCTCGAGCAGGTGACGCGCCGCACCGCCACGCTGATGGCCGATTGGCAGGCGGTGGGCTTTTGCCATGGCGTGATGAACACCGACAACATGTCCATCCTGGGCCTGACGATCGACTACGGCCCGTTCGGCTTTCTGGACCAGTTCGACCCCGGCTACATCTGCAACCACTCCGACAATCAGGGCCGCTACGCCTGGGCGCGCCAACCGAGCGTCGCGTTCTGGAACCTGCATGCGCTGGCGCAGGCACTGCTGCCGCTGATCGGAGACTCGGACCTCGCGCTGGCCACGCTCGAGGTCTACAAGACCGCGTTCGCCGACGCGCTGCTGGCGCGCTGGCGCGCCAAGCTCGGCCTGCAGACGGCCGAGGCCGATGACCGCGAACTCATCGACGACCTGCTGCGCCGCATGGCGACCGATCGCTGCGATTTCACGATCACCTTCCGGCGCCTGGCCGGCTTCACACCCGATGCGCCGTGCCCGCCGGTGCGCGACATGTTCATGGACCGCGAAGGCTTCGACGTCTGGGCACAACGCTATGCGGCGCGCCTGCGCCGCGAGCGCAGCGACGACGCGAATGACGACGACGCGCGGGCCTTGCGCATGAACCGGGTCAACCCCATGTTCGTGCTGCGCAACCACCTGGCCGAGATCGCGATCCGCGACGCCCAGGCCGGTGATTTCAGCGAGGTGGAGCGGCTGCTGAAAGTTCTGGAGCGGCCGTTCGACGAATCCGATGCCGCGACGCGCGAGCGCTACGCCGGCTTCCCGCCCGAATGGGCGCAATCGATCGAGGTGTCCTGTTCATCATGAGTAACGACGACTACAAAGTGAAGAAGACCGAGGCCGAATGGAAGGCCCAGCTCGACCCGATGCAGTTCGAGGTCGCCCGCCATGCTGCCACCGAGCGCCCGTTCACCGGCAAGTACTGGGACCACTGGAGCAACGGCGACTACAACTGCGTCGGCTGCGGAACTCCGCTGTTCAAGTCGGACACCAAGTTCGACGCCGGTTGCGGGTGGCCGAGCTACTTCGAGCCGATCAACAGCGAGGTCATCGAGCGCATCGTCGACAAGAGCCACGGCATGGTGCGGGTCGAAGTGCGCTGCAATAACTGCGGCTCGCACCTCGGGCATGTGTTCGAGGACGGGCCCCAGCCCACCGGCGAGCGCTTTTGCATCAACTCGGCCGCGATAGACTTCGCCCCCAAGTAGCGGCCCAGGGCCGCGTCTCACACGCGGCCCCGGATTCTCTCGAATGAAACTGCTCCTCGACTTTCTGCCCATCATCCTGTTCTTCGGCGCGTTCAAGTACGCCGAAGGCCACGCGGATTGGGCGGCACGGTTCGCCACCGATCATTTCGGGTTCATCGTCTCGGGCGGCGTGGTCGGCACCGAAGAGGCGCCGGTGCTGCTCGCCACCGTGGTCGCGATCGTCGCAACCTGCGCGCAGATCGCCTACCTGCTGGCGCGTCGGCGCAAGATCGACATGATCCTGTGGATCACCTTCGCGATCGTGGTCGTGCTCGGCGGCGCGACGATCTGGTTCCACAACCCGACCTTTATCAAGTGGAAGCTCAGCGTGCTGTACTGGACGATGGGTCTGGCGTTCTGGATCAGCCAGGCCTTCTTCCAGAAGAACCTGCTGCAGTCGCTGATGGGCGACCAGCTCGTGCTGCCGGCCAAGGTCTGGCAGCGCCTGAACGTGGCGTGGATCGCGTTCTACGCCTTCATGGGCTTGCTCAATCTTTACGTGGCTTACAACTACACCACATCGACCTGGGCCAACTTCAAGGTCTTCGGCGCCACCGGCCTGATGCTGGTGTTCATGGTGGCGCAGGGCTTCTACGTGAGCCGCTACCTGGAGCCCGAGCCCGCCGTCAACGAGACGAAGCGGTGAGCATGGCCGCCGACGACATCCAGCGCGAGCTGCAGGCCGCGCTGCAGCCCGATCTGCTCGAGGTGCAGGACGACAGCCATCTGCATGCCGGCCATGCCGGCGCGCGCGAAGGCCGGCATTTCTCGATCCGCATCATCAGCCCGCGGTTCGAGGGCTTGTCGCGCGTGGCCCGGCATCGTCTCGTTTATGATGCACTTCACTCGCTGATCCCGCGCGGCATCCATGCCCTGGCCATCGAGGCCCGTGCGCCGGGAGAGCCCTGAGTCCTCTGCCCCGCGCACCCCTGCGACAAGCACCCCTCCTCCCCCTATTCCCGTTGTTGAAAGGCACTCGCCCATGAAGAAGAGTTTTCTCGCCCGCAGCGTCGCACCGCTGATGCTTTGCGCGGCCGTCTCGCTGCCCATGGCCGCGCTGCCCTTGGCCGCGCAGGCCCAGAACGTCGCCATCGTCAATGGCAAGCCGGTGCCCAAGTCGCGCGTCGATGCGCTGCTCAAGCAGGTACAGGCGCAAGCCGCGACGCAGAATCAGCAGCTCCCGCCCGATCTCGAGACGCGCGTGCGCGACAAGGTCGTGATGGACGAGATCTTCACGCAAGAGGCCGAGAAGCGCGGCCTCGCGTCGACGGCCGACTACAAGCAGAAGATGGAGCAGGCGCGCCAGACCGTGCTGACCCAGTTGCTGACGCAGGACTTCGCGAAGAAGAACATCGTCAGCGATGACGACGTCAAGGCCGACTACGAGAAGTTCAAGGCCCAGTCGGCCGGCACCGAATACCGTGCCCGCCACATCCTGGTCGAGAAGGAAGACGATGCCAAGGCGCTGATCGCCCAGATCAAGGGCGGCGCGAGCTTCGAAGAACTCGCGAAGAAGAACTCGAAGGATCCGGGATCGGGCGCGAACGGCGGCGACCTCGACTTCGCCGCAGCGGGCTCGTACGTGCCCGAGTTCTCGCAGGCCATGGTCAAGCTGAAGAAGGGCGAGATGACGCAGGAGCCGGTCAAGACGCAGTTCGGCTACCACATCATCCGGCTCGACGACACGCGCGAAGCCCAGTTCCCGCCGTTCGACGACGTGAAGGGCCAGCTCAAGCAGCGCATGGAGCAGCAGCGCATCGGCGCGTTCGTCGAAGAGATTCGCGCGAAGGCGAAGACCGACTACAAGTTCAGTCAGTAATTGGGCGCTTCGCTACCGTGACAAGGGCGCCGTTGGCGCCCTTGTTCGGTGACTGCTGCCGCTTAAACTTCTAGGCGCCCGGCTTCGATTCTGAGTTGCCTGTCGCAGCGCGCCGCGATGCCGCGGTCATGGGTGACCAGGACCAGCGTGGTGCCGGCCTCGCGGTTGAGCGCGAACATCAGCTCCATCACGGTTTCGCCGGTCGCGAAATCGAGGCTGCCGGTCGGTTCGTCCGCCAGCAAGACCGCCGGCTCGACGACAAACGCCCGCGCCAGCGCGACCCGCTGCTGCTCGCCGCCCGACAGCACCTTCGGGTAGTGGCGCAGCCGCTCGCTCAGGCCGACGCGGCGCAGCATCTCGGTCGCGAGCACGCGCGCGTCGCTGCGGCCCTGCAGCTCGAGCGGCAGCATCACGTTCTCGAGCGCATTCAGGTTGCCGAGCAGCTGGAAACTCTGGAACACGAACCCCAGCTTCGCAGCACGCACCGAAGCGCGCGCGTCCTCGTCGATCGTGAACAGGTCGGTGCCGGCCAGGCGCACGGTGCCGGTGCTCGGCGTATCGAGGCCGGCGATGATGGCCAGCAGCGTGCTCTTGCCAGAGCCCGAGGCGCCGACGATTGCCGCCGACTGACGTGGTGCGAGGGTGAAGCTGATGTCATGGAGAATCGTCAGCGTGCCGGTGGAGTCCTGGACCTGCTTGGTGACGCGCTCGACGGCAATGATGGGTTCAGACATGAATGATGATGAAGTTCTTCAGACCCGGCGGGCATGGCTCGCGCACTGTAGCGTGTTGGTCGTCGCGGCGAGCGCGGTATGGCCTCGCACCGCGCGGGCCGCGAGTTCGCCGGCGACCACGATCCTCGTGCTCGGCGACAGCCTCTCGGCCGAGTATGGCCTGACGCGCGGCAGCGGCTGGGTGGCCTTGCTCGGTGCGCGGCTCGCGCAAGCGAAGATCGCGGCGAGCGTCGTCAATGCCAGCATCAGCGGCGACACCACCTCGGGCGGCCGCTCGCGCCTGCCGGCGCTGCTCGCGCAGCACCGGCCGGGTGTCGTCGTCATCGAGCTCGGCGGCAACGACGCATTGCGCGGCCTGCCGCTCGCGATGACGCGCGACAACCTCACCACGATGGCCCAGGCCGCAAAAGCTGCGGGCGCGAAAGTGCTGATCGCCGGCATGCAGCTGCCGCCGAACTATGGCCGACAGTACAGCGACGAATTCGCCGGCCTGTTCGCCACGGTCGCGAAGGCCGAGCACGCGGCGCTGGTGCCCTTTCTGCTCAAGGGCGTGGCCGACGGGCCGCAGGCCGACACGATGTTCCAGGCCGATCGCATCCACCCGGTGGCGGCGGCGCATCCGGTGATCCTGGACAACGTCTGGCCGGTGCTGAAGCCCTTGCTGCGCTAGCGGCGCCGCCAGTCGCCAACGCCTAGCGCTGTTGCTCGCGCGGGTCTCGCGGCTCGGCGCGCTTGGGTTCTGGCGCAGGCTTTTGCTCTGGTGCCGGGCGGTGCGCTTCGGCGGGCCGCGCCGGCTCGGCTGGACGCACGACGGCAGCAGGTGCCGGCGGTGGTGCCGGGCGCTGCACTTCGGCAGGCCGTGGCGGCTCGGCCGGGCGCGCCACAGCCGCGGGCGCCGGCGGCGGCGCGGGGCGCTCGACGCGGGGTTGAGGCTGCGGCTGCGGTCGTGGCTCGGTGACGGCCGGCGCGACCTCGGCCGGCCGCGGCGGCGGCGCGCGGCGCTCTTCACCGCGTTGCACCGGCAGCGTTCGCATCGTCGGCACCTCGGGTACGGGCGGTGCGGCGTTCGGGCGTGCGGTGGCCGCAGGCGCTGGTGGTGTCGGCGCTGCTGTCGGTGCCGGTACATGCGCCGGTGTGGGCGCTGGCGCTGGGGCCGCTGTCGGTGCGGGAGTCGGCGCCGCCGGACGCGGTTGCGTCGCTGCAGGCTGCTGCGGCGCCCCTTCGTTGCGGTCGCCGCCGCGACGGCGATCGTCGCCATTGCGGCCACCCGGCGGAGGCGGCACGCGGTCACGACGCTCGGCAGCTGCGTCGACCGGCGGCGTCGCCGGGCGCGGGGCTGCGCCAGGGTTCACTGTCGGTGCGGTCGCCGGTGCCGCCGGAGCGGGTTGCTGCGCGACCGGTGGTGTCGGCCGCTGGCCTTCACGCTGGCCCTCGGGCCGACCGGCCTCACGCCCTCGCGCATCGCGGTCATGCTGCTCTTGCGCTGCCGCCGGCGGCATGCCGGGCCGCGCTGCTGTGGCGGGACGCTCGGCGAAGCCTGGCGGCGGCCGCACATTGCGCGGATCGGCACTGCGAACCGGTGCCGGCGGTGCGGCCACCGGCGGCGCGACCAGCGTGGCGGCGGTCCGCGCCGGCTGGTTCGCGATCTCTCGCGACCACGCCGGATCGCGCCGCATCTGCGCCGCAGCCGGTGCGACCGGTTGACGCGAGGTCATCACCGAGGTCGGCACGACCGTGATCGCATTCTGGAAGCGCCGATTGCCGAACTCGCGCGGCGCCTGCGGGTTGTTGACCACGTTGTTGATCACGGTCACGTTGGTGACGTGCGTGATGTTGATGTTCTGCACATAGCGCGGGCTCACGTGGTAGCTCGGCACATAGACCTCGCGCGGTGCGAGCGGGAACCAACCGACCGCCGGCCCGCCGCCGATCGTCACGGAGACACTGGCGCGCGGCCCGCCGACCCACGCGACCAACGCCGGCGCGTAGACCGGCCGCACAACGCGCGCACCCGGCGTCCAGCACCAGCGATCGCGCACGTTGACCCAGCGGCCGTAGTGGAACGGCGCAAAGCCCCAGGGCGCGTCGTCGACCCAGGTCCAGCCCCACGGCCGCACCCAGGCCCAGTGGCCGGTGCGGTACGGTGCCCAGTCGACCGCAACGGCGGTCGGGATCCACAGCGCGCCGTACTCGGGGCTCTGCTCCCAGCGGCCGTAGCGGTCGAGTTCTTCGGCGCCTGTCATCTCGGGCGACACGTAGCGTGCCGACGCGCCGACCACGACGCGGCGATCGCGGTCGCTGTTCCACGCGGCAAACGCATCGTTGACCGGCGCCGACAAGGTGTACTGCGCGACGCCGCCGGAGTCGATCCAGAATTCGGCGCGCTGACCGGCCGCGACCGGCAGGCCGCTGTTCGGGCCTTCGTAGCGGGCCAGCCCGCTGTAGACGGTGACGCGGCTGGCGGTGCCGTCGCGGTCGAAGCGGTAGCTGCCGGCGCGCTGCACGACGAAGCGGCCTTCATCGGTGCTGAGCTCGACCTGGCCCGCGTTGGCGAGGTCGACGACGCGTGCGATGGCGCTGCCGCTGACGAGTTGCAGCGAGAGGTGATCGTCGTCGAGTGCGGTCACTTCGAGCTCGGTGCCCGAGTCCAGCCGCACGGTCGTCGAGCCGAGTTGCAGCTCGGCGTGCGCGCCGGCCTCGGTCGCAAGGCGGTCGCCGGCGACGACCGGGCGGTTGCGCACCGCGCTGATCCATTCGCTGCCGCTGTCGGCGTTGTAGAGCCAGACCTGCCCGGTGAATTCGGACAGCCGTGCCACGCGGCCCGGCGGATCGGACGGGTCGGTCTGCGCGCTGGCCACCCCCAGTGCGGCGAGCGACAGCAAGGCGGTGGCGAACAGGCGATTGATGAACGTCATGGTATGAGTCTCCCAGCCTTCAACGCCGGCCGAGGTCATCCGGACGACGCAAGCGCCGTAGGAGAAACGCCCGTTTACACGAGCGACTGCGCCCGTCAGTCGTCGGCCGCCGCGTCGAGCTCGGGGAACAGCACGCTGGTGAATCCGAAGCGCGTGAAATCGCGAACCCGCATCGGGTACAGCACACCGACCAGATGATCGCACTCGTGCTGCACGACACGTGCGTGGAAACCCTCGGCCTCGCGGTCTATCGGTGCGCCATGCGGGTCGAAGCCGGTGTAGCGGATGCGCGCGAAGCGCGGCACCACGCCGCGTAGACCGGGCACCGAGAGGCAGCCTTCCCAGCCCTCTTCTTCGGTGTCGGCCAGCGGCGTGATCTGCGGGTTGATGAGCACTGTCTCGGGCACGGGCGGCGCGTCCGGGTAGCGCTGGTTGCCCTGCGCGAAGCCGAAAATCACCAGCGCCAGATCGACCCCGATCTGCGGTGCCGCCAACCCCGCGCCGTTGACCGCATGCATGGTCTCGAACATGTCGTCGATCAAGGCGCGCAGCTCCGGCGTGTCGAAGGCCTGCACCGGCTGGGCGACGCGCAGCAGGCGCGGGTCGCCCATCTTCAGGATCTCTCGAATGGTCATGGCGCGTTGGCGGTGGAGTCAGTCAGACGCCACTGTATCGCGTGCGCCTTCTCCCTTCTCCTTGTCCTTCTGCTTCTCGCGGCGGCTACCAGTGGCCGGTGGCCGCGAGCTGCGGCGCGGCTTGCGGTGCGGACCAGCGCAGCGGCAGCGCCTGCGGCGTCCACACGCCGGCCTCGACCTCGATGCGCACCAGGCGCTGCGCCCCGGTGAAGCGGTCGACCTCCGGCCCGCTGCCGATGACCACGGCGCGCCCGGTGAGCTGCAGCACACCGCCGTTCTCGTGATCGACAAACAGCAAGCCCGCCCGCGGGTGCGCCGTGATGTTGCCGAGCGTGTTGAAGAAGAAGTTGCCGCGAAAGTCGGGGAAGGTCAACACCGTGCCGTCGACGCCGTCGTCGACGCGCACGAAGCCCGGCCTGCCGCCGCGGTGCGACACATCGGCGCCGTGCCCGGGTGCGGCGCTGGCGATGAACAAGGTGTCGGCCTGCGCGACCAGGCTCGCGGCCGACGCGGACAGCCGCGCACCTTCGCGCCGCGACGCTGCCCGCGCGACGGGCTCGCCCGTCCACTGCGCCGCACGCGCCTGGATGTACTGCGGGCAGTTACCGAAGCTCTGATCCACGCGCAATTCGAAGCCCTGCGCATCGACCGCCACGACATGGCCGTTGACGCGGTTGCGCCGCCGCGTCTGCAGCTCGATGCCGAGCAGGCCGAGCTCGGCGCCGACGCGCAACTGCGCGCGCAGCGGGTCGTCATCCGCTGGCAATGCATCGACGCGAACGCGCTGCGCATCAGGCGTGCCGATGAAGCCCGGCAGTCCGGTCAGCATCGAGGCCCAGGACCGCTGCTGCGCGTCGACGCTGCCCACCAGCAGCATCGGCAATTGCTCGAAGAACTCGCGGTGCTGGTCCGGCATGTGGTCGCGGATCACGCGCGGGCCGAGTTCGTTCAGCCGCTCGTGCACGCCGGCGGCCCGCTGCATCGCGACTTCGCCCGCGTGAAAGGTCGGCGTGTGGGTGCTCATCGTCGCGCCTTCAGGCCGTGGCTTCCGGCACCGCGCTGCGCTGCATGCCGACGAAGCGCGGCAAGGCCTCGATGCGCGCGAGCCACTGCCGCAGCTGCGGGTACGGCGCCAGGCTCACACCGCCTTCCGGCGCGTGCGCGGTGTAGCTGTACAGCGCCACATCGGCGATCGTCGGGTGCGCCGCGGCGAGGTAAGGCTGCGTGGCCAGCTGCTGATCCATCAGCGCGAACAAGCGTGCCGCGGCCTCGCGCGGCGCCTGTTCCTGCGGGCGCCCGAACACCACTGCGACGCGCGCCGCGGCCGGACCATGTGCCAGCTGCCCGGCAGCGACGCTGAGCCAGCGCTGCACGCGCGCCGCGACTATCGCGTCACGTGGCAGCCATTGCGCATCGGCGTCGTAGGTCAGCGCCAGGTAGACCAGGATCGCGTTGCTGTCGGCGAGCACGAGGTCGCCGTCTTCGATCACCGGCAGCTGCCCGAAGGGGTTGAGTGCGAGGAAGGCCGCGCTCTTGTGCTCGGCACACGCGAGGTCGACCGTGATGTTCTCGAACGGCAACCCGAGCAAAGACAAGAAGAGTTCGACGCGGTGCACGTGGCCCGAAAGCGGGTGGCCGTGCAGGCGGATCGGGCGTGGTGAGGTGTGCGACATGGCATGGCGATCAGTGATGAAGAGGCCGCGAGCTTAGGCACGCAGCGCCCGCCGCGGAATCACCGCCGTCGACACTTGACTCTTGCACCCAGCGGAATGCCGGGTCGCCCGACTTGCCTTCAGCCCAGCGCCGCGATCACTTCGGGCGGCGCCTGCACCAGCTCGATCAGCACACCCTCACCACCGACCGGGAACTCGTCGCTGCTCTTCGGGTGCACGAAGCAAATGTCGTGGCCCGCCGCGCCTTGGCGGATGCCGCCCGGCGCGAAGCGCACGCCGTTCGCCGACAGCCATTCGACGGCACGCGGCAGGTCATCGATCCACAAGCCGATGTGGTTCAGCGGCGTGGTGTGCACCGCGGGTTTGCCGTGCGGGTCGATCGGCTCCATCAGATCGACTTCGACCTTGAACGCGCCGCTGCCGATCGCGCAGATGTCCTCGTCGACATTCTCACGCTCGCTCCTGAAGTTGCCGACGACCTCGAGGCCGAACTTCTCGACCCACAGCGTGCGCAGCCTGTCCTTGCTCGGTCCGCCGATCGCGACCTGCTGAATCCCCAACACCTTGAATGGCCGCGTCGTCATGCTTCGGCCTCCGAGCGCTCGAACTCCATGATCACCTGATCGACCGCCAGACTCTCACCTTTGTTCGCCAGCACCTTCGAGACGACGCCGTCGCGGACGGCGAGCAGGATGTTCTCCATCTTCATCGCCTCGATCACCGCGAGCCGCTCGCCGGCACGCACCGTCTGACCCGGCTGCACCGCGACGTCGACGAGCAGCCCCGGCATCGGCGAGAGCAGGTACTTCGACAGATCAGGCGGCGCCTTGAACGGCATCAGTGCATTCAACTCGGCCGCGCGCGGCGACAGCACGCGCGCCTCGACCTGCGCGCCATGATGCGTGACGCGGTAGGCCAGCATCAGGCGTTCGATCTGCGCACTGAACGGTGCGCCGTTGACCATGCCGTGCACCGCGACATCGCGCAGATGGCCATCGAAGGTGATCGCGTAGCGCTTGCCCGCGACCACCACATCGAACGCGCCGCCATCCAGCCGCACCGTGGCCGGCGTCTGTGTGCGCACGCCCACGGCGTCGGTCTGCACGACGACGAAGTCGGTGCCGACCTGCAACTCGTGCCCACGCAGCTGCCCGCTGATTCCGGCCGAGCGCGCGAGCACGCGGCGGTTCAGCGCAACCGCGAGCGCGAGCAGAAAGTCGGGGTCGTCGTGCGTTACCGATTCAAGCGTGAAGCCCTTCGGATACTGCTCGGCGATGAAGCCGGTGTTGAAGTCGCCCGAGACGAATTTCGGGTGCGCCAGCAGCGCGGCCTGGAAAGGGATGTTGCTCGCGATGCCGCGGATCACGAACGCATTCAACGCCTCGCGCATCTTCGCGATCGCATCGAGCCGATCGCTGCCGCAGACGATCAGCTTGCAGATCATCGAGTCGTAGAACATCGGGATCTCGCCGCCCTCGTAGACGCCGGTGTCGACGCGCACACCGCCGGCCGCGGGGACTGGTTTGGACGCCTCCATCGTCGTCAGCGGCGGCTCGAACGCGATCAGCCGGCCGGTGCTCGGCAGGAAGCCGCGCAGCGGGTCCTCGGCATTGATGCGGCACTCGATCGCCCAGCCTTTGCGCGGGATTTGATCCTGCGTGAACGCGAGCGGCTCGCCGGCCGCGACGCGGATCATCTGCTCCACCAGATCGAGCCCGGTGATGCACTCGGTGACCGGGTGCTCGACCTGCAACCGCGTGTTCATCTCGAGGAAGAAGAAGCTCTGGTCCTTGCCGACGACGAACTCGACGGTGCCTGCGGATTGGTAGTTCACCGCCTTGGCCAGCGCCACGGCCTGCTCGCCCATTGCCTTGCGCGTGGCGTCGCTGATGAACGGCGACGGCGCCTCTTCGATCACCTTTTGATGCCTGCGCTGGATCGAGCATTCGCGCTCCCACAGGTAGACGCAGTGGCCGTGCGCATCGCCCAGCACCTGGATCTCGATGTGGCGCGGCTCCTCGACGAACTTCTCGATGAACACGCGGTCGTCGCCGAAGCTGTTGCGCGCCTCGTTGCGGCACGACGCGAAGCCCTCGAAGGCCTCCTTGTCGTTGAACGCAACGCGCAAGCCCTTGCCGCCGCCGCCGGCCGAGGCCTTGATCATCACCGGGTAGCCGATGCCCTTGGCGATCTCAACCGCGTGCTCGGGCGTTTCGATCGCCGCGTTGTAGCCGGGGATGGTGTTGACCTTGGCCGCGCCCGCGAGTTTCTTCGACGCGATCTTGTCGCCCATCGCGGCGATCGACGCATGCTTCGGTCCGATGAAGACAATGCCCTCTTCCTCGACCCGTTTGGCGAACGCCTCGTTCTCGCTCAGGAAGCCATAGCCCGGGTGCACGGCCTGCGCGCCGGTCTCTTTGCACGCCGCGATGATCTTGTCCATCGCCAGATACGACTCTCGGCTCGGCGCCGGGCCGATACAGACCGATTCGTCAGCGAGTTCGACGTGCAGCGCGTCGCGGTCCGCCTCGGAGAAGACCGCTACCGTCTGGATGCCCATCTTCTTCGCGGTCTTGATGACGCGGCAGGCGATCTCGCCGCGGTTAGCAATCAGGATCTTGGTAAACATCTTGTTCTTCTCCTGATGCTCACAAAGGAATGTTGCCGTGCTTGCGCCACGGGTCGTCGACCTTCTTGTCGCGCAGCATCACCAGCGAGCGGCAGATGCGCTTGCGCGTTTCGTGCGGCTGGATCACGTCGTCGATGTAGCCGCGCGCGCCGGCCACGAACGGGTTCGCGAACTTGGCCTTGTACTCGGCCTCGCGCGCCGCCAGCTTGACCGGGTCGTTCTTCTCCTCGCGGAAGATGATCTCGACCGCGCCCTTCGCGCCCATCACCGCGATCTCGGCGTTCGGCCACGCGAAGTTAACGTCGCCGCGCAGGTGCTTCGAGCTCATCACGTCGTAGGCGCCGCCGTAGGCCTTGCGCGTGATCACGGTGATCTTCGGCACCGTGCATTCGGCGTAGGCGTACAGCAGCTTCGCGCCGTGCTTGATGATGCCGCCGTACTCCTGCGCCGTGCCGGGCATGAAGCCGGGCACGTCGACGAAGGTCAGCACCGGGATGTTGAACGCATCGCAAAAGCGCACGAAGCGCGCCGCCTTGATGCTGCTCTTGATGTCCAGGCAGCCGGCCAGCACCAGCGGCTGGTTCGCGACGATGCCGACGCTCTGCCCGTCCATGCGGCCGAAGCCGATGATGATGTTGGTCGCATAGTCGGGCTGCAGCTCGAAGAAGTCGCCGTCGTCGACCGTCTTCGCGATCAGCTCCTTCATGTCGTAGGGCTTGTTCGGGTTGTCCGGCACCAGCGTGTCGAGCGACCAGTCGAGCCGCTCGGCCGGGTCGGTACCGGGCCGCACCGGCGCCTTCTCGCGGTTGTTCAGCGGCAGATAGTTGAAGAAGCGGCGCAGCATCGCGAGCGCGTCCACGTCGTTGTCGAACGCGAGATCGGCGACGCCGCTCTTGGTGGTATGCGCCGACGCGCCGCCCAGGTCTTCCGACGTCACCTCTTCATGCGTCACGGTCTTCACGACTTCGGGGCCGGTGACAAACATGTACGAGCTGTCCTTCACCATGAAGATGAAGTCGGTCATCGCGGGCGAATACACCGCGCCGCCGGCGCACGGCCCCATGATCATGCTGATCTGCGGCACCACGCCCGAGGCCATCACGTTGCGCTGGAAGACTTCGGCATAGCCGCCGAGCGATGCCACGCCTTCCTGGATGCGGGCGCCGCCCGAATCGTTCAAGCCGATCACCGGCGCGCCGACCTTCATCGCCTGGTCCATCACCTTGCAAATCTTCTCGGCGTGGGCCTCGCTGAGCGCGCCGCCGAAGACCGTGAAGTCCTGGCTGAAGACGAACACGAGGCGGCCGTTGATCATGCCGTAGCCGGTCACGACGCCGTCGCCGGGCGGGCGGTTGTCGGCCATGCCGAAGTCGTGGTTGCGGTGTTCGACGAACATGTCCCACTCTTCGAAGGTGTCGGTGTCGAGCAGCAGCTCGATGCGTTCGCGGGCGGTCAGCTTGCCCTTGCCGTGCTGCGCGGCAATGCGCTTCTCGCCGCCGCCGAGGCGGGCCTTCGCGCGCTTGTCTTCGAGCTGCTGGATGATGTCGTGCATAGAAGGTCTACCTCTCGAACAGGTTCAGCAAAGTGCGGGCGGCGACCGACGGCGCGATGCGCGCCGCGGTCACGTCCTGAATCGTCTGCGGCAATGCGCTGCGCACTGCCGCGTGGTGGCGGAAGTCGGCCTGCAAACGGGCCTGAATGATGTCCCACATCCAGGCCAGCGCCTGCGAGCGGCGGCGAGCCGCGAATTCACCGCTGGCGTGGCGCTGCGTGTGGAAACCCTCGACGGCAGCCCAGAAAGCCTCGAAGCCGTCGCTCTTCAACGCGCTCATCGTCAGCACGCGCGGCATGCTCTCGTGGCCTGCGAACAGCCGCAGCGAACTCGCGATATGCGCCTGCGCGCGTGAGGCGGCCAGCGGGTCGAGGTCGGCCTTGTTGATGACGACCAGGTCGGCCAGCTCCATCACGCCCTTCTTGATCGCCTGCAGGTCGTCGCCGGCGTTCGGCAACTGCATCAGCACGAACAGGTCGGTCATGCTCGCGACGGCGGTCTCGCTCTGGCCGACGCCGACGGTCTCGACGATCACGATGTCGAAGCCCGCGGCCTCGCACACCAGCATCGCCTCGCGCGTCTTCTCGGCCACACCGCCGAGCGTGCCCGAGGCCGGGCTCGGGCGAATGTAGGCGGCCTCATCGACCGAGAGCCGCTCCATCCGCGTCTTGTCGCCGAGGATCGAGCCACCAGAGAGGCTCGACGACGGATCGATTGCGAGCACCGCGACGCGATGCCCCTTCGCGATCAGCGCCAGCCCCAGTGCCTCGATGAAGGTCGACTTGCCGACCCCCGGCACGCCCGAGATGCCCAGGCGCAGGCCGTGGCCGGTGTGCGGCAGCAAGGTGTTCAGCAACTCGTCGGCGCGCGCGCGATGATCGGCACGCGTCGATTCGAGCAAGGTGATGGACTTGGCGAGCGCGCGGCGATCGCCGCCGCGCACGCCGTCCACCAGGGCCTGATCCACGGGGGTCAATGCCACAGCGGACTCAAGCCTTCGCGGCAACGTTCATGCGGATCTGTTCGAGCACATCCTTTGCGCTCGCCGGGATGGGCGTCCCCGGGCCGTAGATGCCCTTCACGCCGGCTTCATAGAGCATGTCGTAGTCCTGGCGCGGGATCACGCCGCCGACGAACACGATGATGTCGTCGGCGCCCTGCTGCTTCAGCGACTCGATGATCGCCGGCACCAAGGTCTTGTGGCCGGCGGCGAGCGTGCTGACGCCGACCGCGTGCACGTCGTTCTCGATCGCCTGGCGCGCGCATTCGTCGGCGGTCTGGAACAACGGGCCCATGTCGACGTCGAAGCCAAGATCGGCGAACGCGGTCGCGACGACCTTCGCGCCGCGGTCGTGGCCGTCCTGGCCGAGCTTGGCGATCATCACGCGCGGGCGACGGCCCTGGGCTTCGGCGAACTCGTTGATCTCGAGCTTGAGCTTGTCCCAACCTTCGGCGCTGTCGTAGGCTGCGGCATAGACGCCGGTCACCTTCTGCGTGTCGGCGCGGTGGCGGCCCCAGGCCTTCTCGAGCGCGTCGGACACTTCGCCGACAGTGGCGCGCAGGCGCACCGCCTTGATGCTCAGATCGAGCAGATTGCCTTCGCCGGTTTCGGCGCAGCGCGTCAACGCATCGAGCGCGGCCTGTGTCTTCGCAGTGTCGCGCTTGCCACGCAGCTGCTTCAGCCGCGCGACCTGGTTCTCGCGCACCATCGCGTTGTCGATGTCGCGCGTCTCGATCGCGTCCTCGGTGGCCAGCTTGTACTTGTTGACGCCGACGATCACGTCCTTGCCCGAGTCGATGCGCGCCTGCTTCTCGGCCGCGCTGGCCTCGATCTTCAGCTTGGCCCAGCCGCTGTCGACGGCCTTGACCATGCCGCCCATCGCCTCGACCTCTTCGATGATCTTCCACGCCGCGTCGGCCATGTCCTGCGTGAGCTTCTCCATCATGTAGCTGCCGGCCCAAGGGTCGACGACGCTGGTGATGTGGGTCTCTTCCTGGATGATCAGCTGCGTGTTGCGCGCGATGCGCGCGCTGAATTCGCTCGGCAGCGCGATCGCCTCGTCGAGCGCGTTGGTGTGCAGGCTCTGCGTGCCACCGAACACCGCGGCCATCGCCTCGATCGTGGTGCGCACGACGTTGTTGTACGGGTCTTGTTCCGTCAGCGACCAGCCCGAGGTCTGGCAATGCGTGCGCAGCATCAGGCTCTTCGGGTTCTTCGCGTCGAAGCCTTTCATGATCTTCCACCACAGCAGCCGCGCGGCGCGCATCTTGGCTACCTCGAGGTAGAAGTTCATGCCGATGGCCCAGAAGAAGCTCAGGCGCCCGGCGAACTCGTCGACATCCAGGCCCTTGGCCAGCGCGGCCTTCACGTACTCGCGGCCATCGGCCAGCGTGAACGCGAGCTCGAGCGCCTGGTTCGCGCCGGCCTCCTGCATGTGGTAACCCGAGATCGAGATCGAGTTGAACTTCGGCATGTTCTTCGCCGTGTACTCGATGATGTCGCCGATCGCGCGCATGCTCGGCTCCGGCGGAAAGATGTACGTGTTGCGAACCATGAACTCCTTCAGGATGTCGTTCTGGATCGTTCCACTCAGCTTCTCTTGCGACACGCCCTGCTCTTCGGCCGCGACCACGTAGCCGGCGAGCACCGGCAGCACCGCACCGTTCATCGTCATGCTCACGCTGACCTTGTCGAGCGGGATGCCGTCGAACAAGATCTTCATGTCCTCGACGCTGTCGATCGCGACGCCGGCCTTGCCCACATCGCCGGTGACGCGCGGGTGGTCGCTGTCGTAGCCGCGGTGCGTCGCCAGGTCGAACGCGACGCTGACGCCCTGCGCACCGGCGGCGAGCGCCTTGCGGTAGAAGTCGTTTGAGGCCTCGGCGGTCGAGAAGCCGGCGTACTGGCGGATCGTCCACGGCCGCACCGCGTACATCGTCGCCTGCGGGCCGCGCACGAAGGGCGCGAAGCCGGGCAGCGTGTCGGTGTACGGCAAGCCTTTCAGATCGGCCGCGGTGTACAGCGGCTTGACGGGGATGCCCTCGGGCGTGATCCAGGTCAGCGCCTCGACCTTGCCACCAGGCGCCGACTTGGCCGCGGCTTGTTGCCACGCGGCGAGCGAGTCCGAGTTCAAAGCAGTCTTGTCATCCGACATGGTGTTTTTCTCCGGCGCGGCGCCAGCCCCAAGAATATGACCAGATTGACCAGGTCAGGGCTGGACGCTGGCGGGCTCCGACATGCATAATTCAAAATTGAATTCTATCGGCAGATCGCACGCATGGCGACTCTTCTCCCCGAAATTTCCAGGCCCGGCAGCGCCGAGCGCGGCACGCCGCTGCGTGAAAGCGCGCTGTACGAGCAGGTCGCCGAGCGGCTGCGCAGCCGCATCCTCGCGCACACGCTGCACCCCGGCAGCTGGATCGACGAGCAGGCGCTGGCCGCCGAGTACGGCATCAGCCGCACGCCGTTGCGCGAGGCGCTGAAGGTGCTCGCGGCCGAAGGGCTGGTGACGATGAAGCTGCGCCGCGGCGCCTATGTCACCGAGGTCTCGGAGCGCGATCTCGCCGAGGTCTATCACCTGCTCGCGCTGCTCGAGAGCGACGCCGCGATGGTGGTCGCGCAGTCCGCCAGCGCCGCGCAGATCGCCGAGCTGCTGGCACTGCACCAGCAGCTCGAAGACGAGGTCGCGAATCGCGATCGCTTTTTCGCCGCGAACGAGCGCTTCCACATGAAGCTCCTCGAGGTCGCCGACAACCGCTGGCGCAACCAGTTGGTGGCCGACCTGCGCAAGGTCATGAAGCTGAACCGCCACCATTCGCTGTTCAAGCAAGGCCGGCTCGAAGCCTCGCTGAAAGAGCACCGCCAGATCATGGCCGCGCTGAAGGCGCGCAACGGCGAGCGCGCGCAAGCGCTGATGCGGCAGCACTTCGCGAACGGGAAAGAAGCGGCCTCGCTGTCGTGACGGCGAGCGCTGCCGCGCTGCGACAATCGCGCGCATGAGCCCGCCGGGCCGCCCCAAGGGCGAATACCGGAAGGCGCAGCCTGAAGGCACTCCAATGAATCGCCCTGCTCTCCGACCCATGCCGACGCCCACGCTCAGCCTGATCGCCGCCGTCGCACGCAACGGCGCAATCGGCAAGGCCGGCGGCCTGCTCTGGCACGAGCCCGAGGACCAAAGGCACTTTCGCCGCGTCACGATGGGCTGCCCGGTCATCATGGGCCGCAAGACATGGGACTCGCTGCCCACGCGCTTTCGCCCGCTGCCCGGCCGCCGCAACGTCGTGATCACCCGCAACGCCGCGTGGCATGCGCCGGGCGCGGAGCCTGCGCCGTCGCTCGACGCGGCACTGGCACTGCTCGCCGATGCACCCAAGGCCTTCGTGATCGGTGGCGCCGAGCTCTACGCGCTGGCGCTGCCGCGTGCCCGCGAACTCGTGCTCACCGAGATCGACGCCGATCTCGAGGGCGACACGTTCTTTCCGCGCTGGGATCGCTCGCGTTTCGCCGAAGCATCGCGCGACGATCGACCCGGCTACAGCTTCGTCACCTACAACAACATCCGAGGAGATTGACATGTCCGAAGGCGGCTTTCACGTGCACGGCCCGCACGACCACGAACTCGAGCACGCAGC
>Ga0307509_10003531_pt1 | contig 23568 bp, 23 predicted proteins | sample 10_EM_MG_FD_202245 | JGI IMG/M metagenome (GOLD analysis project Ga0307509, IMG submission 202245) | Populus trichocarpa ectomycorrhiza microbial communities from riparian zone in the Pacific Northwest, United States - 10_EM | ecosystem: Host-associated > Plants > Roots > Unclassified | place... | reverse complement strand
GCAACCCATTACTTTCTACGGTTTACCAAGTTACATCACGCCACCTGATGAACTCATTCTACCTTCCTATTGGCTCGCCGATCCCTACCTTAACGGGGTGTCCGGCTTCAATTCGGCCGCGGGAGTATACTCGCGCGGCCGAGTTGCTCTTGGACACCCACATAGAGTAGTGATCGCCAGACAATCCGGTGGTGGCAAGTGGAGTGATGCAATTTGCTATACCGTAGAAATTATGTGGGTATGCGATGATCGCCTGTTCATCGAGAAGCAATCTACTCGAGTAGTGCCGTCGGATTTTTTGTAACGTATATGATTATTAACGATGTTGCCCTGGATGAGCTTGCTATTCACCCGCCGGATTGCTACTCTATTTGGGGGTCCAACAGCAACTCGGCCGCGCGAGTATCCACCCCCGAGTACTCGCGCGGCCGAGTTGCTCTTGGACACCCACATAGAGAAGTCATCGCCGGACCAATAAGATGACAATCTGATGGTGGCAAGTGGCGTGATGCGATTTGCTATACCGTAGAAAAATCATCGCACATGAGATCCTTTACGAGCCCTCCAGGTACTCGAGTACGCTAATGATATCTCTTTTGGAGTTTCAATCAATATTTATTACTACGTAAATGGTTCACCGCCACTCCAGGCATACGGAACCCACAGCAGTACAATCTTTTGGAGTCGCCTCTAGTCCGCAAACAAGCTGTTTCAGCAGGGCGCCTAGTAAATTTATGTCTGTGGGGGACTGCTCCTTTCAGCGGCGAAATCAAAATAAAAGCATGCGACACTAGCATTCTGCGCCACAGCCTGATCACACAACTCGTCTATCACCAATGAACTAACATTCAAGTTTGTCAGCACTTGCCCTTTTTCTTCCATTCATCGAGGTTCGTCCTTGTTACCTAATAAATGTTTTTCCAACCCCCGGATCCCCATAGCAAAACAACATAGCATTACCAGACCCGCCTCCCTTACTACCAGTGTGCCAACCTTTAAATTCCTCAGTTTGCAGCACCCATTCCCCTATACTCCTGACCCGGCTCTCTTGAATGTCCTTGTGGCGTAGTCTAGGCTCTAATGGTAATAACCAGGTCAAGATTTGAGATCGGTCATCGGCAACAGGATAGTTGATCCACACATTATTGAAGGAGCTGGTATTATTGGAGTTGATATTCTCGTGAAAGTGATGCTCAGACATCTCTATTTCGAAAACTGACTGAGGATTGGTGACTGAACTGGTGAGCCGATTGAATCGCTGGGAGCTGAAGAAAAGCGGGGTCTTTTATGGAGCCTCATGGATGTCTCATCGCCGCCGAGCCAATCTCTCCCAAAACTTTGTCAACGACCCTCTGGTGTGTTTGTCGCAGAAGCGCCACAAACTTGTAAACGTTATCCTCAGACCCAGCGCGTACTCTTCACTACGATGAGGAAACACTTTTGAGCGACTAGGGTGGGGTTGCCTCGCTTGGTAAATTTATATATACATCATACAAGTACAAGTGCCATGGGTGATGTTTTCGGACACACCAAAGTGGCTTACCAGCAAAAAAATGGTAAAAATTGGTGAGGTCACAAACTGGTGTGTGCGAAAACATCCCCCATGGCACTTGTACTGTACACCTACCTTTAAGAATGAGCTAGCCGAAACCATTATATATCATCTCGCTTAAGGCATCACAGCATTCGAGTATATCCCAATGCAGTGATATGTCAGAGTTGGTGGCTGCACTCACTACCCGTATTATAATTCTCCGACGTTGAGAGGAATGACCAAGCCCGAATACACCTATAATTAGTAAATGAACATATACGAGTAGTACTAGTAGTACTAGTGTCAAGTATTTAGCTATGATGCAGAGTGGAGATTGTTAGAGTTGGTTTAGTCGAAATTTTTGTTGAAAATGGGCTAGGCTGCTCACCATTACTGTTACAGCTATTGCAGTGTTCTCAGCCACCTACCGAATACATATATTCCCATTCGCGCTGCACACAAAACACAACCTCTAGCGCCTGCTACGCACACTCGCTCCCATACTGTTTCACCAGCACTAGCTCATACTCAGCCGAACATCTATCCCTACATCTCAAGTGCGACAACATCAAAGACTATCAAACATCCAACGAAACACGAATACTCAGGACTACCGAATACCTACTTGATCCGAGGACATGAGCTTAAACCTCGGCATAGCGATTAACCCAAGACCTCGGGAATTCGGTATCACCACCAGAGTGATCCTGAGTGCCGGGAAGAAAGGCAGAGAAACGGAATAATCTCATGTGAGATTGGGCATGTGCAGGACGCATGCTGTGGTGGAAAGGATTCCACAAGGAAGGATATAAGGCAGTTGGATCTTCTCTTTGTTCATTTAGTTATCTGCTCACTTGTCCTTCGTCTCTTTGAGTGTTTTCCTCTCCTTGTTAATTGTTGTCCGCTCTTTGGCCATTTGGTTTCTTTTACTTTTGATAAGTCTTCTATTACACTCTTTATATTTCTACGACAATACAAATTGATCGCTTCCACACTGGACCAAAACACTCTCTCCATCCGCTGTGCTGTAACCTTGTTCTAAAAGTTTTGTTATGAATACTGCAGCCGAAACCACAACTTAAGAGAAAAAATATTCTTATATAAGCACAGCCGATAGATATCGGTACTGTAACGTGCGTCAGATAAGAAAATTTGGTGGACCTATCCAGTGTGCTGAGATAATGCACGTGACTCTTATATCTATCGGCAGCGCTTGTTTTGCCGAACCCCTTAAGATACTGTACATCACTTCAATGGGAACTGAGAACCTCAAATTCTAGATGTTTCTAGCTACAGCCGCTATAGCCAATGGTTATAGTAATAAATGATGCACTAAGATATTCTCTACTTCTACATAGATAATGAGGCTGGATTGGACAGTAGGAATCCTTTGAGGGATTTATTTCAGTTGATCAATGGCTCCGGAATGTATAAAATGGGATGGGTTCTAGGGAGCTGCTTACGACTCCTCTATGAGCCTTCAGAAGTTTCTGATTTGATTAAGAATCTGATATGGATTTATCAGCACCACCGCTCCTTGTCTCCCTTGGCTGATCCAACTGGGGCAAGGAGAAGCCATAATTTCCATGATATTATTCGCATGGGTACATAATATAGGGAGTTGTAGGTTACCCGCCGACTGTACTAGTGCAGCACCTGACTAAATCTGTAACGGAATCTGCCTATTGTTCTCGCTACTGTACCTACCTGATGTTGGATGTTTCCTATTTAGGTTCTACAATAGTAGCGCTGCTTTCCTTACCTTGTACTTTCCTTATTTGCTATAGTTTCCGATTGGGTTATTTACTCTTAAGTTCTCTTATAACATTCTTTGCTACCCTTGTACCCTTTAGGCAACCTTATGCTTTCCTACTAGTACTACTGGATTAGTACATTAGTAGCGATCCCTTATAGTTTGATTTCATTACTTGTTTTGTTAGTTACATCCTGTTGCCTTTATACCTATGTTCTAGGACTTAGTTGTTTGCTTCGATACTATCTCAGCATAGTAAGTGTTTGCATTAGGCACAGGATATTTGGTTATGTTTTATTTGTATTTAAAGAGCCTGCTATCCCATAAGGATTCAGTCTCTCAAGCCTCACAGGAACGCTCTTCTTTAATATACTACAAGTTGAACGGTCACTCTATTTGTCCCTCATCTATCTTATATCTATTGAAGATATTCCACTGAGACTTTCCCTCCTATCCTATCAGTATCTCCAGAGTTCCACTTGGGATTCTTGAGGTACTTAGGAGTAGGTTACAAAATCAGTGACCCACCAGAAATATCGGGGATGTGAATGAAATAAAAGTACGAGGACAAAAAGATTCGCCCGACACAGGGTTTTACACAAATTTAACGAAAAATAACCATTTTCAAACAGGGCAATTCCCAACATTGCTTAGGTGAAAACACTTCAAATCTTTCCATCAGCTAGGGAATGACTATCTATTCAAAACTCTACAAGTAGAAGAGTAAGGATCAACACTGCCTTCGTTGTTCACAATTCCACTAGCGATTGTTAAAGTGACCTAAATATTTGTATGAGGCTTCATATAGAAAAGTACATATCAAGGTCACCTAACATAATACCAGATACTAGAATTATCTTTTCCTTGCTACTCTGCAATATTTAAGGATTCTGTAATATTCATCATGTTATCTACAGGTTTACTAAGGCATTGACAATTTTCTCCAAATTGTTATAAACATTGTACAATTAGAGAGGGTGGTGAAAGTGGGTGCTTTTGACCTAGTACACTATGTATTACTAACAAGTCCCCATGCCAAAGTGTTCTAATTTATGAACTCCTAACCTACGAGAATCAGAAAGTATACTTCCAAAAAAAAGTTGAAAACCCAAGTAACCATCCAGGAATTTCTAGTATCCAGGAGCTTTTGAGGTGAAATCCAACCAACACACTTAGTCCAAACCCTGGAAAAATCCCCGGGGTCCTTGCTTTCACACCATGCTACTAGTAATTCATGCTCTCCTAGGTCCTGACAGAGTTGCCTTTGCAGAATATACCAACCTATCTGTTCTCACAAACGTCAGAGAGTTATGACTACTCATCTGGAATGATAGACCAGTACCCCATCTCCCTGACTACAGAGATGCAAATGCATTATATCTAAATATCGTTTAATGACTAGCTTAACTGATTTTCCAAGGAGTCGCTGAATATAATGTTTATACTTAAAGCCTAGGATAACTTGGAATCCAAGGTCAGCCGCTAAGCCAAATGCCCTAAAGCACAAAGAAAAATCACCTCCGAACACTGAAAGAAAGCCAGTATGCTATCCGGGAAACTCGCCCAGGACATTCTACCAGGACATTTTTTAAAAGTGATTGAAACGTGACTCAGCTCACTAAAAGAGGGGTCATTGCTACTCTCATAGCTGCAAGCCAATTTACTTGTCAAATGTAAGAGTTTTCGGATAAGTCGCAGAATAAGGGGCCAAGTACTGATAAGGTTTGTATGCTTGGGCAGTGTTCCCAACCGTCCAGTCCATCCGTCTTCGGGTGGGGCGGGACGGACTACACTCATTGGGGGTCATTTTTGGGGTGCTAGGACGGACTACGCCCGGGAAGGCGAGGACCGGACGGACCTCCTGTACTAGCCAAGTTGAGATCATACACCAAACAGATTCTTTTCTCATCATGAGACATCACTCGTGCCGTTCCCGGCCGTTCCGGAAGTCCCCCGCCGTCCCTCACCATTCCCGGCCGTCTTCGACAGTCCCCGGCCATCCCCTGTCATGAACTAACATGTCTCACCCTGTAGGGCCCCCGGACAGTAGAAGTTGCCTCGCAGCAAGGAAGGAAAACACAGGGGAGGTGAGTTAAGATATTCAACAAGTGCCTCTCGACCAACAGGTTCTAGACTAAATACATGACGAGAACGCACTCAACAGAGAAACCCACTCAACAGGAGAATCGCGACCCTTCTGCTAACTATTGTACCCTACCGTATCCTCACAACTGCTAGACGGGATTACATCTATCACAGAGTGGTATTTGGCCCGTATTATGTGGATTCTCGGGGTTCCCCCCCCTCCGCCCGACAAGTATTTTCACCACTCCCTGGTGCCCATTCTCAGCAGCACAACAGAGTGGTGTTCGGCCGTTTTTATCTGGTTTGTCGGCGTTTACGTCGCCCCGCTCGAGTAGCATTTTCACAACATCATCGTGCCCATGACGAGCAGCACACCGAAGAGGAGTTCGACCATAGATATCTGGTTCGTCGGGGCACACATCATCCCGCCCAAGTAGTATTTCTACCACTTTCCCACGCCCACTCTCGGCAGCACCCAAGAGAGGGGTTCGACCTCAGATATCTGGTGTGTCGGGTTGAACGCTGCCCTGCCTGAGTAGTATTCTCACCACTCCCTCATGCCCTTTCTCGGCAGCGCCCCAGAGCGGTGTTTGGCCGGCGTTATCTGGTTTGTCAGGGTGGACGTCCTCCCGCTCAAGTAGTATTTTCACCACTCCTTCGTGCCCATTATAGGCAGCACCCCAGAGCGGTGTCGTGCCGCAGATATCCGACTTGTCGGGATTGATGTCGCCCTCTCTGAGTAGCATTTTCACCACTTCTTCGTGACCGTGAAAAGCAGCACACCAGAGCGGGGTTCGATCATAGATATCCATTCTGTCGGGTTTGACGTCTCCCCGGCCGAGCAGCATTCTTACTATTCCCCCTTGCCCAGTCTGGGCCGCGCCCCAGAGCGGTGTCCGGCCACACTTGTCCGGTTTGTCGGGACTGACGTCATCCCGCCCAAGAAGTATTTTGACTATTTCTTCGTGTCCATGATGAGCAGCAACAGAAAGTGGTGTTCGACCACAGTTATCCTGTTTGTCAGGGTTGACTTCGCCCCGCCCGAGTAGTATTTTCACAATTCCCTCGCGCCCATATTCTGCAGCACACCAGAGTGGTGTTCGGCCGAGGGCTTCGGATTCGTCGGGGTGGGTGTCGTCCCGGCCGAGCAATAATCTCACCACCCCCTCGTGTCCCTTCCAAGCAGCACACAAAACTGGTGTTCGATCGCCGATACAGCGTTTGTTGGGGTCGACGCCGTCTCGAGCCAGTAGTAGCTCCGCCACCGCCTCGTGCCCATTCCAAGCAGCCCATGCCAGTGGGGTACAGCCTAGGCTGTCTGCTTGGTTTATATCATAATCTTCCATCTTTACCAAATCTACTACCAACTCGATAATCCCGAATAAGGACGCACAATTTAAACTACTGAACCCGGGATACTTATCGCGACCACGGAAGAAAAGGGGCGATTTCCCCTCATCCAGAAAGAGTTTTATCGATATGTGGTCACTGTAATCCTCAAATAGCTTGAGCGCAAGTATTTTCGCATCGGCAGAAAGATCTCTTTTCGCGTGTATTCCCCAATATAGAGAAGAATATTCTACAAAGGGTGTGTCCCGGAGATCGGGAGAGGGACTAGTCGGAATAGCCTTGACTTGGTGGGAATTCAGATAAGTTAGGCAGGTCTCTGCCATCGTCGCGTGAGGTCTATCGAAAAGTTGGGGATGAGCCCGGAGGTACTCATAAAGAGTAAAATGAATTAACCGGACCGTGGAAGCCTCCTTGTCCACGGAAACAAGCCCTTGGCAGCACGTTAGCAGTGTACCTATTGAAGGGACATTGTCGCCATCGAGATCGGTCGATCCGATTTCGACTCCGAGAGCGTGACAAAGTTCATCGGCTTTCAAGGGCCGCTCTGCATGAGTGATCCACATCAAAGCGGTCATGCCAAGCATTGCTTTGTCCCCACCCTGCCCTTTTATCCGACTCAACGTCCCACCATATGCACCCCCCAAGCCCAAGCCATCTGCCATCGCGTTGAGCTTTTGCCGCCTGCGGCTAATTGTGGTTTCCTGTAAGATTGCATCGATGCTCAACGATACTAGTAGGAATCTAGATATGTATTTGTCAGTGAAGAGCTCGAGGTAGCTTTCCCACGTGGTTGTTTCTACCTACATTTCTGAAATATCTTCTGGAATTTTCCTCAGGATATCTACTTTAAGACTGCTATCCATCGCATCTGGCGTTGCGTCTTCGTCCAGCTTGCTCTGAATGTATCTAATGATATCATCCTCCCGTGGAGTGACGTGTATTGAAGTTCCTCTTCCATGAAGACGTTTCCCGACCTCAGCCTCGATGTGCGGTCTTCCTGTCACGAACATCCGTGTGCCCGGGGACCGTTGTAGAATTTCATTAAGCGAACCAAGAAGCCTAGCTCGGTATCTCGCCTCGCATTCATCGAGGGCATCGATGCATATGATTGTGGGCTTTTCCGAAGCAGCAGTGTACAGCATTCTCACCATATCCTCCAACTGAGGTCCCCGCCCACCAATGGCATTTTTTTGGTCTTGGTATGCCAATGATATCTCCTTTGGGATCGCCTCCAGTCCCCAAACAAGTTGTTTCAGTAGGGCGCCTAATACGCTCGTGGGGGACTGTTCCTTTCGGGCTGCGAAATCAAAATAAAAACATGCGATGGTGGCATTTTGTCCTCTAGCCTGATCACATAACTCGTCTATCACCAATGAACTAACATTAGAGTTTGTCAGCACTTGCCCTTTTTTTTTTCCATTCATCGAGGTTCATCCTTGTTACCTAATGAAGGTTTTTCCAACCCCCGGATTTCCAGAGCAAAACAACACTGCATTGCCCGATCCGCCTCCCCTACAACCAGCCCGCCAGCTTTTAAATTCCTCAGTTTGAAACACCCATTCCCCTACACTCTTGACCCGGATCTCCTGAATGTCCTTGTGACGTTGTCTAGGCTCTAGTGGTGACAACCAGGTCATGATTCGAGAACGGTCATCTGCAACAGCATAGTTATTCCATACATTATTGAAGGAGTTGGTATTATTGGAGCCCATATTGCCACGAAAGCGATACTCAGACATCTTCGCTGTTCGGAAACTAGTAGAGGATTGGTGATTGAACTTGTCGGTTGATGGAATCGCTGGGAGCTGAAAAAAAGCGGGGTCTTTTGTGGAACCTCATGGGTGTCTCGTCGCCGCCTAGCCAATCTCCCGGCACTTTATCAATAACGCCCTGGCTGCGCCGCCGCATCAGGAACAAGGAGGGTTACCTCGCACGATAAGCGCTACCCATCTGGGCATGGCTAACCCCCTTGCTGTAATCAACAGGTGCCCCTCCGCGCTTAGGGTGGGATCGCTTTGTTTGGTATCACGCAGGGTGTCAAATAAACACGAGTTGCACAGTACGAGTACTGTAAAGTATGGTGCGTGGACAAAATTAACCGCGGATCAACCAAGAGGGAGAAACCTAAGCTATGACAACAACAACACCGCAATTACTAAGACCAAGAAGAAAAAAATAGTATAAGGTAGAATACATAGTAGCAATTAATATTTGAGCTAGATAAAGTTCATTAAATGGTGTTGAAAGTGCGGGGTGATAGCGGGGGGGGGTTGCCATCGATCTCTGATCCGCGGTTAATTTTGTCCACTGACAATACTTGTACGGTATCCTAGTACTCGAGTAGAGTGCGCTTTCAACAGCTTGGTTGCAACGATATCAGGACTTTTAAGAATACTATTGTGTGGCGCTAAACAGGATAATCGTCGTGGCAAAACCTACTTCGAAACTCATGTCAAGGCAACCACCGGCTCCAACAGAGCCTCCAAACAACCCCTCACTCCCCCATTCAGAACACTTAGAAAATCTCCCACCTTATTTATTGACTTAGAACTCTGCGCCAAGGCGTGAGTAAAACTGCTATAATCCGCAGAGTTCTTGTGAAACTACAGTAAATAAATAAAATACTCCACTGTACTTCCATTTGTTCACACACACTCAGACTTAAGCACGATCTTAGCGCCGAAAGAAGTGGACCCCCCCATTTTACACCCAAAATGAGCCTTTTCACCTCATAAAATCGCACCCGGTTGCTTTGCAAAAAAAAATATTAAAATTCCTCACAGTCTTTGGGCCTGTCTCGACATTATCATTTTTATGTGACAAGCTCTTTTAATTAATGCTCATAGTGCAATACCGGAAATAATCATCCTGGCCAAAAGATACCTCAAATTTTGTATGATTGTCCCATACAAAAGGTACAATGCAACCAGATCCAATGGCAATCCTAAACCCTCAACCCCCGTGTGAGAATGGGAAAATTCTCATAATTTTTACCTACAAATTTTCAGCCATTGCCTACACTATAGGTTGGTTTCATTAAATCTATATAGCTTTGGGATCGGCTATGAATGTCCAAAATCAACCATTTTTGGTGTAAAACGGAGGGTGTCAGTTTCTTTTGTCGCCAAGCTCGAACTATTCCCTCTAGAAAGGTGGCTTAATAGCCACTGTCCTTGCATCTGCCTCTCTACAAAAGTCTCATCACAGGGTGTCACTTCTCTAAATTTATCCCGTTTGAATTGTAAGTTTACCGGGGCATACTCCACAACACAATCAAATACCACTACCTAATCTCCTCTAACCACACTACGGCCGATACTGCTCTTCCCAGACCAGCATGAAAAAGCACTTTCAATCTCTGCCATGACGTGACAAGGGGGCTTCATGGAGGAAAAAGAAGCCAGAATTTTTAGTTTTAGATACACAGCCAACCCCCGACATCCCAGATAAATATTGGGCATCCAAATATCATCTTCCTTGTAGTGTCTCCATATACCATCTGCTAGTAGGCGAACCGAAGCCCTGTAGTTAAGTCTTGGCTAAAAATCACCCACCATGTAGGTTAGGAATGTAAAATCTAGTCCAGGTAGGGAGACCAGGCCTATTAACACTCCCGAGACAACACTCCCGAGACATGGGCTCCCGTCACGAGACACACTCTAGCCTCACGCAAGATGCTATTGGGAGATACTATACAGTCTTTTTTTGCTATTACGCCTTACACTCATAATTTACCTTAGCCTATGCACTATACAGTACTCTAGCCTACATAATTATTCGAATACTCATATGTGACTGACAGGACTTTCCCTACCTTTCCGGGAAGATTATATGGGCTCGTGGCCCCCCAACAGAAGTTCTTTGTCGGTTGGTATTATTGAAGGAGTTGATATTCTGACAAAAGCGATATTGGGGCATCTTTATATGCTGAGGCTGGTAGATTATATAAGGCAAGGGAGCCCCTCTCCACTGTAGGCTACCGCAAGGACAATACATCTGTCGTACCATGATATATACCTCGTCTTTCCAACCAGTTATAAGTAAATTCGCCAAACCCGAATACCATACATGGCTAATCAATGAGGTAATTCAAATCCTCATTGGATACGATGGGTAGTCCTCTATAACTGCTGAGATTGGAGAGTGAATCTTGCTACATAAAATCTGGAATGAAAACCATATTGACGCTTCTAAAATACTATACTCTGGGGGGGGGGCAATAACATGGCTAGTATGTATAAGAAATATTATTTTTTATAATAAAAAAAAGCATTTAATTTTAAGGGAGGAAAATCTAGCTCTTGGATTAGAAAGAGAAATCCAAATCAACTTTGATAGCTTGTCCTCTTCCCACTCTAGGTTACGCTTGGCACTGATTCCAAATTCAAGTTCCTTACAACAAATATCAATAGTGATCCGAGCGACCCATTTGTTAGCTTTTGCTATAATATTCTGTTCCGAAGATTGGTTCACGATACAGTTGATCAGATGTTTAGTAGTTCACAGAAAGTCATTGATAGAGGCATTGTTCAAATTCAGTAGCATTCTTAGGGTCAAATTCAGTCGCAGAACACAGGAATTAAAACCACAGCTAATGCTGTTGCTGCTACAATTCATATTAGGCCCAGCTTAACTTAGCACACCACTTGAAATAAATCATTAAGTCTATATATGTGCGGCCACATCAGTCGTTGTTTTCAAATCCAGATCTAAAGATGTTCTCTTCGAGGTCTTCAAGTCGTGTTGGAAATCATCATGTGCTACTCTAGATTCTCCTGCGATAGTTCCCTCATCGTTCAGATATTTTGGCGAAATACCTTTAGATTTTCGGAAAAGCATTCCGCCTGTGGAATCTTAAACCTCAACTGCTGACCTGTGGAGGGCTGACGACGATGTCAAATTTTAACGGGACCGAATAGCTGTTAAAGATAAAGAAAATGGATAGGCGAGGGACAAGACTGGATAATAGCTTTAGTAGTTTCATTTGTTCTAGACGGAAGGGATAGACGGAAGGATAGAGGGAAGGGTTTACGGCCCTGTCTTTCCTTTGTTGTTATTACGGAGGTACGTAGGTAAACAGGAGTATGTATGAAGGAGGGATTGATAAGTGTGACAGGCGATAGAATGGTTAAGATTGTTTTATTATTCTTATATATATTTAGTTAGTTAGTTAACTTTGGAGACGAGGAAGAGCGAATCAAGTTCCTCATTTTACCTAACTTACCCTTTATTCTTAGGCCTAGTCTAACTCGGCCATTTGATCGATAGGCGATTTATCCTCAGCAACAGACGAAACCGCGAAATGGCTTATATAAAACGAAACACTAAGATCAACTTAGGCCACATAAAAGACAGATCGCCGATGCTGAAGTTGGAGAGGAGAACTCCTTCTTCTCATTCAACTCCTTGCTGACGCTCATGACTCAAGAAATCGCTCACTAACTAGTGCTAAAGACAGGAGTATACATATAAACGCAGTGAAGCCTTTCCCCCACCCCCCTACCCTTCTATCGCTATTGGCACATGATATCCTCCTCCAAGCATTTCACGTTGTCCCTTCAGCAAAACAATCACACGAACAAAAGAAAGTCAAAGGTCACAAGAAAACATCTCTATGCTCCATAGCTTCCGCAGATCCGACTCTCCCCCATACTATAAGTACTCGAACACAAGAGTGGTGTGCTATGTCGTTGAAATTCCCTCTCCAGGATAGGGGTAGGAGAGTCACTGCAAAATTAGCCCTCAACTGGGGAGGAAAGAAAAGAAAAACACACAGCGCTTTACCCCGAGAGGAAATTATAACGACATCGCACACCACTCTTGTATTCGAGTGTCATAGCATCTCACTCCTTCTGAGTCGCATTTCTTCCGCAGCTACACAGATCCCTAGTGCCTATCCGAAGGGTTTGTCAGAAGGATAACGGAATAGGCTGCACGTATGCTCAGCATGCTGAACAGCGTCGAAGACTTCCGATTTCGTCCGGTGGAGGTATATGGCCCCCAAAGGCTATAAACAGTTTGTATTTCCTTTGTTAGCAGGGGAGTTTGGGAAGGGGGAAGGGGGAAGGGGGTTATACGAGTACTAGTGGCAATGAATCCATGTGATGGTATATGGAACGATAGGAGGATTTCGTTGTAGTTATATATACCCCTGTCTTTACCATTAGTTAGTAGTGAAAACGGGAGAGCACTGAATGAGAGAGAACTTCCCACTCCAAAATTGTGTGCCGAGGAACCCGCCATAGAGGGCTTTGGCGTTGCGTTTGGCTGTCGCAGTCAATCCGTTGATCCGTTTAAAAGGTTGCCGTGCGAAGCTGGGGGAATATGGTTCAGGATGTTGATTTGCTATATTTGGGGGGCCTGGTTGGCGAACATTACGTTCGGGAGGTTACTAATGTCTTGAGCTGCCCTCTCGATCTTGGATGCTGCCTCCCTAAGGTACTTGGAATGTCGTTGAAGTAGAGGGTAGGGTGATAAGGACCTCTCCCTCGATGCTACTCATTTTTCCGGCTGAACTCATTCTGTGTTATGTATACCACGAAGGGGGTTAGAAATAACCAAAAGAAAAAGCCTTGTAAACACTAGGATACGATGGATAAAGGATTGTCAGAATACCAGGACTTTTAGAGGAGAAGACAGGAAAAATGTCCTTGTTGAGACCTCTTGTTTTGCGGTTGAATTGGGTATCATGTTCTCCACGGTCTCGTGGCCCTGGGGGGCTTCTAGGCCCAGCCATCTTGAGCAGGGTGAGTAAGGATGCTAGGGAACGGCATCCGTCTCCCATAATAACGACTGTCCTAGAGTTTGACCCCCGGTCCTGCAGTCTCAGAGCAAATAAGATGCTCATGTTGGACCCGACGGCCCGGATGTCATTCGCAGGGTGAGGCTATCATCTCAAGGACCCCGTCGCCAATCCCGAGACCCAGCCGTCACCTGTAGGTAATTTGGAGTGAGACGGGTGTAGGGTCCTGCAGTCCATCCCGGGCAGAGGTTAGGGTGCACTATTGGATGGGTGCCTGTCCCACCGTAAGCAAAAGATAGACATACTGGATTCTCGGAAACATGCCCAATAACATCTTCAGTCATAGAAAGAGAGAGGGTGGCAAAAGTTAGTATTTGCAATTTCGCTTTCTGTTCCGGCGATGCAGGTTTGTGTTAGGACCGGTAGAAGGGTTGAGTGAAGGTGGAGGCAGGAGGGATGAAACAGTCAAGGAAGGAAGCGAGGCACTAACTTACTTCGTTGGAAGTTGGGAGATGCTGATCGGCATGCTCTCCTGATAATCGCTTTATTGTTCCGATAGTTCCTGGGAACACCCCCTAGCTTTGGGAGAAAGTTTCGGATGCAGGAATGTTTTTTTTTTTCCTTTCGAGTCCTGGATCGGTGCATCCGCCGGAAGGAACGCGGGAAAGCGGTAAGGAGCGCGGGAGAGCTGGAAGGGAAGTGGAGACGTCGGATGCACGGGGGTTTGAACGCACGGAGGCTAGCGAGAGTCAGCGTCTTGGACTTTCCTTCATTAGCAAGGGAGTGAGCAAAGGGAGTGAGCAAGAGGAAGGAGAGACATACGTGTAATAATATGGGAATGTGTGGTAATTCATGGGAGGATAGGAGGACCTTATTTTGGTTTATATATACTCCTGTCTTTACCATTAGTTAGTTCAAGTAGAGAGTGTGTTTGCTGCTGAGGGAGGAACTTCCCCACTCCTAAGCCATGTGATCGTGTTTTCGCTTTGGCGTTTCGTTTAGTTGTCGTCACCGTCGATCCACGTTTAAAATAAGTAAAGAAGAAGCAAACTTGAGGAAATGATGGGGATGTATAGTTCTTGGACAAAAGTCACCGTTGGTGCCCAGGTACCCCTGAAAACTCGCTAAAACAACCGAAATCCAGAGTGCACGGAATGCCGATTTGTACCCTTGTTTCTTAATCAATTAATACAAAGGAGATATCGAAAGATATCGAAAGATCTAGCGAGAATGAAATTCACATTTCTGCAAAGAAATCCTTTTTTTTCGGTGGCCAGCACTCGTCATTCGGTGTTCCCCTGCCTCAAACCGGAGCTGTGTGCCGAGAATTTGTATGAGTTCGTATTGAAAAGATACCTGTATTGAAAATTGCCAATCGTTCACAGTCACAGTTCATTCAATATTGCATCACAGGCTTCAATACTGAAAAATTAAGATTAGAATACACAGAACCGCCACGTTACCAAGACTTGATTTATTTGCTAGGAAAGTGGTTGAGTCCTCATGCTCAGAAAACAAATATTTTTAGTGTAAAAGTAGCCACCAACGATGGATTTGTCTGGGCACTGTAGGGATGTCTATGAGGTGCGCAACGAGTGCTTTCCTACTATTGTTCCGGGCGTCTATGCCGTGCACGAAATAATTTAAACCGAGGGACGCCCGGGCATGAAAAAAATATGTATGGGAAGATGTTCAATTCTTGACAAGTTTAGAGTTTTTCCAGTAATTTCCAGGTCAGAAAACATATCAAAATGACTCTGCAGTGTCAGGGGTTTAACCCATTCACACTTTCGAATTGATGGCTAAACGCTTAAGCGTCCCCGGGTATAGATATTCGGAACCATGCAATACTTTATTACGCAACATAGCACATTAGGAGCACACAGAGTATGCAGGGAAAAATAACCGACCAATCTATGTCTTTCTCCATCTCTCTCAAAATCTAGCCCTAGAGCCTACTGTACACCTACCTTAGCGTCCTAAATAGTCCCGATGGAATTTACAAACGTACCTCAGAAGCAAGGTCATGTTTTGACCCTCTAGCTCCAAGATTTCAGGACCGTAGAAAGTTGAGTAAGCACTTTTGCCTCCGCTATCGGAAAATAATGCAGGTTGACTCACGGCCTTCTTGTTTTATTACCCAAATGTTACAACCAGACAGTTAGGTAAAGGTGCCATAAAAACTCCTGAGTGGAGAATATGTATAAAATCTATTACAGGCCACAGTAGCCTTCCCAAGTTCTTACATTTAGTCTGTCATAAATCTGTGCATGGCTATCACAAATATTTTCTAGTCACAAAAGGCGAGAAATCAAAGGTGAGCTTAAGTGGGAGTCTAGCACGGGGAGGAAAGGAAAGTTGGCAATTTCCACAAGGTGTTACAAACTACTCGAGAACTTGCCCGAACCCCCCCAACAGTCAAGCTGGCTCTTACGGTTGGCGTGGTCTTGTGCTGCTAGACGGCTGTATACTGTACCTGAATGGGTCCTCAATACAAGAATTTTATCCGCAATGACAAGCAATACAAGACGAATAAAGATCGCCATCCAATGACGAATATCTAAATACTTCATGGCGAGTACTTCCATACCAGTGATAATAATGTTACTATTAGAGCCCTTAGACATGCTGCAGAGGGGAAAAAGCTCCAATCAAATCTTTACGTAGACAATTCACCCCTGTATTATTTGCAAGGGCGTTAAAGATAAAACTTGAGTTTTCCTAATAGAATTCTCCCACATAAAATCCTTGTATGCTGGGCTGATAACCGAACACCCAATATAAAATCTTTCGTTCCTTCATTCGGCCAAGCCGTTCTCTGTTGCTTAACGATCTAAACACTAGCTTTTGATTAAATAGATGAAGCTTAATTCATTAGGCCCCCTCTGTGCGAAAAAAGGGCTCCCCCCTCTCCAGCCTTATACAAGGTTATCTCTTGTTCATCCCGGATAATTGAAGCTTTCAATAAACTGCACCGATTCCTAAATTTGTGTGTTTTGTAAGCTGCATTCCCCTACATCTCCAACTCGGCTGCCCCGAATATCCTGGTGACGTAACTTTGGATTCAATGGGGACAACCAAGCTAGTATGTCAGGTCGATCATCGGGAACGATGAAGCTATTAACCGAGGTGTTCAAGAGGCCAACGTTATTGCTGAATAATGGAGTTACTTCCCCTTTCTTCTGCTTGTAATTGCAGACAATGGATCGTGGGGCCAGTCGACCACCGGTATTGTAATCCTATGGGGTGAAAGAAAGTGGGGTCTTTTGTAGGACTTCTTTACTCCGGGTTAAACGTATAGACAGTACTCAGGGTGTAAATAAGAAATTTGCTGCAACCAAAATTCCTAGCAGGTACTACGGCTGGGTAATAGTTGGAGCCAGGAATGGAAGCGAGCAGGTAGGGTTAAACAATGAGCATTTGTGAAGGAAGAAAAGACAATGCGAGAAAAATAAATATATGAGGTCTATTCGTCTTGGGCGAGGCATTGCACTGTCTGGTTGTTGCTTTCTTCTCACTACCCCGCTCAAAATCTTCTATTTACATGCAATAAGGTCAGGATATCATTGGCACCAAGGGCTGAGTTGAATCCCTGTAATGGGTGGTTTCCCCGTACGATAGGTTATGCCCTGCCGGGAGCTGCAGATTCTGGTGCCTGTAGTTGTGCTAGTATGATACCCCCCAGATGACACGCCTAGCACCACACCAGAGCTGTAAAAGATCAGGCCGAGTAAAAGCAGAAAATGTGTGAAATAATCGGTCAAGAGATTGATTAGAATTGGGAAATTCAATTGGGCACAAGATAGATGTTCAAATTCGCATGATATTTCTAACTAGATGGTCCGGTCCTTTATCATAGGATCTGCCTTCCTTGATGCCATTCCGGTGTGGGTGAAAACTCTTTCACTTCCGACACGGAGGAACAATTTTTCCCCGACCGAAAAGAGAAAGAAATTTCCAGCTGCAAGGAGATACAGTTTCAAAAAAGAATGCCGGGTTGGAACAACCCATTGCCAATTGGGCAAAGCGCATGGAATATGGCTCGGCGGTGGTGGAAAAAGGTATAGTCAGTCGCGTCTGCACCCGGAGGCCATAGCTCGCTACCCAAGGGCCCGGAAGCCACCTACATATATAGGAGCCTGGTTCTCCCGGGAGTGGGAGACTTTGAAGCTCACTACAACTCGCCTTCTCATCTTCCAGCTCGCTACAGCTCGCGTTCTTTGTTCTTTGTTTTTCCTCCACAGCGAGTATTTTTGTTATCCTCGCTTCTTCTCCTTGCAGGTTACCGTGAACTACCCAGAGCTTTTTGAAATATGCCACGAAGAAGAGCGGTAACGCGTGGACAAGGGGCTCTCCCGGGAGTGCAGAGGTGAGAGGCACTCCTGGGAGTGCAGGGGTAAGAGACACCCCCGGGACCCCGGGAGTAGGGAGAATCCGGAAAAATACTCGTAGCAACAACAACTTGCGCCGCTCCTCCCGTATCCTTCCTGACAACAATCGTTCCTCTAACAATACTGATATAGAGGTCTCCGCTAGCAATAGCAGAGCGGATGAACCCAGTGAGTACCTGGACTCCATGCAATATATTAGTCAGTGACATACCGCCGAGCCACCAAGATGTACCCCATCTACTTCACCCCTCTCCACATTAAGCAATACCCTGAGCGCAGAACGACTCACCCGACACAACAGCCATAACTCCCCACCACAGCCAGCACTTAATATCAATGATACCCGCGAACTCCTTCAGTCACATGAAGCCATTATCAACCACGTTGTCCTCCAACTGAACTCCAGCAATCAACAGCCAACACCTCCGACCCCAACCAACCCTTCTCAACTGCCAAACCTAGCCACCCAGTGAGTGTCTACCACCCTGACAGGTCTACGGATTACTGAGCTGGAAAATCAGTTGGCTCACCTCTATGCAGAGCAGGAAACAGAGCAGGGCACTATGGCAGAACCTAGAGCCCTTGGTATGTACCACCCTACCCACCCCTTTGCAGCGGAAGTCTGGGAGAGCGCATCCAGCATTACAGAGTCAGTAGAGTCACTCTTCCCAGGGGTAGAACGCAGCACCCCTACACAAATAATCGAGAATCACTTCAAACCTACAAATATCTACCGTCTCCTAGCCACCAAAAAGGCACGAGCAGAATCACAGCATACAATTAGCATCGGCGGTGTTGAGTTTGAACAGAGCGAGAGGCATGACAAGGAAAGTGAGTACAAAATGAGTGGGTTCTTCAAAGCATGGGCAGCATATAGTGGGATTTTGGTCAAACTAGCCCCGAAGGTACTGCAAGGCGAGCTGGCTACTGCCCTATTCATTTACCCAATCAACCTATACGACCTCTTAGAAAGGTACACATGGGATGGGGTGAGGTCGTATGACTTCCGGTTTCACAGAAAGCGGGGGGCCTCTGGGAAGAGCAGATACTACCCGAACGAGTGGTGGTAAATCGACAGCGAACTCATCGCGTCGATATGCTTTGCTCACCCCCACATCCCAAAACCACCTTGGGAATCAATCCAGAACCGCCCTGCGCCTTTCCCACCCCAGGCCTACAAGCTACTGTTTCATGAAGGCCATTCTACACCAACATTTCTACAAGTAGTACAAAGCCTGGTACACTTTACGGACACTCCGATCGCAGTAATAACCAATACAACAATAACGGTTATACCGCTACCACCATCAATGTTACCGGTAGGGGAGGACAAAATACGGCTCAGGTATGCCGAAACTGGAACCTCTGCGAATGCTACTCTGAATACTGCCGGCATCAGCACATATGTCTAATTTGTAGTAGCAATCACAAATCTACACAATGCACTCAGGGAACCTCAGTTTGCTCTCATCTGCCCCGCATAGGACCCCACCCACGTTAGCTGCCTTTTTTTATTTATTTTTATTTAACTTTTATTTTATTTTAATTTTTATTTTCTTGAGCCGCCCCTTTTTCGTGTCCTCATTTCGCTTGGAAAATGCATGTCACCCCTACAATTTCACAAAATCCAATTTTTCTACATATTTGCTCACCTCTTTCAAGAACCATGTACCATACCAACTGTCCAGGTCGTGATGCCGGCCGCAAGCTGTCCAAGTTCCCCAGCCACAAGCTATTCAAGTCTCCCAGCCATAAGCTGTCCAAGTTCCCCAGCCACAAGCTATTCAAGTCTCCCAGCCATAAGCTGTCCAAGTTCCTCAGCCACAAGCTATTCAAGTCTCCCAGCTATAAGCTGTCCAAGTTCCCCAGCCGCAAGCTATTCAAGCTTCCCAGCCGCAAGCTGTCCAAGTTTCCCAATGGCAAGCTGTCCAAGTCTCCCAGCTGCAAGCTGTTCGAGTCCCCCAGCCGCAAGCCGTTCACGCCCTACAACTATAAGCTTCCCAAGTCTGCCAGCCGCAAGCTGCCTAAGCCTTCCAAGTTTCTAGGTCAACAGACCTCCTGCCCGTCCAAATACCACCCTGCACTATATGCTTTTCACCCCTCATTCTTCTAAAATGCCAGCAGGGCAACTTAACCAAAATGGTTGGAGAAAACTCACAACAGACTATTCAGAGAAGATAGTAATAAATTCAATTCTGGCAATTTGCCAGTTTGGTGCACGAATTGGATATGAGAACTGACGAAGCTTGATTACTATCCACCCCAACCTGGCCTCGGCATTGGATTTCCCAGATATAGTAACTGTTGAAGTCCAAGCTGAACTCAAGAAACAACGAATAAAACAGTAAAAGACTTTCAACTCCCTTTCTCCACAATTTACTCCATTACCCTTAGGTTTAACAGACAAGTCAGACTGTACCAAACCGCGAATCCACCACCTCTCATATTCTGCAAATACCTCATAATCAGTCAATAGCAGCATCCCCGAACCATATGGAATAATCTCTTATAGTATGATTAGCGAGGAAATCTTGGCTATCCAAGAGTTTGGAGATAGATGTCTACTAGTCAAGCGTTACTTCAAAACCGCTTTCCGTCATATTCCTGTTTCGCCTCTGGATACTTCCCTCCTTGGCTTCCACTAGCATGGTCTCTACTATGAAGAGCAGTTCCTACCTTTTGGCCTCCACACTGCACCTTACATATTCAACCTCTTTGCAGAGATCTTTCACTGGATTCTAGAGTACCAGTTACAGCAACATGACTTACCGGCAAAGATTCCTCATTACCTTGACGATTTCCTGATTCTACTTCCTTCTACATCAGAGACCAATATCTATAGCACAATATTGGATAAAACCGGCAACCTGGTCGGGCTCACTATCCAGGAATCCAAGAACGAACAGGAAACTGCTGCTAGCTTTGGCGGCATTGAGATAGCTATGGAAAGTGGTAATTCAGCTACGAGAGAAGAAGCCACTTAAAGCCCAGCAATTAGTCCAACATGTGGCGGACCAGACAAGCTTGTCTCTACTAGACCTTAAAAGGATCACCGGATATCTCAACTTTCTGGCAGTAGTTGTCCCTCTCAGTCGTACATTCCTCTGCCGTCTGTATAATATGCAACTCTACTACCCACCGGAGCAGCGGCACCACCGGAGACAAATATCGAGCGAAGCACATAAGGACCTCAGGTGGTGGCTCAAGGTACCGAGAGTGGTACCGGGGCGATCAATTAGGAAAGGGTCAATGGAGACAATTGCGATGTGGTCAGATGCTGCCAGCACTAAAGCCCTAGGAGCTTTCTAGATCAACCCTAGTGAACTTCGCGGTGGACACTCTACTGGCCACATGGCAATGCCGGTTCACCCTAAGCCTGGATCTGCTTTTTCCATTGCCCTACCCCTCAGCCTAACCCATGCAAATGAACACATCAATACAAAGGAGATGAGAGCAGTAGAGCAGGCCCTTCTTCATTGAGGACCTAGGTGGAAGGGAAGACGAGTGATATGCCATGTGGACAATCGTGCTGTATTTCATACATTAGAAAACCAGACAATAAGAAAAGCATCAATGGAAGTGTTGCGAAGATGCTTACTCTTCGCTACTGAATACAACTTAGAAATAGAAGCCAAATGGATTCTGACAAACGAGAATGCACTTGCAGATGTGCTCTCCCGCTTTGACTATAACAAAATTACTAACATTCCACCACAGCTGACATACCCCACTTGCAGCCACCGGAATCATGGGTTTCTAACGTACAACAATCGGGTCTCTCTCCAATAGCAGCCTACTACCTATGGCAAGGCCTAGCTCCAATGACAAGATGCAATTATGATACCCCACGATCACCCTTCTCACTTTACTCCACACTTAGAGGATACCGCCATCAGAACACAGGCTGTTTTCCTGCGAAGGCTACCTGGCTCATTGAGTGGCTTTGCTCAATTGCAGGGTCAATCAAGGTGAAGACCATGAAACTTTTCCTGATGGGCATCAAGTCCTACCAGTTAGACTTAGGAATTGACTACACAGCCTTCTCCAACCCTCGATGAGAGAGAACATTACAGGGTATCAAACACGATCACAGTGAACCAGCAAGGCGTAAACGAACACCACTTACACGTCCACACCTCTTGTGCATGCTCACCCATCTTGGATCACTCGACTATGACGATACCGTAACTCGAGAAGCCTTCTCACCTGCAGATGGGCCCTGCGTTCAATAACTGGTTCTTGACAAAGAGCAGTGTCCGACTAATTGATAACGGCAAACATATTGAGCTAATCCTACTGGCTTCAAACACTAACCCATTCAGGAAAGGAATACAGCTAATTATCGCAGGAAGCCAGGATGGAGTATGCCCAGTAAGAGCAATGAAACAACTCCTAGCTATCAACACCCACCGCCCCCCACGAGCACCGCTATTCTGTATTGGCAGAGCAGAACAACAACCCTTTACGAGGGAGCATGCAGTTCAAAAGCCACGGGAACTGGGTATCCAATTGGGACTCGGAGTAGCGACCTGGCATGGTCACAGCTTTCGCCGCGGGGCAGCAATATGGGCAGCAGAAGTTGGAATATTGGAGTCTCAAATCCAAACTCTAGGTCATTGGAGATCAGACACGTACAAGGCATATATTGAATACTGTCAGGAGGAGCGAATTTCATTATCGGAAGGCTTTCAGAGTACCCAACGTAGACAAGAACGATGAGATCTATTAGCCTGCCTCTCGTATAGGGGAGTCGTTGGCCACCGGACGGCAGGCAACAGCATTATGACTCCGAGTATCTGCCTCAAGATGGGAGATATCGGTGGCAACGATCTCAACCGGCAAGGGCCGCCACATCTCCCCAATACCTCCAACAGTTTTTCTTTTTTTTTTTCTTCTTTTTTTTAAATCATATGCATTTGTTTAAGGTACAAAGACAGCCATCCTCCGTCTCCTCTACACACCCGGCGATTGAAATCTCAACACCACAAGATTATCACCACTTTTCCCAACTCCACCCCCCGTGATGAGTTCGCTCTAGGGGGTGGAGTGCATCTCCCCCTGTCTTCTCCTGCCCTTAGGTTTATCCCTTTGGGCCTTCTTCACTCAGGTTTGATGGATTTCATCTTCTTTTGATGATGTTTCCTCTTCCTACCCCGCTTTTGCTCTACCTCGCTTAGAGCATTGGCACGGTCGGCAACACTCTCCTCAACACCCATGTTACAGACGGCCGGGTACACGGTTTGCAGTAAGAGAAAACCTTTCAACAGGCCGCGGTCGATTTCTCTACTCTCTTTATCTTTAAGAGGCTGCCTAGTCAAGACACGAACGCGATTACCGATAGTTTCTACGGCACGGAGTTGGGTCTACCCTTCTTTCTCTTCTTCTCCTCACGGTCGGATCGGCTAGCACCCTACTGCTTCTTCACCATTTTGGCTGGTACCCACAACTACCTGGCTGGTACCCATAACTACTTCTTCACTATTCGGACTAAGACCACGGTCCATCACGGCGTGCCTCTGGGAGGATGGTATTGCACTATTTCCTTCTTCTTTTTTGAGCGTTCTACCAAACCACGGGAAGGGTCCACGTGGCTCAAGCCCCCCCAGGTGTCTCTTTAGGCGGGCCTGGCAACCCTCGTGCTGATTGTGCGGGAATCTTTCTCGGTGGTCTTCGCTTTGTTTGATTTTTTGCGTTTCCTTCTGTCTGGATGAAT
>Ga0307509_10003530_pt1 | contig 23571 bp, 20 predicted proteins | sample 10_EM_MG_FD_202245 | JGI IMG/M metagenome (GOLD analysis project Ga0307509, IMG submission 202245) | Populus trichocarpa ectomycorrhiza microbial communities from riparian zone in the Pacific Northwest, United States - 10_EM | ecosystem: Host-associated > Plants > Roots > Unclassified | place... | reverse complement strand
ACTTTCGAAAGAAAAATCAATGGAATCAAAGACTTAGCGACGATTTTGAACGCAATCTTTCGAGAAAATTCGTTCAAAAATAAGGACTTGCGGAAGGCACTGAAAGTAGTGCGTGAGCTAAGAATGCTGTGTGACGGTGCGTAAGCACTCGCTGTGGAGAAGTCAATAAAGCCCGCGAACCAGTCAAACAGGCCGCGAACTGCCAGCCACCTCGCGAACTGAGCTTGCCCGACGACGCGGCATTTGGCTTGCTTCTTGCCCCCTCATTCGGGCCTGGCGCGGCCATGCTGCATCTAGCATCCCTGAATCCGAATTCGTTTCGACCAGAACAATCAGGGCAGCTTCGCGATGTCTCTCAACAACTTCTGTGCTGGCCCCGTCGCAGGGAAGTTGCCGAAGGCCATCGTGCTCGCGCTGGCTTGCTGCACTCAAGCCGCGCTGGCGGCTGGCGATCTGCCTGCGATCGAACTCAGGGCGACGCCTCCTGCGCAGGCCGCACGTCAGCCCGATCCGAAGCCTCTGCCACCGGCAGACAGCAAGCTGGACGGTGCCGTCATCGTCGAAGCCAAAGATGCCCAACGCCGGGGGGATCGACGTCGCCTCGCCGCGCTGCGCGATGCCGCCGTATCAAGCAATCATCCGCTGGCCATGTGGGCCGACTACTGGGCGCTCGGCTCCCACCTCACGTCCGCTTCGACGACGGAAGTGGACGCGTTCTATCGACGATGGCCCGGCAGCTACGTCGAAGACCGCTTGCGCAACGACTGGCTGCTGGTCGTCGGGCGGCGCCGCGACTGGGCGACGTTCACCCGCGACTTCGCTCACTACCGCATGAACGACGATCGCGAAGTCACGTGCTACGCCCTGCTCACCCAGCACCTGGCCGGCCACGACGTCAGCGATTCGGGACGAGCCGCCTGGTTCGCTCAACGCGACGCCGACGATGGTTGCAATGTGCTCGCCGCGACGCTGGTCCGCGACAAGGCCCTCACGCCAGCTGACGTCTGGCAGAAAGTCCGCCTGTCGATCGAACTCAATCGCCCGAAGGCGGCCAAGCAGGCAGCCGCGCTGATCAGCGCCGGGACAGCCCAGGCCGTTGCGTCTGTGCTCGACAGCCCGGCCAAGTACCTGATGGTCGACATCGCGAAGCCCAAGCGCAAAGGCGGCGGCCCGCACGCGACAGCGCAAGCCCCCGCTCGTGGCATCGCTCAGTCGCCCGAACTCTCGGCGCTTGCCGTGATGCGCATGGCGACCAATGACCCCGCCGCGGCGGCGCGCGAACTCCAACGGCCGTGGGCCGCCGCGATGGCGCCCGAGTTGGCGGCGACCGCCTGGGCGGCCGTGGCCAAAGAAGCGGCGCTGAACCTGCAGCCCGAGGCATTCGGCTACTACTCGCATGCGTTCGCTCTGCAGCAAAAGAGCGCTTCCACGCCAAACAGACTCGACAAACCAGAGAAGCCCGAGCCGGGTCTTTGGAGCGACGAGACCTGCGCGTGGGCCGTGCGCGCCGCGCTGCGCTCATCTGAACCGGCGGCGCAGCGCTGGGCGCTGGTTGCCGCGGCGATCGACGCCATGTCGCCGATCGAGCAGAAGGAGCCGGTCTGGGTGTATTGGAAGGCGCGAGCGATACAGGCGCTCGCCGCAGCTGGCACTGCTGGTGATCCAGCACGCCTGGCGTCCCAGCAGATGCTCAGCTCGATCGTCTCTCCCCTTCACTTCTACGGCAAGTTGGCCAACGAGGATCTTGGCGGCCGTCTCGTGCTGCCTGTCGCGCCCGCGGCACTGTCGGTTCAAGAGCGCGCTGCGGCGGGCGCGAACCCGGGCCTGACCCGAGCGCTGCAGATGATGGCCATCGGCCTTCGCAGCGAAGGCGTTCGGGAGTGGAACTTCTCGCTGCGCGGGATGAGCGACCGCGAGCTGCTGGCCGCGGCACAAGTCGCCTGCGATCGCGAGATCTGGGACCGCTGCATCAACACCAGCGACAGGACCAAGGTCGACGTCGACATGGCTCAGCGGTTCCCGACACCGTTTCGTTCCGAGGTCGTCGAAGCATCGCGTCAGATCGGTCTCGATCCTGCCTACGTCTACGGATTGATCCGCCAGGAATCACGCTTCATCATGAGCGCCCAATCGGAGGTCGGCGCATCCGGATTGATGCAGGTGATGCCAGCGACCGCGAAGTGGACCGCAAAGAAGATCGGACTGCCGTTCACGCCGGAGATGATCTCGGACCGCGCGGTCAACATCAAGATCGGGACGAGCTACCTCAAGCTGGTTCTGGACAGCTTCGACGGATCGGCCGCGCTTGCAGCGGCCGCATACAACGCCGGACCGAGCCGGTCGCGCCGCTGGCGCGAAGGGACGTCGATGGAAGTGGCGGCCTGGGCGGAGTCGATTCCGTTCAACGAGACGCGCGACTACGTGAAGAAGGTGTTGAGCAACGCGACGATCTATTCGGCGTTGCTGACCGAGTCGGACCGCGAGAACTGGACAGCCAGGCCCTGACCGAACGATCGGCACGACATGGACTTCGCACCGAGTCGCCGACTGGACTGGATGCGAATGGCTCCGCTCAGTCGATCAATCGCAACTGAGCTGCAGCGATTGGATATCGCCACCTATGCCGAGCTTGGTGATGAGCCCCGCTTCGCGGCTGTTCGGGCCGAACACCATTGAGCGGTCCTTGAACATCGAGTGCTCGTAGACCGTGAGCGTCGCCTTGGCGCCCGTCACGAGGCTGTCGATGTGGCTCTTGAGCTTCTTCCCGCTCATCTTGTCGGCGGTGTCGAGCTGCACGGGCCCGACCAGCGTCGCAACATCGCCCTTGAAATTGCGGTCGCTGTAGAACTGCACCCAGCAGCCGGATTCGAGCTCCGGTGTGCTCACCTGAACGGGCACCTGCACGATCACGGGCTGCGGCTTGGTGTCTCCCGTGGCGGTCTGCAGGTTGCCGGGGGTCGACGCGCAGCCTGCGGCGATCGATGCGGCGAGCGCGACGAAGCCGAGTTTCACCTTGGTCGAGTTCATGTTCGAGTTTCTCAGTTGTTTTGCAGCGCTCATCGTGCATGCAACGCTGAGAAGGCGTTGTCGGACTATCGGCCTTGAGCTTGTAGTCGGACGCCCACTTCGCCGACATCGCCGGGCCCCCGCCACGGCAGTCAGCCGGCGGCCAACGAACTCATGTCGATGACGAAGCGATAACGCACATCGCCCCGCTCCATTCGCTCGAACGCTTCGTTGATGGTATCGATGGCGATCATTTCGCAGTCGGGCAGAACCTGCTTCTTCGCGCAGAAATCCAACATCTCCTGGGTCTGCGTGATTCCGCCCGCTGGAGACCCCATGATCCGCCGCCGCCCCAGGATGAGCGGCAGCGTGTTGAACCGTTCCATCAACCCCAGGTTGCCCACGATCACCAAAACCCCCTCGATGTCCAACAGACCCACGTAAGGGGTGATGTCGTGGCCGACAGGAATGGTATCCACGATGACATCAAACGACGACGCAGCTGCGGTCATCGCCTCAGCTGAGGTCGAGATGAGAACGTGGTCGGCGCCCAGGTCGCGAGCCTCGGCCGCCTTGGCCTCAGAACGGGTGATGACTGTGACGGTCGCACCGAGTGCTGCGGCGAAGCGCACGGCCACATGACCCAGGCCGCCGATGCCGACCACAGCCACCCTGCTTCCGGGACCGACGTTCCACTGCCGCAGTGGCAAGTAGACCGTGATGCCCGCGCACAGAAGTGGCCCTGCCCGCGTTGGATCAAGACCTTCCGGCAACCGGAGAACGAACTCCTCACGCGTCACGATGTGCTTGGAGTAGCCGCCATAGGTGACGCTGCCATCAATCCGGTCGCGGCCATTGAAGGTGCCAGTCGGAAACTCCCGGCACAGAATTTCCTCGCCGCGATGACACTGATCGCAGTGCCGACAGCTGTCGACCATCGTGCCGACGGCCACCATGTCTCCCACAGCGTGACGTGTCACGCCGGGTCCAACCGAAAGAACTCGCCCGATGACCTCATGACCGGGCACGCAAGGGTAAATGGTCGGCCCCCAGTCTTTCCAGTCGTTGCGAGACTGGTGCAGGTCAGAGTGGCAGACGCCGCAGTAGAGGATTTCGATCGCGACGTCGCTGTCGCGCAAATCGCGTCGCTCGAATGAGAAAGGAGCAAGAGGGCTTTGTGCGCCGTGCGCCGCATATCCGATCGTTTGCATGCGTATCCATCAGTTCGTGATGGGGCCCAACTCTATGTTTGGCCGCAGATGGTCGTTAGCCTGATCCTTCCCAATCATTGCCTGATCGTTCCGTGGCGAACGACGCCGAATCTGGCATGGCTTTCGGCCACATGCCCACGGAACTGCTTGACGCCTTCGTGCGGCTTTTCGCGCTCACTGACAAGCCTCAGGGCATTGCGATCATGGCCCTGCTGCTGCTGCGCGGAGGCGACTGCGACTTCTGCGAACGCGTCCTTGGGTTGGGTCTACGTTGCGGGCGGGGATGTCTTCACCTTTTACCTGCTTCTGCTCCTTGCGCTGCTGGCCCTGCACCTGCTGCAGCTGAAGTGGCGGCATTCTTCGTTGGTGGCAACCACGAGAACTACACGAACGCACCGCTGGCCTTCCAACTGGTTGCGCAGCAGGGTGTTCACGTGCTCCACAACGAACGCGTGGAGAGCCACGGACTGCAACTGGTTGGCCTGGACTACATGAACGCTGACGAAGAGGCGGTGGACTTGCACGCCTCCGCCGATCCGAGAACGATCAAGGCCACGCTTCAAAAGCTGGCACTGGCACCAAACATTCCTTCGGTCCTGTTGCATCACAGCCCGGTTGGCGTGGCCTACGCGGAAGCGGCGGGCTTCGACCTGATGCTTTCAGGGCATACCCACGGGGTCAGTTCTTTCCCAACACGCTGCTGGCTGCCCTGATTTTCCCGTTCAACGACGGTTTGTACAGGCAGGGCAAGCTACAGGTCTTCGTCACCAAAGGGGCAGGCACCTTCTTGCAGCGCTTCCGCCTCGGGTCGAGCAACGAGATTGTTCTGCTCCGGCTTGTCCCAGCCGACGCACTCGCCACGCACTGAACAATTTTGCCCGTCAGACACGAGGTCATCCAAGGACGGGTAGCGTCGTTTGCGTCTCCGCGCAAAATGGAAATTCAGTGACAACTGCACGTACCCGAGGAGAGCCAGTGCCGCCCGTTCGCGTTTGGAGTTGGTTCGTGGCGGCGGTTGTCGCCTCCTTCGCCGTCATGACCACAGCTCATGCGGACACGCGCGAACGCCTGTCCTTGGACCAGGGCTGGCTGTTTCACCGGGGGGACATTGCCTTCCCGCCGATCAATGGCCACGCTGCTTCCTACAGCAACGCCAAAGCAGGCAATGCCTCCGGGGCTGCGGCCACCGATTTCGACGACTCCGACTGGCGGCTTCTCGACCTGCCGCACGACTGGGCTGTGGAGGGCGGCTTCGACCCGAACGAGAACCTCTCGCAAGGCTACCGCGCGCGTGGCGTGGGTTGGTACCGCCGCTACTTCCAGGTCGCCGCCTCGGACCGAGGCAAGCACCTGGAGCTGCAGTTCGACGCCATCGCCACCCACAGCACGGTTTGGGTGAATGGCATCGTCGTGAATCGCAACTGGTCGGGATACAACGGCCGCAACATCGACATCACGCCTTACGTGCGCTACGGAGAGCGCGTCAACACGATCGCGGTGCGGGTCGATGCCGACCAGATGGAGGGCTGGTGGTATGAAGGTGCCGGCATCTACCGGCACACTTGGCTGGTGAAGCGCAACGCCGTGCACATCGCCACCGACGGCATTCACGCCAACCCGGTGAGCGCCGATGGCAAGCGGTGGTCGCTGCCCGTGGAAGTCGCTGTGGACAGCAGCGCCAAGGCGGCACACGACGTCGAAGTCGACGTGAGCCTGATCGACCCGGTCGGCACCACGGTGACCACGGGGCGCACGCGTGTGCGGGTCGGTGCGCTGCAATCCACGACCGCGCGCCTGGAACTGAACATCGAGGCGCCGCAGTTGTGGTCGGTGAACCACCCCGCGGTGTATCGCGTGCGAGCGCTGCTGCACGACGGCAGCGCGCCCCAAGCGAATGAGCTCGATCGCGCCGATCTGCAGACCGGCTTTCGCACCATTCGCTTCGATGCAAGCCAGGGCTTCTTTCTCAACGGGGAGCACCTGAAGCTGCAAGGCGTTTGCATTCACCAGGATCACGCCGGAGTCGGTGTCGCCGTGCCTGAGGCGATCTGGGAATACCGTTTGCGCCGCCTCAAGGAAATGGGCGTCAACGCCATTCGGTTTGCCCACAACGCGCCGGCGTCCGAGGTGCTCGACATGGCTGATCGCATGGGCCTCCTGGTGATGGACGAGAACCGCAACTTCAACGCTTCGCCGGACTACTTGCAGCAGCTCACGTGGATGGTGCGGCGCGACCGCAACCATCCCAGCGTGATCCTCTGGTCGGTGTTCAACGAAGAGCCGATGCAGGGCACCGAGGTGGGCTACGAGATGGTGCGCCGCATGTCGGCCGCGGTGAAGGCGCTGGATACCACGCGCCCCGTGACGGCGGCAATGAGCGGAGGCTTGTTCACCGATATCAACGTCTCGCAGGCCGTGGACGTGGTCGGGTTCAACTACCAGGCCGGTGCCTACGATCGCTTCCACCAGGAACACCCGACCCTGGCGCTGATGAGTTCGGAAGACACCTCGGCCTTCATGTCGCGCGGCGAGTTCACCACGGATGCCGCAGCGCATCACACAGCCAGCTATGACGATGACGCGGCCCACTGGGGCAACACCCATCGCCAGGCCTGGCGCGCCATCGCCGAGCGGCCCTTCATGGCCGGCGGCTTCGTGTGGTCGGGCTTCGACTACCGCGGCGAACCAACGCCCTTCGAATGGCCCAGCGCGAGCTCGGTGTTCGGCGCCATGGATCTGTGCGGTTTCCCGAAGACGGCGTTCTATCTGCACCAGGCCCAGTGGATCCACGACCGGCCCATCGTCAAGATCGAGCCGCACTGGAATTGGCCCGGGCAGGAGGGCCGCAAGATCCACGTCATGGTGCTGACCAACGCACCGCGACTGCGCCTGCTGCTCAACGGCCAGACGATCGGCGAGCAGGCGGTTGACCCGTTCGAGATGGCGCATTTCCAGGTGCCGTATGCACCGGGCCGTCTCGAGGCGATCGCGCTCCGCAATGGCGTCGAGTTGGGTCGCGACACGGTGGAGACCACCGGAGCACCGGTCAAGCTGGTGCTGACACCGGATCGCGCCGAACTGGCGGGCGACGGCCTGGACGCCATGCCGGTCACCGTCAACGCCGTGGACGCGCAGGGCCGCGCCGTGCCGACGGCCGACCTCCCGGTGCGCTTCGACGTGGCCGGTGCGGGCACCCTCATCGGCGTAGGCAATGGCGACGCGAATTCGCACGAAAGCGAAAAGGCCAGCGCACGCAAGCTCTACAACGGTTTGGCGCAAGTGATCCTGCAAAGCCAGCGCGGTGGCAGCGGCCCGTTGACATTGCGCGCCGTCTCGCCAGGCATACAGGGCGCCGAAGTCAGTCTGCCGATTCGAGCCACACCGGCTCGGCCCGCCGTCGCGATGGCCGAGCCGCTGACGGAGTTGCCCTACTGGCGCTATTCACCCGCCTCGGCGCAGCGCCCGGATCCCAACGCTGTGTTGGCCGACAGCGACATGAACAGCTGGACCTGGGGCGAGGTGCCGATGAAGCAGGCGCCGGAGGCGCAGCCGTGGCGCATCTACCGCACCAATCTGCGCATGCGCGCAGACCTCGACAACGGTCACGCCCGGCTGGTCTTCCGCGACCTGGCGGGCAAGGCCGAGGTCTGGCTTGCGGGTGTGAAGCTCGGTGAAAAGACCAGCGATGCGCCGGCTGAGTTTTCGGTATTACTGCCGGCAGGAGCGACGCAGCGCCGGCTCACCGTGCTGGTCGAATCGCAGCCGACGCAGCCCTCGGGTATTCGCGATCGAGTTTGGGTGCAGCGCGGTGAAAGGTGACCTTGCGCGGTGGAGTCGGTCCAGCGCATTCAGCCGCCGCCGCTCCGGCAATCGCGGCTCGAATGAAGAAGTCGCGTCTGCGCGTGCGGGCGGTTGTCCTCACGTTGTACGACCCGCTACAGCGGGCCGACGCCGGTCAGCACCAGCTTGAAGCTCACCTCGACGGGATCGGCGACCATGGACGTGTCCTTCCAGTCGCCGTCTCCGATCTTGAAGTCGAGGCGCTTGATCGAGAACTTGCCGCTGGCCGTCGTATTGCCACCCGCTTGCACGAGCGTGACCGGCACGGTCAGGTCTCGGCTGACCGACTTGATGGAGAGTTTGCCGACCACGTTGAAGCTGCCGGCGCCGGTCGAAGTGACCGCCGTCGATTGAAACGTGGCCTGCGGAAACGCCTTCGTGTTGAACCAGTCGGGCTTGGCCAGTTCGGTCTCTGTCTCGGCGGAGCCCAGCGAAGCACTCGCGAGGTCGATCGTGAAGGCGATCTTCGCGGTCTCGGGCTTCTTCGGCTCGAACACGACTTGGGCGTCGAACTTGCGAAAGCTCCCGTTCACCGGCACGCCCATCTGCTTGCTGGTGAAGTTGATCTGACTCTGGGCCGGCACCAATTTCTGATCGGCACGGGCCATGGGTGCGGTCAGGGCGAGAAGGGTGAAAGCAAGGGCGATGGGGTGTCTCATGGGAGGGGCCTCAAGGTGCGGGGTGATGAATCAATGTGATGACGGCACTTGCAGGCGAAACGCGCTGACCACCGTCGAGAGCCTGCTGGCCTGGAGCTTGAGCGACTCGGCCGCGGCGGCGCTCTGTTCGACCAGGGCGGCGTTCTGCTGGGTCATGTCGTCGAGCCGGTTGACGGCGCCGTTGACCTCGTGGATGCCGGTGCGCTGCTGGGCCGTCGACGCCGAGATGTCGCGGATGATGGCCGAGACGCGCTCCACGCAGCCGACGATCTCGTCCATCGCGGAGCGCGCGGCTTGCACCAGCCGCGATCCCGATTCGACCTGGTCGGCGCTCTCGCTGATGAGCGTCTTGATCTCCTTCGCGGCCTCGGCCGAGCGATGGGCGAGGCTGCGAACTTCGCCCGCCACCACCGCGAAGCCGCGGCCGCGTTCACCGGCGCTGGCGGCTTCGACGGCGGCATTCAGGGCCAGGATGTTGGTCTGGAAGGCGATGCCCTCGATGACGCCGACGATGTCGGCGATGCGCCGGCTCGAACCCGCGATCTCGCCCATCGTCGACACGACCTGGCCGACCACCATACCGCCGCGCTGGGCCGCCTGGGTGGCCTGGTCGGCCATCTGATCGGCGCGGTCGGCCGCGGCGACGGTCTCGTCCACGGTCTCGGACAGCGCCGACATCGACGCTGCCGTGGCCTGCAAGCTCTGCGCGGAGAGCTCGGTGCGTTTGCTCAGGTCGGTGTTGCCGCCGGCGATCTGTGTCGACGCGGTGGCGAGGCTGTCGACCGACTGGCGCACCGTCTCCAGGCTTTGGCACAGCGTCTCGCGCATGGTCTCCAGCGCACGCACGAGTTCGCCGAGTTCGTCGCGCCGGTCCGAGCGCGCCGCGTGGGTCAGGTCGCCGGCGGCAATCGTGCGCGCCATGGTCAGGCAGGCGGCGATCTGCTGGGCGATGGTGTTGCTGAAGCGCAGGCCCACCGCGACGCCGAGCGTGGCCACCAGCAGCGCGGCGCCGACGGCCACTGCGAGGCCAGTGCGGCGCCGCGCGTCGAAACGCGCGGCATTCGCCACAGCGCCTTGCTCGACCAGGACGATGTGCGCGTCGATGGCCTTGAGGTAGATCACGGCCTTGGGCTGCAGGTCGCGTGCGACGCCGAGCACGGCTTTGGCCAACTCTCCGTCGGCTTTGATCTGGCGGGTCGCTTTGATGAGCCGGTCGAGCTCGGCACCCTGGCGCTGCACAGCCTCGATCGATTGCCGTTCGACCTCGCCGACGGCATCGCGCGTGACCACCACCGACGAGTCGGCAAGCGCGGCCAGGCCCGTCTGCACCCGTTGATCGAGCACGCTCTGCGAGACCGGGTTGGTATTCATGATCGACGACATCGCGGCGTCGTTGGTGATGTTGACCCAGGCGCGCCAGCGCGTCACGTCCAGCACGCGGCTCGCCGCCAATCGGTCGGCCGCGTGGGCCTGGCCTTCCAGCCAGCCGACATAGCCGAAGGCGAGGCTCCATACGAGCGTGCAGCCCAGGATCAGCGCAACGATCCCGCCGGCGAGTCGGGTGCGCAGGCGAATCGGCGCGGCGGCCATGTCAGGTCGCGTTCGGATAAAGGCCGCGCATGCGGCCGAACAGGCGCGTCAGCCCGAACAGCGCATCCACATTCGGCGTGGCCACGCCAAGGCGTTGGCCGATCTCGTGCACCGCGCCGACGATGGCGTCGAGCTCGATCGTCCGGCCGGCCTCCACATCTTGCAGCATCGAGGTCTTGAAGGCCCCCAGCGTGGCGGTGATCGCATGCCGGTCTTCAGCCGCCTGCGTGATGCTGCAGCCGATGCGCGCGCCGACCGCAGCGGCCTCGGCCATGGCCGCCGAGCAGAAGGCCCGCACCAGCGGATCGGCCAGCACGCGGTCGCCGGTGGCGCCGGTGATCGCGCTCACCGGGTTCATCGTCATATTGCCCCACAGCTTGTACCAAATGTCATGGCGCACGTTGGCTGCCAGGCTGGCGTCGAAGCCCGCCTGCGCGAGCAGGTCCACCACTTGTTGAGCGCGTTCGGATGCGCCGCCGCCCGCTTCGCCGACGATCAGGCCCTGGCCGAACTTGTGCTGCACCAGGCCCGGCTCGAGCGTCGAGGTGCTGATGTGCACCACGCAGCCCAGCACCTGCTCGAAGCGGATCGCCGCATCGATCACGCCGCCCGGGTCGACGCTGTTCAGCGCGCCGTCGGGAAAGCCGTCAACGCCGTGGCAGAACCACCAGGGCACGCCGTTCATCGCCGGCATCACCAGCGTGTGCGGCCCCAGCAGCGGCGCGATGTCGCGTGCCACTTGCGTGAGCGCCGGGCCCTTGACGGCGATGACCACCAGGTCCTGCGCGCCCAGCTCGGCCGCCTGTTCGCTGGCCCGCGCCGGGGCCTGCAGCAGCCCGTCCGCGGTGTTCGTGCGCCAGCCGTGCTGCCGCAGCGCGGCGAGCGTGGCGCCACGCGCCAAGGCGCTGACCTCGGCGCGCCCTGCCGCCGCGAGCCGGGTACCGATGTAGCCGCCGATGGCGCCGGCGCCGATGATGCAGATCTTGGTCATGTTCCGTTCTTCGCTTGGCGCAGGTTGTCCTTGAATCGATCGGGCACGCGTTCATCGAAGCCCAGCGCCACGCGACGCACTTCGGCGCTGTCGGTGGGCTGATGCCCGACGCCCAACGCCGCAGCACGCGGTGCGGCGATGGCCACCACGGTGCCGGCCACGCGGCCGATGCCGGTGATCTCGCACTCCACGGTCTGCCCGGGGTCGACGCTGCGCGAGTGGCAGGGTGTGCCCATCAGGATCACGTCGCCCGGCACCAGCGTGATGTGGCGCGCGAGATCGGCGATCACGTAGTGCGGCCCCCAGATCGTCTCGTCGCCGATGTGTGCCTCTTGCACCACCAGCCCGTTGACGTAGGTGCGAAGCGTCTGCTCGAACAGGTTCACGCCGCGCACGATGCCGGGGCCGATCGGCAGCAACGTGTCGGCGCCCTTGACGCGCAGCATCGAACCCTGGTCGGTGTCGCGGAAGTCTTGCAGGCCCATGTCCAGCGCAGGGCAGAAACCTTCGATGAAGTCCCAGGCCTCGTCGGGCGTAACGTTGCGGCAGGTCTTGCCGATCACCACCGCGTACTCGCCTTCGTAGTTGAGGTACTGGCAGTCGGCCGGCTTCAGGATCTGCCCGCGGTGGCCGTTGAGCGAGGTCGGCGGCTTGGTGAAGTAGGTCGGGCTCTCGGTGGGCTTCGGCTTGTTGCGCGTCTCGTGGCTGCGCGAGCTGTACGAGATGTGCACCGCGATGATCTTGCTGGGCGCCACCGGCGGCAGGTAGTCGGCGTTGTCGGCGTCGAGCACGCGGCCGTCATCGAGCCGCAGCTTGCCAGCGTCCGTGCCGGACTCGACCATCGTGCCCCAGAACGCGCTGCCGCCCACCAGCACGCGGCGGCGCTCAATGCGCGGGCCGCGCATCACGGCCGGCAGTTCATTGATCGGGAATTCGAAGTTCATGGCTGGAACCAGATGTGGATGTTGCCCGTGCCGCGTGCGTTCTCGTAGTCCGACAGCACCTCGCCTTGGGCGCGGCACTCACCACCACCGAGCGCGCCGAGCATCTGCAGGTAGTGCGCGCCGAAGGCCTCCCATGGCAGTTTGCGGTATTCGTCGTTCCAGCGTTCGAGGATCGTGTCGTGGCGGCCTTGCTTGAGCAGCTCGATCGCGCCCTTGTCGCTGGCGATGTTCTCGGGCTTGGCCACGTTGCTCTCGTGAAAGATGCGCGGGTGATTAGGCTTCCAGTCGATCGGGTTGAACCGGTGGCTCAGGGCGCCCGAGGCCAGCATCAACACGCGCAGGTCGCTGCGGCGGATCGCCTCGCCAATGGTTTCGCCCGATTTCAGGAAGTGCTGCCAATCGCAGTTCTGGCACGAGCTGACGCTGACCACCGGCGTGTCGCTGAGCTCCAGCTGCAGCTGCTTGACCAGGTTGATCGTCGGGTAGTGGCGGCCCAGGTCGGGGTGGCAGATGGCGCGGTTGTAGCCGCCCTGCTCGCGCGAGACGGCCTCGATGGCCAGCGCCAGCGGCGGGTGGCCGCGGTACTCGTAGGGCACGCCGTACAGGTACCAGGGCATCTCGTCCGAGAGATAGGTGCCGCGGTAGCGCTCACCGCCGTCAACCAAGTGATAGCCGGTGGTGAACCAGTGCGAGTCGAAGATCATCACGACGTCCGGCTTCGCCGCTGCGATTCGTTCGCGCAGGCGGCCGTAGCCGGCGATCAGGTCCGAGTCGGAACCGGCGCCTTGCAGCACGCGGAATTCTTGGCACTGCATCAGGCCGGGGTGGTGCGACACGAGGGCCGCACCGACGATTTGTCCCATGATGATTCCTTGTCAACGGTGGCTGAAACTGGCGCGGAAGGGCTTCTTCGGCACGATCACGTCTTTGACGTCGCAGAAGAACTCGAAGCTCCAGTCGCCGCCCTCGCGGCCGATGCCGCTGCGCTTGATGCCGCCGAAGGGCGCTGCGAGATCGCGGATGCCGAAGCTGTTGACCCAGATGAAGCCGGTGCGAACGCGCTGTGCGATCTCGGTGGCATGCGCGGCCTCGCCGTAGCACACGCCGCCGAGGCCGTAGTCGGTGCCGTTGGCCAGCGCGACGGCCTCGTCGTCGGTGGCGAAGGTCTGCAAGGTCAGCACCGGGCCGAAGACCTCGCTCTGCACGATCTCGTCGCTCTGCTTCAGGTTCGTGAGCATGGTCGGCTGCACGTACTGCGCGCCGAACGGATGCCGGGCACCGCCCCACAGCAGTTCGGCGCCGCCGGCCACCGCGCGGTCGATGAAACCCATCACGCGCTCGACCTGGCGCGGGTGGATGATCGGGCCGACCTCGGTCGCTTCTTCGCGCGGGTCGCCGATGTTGAGCTTGTCGACGTAGCCGCGCATCAAGGCGATGAACTCCTTCGCGACCGTCTCGTGCACGAGAAAACGTGTGCCGGCCAAACAGACCTGGCCGGCGTTGCGGTACATCAGTGCGCCGGTGGCGGCCGCGTTGTCGAGATCAGCGTCGGCGAGCACGATGAACGCGCTCTTGCCGCCGAGCTCCAGGCTGCAAGGCACCAGGTTCGCGCCCGCGGCCTGGGCGATCGACTTCGCGGTGGGCACCGAGCCGGTGAACGACACACGGGCGATGCGCGGGTCGCTGACGAGCTTGGCCCCGGTGTTCGCGCCCGTGCCCTGCACGACGTTGAAGACGCCGGGCGGCAGGCCCGCCGCATGAGCGGCGTCGGCCAGCAGCGAGCAGGTCAGCGGCGCCCATTCGGGCGGCTTCAGGATGCAGGTGTTGCCCGCTGCGAGCGCCGGCCCCAGCTTCCAGGTCGACAGCATCAAGGGCGCGTTCCACGGCGTGATGATCACGACCACGCCGGCCGGGTCATGACGCACGAGGTGCTGTGCCTGCGCGGTGTCGATGACCCGATCCTGCAGGGTCAACGCGTGCTCGGCGAACCATGAGATGTTGAGCATCGCGCGCGGCACCACGCCATGGCGCATGCGCGACAGCAGCACGCCGGCGTCATTGCTCTCGAGCACGCAGAAGGCGTCGGCCCGCTTGCCGATCTCGGCGGCGAGGCGGTCGAGGTAGGGCTTGCGCTCGGACGCACTCATCGCGCTCCACGCCGGAAAGGCCTGCTGCGCGGCCGCTATCGCCGCTTGCACATGCGCAGCCGTGCCCTCGGCGATGCGCCCGAGCACGCGCTGGTCGATCGGGCAGCACAACTCGAAGGTCTCGGTCGAGGCGACGCGGCGGCCGTTGATGTAGTGATCGGGAGATACCTCGACGCCGGCGACGTCGAGAGGAGGAGAAGAAGAGGCCATGGAGTGCTCGCGTCAAATGATTGGGTCAGCCCAGCACCTTGCCGGGGTTCATCAGGCCGCGCGGGTCCAGCGCCGACTTGACCGCGGCCATCAGCCTGAGTTCGACCGCGGACTTGTAGCGTGCCGACTCGTCGCGCCGCAGCACCCCCAGGCCGTGCTCGGCCGAGATCGAACCGCCCTGCGCGACCACGGCGTCGTGCACCAGCCGGTTCATCGGTGCTTCGAGCGCGACGAAAGCGGCGTGGTGTTCGAGGCCGGTCTTGCCGATCGCGGGCGACACGTTGTAGTGCAGGTTGCCGTCGCCGAGGTGGCCGAAGACCACCATGCGCTGGCCGGGGAAGGCGCGTGCGATCGCGGCGTCGGTGTCTGCGATGAACTCGGCGATGCGCGAGATCGGCAGCGCGATGTCGTGCTTGATCGTCTTGCCCTCGGCGCCCTGCGATTCGGAGATGTCCTCGCGCAGTGCCCACAGCGACTTGAACTGAGCCAGGCTCGTCGAGAGCACCGCGTCGGTGGCGAAACCCTGCTCGATCGCCGCCTCGAGCAGACCCTCGATCGCCGCGGCCGCGTGGGCCTCGTCGTGCGTATCGCTCACCTCGAGCAGCACATACCAGGGCGAGCGCTCGGCCAGCGGCAGGCGCGCCGCGTCCACATGCTTCTCGACCAGGCCGATGCAGATGTCGCTCATCAGCTCGAACGCAGTGAGCGCTGCGGCCAGCCGGGCTTGCGCCAGCTGCAGCAGCTGCACGGCCGCCGCGGGCGAAGGCACAGCCACGAACGCCACCACCTGCGCGGCGGGCGGCGGGAAGAGCTTCAACACCGCGGCGGTGATCACGCCCAGCGTGCCTTCGCTGCCGATGAAGAGGTCGCGCAGGTCGTAACCGGTGTTGTCCTTGCGCAGGCCGCGAAGACCGTTCCAGACCTCGCCTTCGGCGGTGACGACCTCCAGGCCCAGGCACAGCTCGCGTGCGTTGCCGTAGCGCAGCACCTGCGTGCCGCCGGCGTTGGTCGCGAGGTTGCCACCGATCGTGCAGCTGCCTTGAGCGGCCAGGCTCAACGGGAACAAGCGGCCGGCTTCACGAGCCGCGTCCTGCACCTGCTGCAGCGTGACGCCGGCCTCGACCACGATCGTGTTGTTGACCGGGTCGACCGCGCGCAGCTTGTTCAGCCGCGCCAGCGAGAGCACCAGCGCGCGGCCCGAATCGTCGGGCGTGCTGCCACCCGAGAGCCCTGTGTTGCCGCCCTGCGGCACCACCGGCACGCCGCGGGCAAAGCACCACCGCAGCACCGCGGCCACACCCTCCGTGCCTTCGGGCTGGGCCACGGCGATGGCGCGGCCAGTCCACTTGCCGCGCCAGTCGGTCAGATGCGCGGCCATGTCGGCCGGGTCGGTGAGCAGCCGCCCGGTGAAGGCGGCACGCAGCGTGCTGAGGTCCAAGCGTTCGCTTGGCATGTCAGTGCTCCATGGCGCCGAGCGACTTCCGCGGCGCATGAAACGCTGCTGTCGTTTGGGGTGTCCGCTCGCGGCCCGTTGCGGGCCTTGCCCAACGGCTGCTCAAGACGGATCGCAAAGAACGCCAAGGAGCGCAAAGGACACCAAGAAGATGTAAGGCTTTTTCTTTGCGATCTTTGCGATCTTTGCGCTCCTTGGCGTTCTTTGCGGTCGAAAAATAGAGTCGCAGGCAGCTCCGCTCGCGGAGGGCACCCAACGTCCGCAACGGGCCGAAAGCGGACACGCCCTCATAGTTCAATATGGGGAATCTCACTTCAGTAGCCCCGGAGACGCGAGACGCGCCGCCTTGAGCGTGTTCTCCAGCGTGAGCATCAGACGAACCTCACCGAGATCGACCCGAGCGGCCCGTAGTCGGCATGGAAGGTGTCGCCTGCAGCGCAAGGCACCGGGCGCGTGAACGAGCCGCCGAGCACGATCTCGCCGGCGGCCAGACCCTCGTCGTGCGCCGCGAGCTTGTTGGCGAGCCAGGCCACGCCGTTGCCAGGGTGACCGAGTACCGCCGCGCCCAGTCCCGACTCTTCGATGACGCCGTTCTTGAACAGCAGCGCACCGGCCCATCGCCAGTCGACCGCGTCGGGTTTCATCGGCCGGCCGCCCAGCACGATGGCCGCATTCGCGGCGTTGTCGGCGATCGTGTCCAGCACCTTGCGCGGCGCCTTGGTCTCGCGGTCGAACTGCTCGATGCGGGCGTCGATGAGCTCGAGCGCCGGCACCACGTAGTCGGTGGCATTGAGCACGTCGAACAGCGTCACGCCAGGGCCTTTCAGCGGGCGCGCCAGGATGAAGGCGAACTCGACCTCGAAGCGCGGCACGATGAAGCGCGCGGCTTCGATCTCGCTGCCGTCGCGCAGCTGCATGTCGTCGAGCAGTGTGCCGTAGTCGGGCTCGGTGATCTGTGAGGCGAGCTGCATTGCGCGCGAGGTCAGGCCGATCTTGTGGCCGATGGCCCGGCGCCCGTCGGCCAGCTTGAGCCTGATCCACTCGCGCTGGATCGCATAGCTGTCGGCGATCTCCATGCCCGGGTAGCGTTTGGAGAACTGCTCAAGCTGCTCACGCGAACGCTCGCTGGCGTACAACTCGCGAGCGAGGGCGGCGTGAACAGTGGTCTGCAACATGTTGGTTGTCTCCTGGCGCTTTTTTATGTGCCGCGAGTGTCCAAGCCTTGGCCTCCATCAACAAGCAGTCGATTCAACGGAGTTCACAAGCGCGGCTTGATAATCGAACCATGCCCTTGACCCGATTCACGCTGCGCCAGCTCGAAGCCTTCGTCGTGGTCGGCGACCTGCACAGCTTCAGCGGTGCTGCAGAGAGGCTGGGCATCACGCCGCAGGCCGTGAGCCAGCAGGTGGCCGAACTGGAAGATGCCCTCGGGTTGCGGCTCTTCGATCGCACCACCCGGCGCGTCACGCTGACCAGCGCCGGGCGGGACTTTCTCGCATCGGCCCAGAGCACGCTGCGCCACGCCCAGGTCGCGGAGACCGCCGCTGCGGACCTTCGCAATCGTGCCGCCGGCTTGGTGCGCGTCGGCGCGCCGCTGGTCCTCGCCGCCACCGCGCTGCCGGAGGCCGTGAAGCGCTATCTGGCCGTGCGCCCCAAGGTGTCGGTGCGCATCCGCGACCTGACGGTGGACAACCTCGTCGACGGGGTGGCCGCAGGCGATGTCGATCTGGCGATCGGCCCGGACCGCGCCACCGGACCCGACGTGCAGGGCGAGCCGCTCTTCGACAGCCCCTGGGTACTATGGTGCGCGCCCGATCATGCGCTGGCCGCGTCTCCCGTCGTGCGCTGGGCCGATCTGCGCCAACACCCGCTGGTGGCCGCCGGCCGTGACCACGAGCGCAGCGTCGCGCAGATGCGTGCCAACGTTCCAGAGGACACCCGCATCACCCCGGTGGATGTGGTCGACAACATCTCGACCGCCCTGGGCATCGCGGCGCAGGGCTTGGCCGCGACGCTCGCGCCGGCCTACGTCGGCGTGCTCGCGGCGACGATGGGCCTCGTGATGCGGCGCGTGGTCGAACCCGAGACCGTGCGCAAGGTGTGCTTGTACCGGCCGCTCACCCGAACCCTGTCGCCGGCGGCCGAAGGGTTTGCCGCGCATCTCGCGCACTGGTTGCCGCAGTGGTCGCAGGGCGGCGCCACGGCAGCAGACGGTCGGGCGCCCGTCGCCGGGCACTGAGTTCGGCTCGACCTCGATTCAACACGCGAGATCTCGGGCTGCAGGTCGTCCGACGTGGAGTCGTCGGTGGATACCTTCCCGGTATGCATCTGCATTCGAAAACAGTATTTTCCCGTATCGGCCGTTTCTCCTAGCATGGGTTTCGAACATACGCGACCCTGCGAATGGAGAACAACATGAATGAGACAACCCGCCTGAGCCCGCCGGGCCGCCCCAAGGGCGAATACCGCAGTGCGAAGCACGGAGGTTGCCTGATGACCTTGGCGGCTGCGGTGATTGGTTTGGGCCTGACGACATCCGCCCTGGCCGCCGCGACGAGCTATGAGCTCGATCCCGGTCATACGTGGGTGGTCTACGAGATCGTGCATTTCGGCACGTCCACGAATCGCGGCCGTTTTCCAATCAAGGCCGGGAAGGTGCAGATCGACGTGCAGGCGCACACCGGCCAGTTGGACGTCACCATCGATACCTCGGCGCCCGCCTCCGGCGTGCCTGTACTGGACCGGATGATGCAAGGCGACAACCTGTTCCGCTCGACTGAATTTCCGACGGCGCGCTTTGTCGCGACAGACATGCGCTTCGATGGCGACAAGCCTGCAGAGATCAAGGGCGAGCTGACGCTGCTGGGCGCGACGCACCCGGTGACGCTGAAGAGCCAGCGCTTCAACTGCTACACGCACACGATGCTCAAGCGCGAGGTCTGTGGCGGCGACTTCGAGACCACCATCCAGCGCTCGCGCTGGGGCATGGGTTGGGGCCCGCACATCGTGGCCGACGACGTGCGTCTGCTGATCCAAGTGGAGGCCGTCAAACAGGTGAATTGAGCCATCCCACAGCGCCGAACTTTGCGTCGGCGTGTGCACATAAAAATGACAGGAGACAAACCATGCTCGCGACATCCATCAACCGCAGTTCCAGCCCACCGCTTGCCACGACCAACCGGTCCAAGATGGCGATCATCATCTGCTTTCTGGTCACCCTGATCGACGGCTACGACACGCTGATGTTGGCGTTCGTTGCGCCGTTGATCTCGAAGCACTTCTCGATGCCGCCGGGCTCGTTCGGCAAGCTCTTCTCGGCCGGCTATGCAGGTGCAGCGATCGGTGCGCTGTGCGTGGGCACTGCGGCCGACCGGTGGGGTCGCAAGCGGATGATGATCGTGTCCTTGCTGATCGCAGGTGTCTTCACCTTGCTGTGTGCCTGGGCCGATTCGCCGACCGAACTCATGGTCTTGCGTTTCCTCGCCGGCATCGGCCTGGGTGGCGCCATCCCGTGCGCCGCGGCCTTGACGGGCGATCACGTCGCGGCGGAGCGCCGCACGCAGACGGTGGCCCGCATGTTCCTGGGGTTCCCGATCGGCGCCATTGCGGGCGGCGCGCTGACGGCCGCCGTCATGCCGCTGGTCGGATGGCGTGGCGTCTTCATTGGCGGTGGCGTTGTTGCCTTGTTGATGGTGCTTGTCGCGACCGCCATTCCCCCGGCCCCGCTCGAAGCCCAAGCGCCCGGTGATCACGGCCATCGCAAGCCCCTGTCCCTGCTCTTCGCCGAAGGCCGCGCGCTCGGCGCCTCGCTGATCTGCCTGGCGGCCTTCCTGATGCTGATGGTCACCTACTTCCTGGTGAGCTGGGTGCCGACGGTGTTGACGCTCAATGGCGTCGATGCACAACGTGCCGCGCTCGCCGGTGTGATGGTCAACGTCGGCGCGGTGGTAGGCGCACTGGCGATGTCCTACCTGATCCTGGGACGCAATCCGTTTCCGCGGGTGGCGGCGTGCATGGGTGCAGGCGCACTGCTGATTCCGGTCTTCGGTTTCAGTGTCGGTGGCGGCGTGGCCGTGTCGTTCGTTCTGGTGTTCTGCGTCGGCCTTCTGTTGATCGGAGGCCAGCAGAACTTCCCGGCGCTTTGCGTGCACTTCTTCCCGCCCGCCGTCCGTGCGACAGGCGTGGGCACGGCCATGGCTTGTGGCCGCATCGGCTCCATCGTCGGGCCGGTCATTGGCGGGATGCTCGTCGGCGCGCATCTGCCCTGGAGCGAGTTGTTCGTGATCGCGGCGGTGCCTGCGCTCGTGGCGGGCATTGCGTTGGCCTTCGTCAAGAAGCCAGATGCGCGTGTTTGACAGGAGACGATGATGAAAATACTCGTGACTTCTCTCTTGGTCGCCTTCGCCAGCACCAGCGCTCACGCGCAACTGGTGCGAACCGAACGCAACATCTCGCTCGAACTTGCATCGCAGCTGGCGAGCGATGCGATGGCCGCGTGCGCGGGCAGCGGCTTCAATGTCTCGGTGGCCGTCGTCGACCGCGGCGGCGCGGTGCGCGTCTCGCAGCGTGGCGACATGGCCGGGCCGCACACCTTGCCGGCGGCTCAGCAAAAGGCCTTCACGGCGGCATCGTCCAACGCGACGACACAGGCCATGGGCGAGCGAGCCCAGGCCCCGAATGGCCCGGCCTATCTCGTTCACATCCCCGGGTTCCTGCTGCTCGCCGGCGGCGTTCCCATCAAGGTCGGCAACGAGCTGATCGGCGCGATCGGCGTGGCCGGCGCACCGCGCGGCATTCAGGACGAGCAGTGCGCGATGACGGCGATCGAGAAGTCGCGCGACAAACTGAAGTTGGCAGAGCCTCACGCATGACCTTCGTGAACCTTGATCTGTCGCGGCCCGATGAGCGCTACACCACCGTGGCGATCGCCATTCATTGGGTGGCTGCCCTGCTGATCGCGGCGGCGCTGATCATCGGCGTGTCGATGGTGGACCTGCCGGTCTCGCCGTCGCGCCTGAAGCTCTACAGCTATCACAAGTGGATCGGGATCACGGTCCTCGCGCTGTCGGCTGTGCGGCTGGGCTGGCGGTTGACGCACACGCCGCCGGCGAGCGCGGATGCCGTGGCGTGGAAGCGCACGGCCGCGCACCTGACCCATGGCGCGCTGTACCTGCTGTTCTTTGCGATCCCGCTGGTGGGCTGGGCGCTGACCTCGGCGTCAGGCTTCTCCGTGGTGGTCTTCGGCGTTCTTCCCCTGCCGGACTTCGTGCCCGTGGACAAGGCGTTGGTGGCCGTGCTCAAGCCGTGGCACCAAGGCCTCGCGTTCGCGCTGGGTGGGCTGGTGGTGGTGCATGTGCTGGCAGCGGTCGCGCACCGCTTCGTCGACGGCCACCCGGTGATGCAGCGCATGGGACTCCGGTTCCGCTGATTGAGATGCCCATGTTCACGATGTCGGACTTGAGCGTGTGGGCGTTCTTCGCCGCCGCAGTCGCGGGCGCCGGGTTCGGCGCCGGCTTCCTCGGCGGGCTGTTCGGCGGCGGCGGCGGCATGATCGTGATTCCGGTGCTGTACCACGTGTTCGGTGCGCTCGGCGTCGAGCCGGCCGTGCGCATGCATCTGGTCGTCGGCACCTCGCTGGCCGCGGTGGTGCCGCTGTCGATACTGGGTGCACGCACCCATTGGCGCCAAGGCAATGTGGAGCTGTCGCTGCTGAAGCCGCTGATGCCCGCGGCCCTGGTCGGCTCGCTGGCCGCCGGGCTCGTCGGCCACTGGCTCGATGCTCACGTTCTGGCGTGGGTGTTTGCCGCAGTGGCCGCGTTCACGGCATGGAACATGGTGATGCGGGCCAAGCCCCAGCCCGGCGCACCAGCCCACGCAAACCCCGTGGTGCTCGGCACGCCGGCCCTGGGGCTGGTCGGCGCAGGCATCGGCTGCGTGTCGACGCTCGTGGGCATCGGCGGCGCCACCTTGACGGTGCCGGTGCTGCACCTGCTGGGCACCAAGATGCGCAGCGCGATCGGCACCAGCTCGACGCTGGGCATGGCCATCGCGTTGCCGGGCGCGCTGTCGTTCGCGTTGGCCGGCGCGCATGCCGAGCACCTGCCGCCCGGCAGTTTCGGCTACGTCAACCTGATCGCGGCGGCGATGCTCTTCAGCTGTGGGAGCGTGGGCGTTTCCACCGGCGCCAAGCTGACCAAAAGAGTGGATGAGACCGTGCTGCGGCGCCTGTTCGCCCTGCTGCTCGCCGTGAGCGCGACGCGCATGGTGCTGGCGACTGCGTGACGGTCCATCGACAACGACATCTGATCCAACACCAACAAGAGAAAGGCCCTCGTGTGAGCAACGACCTTGACCCCTGGATCGCCGCCAAGGCGAGCAATCCTGTCCTCGAGCGCTTGCGCAAGCGGCTGCCCGTCACGGCATTCGGCGTGCGCATCAGCCGCACGCCCGACATCGCGCGGCTGGCCAAGGCCAGCGGCCACGATGTCATCTGGGTCGACCTGGAACACAGCAGCATCCCGATCGATGCGGCGGTGCAGATTTGCGCCACGGCGATGGACCTCGGCATGACCCCGTTCGTGCGCGTGCCCGAGCGCGACTACGGCGTCATCGGCCGGCTGCTCGACGGTGGTGTGGCCGGCATCATGGCGCCGCGCATCGAGACACCCGAGCAGGCCGCCGACATCGTCGCCGCGTGCCGCTTCCCCGGCCAGGGGCACCGCTCTGCGATCGCCACCTTGCCTTACGTCGAATACCGCAAGCTGCCCGCCCCGGTGCTCTACGACACGGTGAACCGCAGCGTGGCGGTCAAGGTGCTGATCGAAAGCGCGCTGGGCATTGCGAACATCGAGGCCATCGCCAACGTGCCCGGCATCGACTTCATCGGCATCGGCACCAACGACCTCAGCGCGGAACTTGGCGTACCCGGCGAGTACCGGCACGCCAAGGTGCGTGCGGCGCATGAGGCCGCGTTGGCCGGCTGCGCCAGAGCCGGCAAACCGCTGGCCATCGGTGGCGTGCCCGACCTGGCCTACAGCGCGGAACTCATCCGCATGGGCGCCGCGCCCTTCCTGATGACGGCGATCGACACCGACCTGCTGCTGGGCGCCGCCACCGAGCGCGTCAAGCAAGCCCTTCAATCCATCACTCTTTGAAACGACCATGAGCAAAGAAATTTCCACCCCCATGCGGGCCGCCACGTCGCTGGCCAAGCCGGTGTTCGACGTGCCGCCCGGTTCCTGGGATTCCCACGTGCACGTCTTTGAGCCGGAAAGCCAATACCCCAGCGTGGCCGACCCGCACTACACCTTGCCCGACGGTCCGCTCGACAAGCTCAATGCAATGGCCGATGAACTGGGCATCGCCCACTACGCCATCGTGCAGCCGAGCTTCTACGGCACCGACAACCGCTGCATGCTGGACGCGCTCGACCGTGCCGGCGCGCGTGCGCGCGGCGTGGCGATGGTGCACGACGGCATCACGCCCGACGAACTGCAGGCCATGCATCAGCGCGGCGTGCG
>Ga0307509_10003529_pt1 | contig 23575 bp, 12 predicted proteins | sample 10_EM_MG_FD_202245 | JGI IMG/M metagenome (GOLD analysis project Ga0307509, IMG submission 202245) | Populus trichocarpa ectomycorrhiza microbial communities from riparian zone in the Pacific Northwest, United States - 10_EM | ecosystem: Host-associated > Plants > Roots > Unclassified | place... | reverse complement strand
TCAAAAGTCAGGATTACATTCACCACTTGGTTTCCCTGAATTTCCTCTGGTAAATATGTTTAACTGATTCTAATCTATCCATCTACCAGACAGATTTTATCTATCATCCAAAGTGGTTGTGTTGTTGATTATTTTATTTGTGGTTGTTTTGTGATCGCTGTGGGCAGATTTTGGTTGTCCGGCACCATACTCGAGTGCTCTACCGACCTCACTAGTGCTCAGCTAATCACTATTGTACAAGGGGGTAGCAAAAAGTCGGGCGCACCACCATTACATTTATGTGTAGACTAAACCGGATTAGGAAATTTGAGTGATAATTGGTGAGGATTTTTTGGTGATGGCAAAAAGTCGGGCGCGGTAACACGAAGAAGCAGCTTGTGTCACCGCGCCCGAAATACCCTTACACCCGTGTACTTGTACCGTACAAGCGCATTGGGAGTAGAGCTACCGGTAGTTGAATTTGTGAAGCGAATTACTGCGCTCGAGCACTGGGCCTCCATTTTCCGGATAGCCCCACGCGAACCTTCGAGGATCCAAAATTCCTTTACATCAAAACCCGACTTGTCATCACGAATCACTCGCTGCTGCTGGAGATACCCTCTAGGTTTTGGCCATCTAGGATAGCACAGTGTCATTGCAATATAGTTGCACACGAACTGGTAGTTCTAGAAGCCTTCGCGGCAAAGATCAACCGATGCACTCTCCCAGGACTTCTCTGGCACTCAACGAGCACCATAAAATGCCCCACCCCACGAAATTTTCCTTGGCGAACCACGTAGAAGATATCGATACCACACTCCGATCTTCGTCTGTAGTATCATACCCATCATCTAGAACGCTCAAATATTAGTAAACGTTTGGGGGGAGCAAAAAGGAAAAAAAACTTCTCAGCTGCACCCCCGCTCTACGGATCTCTCAGATGTCTGTCAAATCTTAATAATGCCCTAAGGGCCAGAACCAAATGTTCGCAAATCCACGAAATCTAGAACTCGATATCAGTTGTGGGATCGAAAGAAAAAAGAAGAAAGAAAAAAGGAATAATAATGCGCCCTAATCTATTACCGGTATTATATTCAAATAGAAACAAATTTTTGCGCGAGACCACGATGGACGGAACGTATTATCGATTCCGAAAAGGTCGTTAGGACTGGAATTTCTGCTGCGGGCGAACCAATCCGAATGAATCTCTGCTAATTACCCCGCCGAAAGAAAAACCCTTTTCCCCAAGAAAGTTTAAAAGTACGAGTACAAACAACCCGACGATCTCTTTGGGAATCCACAGCAATCCCCCCTCGCCAATTTCCCACCCCACCTTTTTCATGCATTAGATGCTGTACCCGCTTTGACGATCGACATCTCTGGCACAGGGTGATGCCATGCCAATACCCCCCCCCCTCCCACATATTTCCCTGGTAGCACCGTGTTACCGGAACTGCAGAGCCCAACAATGGGAATTACTCGTACTAACAGGTATGACACTTCCCCGGTGCCTGCCACAACCTAATTTAATTTGCATACCGCGCCTAGTGCATGAGTGCCTTCCCTTCCCCCACACACCGCGGGCACTCGGAGTGAAGACCGAGTTTCACAACGTACAAGTATACCCGCGGCCTGGAAAGAAGAAAAAAAGGCTTTTGTCTATATATACTCGTAATGGGGTGGCGTTTTTGAAAAAGACCAACTGCCATTGCAGCACCACTCAGATTCCGGGCGAGCGGAAAGGCCAAGATTGCTATCATCATACTTGTAAAGGTCGTGGGAAAACAAAGACCGCCGGTAGAGGGTTGTCGCTGAATGTGGAAAGTTTTCGAAGGCTGGGTGGAATTTGTTTGGGGGTGTACGGAGAAGGAGAAGGCTTCGCCAGATGTGCGACCTTCCCCGCTATATTACTACGGGAGCTTGCGGAGGGATTACGGTAGGAGATGTCGAGAGGCTTGGAGATGCGTGTGGTGATATATCGAGGATCAGAATGCCCCCCGTGATGTTTCATATATGCTCATGTCATTATCGTTAGCTTAGAGAAAAGAAAGAAAGCAAAAAAAACAAAAAAAAACGAGACAGTGATTATTCCCCACCGTTCACATACAAGTACAACTCTGATCTCTCAGGCGAGTTCTTTCACACTACCCCACCGCTGTGCCGTTTCCTTGGTAGTATCATAGTTCAACAAAAAAAACTTGGGGATATGCAATAGCGGTCATGCTCACCAACATCAACCCCACTCCGGGTATAGCTTGTATCATACTCGAGTACCGTAAAAACTCTTGCGATTCGCCATCGGATTATCCTCGCGAATCAAGTCATCAGCCCAAGATAGGTTTAGTTTGGCAAGTTCAAGAGATCAAAAAAGGCCAAAGCACTCGGGCTATGCCACATCAGGAAAGCACTAATCCTTCTCAAGAAGCTTTGCCCCTTCACCCCAAGATCAAGAGACCTAACCGAGATGGCGAATCGCAAGAGTTTTTACGGTATTGTATCCGGTGATGTGCGGTGGGGTAAAGTGAGGTAGCTGCGATGGGTCCGCTATTCAAGTATCTAACCTACTGCTCACGTGTCTGTTGATCGGCCATTGAACGAGAAACCCTTTAAAATACCGTACCATGGAAAACAAACAGGGGGGGGTACCTTTAGAATACCATCACAAGGTTTCATGTTATGATATGAGGAACAACAAAATATTTGCCCATTCAAACATTTTTCCCCCCGTCCTTTTATTCTCCAAGTGATGCAGAAGAAGTACAGTATTGCTAAAAGATCAAGAACCACTCGAGGCCTGCAGGTATCTTTTCTGGATTTTCTCCAGAATGTTTTTGGCATAAATGGTGTGATAAGGGGGCTGGAGGCAAGGCAGTTCTTTGCACAGGTTTCACTTCTCCAATGGGCATATTTCTCGGTCAATGGGTAATTTATCCGGAAGGGTTTCTCGACAAGAACACGGTATTGGAAAGGTTCACCCGCCATTGAATGCTAAATAATGCACCAGTACACTTCCGTAAGTTGCCCTCCCCGCGATACACCACCTGGGCGAGAATGTTTGCTACTGAGATGGTAGGTAGTGCTGGTGCCATGGGTATTCTCTTGACTAAACCCGCAGTGACTTAATACTATACTCCGCCTGTCATGGTAATCGCCTTAATAAACTTGCTAGTATCTTGCTACAATGCTACTAATATTCGGGGGGACGGTGGTGCGCCGGTACAGCAGGGGTGCCTAGCTTCTGAAATCGGGCATAACAACAATGAAATCCAACAACGAACGGGCTCCGGCAGCACGGAGTTTATTTTCATTTTTATTTCCAACGAAAAAGAAGCCCTGTATAAAACTACTGTACAAGTACTTACGGTAGACCAGCCTCCTCATTAACCCTATGGATTCTGCTCCTCGACAAAGCGAGTATTATCCGTCGGGGGCAGTACTACGGTAGTAGAAGTGGCACCCCAAAGAGACATAAGTTACATATTTATGCCAAGGCGCTACTTTTTGCAAGCATGATAATATTTATCACTAACCGAAGAAAAGCGACCCCGGTTGGGCGGTCCTGAGACAACAGGCGCAACTACCACACAACCATCTCAACTCCACAATAGCTCAAGTCAATTCCACAGTCAAATCAAAGGATTTCTTACCAGATCCCACGCCCATGGGGAGAGAGGGAGGGGCTCGAATATACAGGCCCTAATATTAATAGTCACTAGTTTTAGCTGCAGTTGTGAAATCGCTATTGTGGTCCATCGTGACGGCTGGATTTTGCGGGGGACAGTGGTTGCGCATATTGGCTTAACTTAGGGCTTATCATAATCTCTCCGCAAGTATCGTAAGTTAACTTTACGGTATATTTTGAGAAAATCAACACGGAGGTGATGCCACTTGGTAATTTAGCCTGCGGCCATTGGCCCCCCCCTTGAGAGTAAAAGAAATAACTGAATTATAACCCGTCATTGCTACTCCTCCCTTCAAGTTGACTTGATGCTCTTGCTCCGTCATCGTTATAAAAATACAAATGATTTGACCCTCACGTCACAGACTGCGTGGGGGAGTATCAGCTCAGAAAGGCTCCTGAAGCCTATGCTAGCAAGGCTAGCGGAGCGATAGAAACTGGGGGAAATACTATTACATACTAAATTCAGCCTAAGCTAATTATTTGTTTACTCGAGTACCATACGGGTGCCTTGTTTGGTCTTCAGTCTTCATTCGACAAATTTCTTGAAACGAGGTTCGCCAGGCTTTTTTTTCCGGCAACAAATTTGGATGCTTGGCAGTAGGGTACAGCCAATTATGTGCACAGCTATAGTATCATAACCTGTTAGCAAAAGTTCTGCCGCATTTTTGCTCACACCTTAATTGTGGGACAATGGTTGGTCTTTTGACGCTCGGCACTGGGGCACGGCAGTGATCACAGGACGCCGGTCCCCCATTCCACGCCTTCGACCGGAACGACTCCCAAAACTCACTCTCTTTGCAAGCCTTGTACGAGTGAGCTTAGGGCTTGCGACTCAAGCAGGGCCAAGGACCCCTGGAAAGGATTCAGGTTTCCCTGGCGGGGCAGAAAGACCAGCCCGCGGAGGCCTTGGATCTCTTTAACCGCTATCCCCCTATCTCCAACCCCTCTTACCCCCCGTCAAACTAAACCAACCATATCCTGGGCTGACGGGCCGATTCCCCCGGAAGACTTGAGATCGATGCAATAGTGGAAGTGGATTCAAAGAGTTATTAAAGGGGTTGCACCTCCCTACTAACGTACTAGTGTTGTACCGGTACCTTACAATGCTACCGGTAGCAATCCCAAGGATTGTGCCCCTCCTCCCTCGTCCGCCAGCACAGCCCACCCATTTCCCCGCCAGAGCAGCGCCCACCTGACCTCCCCCCATCATATGATATTATCGTCATCGATCACTTACCTAGCTGTACCGGCACTGCTTGGGGACCGTACGAGTGCAGGGGTCATTACAACCAATTATTACTATTAGAAAAAACTCTTGTCAGTTGAGTTCAACACACGCTCTCTGAGAGGGGGTGGTTCAAACCGCCGGTTGAACCAAAGGAGAGAATTCGGAGCCACCGAAGCTCTCAGAAGCAGGCAAAATGACGGATGCGGAGCTCAAGGGTCTCCAGGATTTCCCATTCTAGCCTCGTTGGTCACCCGAGTCTGCTAGTACTTGTACTCGTACAGGAATTCCCCACACTTTTAGAGCCTAGGTTTAAACCCAATAGACAAGAGTTTTTCCTCATCATCATGGGCCATTTCCCTTCCGGGGAATTCACACCGGTTTGATATGTGAAATTTGTTTTCCCCCACGGCATCGTACGCTATGACCGCGCTCATCGTGGGGGTGTTTGTGGCCAGTCTGGGAAACGGTTTGACTATTCGAGTAACTAGCTTGGTGCTGTTAATAATCTGACTGTGGGGTTATTGCATGTCGTGTTAATGAGGGGTGCCCTGCCTCCTGCTCTTACCCCACAGTACTCGAGTAGTCTACCAAGAGACTACCGATGCTGCAATGCAGCTCCGCCACCATACGTGGGGTCGTGGTGTGGAAAAGTCTTCGGCGAGAGGTCAAAGATACACCAGCACCTGGCACGGTACCGGTACGGTACCAGTCTTCCATTTATGAGGTATCCCTGAACCCCTCCCCTCCTGCCCCGCTCCGGGATGCGATATTAATTTATATTACGTGATACTAGTACCGTAGACAGACTAGTCATCGAGTAAAGCTGATAGGCAACGATCGCGTGTCGCAACCAGCCATTCCACTCCAAAATTTGTGGTAGACGAGCAGGTTGTGTGCCTTCTGCTTGTCGCCTTCAGGGCTCAATCACGTGACGACTATCGTGCAGGTAAGCAGGTCGGCCGCGCGTAAATAACTTTTAAGTTACCGGTATCATTCAAGATCTGTACCGCAGGAGTGGCAGACCACTCACAACAAAGCAAAGCAAAAAACAGGAAATGTGACAAGTGATTAGAGGGTTCTAATTGGAATGCTGGTGGCTCGAGCCGATCAATTTCTGTCTCTCCAACCATGTTTTCCAATTACTGTATTTCTTCTGCCGTTGGCTGTATTATTATAAATGTGGGGTTTCTGAACTTACTGTGGTAATACATATAATGCGCTCTCGTCTTTGTATTAGCCTATTGAAGGCCATTATGAGATTGGTGTGTATGGGTATGGGCAAGCAAAATTGCGGGTAGGTCAGATACTACCGGTATGCCCAAGTACTGTACAGAACTCGTATCATACATATATCATCTCAAAGGCTTCTCAAAGGCTTCGCGACGACTCGACCGAAGGCTTGCATACGGGTACAGTGCTCGAGTACTGCATGGCATATTAACCAAAGCACCGGAAAAAATATTTTTACTCTGCCGGTAGTATGATACACGTAAAACTAGAAGCACCCCCCGTTCCAAGTACTTGAAACATGGTGCTAGTTCTTTATATTCGGTTAGGATGCCATTGGAATGCCACTCCCGCGCCCATCCTCCATCTTCACCTGCTTGGAGTTCTAGGGCCACTAGATCCGCATTATTCGGCTTGATTAATATGATACTCCCCCGAGGCTAGCAACGTCCACGCTCCCATCATGATTTGAGTAGAATTCTTGGTACTGGTATCTGTTCCGGGCCATCGGCACCCGGGGTCACCGGGGGTTATATTCTGTGTGGTGCCCAGATATGCACCAAGTTTTTTCTTGCCACATTGGATCTCTTTAATCCGTGTTATCGTGCATTTAGAGCAGAGGGAAAGTGCGAGTAGTGGGTGGCACAACCCTCCACCCCAACACGCCCACCCGAGCCTGCCCGACATGGTGCCGGCACTGTACGGTACTAGTGCTCAGGTACTCTATCCCGGTAGTGAGAATCTGCCCCGCTCTGTACTGTACATTACTTCTGGACTCTGTGCCGAGGAAAATACCGGTACTCGAGTACTGTCCTTCGGGTCCTGTCGAAGGGTTTTGGTGGCTAGAAAATGGTACTATTAAGGATAGGGGCTATTAATACAAGCCGATGCAAGGAGTCAGGAAGACGAGAATCAAATAGTGATATTGTAGCTTCCACTTTCTGCCCTGTGTCGTCTCTAGCGAATCATTGCCGGGTCGGGTGGTATCGGTTGCGCGGAGCTGGGACCACTACCGGAGCACAGCAGTGCGGTACAAGTACCGAAGTTAAGGTACGGTAATAGAGAGCGGTCTCTCCTTTCCTTCCCCCACGTTTGACAGGCTGAGACCTTTTTTCTCGTTCCATTTTTCTTTTTTTTCTCTTCTTCCCTTTCGTCTTGTCGAATTGCCGCCTATTTCCTTGGCATCAAGTGCTGCATCCCGGTTAACCCCTGGTCGTCATTCGAGTAGTTTCTCTTATCTTGTTAATGATTCCTACTGACACCGAAACCAGGCAAGGGGTGCCGATCCCCACAGCAATGCCCAGTACTCGAGTAGTTTTCCTACTTGTAAGTGCAAACCTCGTATGGCTTGTTGGTTTCCCATCACCCTTAGTCGTCTTGCAGGGAACAACATGATTCTGAGTCGAAATTTTGATTGCAAGAATGAAACTATAAGTAGAAAATCCAAGTCCTCCGAGCTGCTCAACAAGGACTAGATATGTTATGTCACCGCAGAGTGAAGGACCTGGGTTATGACCCATTTTTCGTAGTGCGAATCCACATCCTGTTTCAAACGATTTTCCATACAATTTATCCCTCTCAGCTTGATCCTAATGTGTCCGCGATAAGAGAACCTAGAGTTATTTGCACTTCTGGCTGATTCCGATTGCTTCTATCATATTTTATATCCCTATCCAGCCTTCAACCACTCATCGCCGGTAACACGAGCAGCAGAATTCAAAACAGCACGCCTGGCCCATCCTTGCTGCAACCCAAAAGTTAGCCGGCTATGACCATCCAATCTCTGATTATCGGTAGGCTCGTGATCTTCGAATTATGTGCGCATCGTATTGTAAACAAATCCTTCTAAAACAGATCACCCTCTACCCCGCCCACATCCCACGAGGCGGTGTGCCAGCCCCCCCTTATGAGGTCAGTTAGGACGCCAGGCCAAGGCAAACGGGGACATTCGGGTCTATTCCAAACTACCAAGCCCACCAGTACCCCGCTAACACCCAAAGACGTAACCGCCACCAGAGTCTGTTCTAGTGCTTTCGGGGGTCGCGGATTAAAACCGGAAGGTGCCATACGCAGAGTCAAGCGGGGAAAATCTCAGTATAAAAGGGCAGCTGTTTCCCCCAACTCTGCGTTTCTCCCTCAGCAGCAAAGCCTTCAACTTCGCTACATACCAACTTTCAAAACAATCAAACTAGCCTTTTAAGCCCCCCCCCCTTTATACCAAACAAACATCAACATGGGTGGATGCAGTTGCACTACTTGCTGCTCTGGCAGCTGCAGCGGATCCTGCCAAGGATGCGGATCCTGCAACGTCGGTTCCCTCTCTTCCACATTGAACTATTGAGTCTGACTGACAACCGATCCCATAGCACTAAATATCCCACCTCCCCGAGACGGTTATGCGCACGAACTACTTTGCCGTTATGCCTTCGGCTTGGGCGACGATGGTGCTTCGAGGGTGGATGAGTGGTTCGGAGTATGGGTACTAGGCTATCAGTCAGGGATTTCTTTTTCGATTTGATTTTATATCCGGCCGGATAAGTTCTGTTTTGTTTGTCAGTCCAATATAGCAACTTAAACCGCTTTTGTTCCAATCCCAACTGCCGTGGAGGATAGAAACCTTGATACTTAGTAAAGGTATTTTACGCCCATTTGTAGCAACACGTGCCAGGCAAAAATATTGTAGGCCCAGTGAGCTGCCCCAACACGGGGGACTCAAAACGATGCTTAAGTAATCTCCGAAATAGATGATAAGCATAGCGTAGCGGTACCGGCACGACATCGGCATCGAGCGACCATGGCTTTATTGGATTCGACCAAGTGGTGTAGGGCAAAGAATGAAAAGCCGGAAGCCTGTGCTCAGTGAATCCAACACAATGTGAAATCCGTCTATTAGTATCCTGATGATTAGTGTAGGGGTCTGTAGGCAATGTGGCATTGGAGACCAAGGGCTATAACAATAAACATCGGTTATGACGGAGCAAACAGACCTTTTCTGTCGGTGTGTCAGGGGAAGACGGGGGTCTTTTATGGAGAAGACCGCTACGAAATACCACGCCCACAGGTTGAAGAAGATTGATAAAAGGTACTCTATGAGGGGTTCTGACGAGGATCACTGGTAGCTGGTAGCGGGAGCAAATAGTGGGGAATAATGGGGAAAAGGTGCCCCGCGACGAGATAAAGAAAGGGAGGGTGCGGGAACCTTGGTGGCTAACCGCCTAGCCACCAGGGTGTCGAACCAGTTGAAAAGGGTTGACGATCATGAACTACCACATGTGGGTATGACAAAAGATAAAACCGCCTCATATTATCACGGAAAGTCACACGAGATCGCTTCTCGCTGCTCAAGGATAGGCTTCTTGGCGGGGTATCTGGTAGAACGAGATCAGAGGTAGGAAGGGGTTTGCTCGGATTTGCAGCTGGCTCTCCAAAGCCGGGCCACAATACCCCACGCCAACGAGACAAGAGCAGGAGGCTCGCGAAAAGAGAAGGAGCGATTCTGCTTCCCTTGGCGGGTGGAGCCTAACAAGAGGTAGGGTGAGTTAAAGATGGTATGAGAAGTTGGATCGTCTCTCTAATATCATAGAAAGTTGGTGAGGGCGATTGTGAAACAAGACGGGATACCAATCATCCGAAAGTGCTTTGGGGGGCAATGGGGATGGCCATCCGGGGAGAGGGTGTCGGCGGCATGGTTCCCTGAGATTTGGTGTTAATGGTGAGGAGTGGGAGGAGGAAAGGAGCAAGGAAGTAGAGGGGCCGGTTCTTGGGTACATAAGAGCTCCTCGAGTAAGGTACCGGCACCAGCGTTTAGGCGCTGGGGAAAAGTATCTCGTCAGTGCTTCTACTTATTGCGTGCAATTCACGCATGGCAATCAATCAACACAAACTCGGAAACTCGGCCGATAGTCTAGCTCTTATCTTGGTCAATCGCCGGTTACTACCTCACACAGACAATCGCACCTCGTTTTTTCCACCAAATGCTCAAAGCCTAGGGACCCCATTCGGTACAGCCGGGCATCCGAGAGAGCGGGGAGAAAAGTTTGTAATGCTTGTGGTGCAAGAACACAAGTTGCATCCACTGGTATTGTATTGTACTAGTATATCAATGGCTTGTATTTTGAATGGCCAGTGTGAACCTCGTGTGGTTCTTCTTCATCCTCTGTGCCTCAATTACTTTCTAGGGATGTCCTTCTGGTTTTGCCACAGATATCCGGTTCAGCGGAATAAGATTGTATGAGAGTAGAGGTAGGGTGCATTCAATCTCACAGGAGCCCGCAAAACCTTGGCCTTATTTTCCGGCTCATTGAGTGCAAAGAGTTCCACGGTTTAGCAAGGAATCCGGTTCCATGAGTTTGGAGACAATTAGGGGTCACCATAGTTGTATCACCGGTAGAAGGATTTTGTACCGGATAAGTTGCCCCACTTCGTTCATCTACTAACTTTACTTCTCACACGAAAACCAAGTCCGGGTGGAATTAGCATACGGTAATTAGAGAATATATTGGTGCACCGTTTAATAATGTATTCTTTGCCACAGGTGTTATATCATAGCCAGGAACTTCTAAGGCATTGGGTTTGTGGACTTCTTGACAGAGGGGTTCGGTCCAAGAGATTCTCCACCGCAAAGCATATATTTTTTCCGTCAAAATGTATAATACTGGCTCAAACCTCCCCTACATGGTATTGGTAGTATAACTAAATGCCGGACGTTTGCATGATACCGTGAATACTCGAGTAGGTACATACTCGAGTACGATATGTGAGTTACCGTAAGCAAAAATATCAAAATCAAAAGCTTACATAATACCATACTCGTACCTTTCTTTCTCCGACTCACCCAGCTGAGGCTCTGGGAATGAATAAGCATGATTTCCTGTTTGGGTGCGGCTCAAGTTGGAAAGGGAGGGGCAACGCATCTCCTCCAAGCTGGAAGAGCGAACTTCTAAATTTACCCTCCATATCCTCTCTCCCTAACATCGATTTCCCGCCTCTCTAGGTTCCCAAAGCTCTCCCACAAGCTGTCCGGATCGACTAGTGAGTTAAACTCTCTCTTGCCATGAAGCCTACAGTACACTTTTGTCGGCAAAGTCAGGCTGACGGAATCACATCTTTAGGGCGTGTCTTGCTTGACCTTTAGCAAGGATCATAACTATTCGAGCAGAGAGGCACCGAACCCTCCCAAACCAGCGCCAAGCTGCTCAAGTCTCCCTCACCCCACACGGATACTTCATACAACCGCAAATAGCGAGGTTTAGATCTTGCCTTATTCATCAATTCACCCCCTCAGCTATTGACTTGGACAAGTTAAGAAACCCCCCCCCGTTAATTTAGCAAAGAAACTCACTACCGATTTCTTGGAAAAGTTGTTGGGAAGATTGGACGCATCATCATGATGGATCCTCCTATTGAATCAACTGGTGGTGGCTCGATACGCGAGCGGATGGCCATGCTGCAGCTGAATCAAGTTGGGCGCAACGCCCTAACACGGCCTGCACCCCCGCCTCTTCCCCCAAAAAGAGCTCCACCTCCGCTCCCCGCGAGAAAGACGAGCCTCTCATCATTGGCCAGCTGCAACAGCTCGGGCTCTGGTTCCGATGGAGGCAGCATCACCAGCGCTGGGTCTAAGAATGAGGGGAGGTCACTCCCACCAGTTTACGCTGGGAAGGAGTCTCTACCCGTGCAGCTCCCAGTGAAGCCAAAGGCCTACGACCTGCCGAAAAAAACCCCGCCTTCGCTTCCGATCAGGTCAAAAACAGCCCCCGTTCCTCCTCCACGAGGTCCACCACTTCCTTCGAGGACTAATACAAACCCAGCACAGAATCCAGAACGATCCCAACCAGTCCCCCGACGATTGCCTCCGCCACCCTCAATTTCTGTACCCCCTCTTCCAAACCGACCGAAACCCCCCGTCGACCCGGAGTCTCATACGGAACCTGTCATCTCCTCTAACCCACCACCAATCCCCAGGTCGACCCGCCCACCACCGGTGCCCCTCTCAACCCGCCCAACCCTGAGTTCTCGTCCCTCCCCTGCTATGCCGTGCCTGGTGTGTTACGACTTTTCGGGGCCTGATAAGCACGCGTCGCTGCCTCAGTTCGAGAGAAATCATGTGGGATCTTTACAGCAGCTTGCGGTCGGCTTAACAACCCCTTTTTCGAACACGCTAGATAGGGCTAGGGCAATATTCACGTGGTTACACCACAATGTTTCTTACGACGTTCATGGTTTTCTCCATGGGAAAATAGCATCCCAGGATCCTGAGGGAGTGCTCCAGAGTGGAACAGCCGTGTGTGCTGGGTATGCTGAACTGTTCAACAAACTTGCCACCCATGTGGGGTTGGAATCAAAGGTGGTTTCGGGCCATGGAAAGGGCTACGGGTTTAACTCAGGGGAGCCCTATAAGATGAATCATGCTTGGAATGCAATAAAAATGGATTGGGGCTGGCATCTAATTGACTGCTGTTGGGGATCAGGCCACATCAATGGCCCCCCAAATCCCGGTTATATTAAACGCTTTGCTCCAGAACACTTTATTAGCCCCCCCAGTGCCTTCGGCAGAAGGCATTTCCCTGAGGATTCAAGTTGGCAGTGCAGAGAAGACGGGAGGGTAACAGACTGGGAAGAATACATGACTCCCGACCGGAAAGAGTCCGAACCACTACGTTACTGTTCCTTTGGAGAATTTGGGTTCTCGGAAGAGGCGGTACAACCTCCCGTCAATAACATTGACACCTTCGCTGGGAAGAGAACAGTATTCTCCCTCGGTCTTCCATGCGAACACATGTCCCGGAAAGAAGAATGGGTGCTCTTCCTATCCATAGGCGAGTTTGACGATAAGAATTGGATACTAATGAATAGCGATGGGCGGGGGCGATACCATGTTGAAGTGGAGATGCCGAATCAACGAGGACTCAAGGTCGGCTTATACCGTGTTACCTCATGGAAGGGCGATGATGCTAGGGGAATGTCGGCGAAGGAGTGGCAGGCAGAGGTTGGAAAAGTGGCGTGGGGCTGGAGTCCTATCATTATCTGGGGTGCCGATAAATAATCCTCAACTGAGGAAACGGGTCTATAGATGGTTAGGACTATATTTTAATGGGTATGAATTTGTAATTACTATCAATATCGAGTTTTGTTTTGTTTTAAAGTATATGACCGGCACCCACGGGACTCATCGGTTGGCAAGGTTCGTGTGGGCGCAGCTGTCCCTGACCGCTCCCCTTATCCCAAATTGCGGGGGGGGGGTGAAATAGCTTGGAAGCCATAATCTGTGGGCGGGTGCCCCGGGCAGCTTGTCCCGTATACCGGTTACATGCTGTCGAAACAGACTTAGATTTAGATATATGTGGCTTATGTGTATGCATGCCCTGATCCCGAACCTAGCCAGGCGCACACCTTGATCATGAGGCAGCTAGAGTGTTCCATTGTAGTGAACTATAAACCCTGCACACAAAGGATATCCTAGGCAGACTAAATTAGATCGTCGACCAGAATCCTCCGTCTTAACTGCATTTTCGCTATTCCGGGAGGTGAGCCCCAGAATAGCGCGCCCTGCGCACTACCCTTCGCTATGGGTGGGAAGGCGATCACCAGGCTTTGGGAATTCGGAGAGTACCGCGCGATCAATACAGTATCAAGGAAAGTGTCTAAAAACCGTAAGTGGACAACGATTGTGTTCAAACCCCCCCCCCTCGCGCACCCCTCCAAGGCTCGCACTGTACCTCCTAATGGCAAAATTATCAGACAAACCTCCGGCAGGAGCCTGGGCTTCGTTGTAACTACTGAACACAATAGCTGCCTTTGCATCCGTATAGCTTTCTTTTCCCCTTGAGAGAGCCTTGAGGAAGGGAAGTGTAGTAAGATAGTAAGGCAGGGAATGGTGAGGGGTTGGACAGTTTTGTGGTACACTGGCCATCCTCTGAGACCAATTCAGTCACTTTCGCACAAGAAAAAAAAAGCCTGTACAGTGCCCAATATTTGCGGTTACTTTTTCAAGTCAAAGCAGTCGCCCTGTTTTCTTCTTTTTTCTTCTTTATTGTTCTTTTTTCCTGATTTATTTCTGCGATCGCGGACATCTGCCTAAGATATGGTACGAATGGCATAGAGTTAGATTTAACCACCTCATCGCCGGTCAGTTTTGCACCATAGTCATTTTCAAGGAAGGCTGGGTTCTTCGGTCTACCAGTTTTCTACCAGGTAGGAGTTCTCACTTCTCCTGCCTTATGTGGTGGGTTGCTTGATGGTTCAATGCTAGGGCTGGGGCAGGATTTTTCAGCTCTCGACTTCTTAACCACTCAGCCAGTTAGACGTTTCACCGGAAATTAATATAGGGATCAGCACCTATCCTGCTAGTAGCTTCATTTAGTTTCCTCCCTTCCCAGCCTCAGATTGATGATAACTGCGCGACACTTTTGAACGTTGAACACATTATAGGAGGGGATATACCGAGGGAAGAGGAATTATAAACGCTGATTATTAACAAATAACAGCTAAATCCCATCTTAGGCAAAGGGGCAATCGCAGTCGGGATATCAGTGAGGGAGGGGGGGGGGGGAAGAAGGAAAATAAAAGTCCGCTCGACCGTGAGAAAGATAGTGATTCTAGGTCTACGGATTGGAGATACACCGCTCACTGCTATTATGTGCCCCCCACATTACCGAGTACAGTACAACGGAAGAGCACTAGGATACAATATTCGCGATTTATGATAACCTCGTAGGTGCATTGCGTTCGACTTTTGATTGGGCGCCATCAGATTTCCTGGGGGAGTCACAGGGAGGCTTTGATCCTTTGGAGGGTATTGGATGACAGATCTATTTCAATGGAGGGTGGTAGGGCTTTCCTATCACCGTTACCGGGGATGCTAAGGGGTGGCTTTGGTGTGAGCTTGAGATTGGGCTCTGGAGAGCAGGGCTTGTGCGATTGAATCAATCGTCGAGGAGCTGTTGGGAGTCATGTTCCATCACTCGCATCTGGTGATGTGGGTGATTATAGTTGACTTGCTCTGCCGAGATATACCATTAGCACATGCTTTTTTTAAAAAAAGGGACGGGAAAAATCCTCCAGTTCTGTCCGTGACTTTCTTTTAGTTATTTGCTATCTACCCCTCCTTTCTCTCTTAATTGCAGTGCCCCTAGCCGGCACCCTTCTTGTCTGTTTCTCTTTTTAGTCATCCGTTCAAGCCCCAGTGTAAATATATCGATATTGACCTATCGTGCTACGACGGCTTCTGTAAGTCCTATCAATACTCGAGATGATATTGTATCAGTGACTTCTAGTGCGGTCAACACCAACACCCTTACCAAACACCACTCAGCGCCCCTGAGGCCCCAGCAACGTCCGTGGCGAGGCTTTACCACTGTAGAGGGTAAAGGTTCTACCGTATGAGCATCTATGCCCTCTATCCTCTGAAGTCTCTAGAGTCGGCGGAACTGGGTATGTTTCCATAGTTTTCCCTAGAATATATCGGGGCTATATGCGCAGTTAAGGGATCAGGCACGGTGCATATACTAGATAAGATTTTCATTATAGAGCGCTCTCTAGGGACGTACAATAGTTGAGATTTCGAGTTCTTAAGTACTTTGTAAGGTACCCGGGGAGCGGTAGGACGGTGATCGGGTATCATAGATCTTTCGTGAATTTCGTGAATTTCGTCTCGCCGGGAGCGAAAGAGGAAGTTTGTATCAGTTTGTCTGCTCAGATAGCAACACTTTATCTCGCTTTGACTTGAGCCTATACCTAAATAGAGGCATCTAAATAGAGGTTAACTTAGCGGTCACTCGTAACTTGAATAATAAGAAAAGAAAAGAAAAAAGGGGCCATTTATCACAGATCCGTAGTCTGCCATGTAGCCAGGCAGATCGGATCCCCACTGTTCTTAGATGTTAAGGAACGCTCCTGCCGACCCTAGCTTTTTGATTTCACAATCAAATCAGCTCCTCAAAATTTTCCTAAGACCCCCGCCAGTACGATGTTATTCACATAACTCGACTCAGATGTCGTAAGGGCCCGAATAATTGAACTTCACGCTACGGCGTTGGGGTTGCCATTGCTGGTAAGGTCTGGCTCCTTTTTTTCTTCCCCCCCCCCCCCTGTCTTAACCTCATGTTGAGGGGTCAGTTTTCGCTGTGCGCCCGTCCCTATCCAAGAGAGGGAATTTCGGAGGTCTTAGCATGAGGTTCAATTGTTCGAGTTCTTACGGTGTTTGCACGCCCAGAGCCTGCGCCCACCCAAAGGTTATCTCGAATCTATCCGTCGGAAGAATAATACCCAAGTATAGCGCCTTGGTAAGAGAGGCGAGGGGCCGACAAGGTTAGGGCATATTCACGGTGCTAGTTCATCCGTGAGGGGATAGGGTTGCTTTGGTTAGTCTACGCACTACGGTACCGGTATGGAAAAAATAGCAGGCTTCCTCATGGCATTTTCTGACCTTGGAAAAGAGTATCTTGTCCATCAGGGGTACAATTCCTATGCTCAGGTTCAGTTTCTCTGGCTCTGTGCTGTAGGCTAGGAGCGATAGGTATTTTCAAGAGAGATATACTATCCGGGGCCTGCAATTGCAATCGTGTGAGGTAGGGTCGTGATATTGCATGAGGAAGTTCAAACGCCCGGGGCTGTGCTGGTTACAGTACGTGCATAGCAGACATTTTCCGTAACTAGGTGCCATAATTCTCGCGGATCGGGCTCTTGTGTTAGACCTTTGTTGACCCCGGAGGGGGTATAGTATAGCGACAACAGACCGTGCGTTCCCCACGGGACCCATGCTATGCAGGGAGCACCAGTGTGCGATTCCCTCTAGTGAGGGAGTTACCCTGAGCTATGCGAATAGTAATGCGTCAATGGGTAGAACCTCGAAGGACGTTTATTGGTTTTATTCGGTGGTCTGACTCACTCGGAGTGAGATTAGATGTCTGGAGGGGGCAAGCGCCAACTGCCGGCTCAACGGCCCAAAAAGCGACTCCAAAGATACAAAAAAAAAGATAACGAAGTTCCTGGTCCTAGTAAAAAAGTTCCACAATCCCCATTTTGGCTTGCGGTTGTGAGTCTGGCCATCGGCCGCCGGTTCCGGACGCTTTATTCTTGCCCCAAGTAGGAAGGAGAACATGCGCCGGTACTCAGTATCACTTAGAACCCCACACTCCTTTACCGTACTCTCCCCTCTCACGAAAGCGCACTGATGCTTTTGGCATTCATCTTTAGCTACTCACGCCTGACGATATGTGTAGGCGATAACGGCGCAGATCGAGGCAAATACTTTTGAACATGGGATATCCCAGACCATTATCGTCGCTAGATCCACCCATACAACCGTATCTAGCTTTCTGGTTTATTGCTGGAGCCCTTCTGTACCGTAGCCCCCTCCTGCTAAGTTGGGCAATCGATATCTTGTCAAAGATACACCGCCGCTTGGTGTGTAAATTCTTCACTTCACTAGCCGGAGTGTGAACACCCTAACGCCATACATACTGTACCACACTACATGCTGGCTGGAAGATATCTTGTGGTGATCAAGAGATTGGGCGGCGGAGCATTCAACATGGATCACCAGTACAGTACATCTTGATCAAACGCTGAAAGAGAGAGGAATTAGGAATAGGTGCCGGACATCTTGGCACGAAAAAGAAATCCCTTAAAAATAGGGCTGGGCACACCTCTCACTAAAGCGCGCATGCATAAAATATTTAAGTGTGAGATGCCGGAGGTTTAGAAAAATGCGAGATCGAGCTAGATACCCGGAAAAAAAAATAGACGCCAACAGGGTGCCGCGCGGGGAATAAATATCCCGTCATTCCTGGCAGAGGTGCTGTGCTCGAGTAAGCTGTTTCTTTTATTGCTGGCAGTTGACCGGTTAGCCTAGTCGAGGCACCGCAGAGAGATCTGGCCCCCATTCTAGCCCAAAGAAGTTAACCAACAGCACCCTCGGTAGCATACCGCTACCAATCATGACCACTCCTACGAGTAGTATTGTCTATAATAGGTGACTAGTACTATTCTACAGTACCGAGAAAGGTCTTTTCCCTTTGGAGCCTTAGGGCTGCTCTTATTTAGTTAAGCTATCCGCCTTTTTTAAAAAAAAAACTTCACGTCTGCAGGAACAAGGAGCCTCAAACCCGGGGGTGTAGTGTGCGATGCCATGACTACGACTACTCACCAAATATTGTCCGCGTCACCGCTACAAGACCGAAAACAGATGAAAGCCATGAGAGGCCGATTTCTGGAATAGTGATCTAAGTTATTTTCTGCAGAGATGCCTGGTTTCCTAAGAGGTGTCCCTTATGCACAGCCGGTGTTAAGGCAATACCGTGCCAAGATTGCTAGGAAAGGCCGATACCCCATGGATATTGGCCAGCTAGTTACTATATCATGCTATCATGCATTGAGAAATGTCCCCTGAAACTCCTCAATTATTGCATTACCCTAGCCAGCATAGATCTAGGGAACCTAGAAGTAGCCACCAGTCCTAGGGGAGTGTTACACACTCCGAAGCGGTTCGAGTTTTTTTGGTCTCTCCTGTGAGAAATTTCAGAATTGATTGTCATCCGGTAGATCTAACCTTGTTTAGGCAATTCTATTGGGGACTGCGTCAGATAGCACCTTGCTATTTTACTTGCCTCACTAGAATATAGATATTTGCCTGGCTTGATCTGCACTCGAGGGGGGGAGAGGTAGAGCGTCCAAGGGAGATCGCGCGACCCTCTCATTAATGTAGAAACTAGAGAGCAGACTCCCCCGAGACTCTTTGGCTACACTTGCCTTGTCGGCACACACCCGACATTATAAACGGAGTGATAGGGGACGAAAGTCAGTTTGTAAGGCGAAACCCTAATGCGGAGTCGCAAGTGAATCAGGTTTCACGTGACCAATAGCGAGTAGGATCGGACTACGAATGTAACTCCTGGCGACTTCTGCACGACGGCTGATGTTCCGGGCTTGGGTGCGGTTTACTAAACAGCCCGATTTATGTCCAGAGTCTTTTGGTATTCTTTAAAAAGAAGCCCAGGTGGTTGCGAGTGCTGTATCCCTCCCCCCCCCAAACAAAAATACTGAGCATAATCTCGAGGAAGTATCATGAATCCTGCGGGTTGAAGGCATATCTCACCTGGGAAAAACTCCTCCTCAAGAATGTGGTTTCCTGCCGATCTTGACCAAAATCAGGGTACCTTTTTCGAATTAGCCTATTCCGGCGATGCCTATCTTCCCTTATCCAGCTCTCCCGCCTCTTGTCTCGCCGCAAAAAGGCTTTTCCCCGCCGCTGCTCGTGCCCGTTGAGAGCGAGTTTCTATGGTTAATTAGAATCCTCACTTGCTTTCCGCTGAAGGACCCTAACAACATATCACCGGAGGGGTAATGGGACCTTGTATGTTCCCGCATCTAACTCGCCGATAAACACATAAAAACGACTGTATATTGGAAATTACAGTTAACCGCCCTCCTGCGAGAGAATTTCCCAGCCGTGATATCCTGCCCTACGCATATTAAGATCATCCGGATGATCTTGTACGAGTATGCTAAACCAGCATGTTGGGGACGCGATTCCTATTTTGGTTATTCTCCCTTAGAGTCCCGAACAGAGGTCTAAAGGCTGCGCCGCACTGTGTCTCTGAATAACGTATTAGGAATTTCTCATGGTAAATCCTACTAACGCTGTTTGAGACAAAGATTTTCAAATACTTGCTATGATACCTAGAATGTTTATTGGTGCTTTCGTCCGGCGTAAGGATTCTCCTACTACAGTTTATAATACTGGTACACCCACCCAGCCCTATGATACCGATACCATTGTTTTTTTTCCCCCCGATCCACTCTCTTCTAGGGGTTCATTGCCATTCTTTTGATTCCCTCCTTCCTAGTAATCATTCATGAAGCTCCCTCTTCTTGTCGCTGGTTTTCTCTTGAGGCGTGAAGATACTTCCTCTCCGAAGGCTATTGATGTAGACCTCGTTGCGCCTAGGTCAGCGAAAGCAGACTTATACCTCTCTCCAATAGAGGTACTTCTGGGTTTCCTTAACGCTACGAACGCCACACTAACCCTGGACCTCAAAGATAGCAGGACATTCTTTTCGGACATGCCCATCGAATCGGCACGCAGCCAGCTGGGTCCCTCTTGCCAACGCTTGTGAGGTCATCGGGAAGAACTCGAATCGGTGGAATAAGGGCTTAGTTGACGCTTGCACCGACAGCCAGTTATTGAGCGAGACTAAGCTTGGCCTGCCATCCGGGAACTCCTCTGTTGTCCACATTGTGGACAACGAAGGGAATTACGATGCTGATATAGTGCCCGGTGTCGCACCGAGCATCAAAGTTGGCGGTTCGGTGGTGGAGAACTTCGGGATGGGATTTGCAAAGGCTACAAATGCGAGTTTTGGCATCATGGGGTTGGGGAGAGACAGCGGGCTATTGGATCGGCTGAAGAAGGAAGGGAATATTGGTGCAAAGGCGTTCTCCTTGTGGATTGGCAGTGATTTCAAGGAGTTTCAGGATTGGGATGGCCATCCTCAGGTTGGAATCCGATTTCCTAGAAATAGTGATCAAAAAATGCTAATTCGTATCTTAGCATGAATCCTACCCTGGAAGCTTGGTGCTTGGCGGATACGACTTTGCGAAACAGAAAGGTGACGATTATATACGCGGTTCGCTGGTCGGCGGAATGCCTAGGATTCAACTCACGGGCATAAGCATGAATGGCTCGGAGACTGCTCAGTTGTTGGGGACAACAGATGATGCTTTGGATGTTGAAATTGACTCTTCGGTTCCTCGGATATATCTTCCTCCGGCTCTTGCTAGTTAGTGCCCACCCCCCCTGCGATATGCACATCTCGAGACTGACTATAGTAGCAAAAATCAAGAATGCTATGGAGGACCCCGTTCAGAATAAAGGAACCCTCGCTTCAGAGGGAAAGTTAGACAACTTCACTATGACCATACGACTTCCAAAACCCGGCGATTCTGCTGATATGCGCCAATTGAATATCACTTTTCCGGAATCAAGTATGAACCCCTCCCTTCGACACCAAATGTATGCTGCCAGGCTAACGTGTACTCTTCAAAGTCTGGCATGAGGGCAGCGAATCTATTGGCAATCCCAAACAATTCTTCCAAGCGTTCACGCCCATCGTGAACCGCACTGGCCCCACAGCAATCTTTGGCAGAGCATTTTTGAAAGCAGTCTATCTAGCAGTCAACTATGAAACCGACGAATTCCAGATCGCACCTGCGAGCTTCTCCTCCGAGAAGAACATCCACGCCTTTACTAGCCCCGCCAATGGTGCCAAGTCGTGGCCAACCAATGAAAGTAAGACTTCAGACTCGGATGGTTCAGATGGCATCAATAGCCCCCTTCTGATTGGCGGAGTGGTCGGAGGGGGGGTACTAATTGCAATCGTTCTGGGGTTCATCTTCCGATGGGTCAGGAAGAAAAAGGGCCAGACGAAGCATGCTCAGAATTTTGGATATTCCCATCAGAGTTGTGACTCCCCCCCCTCCTCCGAATATCCGAAAGCGGAGGCTACTACTACCGAGAGTAGCGAAAGTTATTCTAAGCTCGACCTTCCTACCGGCACAGACGTTGGCGACCATTCCCACGAAACACTATTAATCCCTCCGGAATTCTATGAGTATGGCGGATATATCCACAGCAAAAGGCTTTCCACGAAACTCGATACCACAACCTTAACGTATCCAACCACTTATACCCCACACAAAGAAAACCACACCACCGTGCCAAAAGCCGAAGCTTGTGAACCGACTGAGAGAGTCGTCACACCACCACCCGACATTCCCCACAAACCAGCAGACTGCTCCCCTTCTCCCCCGAAAGCGACCCCAGTTCCTACTTCCAACGAGGCTGCTCCTTCACCAGTCGCCCCTTTCAGTTCATACAGCCCCTCTGCAGTTGATAACTTGTGGAAGAAGCTTCCTCAGCCACCGCACATGCATGTTCATGAGATGCCGTGCTAAGAGTACACCCATTTCTCCACCCTCATTCTCTTGGAAATATTTCTTTTCAAATTGTAGATACTCTATTTGGGGTTTTTTTTTTTCCTTTTGTATTCTTGGATGGCGTTGGCGTTTGTTGTGTTTTTTTTTGCCCGCGCTCATTTTCAAAGTGAGCGATACACGAGAATGTATATATATATTTTACTCTTTTTATTTCATTCATTCCCTATGTTTATCTAGGGTTGCTATATCTCTCTCAGCCGTTTCCTGCGTAAGGCTCGCTTTAGGATTTAGGGATATTCGGAGAATTGAATTGGGAATTGGGTCTGGGGGGATAGGTGGAAAGGGGAGTACGGTATAGTTTTCTACGGATATTTTTCTCTTGTTTATTCCCTTCAGAGTGACACCTATGAGCCGGGTTCGCTCAACTCAGGTTGGGGGGGGGGGGGATTATCTAGTTCAGCATTATGTCGTACCATAAATTTAATAATAACAAGTTTACCCGTTTTCCACAAATCATTAAGTTATATTATTATATACACCGCGCATCTCCCAGATTCGGTCTACTACTAACATCCTTTGAAAGTGCACTGTACAAGTACTAGAGCACACAAAAAAACTCCCTTTAGATACAGTCCAACCACGCTTACTGTGTTAGTCCCCCTGTGTGGCTTACACAGAGCGTCTACTCTGTCAGACAGATAGAAAATGTATTCCCCCCTCCTCCTTCATATAACACCAAAGGTGTGTTTCTTCCGACTCGATAGAAACTTCCCATGTCTGAAAAGAAGCTGACAGTTTATCTGTGGCGCAATGACGCTGAGCACCGATGTCGGGTACAGTACAAACACTAAAGGCTTTTGCCACATAAAGTGCAAAAGTGCAAGAAAAAATCTTGTACTATACCACGGTGACAAATTCTGATAGGCGATGATGAAATGTTGAACAAGCTGTAATTGCTCCTATCGGAGAGGACATTGACAACCATGGACGATAAGGGTATTAGCGCACTGCTTGTAGAATAAGTTTATCCCCCGCTCGTCATCCGCTCCTCGTACTGCTTGTCTCTGGAGAGGTTGGCAATTTCGGTTGTCGTCGCGGCCGTTCAGTTGGGAAAAAGAACACTGGGAGACACTTGTACATGGGGGGGATAAAAAATACGTCGCTCCATCAGGGAAAAGGTATTTCAAAGCCGAGTGTCCCAGGGCAAAAATATACGGATAAAATAATATAATATTAACCCCCACTACCTTGACAAGTCGGGCCCCGAGTGATGAGCCGTGACTCCATGACCAGGAATAGACGACGACGAAATGCCCAGGCTAGCCAACATTCTTGCGTGAAGAGATTCTCCTTCGGTGCCAGCAAAATTAGTTCTCCGCTTCTTCAGAGCAGAACTTAACGTAATTTACGGGGTTCCCGCTCAGTACCCAGATGCCGCTCACCATGGCAACCACTGGAACACCAAATGTATATTTTATTATCTAGACAACTAGTAGTGATACCATACTGAAAATTTGTTAAAA